>ORJL010341895.1_pt1 | contig 10161 bp, 12 predicted proteins | sample 1779941 | NCBI WGS metagenome assembly ORJL01 (sample SAMEA104232317, study PRJEB22302) | groundwater metagenome | biome: forest; feature: aquifer; material: groundwater | place: USA | collected 2011-08-07 | depth 5.8 m | reverse complement strand
CATCCAATCTATTCTTCCGCTTATAACAAGCTTTGGCTTATTTTTTTTCACCAAAATTATGTCTTTGAGAAACGATGTCAGGCTGCTTTCAACAGCCACGGAGCGAGACCATGGGTAATACCCCTCTTTTTGAAGTGAAAATGAATATGTGTCAGGAATAAGGAATCGAATTTTCGCGGGAGTGGTGTATTTTGTTTTTGTGTTATTTATGTAAACCTTTGCTTTTTTGGGAAATGAAACTATCACGGCGGAGCCGGTTTTTTCAATCTTGAATTTTTTATAGTTGAATCTGTATCCTGATGAATACAAAAGAATAAAGGGATTAATCGTGAGAAATAGCAGTATAAAGAAAGTATAAAGCAATCTTTTGTGGATGATAGACATAGGTGTAATTTTTACAGAAAGCAGGTCATTGGGGCGAGCCCGCTCCCTTGTCAAGAATTACTATTGATAGTAAAATAAGAATATATAAATTATAGCATAATTTGAAAGAATTTTAAATATTTTAAAAAATTATTTTTTTATATATGGAAAATAATATTATGGAAAAGAAACTTACTCCAGACAATTCTAGCAAGGAATTTAAAAAAAATTTTAGATTTGTTTTTTTCTTCTTAGCAATTGTTGCTGCATTTTTTTTAGGATATATCGCGCATATTCAAAAAAATAACGATAATTTAAACAAGAATCCAAAGATTGAAAATTCTCAATCAAACAATGCCTCAAACAAGGAGGAAGCAAGCTTTGACTCGGATACTTTTTGGGAAGTTTGGAATTATGTCAAGGAAAATTACGTGGATCCGGAAAAAGTGTCAGAACAAAAGTTGTACTATGGAGCGCTTGCCGGGATTATTGGATCAGTGGAAGACCCGTATTCTGTTTTTTTTGAACCAAAGGTTTCGGAGGAGTTTGAAAACGAAATTTCAGGAAACTTTGAGGGAATAGGCGCGGAAATTGGAATCCGCAACAACAGGCTTACTATTATTTCTCCCTTGGCGGACAGTCCCGCGGAAAAATCCGGCTTGAAAGGAGGAGATATTATTATTACTATCAATGGCAAGGATACAAAGGATTTGTCTCTTGGAGAGGCAGTGCAAAATATCCGCGGTGAGAGGGGCACAAAGGTGCAATTGACCATATACCGCGAAGGCGAAGAAAAGGATAGAATAATAGATGTTACGCGCGATAAGGTTGCCCTGCACAGTGTTGAATGGAAAATGGTTGGCGGCGTGGCGCACCTTAAGCTGAAGTATTTTAATGAAGATACACTCGGGGATTTTAGCTCGGCAGTGCATCAGATACTGCTAAAAAATCCAAAAGGTTTTATATTGGATTTACGCAATAATCCCGGCGGGTTGTTGCGCACCGCAATTGAAGTTGCCTCATATTGGGTGGGCGGAGAAGATATTATCGTTATCGAAAAGAAGCGAGACGGATCTTTTTTGGCGGAAAAGAGCTTGAATAAAAATGATATTTTACGGAGCTTAAAAACAATAGTTTTGGTAAATAGGGGAAGCGCTTCTGGATCGGAGATAGTAGCCGGGGCGTTGCAAGACTATAAATACGCGAAACTTGTGGGCGAGACGACATTTGGCAAAGGATCGGTGCAGGACTTGAAAAAACTTAATGACGGCTCATCTGTGAAGCTCACTATCGCAAAGTGGCTTACGCCTACCGGGAGAATTATAGATGAAAAAGGCATTGATCCGGATATCGCTATTGAGCTTACTGAAAAAGATTGGAATGAATCAAAAGACCCCCAACTTGATAAGGCTCTGCAATTATTAAAATAATTATTGGCTATGGATGTTGCCTATAGAGGAAGCCAGTTTGCGCAAGCTTATTGATTTTTGCTATAATGTGGTACAATTGGCGGAGATTGCAAAAATTGGCCTAGAGTCTATAAGCCGCAAGACAAGTTTGCTGGGTTTGTAATTTAAAGCAGCAAAAATTTTTATATGAAAGTAATTCTTCTTAAAAACATCAATTCTTTGGGGAAGCAAGGAGAGATAAAAGAAGTATCGGATGGATATGCTAGAAATTTTTTAATTCCCAGACAGCTAGCCGATATAGCCACCGATGAACTTATTGAACATATTCAAAAAATAAAACAAAAAGAGAAAAAGTCGGCAAAAAAAGAACTGGAGCGCTCACAAGACGCGGCGGGCAAGCTTGAGGGAAAAGTATTTGAGATACGGGCAAAGGCTTCAAGTGAAGGGAGATTATACGCGGCCGTGCATCCGCAAGAGATCTCTGAATTATTAAAGAAACGAGGTTTTGCCATAGACGCAAAATATATTCACGCGGACCATATTAAAGAAATTGGCGAGCATACGGTCACAATAGTCCTTCAGCACGGACTTGAAGCGAGAATAATGCTCATAGTCAAACAGCAATAAATATTTCATATTTAATTTTTTTATCATGCCTACAAAATATATTTTTGTTTTTGGAGGGGTTCTCTCCGGAGTGGGGAAAGGAATAGCTTCAGCTTCTATTGGAAAAATTTTGCAGTTGAGGGGATATGCTGTAACGGCGATAAAGATTGATCCATATATTAATGTTGACGCTGGCACAATGAACCCCACGGAGCACGGAGAGGTTTTTGTGACTGATGACGGTGATGAGACAGATCAAGACGTGGGGAACTACGAACGCTTTCTTGATACGAACATATACAGAGATAATTACATGACAACGGGCAGAGTATATCTTTCTGTTATTCAAAAAGAGCGGAATCTTGAATATGGCGGGAAATGTGTCGAGGTGGTACCCCATATTCCAGAGGAGGTGATACGGCGCATTAAAAAAGCTGGAAGAAAAACAAAATCAGATATTGTTATCGTTGAGATTGGCGGCACTGTTGGCGAATATCAAAATATTTTATTTTTGGAAGCCGCTCGCATGATGCATTATACTAATCCGAATGACGTTATTTTTATACTAGTAAGCTATCTGCCGATACCGAGCTATCTTGGCGAGATGAAAACAAAGCCAACGCAGTACGCGGTCTCACAGGCGAATGCGGCAGGCATTCAGCCGGATTTTATTATTGCTCGGGCGCAAAAGCCGCTGGACCAACCGAGAAAAAATAAGCTCTCGGTTTTTTGCAACCTTAAAAAAGAGAATATTATTTCGGCCCCGGACGTGAAGAATGTCTTGGAGGTTCCAATAAATTTTGAAAAAGATAAGTTGAGCGATAAAATTTTAAAAGAACTGGGGTTGCAGTCTCGAGTGCATAAAATGCCGGAATGGAGCAAGAAAATAAGAAAATTTTTGTCAATAAAAAAGATAGTCAAGATTGGCATTGTTGGAAAATATTTCGCATCCGGAGATTTTATTTTGCCCGATGCTTATATTTCCGTTATTGAGGCGATCAAGCAAGCTAGTTTTGCCAGCGGAGTTGTCGCGGAGATTAGCTGGATAGACTCCGATATGTATGAAAAAAACCCAACGCAAGTTCGCGAACTTGACAAGTATCAAGGAATCATCGTTCCCGGAGGATTTGGCAAGAGGGGGGTAGAGGGCAAAATCCGCGCTATACGCTATGCTCGAGAAAAAGGAATACCATATTTAGGTTTATGTTATGGAATGCAGCTTGCCTCAATTGAATTCGCGAGAAATGTTTGCGGTATGAAAAATGCCAACACTACGGAAGTTGATCCTGACACGAAATTTCCAGTTATTCATATTATGCAAAAGCAGGCAGAGCTGCTGAAAAATAAACACTATGGCAACACCATGAGGCTTGGGGCTTGGCCATGCGTTTTGGATGCGCAGTCAAAGAGTTTTAAAGCATATAAGACGCGAAAAATAAGCGAGAGGCACAGGCATAGATACGAGTTTAATAATGAATACAGAAAGAAATTTGAAAAAGCCGGAATGTGTTTTGCCGGCCTCTCGCCCGATAAAGAACTTGTGGAGATTATTGAGCTTAAAAGTCATCCATTTTTTATCGGCACGCAATTTCATCCGGAATTTAAATCGCGCATCCTAAACTCTCATCCTCTTTTTAAGGGTTTTATTGAAGCAAGTATAAAGAGAAAAACGGAAGTAAAATCTTGATTACATTGAATTACGAAACGTCCTTACCATCGTCATTGCGATCCCCGAAAGCTTTCGGGGAGAAGCAATCTACGTTTAGATCCCGAAATGAATTCGGGATGACCGGTAGGCAGAGGATCCCCCGATAGCTATCGGGGGATGACCCTAGTAAGTGAGTTTCGTAATTAAAAGTAATTTGTAGAATTTTTTCCAAATAAAAAAAAATCCTCCGAAAGTTTCCGGAGGATTTTTATTGAGTATGTATAATTATTTTTTCAACGGATCCACGTGGACGAATTTTGCAAACTTCATATGTCCGTCGTATTTTTTTACTTTTTTTTGCGAGAACCGTATGATTCCGGGCTGTATTGCGAAAAGAGTATCATCAGATCCTTTTTTTACGTTTGTTCCGGGCCTGATTTTCGTGCCGCGTTGCCGCACGATTATTGCTCCGCTTTGCGCGAACTCTCCGGCATAGAGCTTAACACCCAAGCGCTGGCCGTGCGAGTCGCGCCCAAGGGCTGTGGAACCACCTGCTTTTTTATGTGCCATAGTGTCTTATAATTTAATATCTAGAATGTATGATGTAATTATAGTATATATAATAAGGTATTTATTGTATTTTGTCAAATATGAAAATTGACAAAAAAATTTATTGTGGTATTATTAGCTATTCAGCTAAAATGTTGGTTGAATCCCGCGCCTCGGGAAGAGGCAATACTCTAACCCGGCTATAAGCTGGAGGAGATCGGTATGAAGTACAGTTCTTTGACTTTGGGTAATATTGAAGCTCTCTGCAACATGTGCGGAGGCGAAGAAACTGTCGACGCGATTCTTCGTGGTGAGAAGAAAGTCACGATAGAAGACGTTATCCGTCTGCTCGTTGACAAAAACGGTCGCTGTATCAAACAGCCCCAAGTCACAGCAGAAGTCTGTGACGCCAATGTGAGCTTTCATTTTGATCCACTGCCTAATGGCTTTGAATTTCAGCCTATTGGCATGGATGTGCAAGAGTTCAAGAGTCGCATTGAAGCCATAAAAGCAAAGGTTGCGGCAAACGTACAAGTGGCAAACCTACTGAAGGGAGTGTCATATCCCATCCTTTTGCCCCAGATATCAGCCGTTGACTACGGAGCGCTTATGCAGGAGATTCTTCTTCCATTAGTTGAGGCTAGCTATACCAAGGCATTTCCCGAACGGAAGTTCATCAATTACCGCAAGGGAGAGCTGACCAGTAGGGTCTCCATTGTTGACGACCGTCATCAGTGCCTTGTTGCTGATTTGAGCCACGGACCAATTCCAGGGATTCTTTTCTTCCCGCTCCAAGGATTTTCCGTTCAAGCCCAGCGCGAGATGGCAAATCTAATGCCCGAGAATATCTCTTTGGCAGGAGCCATTGAGATCGCGGTTGCCGAGGCAACCTATCCCAAGATTCTATCACGAGATAGCGCAACCCCCCTAAAGGATTGCTCCGCAGTCCTGTGGCTGGATGCCTTCTCTTCGCTGTTCTTCCTCGCTCTCGACGTCAAGCTTGAGTTTTCCTACAGGTGCCAGCTCTACAGCGCCTACCCCAACTCTTGTGGCGCGTTGTTCTGCCGCGGGTAGAGCTCATCTGGGCAGGTCAAACCATGCGTTCTTTTGTTTAACAACAGTAGAGAGGATTCCTTGGAGTCCTCTTTTTTTATTTTTTTTTGACAAAAGGAAATATTTTAAGTATAGTAAAAGAATGAAAAAAGAAATGAAAGCATATATCGTCGCGGTTCTTTTGGGGATTTTTTCGTATGGCTGCTCTTACGGCACAATAGATTTAAATAATATTTTAACCTCTGAATCGCCGGCATTAACGAATATAAATAGTAATCCCGCAGAATCGCCGAATTCAAAAAATGATCAGCCAAAGACTCCTTCCCAAAAAGAAATAAAGGATATCGTGTCTCCTCAAGGTATATATCCTAAAAGCTTGAATATTTCCGTCCCATTTACATCGCAGGCTCCTTTTGCGAACTGGGATGAGCTTCATAATGAAGCCTGTGAAGAAGCTTCTATGATCATGGCGGATTCTTTTTTCAATAAAAAAATATTAAGTAAAGAAATAGCAGAGGAACGAATACAGGATTTGGTGTTATGGGAGACAAAAAATGGATATACTATTGATGTAACGGCGCAGGAGACAGTGGAGATACTGGATAGTTATTTTGGATTGCAAGGCGAGCTTGAATATAGCGCTACTCCCCAGAAAATAATACAAGCCCTTAATGAAGGAAAGCTCATTATTATTCCTGCCGCGGGAAGAGATTTGCACAATCCAAACTATAAGCAGCCCGGGCCACTATATCATATGCTTGTTATTCGGGGATATGACGCCAATAAAAAACAATTCATTACCAATGATCCCGGCACGAGAAAAGGAGAAGGGTATAGGTATGATTATGATGTATTAATAAATGCCATACATGACTGGCCCAAACAGGGGAAGGGAAGCGATGATGTAAGCGAAGAAGAGATGAGAGGCGGGAGAAAAGTGATGATTTTAGTGAGCTTATAGTTTTTAGCTTTTAGATAAGAGAAATAGTTATCATTCTGAAATTGATTAAGAATCCAGATTCCGGCTCAGGGGCCGGAATGACAAAAAGAGAAAATATTATTACCTATCAGCTATTACCTAATACCTATAACCTAAAAATAATGGAAGAGAAAATACAAAAAGTTATTGAAGAGCTTCGGCCGTATCTGCAATCGGATGGCGGAGATATGGAGTTTGTGCGTTTTGACAAAAAGTCAGGAATCGTCTATGTTCGTTTTCAAGGCGCGTGCCAAGGTTGTCCAATATCCCATGTAACATTATATCAAGGCATAGAAAAAACCCTCAAGGATAAGGTTGAGGGCGTTAAGGGAGTTGAAGCGGTAGAAGATTGAGTTAATTTACAGAACCGATATCCTCTGGAGCTGGCTCGGGGATATTTTTTTGTTCTTCTACTATGCTTATGGTTGTGGTTGCGGTTGTTTGTATCTCTGAAAAAACATTTTTTATTTGCGTTGCATCGTAGTTTTTCATAAATGATTCTTTCTTTTCCACTTCTTGCAATACATTTATAAAATCTTCTTTGCTGAATGACTCCGGCGACACAATGGACTTTAATTGTATAGTTTCAAATGTATATGTTATCGTGCTGGTAATATATGTATAAGCGAACAGTATTGAAGAAGCGATCGCGAGAAAAGATATAAAAAAAGCAAAATAATATACAGCCTTCCAAGAGATCTTGGCGTGAATTTTAAATGGAAATTTAATTTTTAACTTGAGCTTCATATTTTTCATCAATAATATAAACTTTTCCAAGTATAGTGGCGCTTATTTTATTTTTTTTATCACCCGCGGAAGAGAAGGAAATATTAAAAATATTAAAATAGTACTTGAGCGATTCAAGGTCTGAAAGAAATTCCATAATCTGCGTGAATCCGCCCGTGAGGCGCACATCAAGAGTTAGGGTCTCCAGATTCTCGTTATTGCTGTTTGTATTTACGCGGATAATTTTTTGTTCAAGGCCGCGCGCATCCGAAATATTTTCAATATCCGTTATAAAATTAAGCTCCTCTCCTTTTTTTATATACACCCCTTGAATTTTTTTAATCTCTGGTTCTATTGCCTTAAAATCTTGGTATACCTTTGTGTAATATTGGCCGCTAAGAAATTTTGCCTCCAAGCTTTTCTTTTCGAAAAGAATTTCTTTATTTATTTCTTGTATATCTCGAATAGTGGGAAGTATTATCAAAAACGCGATACTTGCGATTACGAAAAAAGTAATTGTTATTATCATGATTATTTTTTGAGTTGTTCCAAGAGAGATTTTCATTGTTGTTGGAATATTTTATCCCTATAGAATGGCAATTGAAGATTAAATTTTATATTTTCTTTTTCAAATAAAATATCATAAGGGAATTTAATGTTTTCAAAATACCCGCTTTTTTGCAATGTATCTTGGAGCATAAGCAGGTTTTGGCGTTTTTTAGCAAGCCCGCCCACTGTCAAGATATTATCATCGCCAAGCGTAAGCTGGCTTAACACGATGCCTTCGGGGATGAGATCATTAAGTTTAAAGAAAAAAACTATCCACGGCGTGTGATCATTTTGTATTTGTTTTATATATATCAGCTCCGTCTTAAGCCTTTTTATCTCGCCGCCGGATAATTTGATATTTAACGTGGAGATATGGTTTTCGTTTATGGATTTTACAAAGTAGTTATGCAGGGTAATTTTCGCGACAAGAAGTATTATTGTTGTCGTGATAAGTGTAAAAAGAAAAATAAAAATCAAACTTTTTATGGCCAGGTACACATTAAGGAGCCGTATTTCTTTTTTTTCGTTTTCCGGTATAAGATTGAGGGTGATCATAGTATTTATTCAGAGCCTCTAAGCGCAAGGCCGATAGCCGTTGTAAACGATTGTATTTTATTTTTTGGAAAATTTGCCGACGCGCGCACCTTTGAAATATTTGTCAGTGGATTTCCATAGGTTGCGGGAAGGCCTATTTTTTCATTTAAAATTTTATCTAAGCCTATAAGCTGGGACCCGCCACCCGAGAGGATAATTTTTTTTATCGCGTTATTTTTTCCGGAAGATTCTTCGTAAAAATAAATTGCCTCCTGTATTTTATTAACAAGGTTATTTACATTTTCCATGAGGATTTTTTTCAAAGCGCCTGAACATTTTTCTTCATGCAGGCCGCAGAGAATTTTCGCGTTTTCAGCTTTTTTGTAATCAAGTTTTAATTTTTCGCTTATTCTCTGGGTAATCTCATTTCCTGAAACAGGAAGGCTCATCGTGAACTGTATGGCATTTTTATCATATACTATGAGGCCCGTTCTTGTTGCCCCCATATCAATTATAATTTTTCCGGAATTATCTTCTTTTAAAGTTTCATGCATGGGAACAAGGCTTCGTGTGATGGCGCAAGATTCTATCTCCAGCGCAAGGGGAATGAATCCAGAGTTTTTTATTGCTTGTATATATCTGTTTACTGTTTCAATGGGCGCCGCGCCGATGAGTACGTTATTTTCATCTCGCGGTTTAAACGCGCCCATTATCTGCCAGTCAAAGTAAATCTCATCAATTGAAAAGGGTATATGTTTAGTAAGTTCTTGCCCTAAAATAAAAGGAAGAGATTCCTTGTTGTCAACGTAGACTCGTATAAGCTTGATGAATGTTTTTGCCTCGGGGAGCACGGTTATTACATGATTGCACTCTATTCTTTTGCCCTTCGCGGTAGACGCGAGCTTTTTTATTGATTCTGAAAGGATTTCAATATTTTTTATTTCCCCATTTTCAAAAACATTTTTGGGCAGGGGCATTTCATTATAAGAAATAATAGTATATTTTTTAACGTTTTTTCTTATTTGTACAAGGCGCAAAGAGAGATCGCTGATATCAAGGCCAAATGAATTTTTTTCTGGAAATAAAAACATATTTTAATAACTTTCTCCGGGAAGGAGCTCATCCCATTTAATAAATGTATACTCGCCCGAAGTCGGAAAAGATGGAGGAGGGGAATAAATAAGATTCTTATCGTAGTCGAGATTTCTTGTAAGGTATCCGGAACAATAGACGCCGGCGCAATTCCAAGAAAATCCGTATCTTTTATATGTTGCAATTGATCCATAGACTGAAATGGCGCTTCTTTTGTAGTATGTCGCGCTGCAGTCTGAAGGATAATAAAATCTTCCAACCCTTCCTTTCTGGGCAAGAAGCGCCGCGTCTATTTCAAGATTGTCTTCGCTAAAAAGGCCAACAGAAATATTATTTTGCGCGATAATTCCCATGCCTGATGTCCCGTCTTTCGCGGAATAGAGAATATCGTTATTTATCCATACGTCGGCAAGCCCAGTTGCCAAAGGCTCCTTTGCGGCAACTATTGTTATAAATTTTCCATTAATCGTGCCGTCAATCCACGCGTTGTCTTCAACAAAAATTATACCATTATTTGGAAGGTTTGCGGTAGTCCAGTTTCCTTGATATTCGTTGATATCTCCAATAGGAGCCGATGATGAACCTCCTGACCATGTGCAAGCGCCGGTAGTCTTTATGACTCTATACTGGAATTGGCTGCTTCCCAAAAATTG
>ORJL011054622.1_pt1 | contig 10164 bp, 5 predicted proteins | sample 1779941 | NCBI WGS metagenome assembly ORJL01 (sample SAMEA104232317, study PRJEB22302) | groundwater metagenome | biome: forest; feature: aquifer; material: groundwater | place: USA | collected 2011-08-07 | depth 5.8 m | reverse complement strand
CCTTCCGTTCTGCGACTTACGGCTGTCGGACCGTCCGACAGCAGAAATTTACTTCTTACGCTTGGTGCCGTATTTGGATCGACCCTGCTTGCGGTTGGCAACTCCGGCCGAGTCAAGCGTTCCGCGAATAATATGGTATCTGACGCCGGGCAGGTCTTTGACGCGTCCGCCGCGAATCAGCACAATTGAGTGTTCCTGCAGGTTGTGTCCTTCGCCGGGAATGTAACTGGTTACTTCGATTCCATTGGAAAGCCGAACGCGGGCAACCTTGCGGAGCGCTGAATTCGGTTTCTTCGGCGTGGTTGTATAGACGCGCACACAGACGCCGCGTTTTTGCGGGCACTGCTGCAACGCCGGAGCCATGCTTTTGGCCTTCTTCGTAGTACGGCCCCAAGTGACCAGTTGATTCAGGGTCGGCAAGGCATTCCTTTCGAACTCAAGATAACTCCATAGTGATTCAGGTCCAACACCCCTCACTTTTCCGTAAAATTCTAATCTACAATTTAGGAATCGGTTTGTCAACCTAAATCGACGCCTAATTCTTCACTTACTTCCGATTCGGAGATTTTACCTGCGATTCGGACTGAATCCGGTGCCAAATCGGGATCAGTATCCGAGGATTCTAACTCGGGTTTTATCTCGCCGCGGCTCTGCTCCTCGGCAACAAGGGCGGCGATCTTAATCTCTTCTTCAAGATCCTCCTTAACAGCAATTACGCGCAGATCGTCCTCTTCGCCTTCCGGAGGTTTGATGACGAGCGACCGATAGCGCGCCAGACCTGTCCCCGCCGGAATTAGGTGTCCCATAATTACGTTTTCTTTCAGTCCTCGCAGAGTATCGGTCTTCCGTTCGACGGCCGCATCGGTCAGGACGCGGGTTGTCTCCTGGAACGAAGCCGCCGAAATGAAACTTTCGGTGGCAAGCGACGCCTGAGTTATCCCCAGCAGAATCTGTTGATAGCGGGCAGGTTGGGCGGGACGAACCTCCGGTTCTTTGCCCTCGATCTTCTTCAACCGTCGCATCTCGCGTCCGAAAGCCGCGCGATCAACCAAATCTCCGGTTTCAAACTTCGAATCACAGGGATCCAGAATGATCACTTTTCCGATAAGCTGCTTGTTATCTTTATTCAGCCTGGCGAAGTCAATCTGATCGCCTTCGAGGTACATCGTATCGCCCGGATCTTCAAGGCGCACCTTCTGCATCATTTGACGGACAATCACCTCAATATGCTTATCGTTGATTCGAACGCCTTGAAGACGATAGACGTCCTGGATTTCGTTGACCAGATATTCCTGCACCTTTTGGTGACCGAGGATCTGGAGAATGTCCTGCGGGGATACGGCGCCTTCCGTCAAGCGTTCGCCGGCAGTGACATGTTCGCCGTCATGGACCAGCAAATGCCGGCCAACCGGGATCATATACTTCTTCGATTCAGCTTCGCCGGTCGGGAAGACGGTAATCTCACGGACTCCACGCCGCAACTGTCCGAATTTTACGACGCCATCGATTTCGGTGACAATTGCCGGATCCTTGGGACGGCGAGCCTCGAACAGCTCTGCCACGCGAGGCAAACCTCCAGTGATGTCCTTACTCTTGGATGACTCACGTGGAATTTTAACCAGCGCATCGCCGGCTTTAACCACCTGGTTATCCGAGACCATCAATAGAGCGCCGATCGGGAGAATATATTGCCCGGAAGATTTTCCGTCCGAACCGATGATATGGATGTGCGGGTTCATTCGGCGGTCTTTCGACTCGGTGATGACGCTCATCCGCTGACCAGTGGACTGGTCGGTTGAGTCAAGGACAGTAAGCCCATCCTTGATGTCATGATACTGAACCTTCCCGGCATTCCCGGCAAGAATGAACGCTGAATACGGATCCCAAGTGAATAGAATCATCCCGGTCGTCACCATGGCGCCATTGGGAGCTTGAATGGTCGCACCGTAAGGCACAGAGTATTCAGCCAGTTTCCGCCCGCTATCGTCCATCAGGCGAATAAATCCACTGCGGCGAAGCGCTACAAACGTGCCGTCCTCGCGGCCGATACCCTCGATGTTCACCCATATCACCGTACCATCGCCTTTTGCCATCACCTGAGATTCGGCTGCCACCAATGATGCGGTGCCCCCGATGTGGAAAGTTCGCAGAGTAAGCTGCGTGCCCGGTTCCCCGATCGATTGTGCGGCGATGACGCCGACCGCCTCACCCATATTAATAATTCTGCCACTGGTGAGATTGGTGCCGTAACAAAGTGCGCATACGCCTGTTTCAGCCTCACACGTAAGCACTGAACGAATCGATATTTTTGCGATTCCCGAGGCCGAAATAATCTGTGCTTCCTTCTCCTTGATTAATGTATTTACAGGAATTAGCAACTCATTTGTGTCGGGGACAAAGATATCCATCGCGGTGACGCGCCCCAGAATGCGGGCGAACAATTGCTCAGAGATCTCTTCGCCTTCCTTGGAAGCTTCGACGGTGGAACCTTTGTTGGTCTTGCAGTCGTATGCCGAGATTATCATATCTTGCGCGACATCGACCAGGCGCCGGGTAAGATAGCCAGCGTCGGCGGTCTTCAGTGCGGTATCCGCAAGACCCTTACGAGCGCCGTGAGTTGAGATAAAGTATTCGAGAACCGTCAGACCTTCTTTAAAGTTAGCGGTAATCGGCTGCTCGATAATCTCACCCTTCTGACCGGTCATAGTTTTCTGAGGCTTAGCCATAAGGCCGCGCATCCCGGCGAGCTGACGGATCTGCTCCTTCGAGCCGCGAGCGCCCGAATCGGCCATCATGAACAGGGGATTAAAGCCCTTCTGAGAGTGCTTCATATGCTGGAACATCGCCTCCGCCACATCGTTGTTGGTGTGAGTCCAGAGGTCGATGATCATATTATAGCGTTCACCATCGGTGATCAGCCCCATCTCATACTGGCTTTGAATTTCTTCGACACGTGCCTGAGCCTGAAGAATCAACTGCACTTTTTCGAAAGGCACTTCGATATCGGAAAGACTGATCGAGATGCCGCCCTTGGTGGCGGTTTTGAATCCAAGGTTTTTCAGAGCGTCAAGATAAGCCGCAGTGCCGTCGAAACTTACCTGCGTGAATACTTGCGATACGATCTCTTCAAGTCGTTTCTTGGTAATCAGCTCGTTGAAAAATTTAACGCCGCGAACGCCTTCGGGTAGGATATCATTGAAAATCAGACGGCCGGCCGACGTCTCAATCATAGCTCCATTAACGCGAACTTTGATCGGGGCATGGATCGAGATTGCACCGGACTGTTGGGCGATAAGCGCTTCACGCGGCCCCGAGAAAACTTTCCCTTCACCTTTGGAACCGGGCAGCATCTTGGTGATGTAGTAACAACCAAGAACGATATCCTGTGAGGGAATGGCAATCGGGCGGCCATTGGCGGGATGAAGAATGTTCCGCGGCGAGAGCATCAGCAGGCGCGCCTCGATCTGCGACTCGTAGGAGAGCGGGATATGGACAGCCATCTGGTCACCGTCGAAGTCGGCGTTGAAAGCCGCGCAAACAAGCGGGTGCAGGCGAATCGCCTTACCCTCGATAAGCTGCGGTTGAAACGCTTGAATGCCAAGCCGGTGAAGAGTCGGAGCGCGATTGAGAAGAACCGGGTGATCCTGAATGATCTCTTCAAGGAGTTCCCAAACCACATCCAGCTTCCGCTCGACCATCCGCTTGGCGGACTTGACGGTCTTGGTGAAGTCCCGTTCGATGAGCTTGCGGATGATAAACGGCTTGAATAACTCCACCGCCATATGCTTCGGGAGGCCGCATTCGTGGAGTTTCAACTCCGGACCAACAACAATGACCGATCGACCAGAATAATCGACGCGCTTGCCGAGTAAGTTCTGGCGGAAGCGTCCCTGTTTGCCGCGCAAGTTGTCGGAGAGTGACTTCAGCGGCCTGTTGCCATCCGAACGCATAGCAACCGACTTCCTGCCGTTGTCGAACAACGAGTCAACGGCTTCCTGAAGCATCCGCTTTTCATTGCGAAGGATGACGTCGGGCGCCTTGATCTCGATCATTTTGCGAAGACGGTTGTTCCGTATAATCACCCGTCGATAAAGGTCGTTCAAGTCGGAGGTGGCAAATCGCCCGCCATCGAGCGGCACGAGCGGCCTGAGATCCGGCGGAACGATAGGAATTACCTTTAAGACCATCCATTCGGGACGATTTCCGCCTTCACGGCCACTCGACATGAAAGCTTCGATTACGCGAAGACGTTTGATGAGATCCTGCTTGCGCTGAATGGATGTCTCCATAGCAATCTGCCGGCGAAAATCGCGCGACATACCGCTGACGTCGATCCGCCGAAGCATTTCCAGTATTGCGTCCCCACCCATCCGGGCGATAAACTTGCTCGGGTCGCTATCCGGAAGCAGCCGGTTTTCGTAGCCCACCTGATCGAGGATGGCGTTGTATTCTTTCTCGTTAAGAACTTCGCAAAGTCTCTTGCCGGTGTTTCCGGGCTGAATAACGGCAAAAGCCTCATAGTAGATGATCTTCTCGAGGTCACGGCCATTTATTCCCAACAGGTTGCCAATTTTGGACGGCAACGACTTGAAGAACCAGATATGCACGACCGGCACGGAGAGTTCGATGTGTCCCATCCGCTTGCGACGGACGTCCTTACGGGTAATCTCGACGTTGCACCGGTCGCAGATGATCCCTTTGTAGCGAATCCCGCGATATTTTCCGCAGAAACACTCCCAATCCTTGGTCGGGCCGAAGATTCGCTCACTGAACAGCCCATCTTTTTCCGGCTTGTAGGAGCGGTAGTTAATCGTCTCTGGTTTGGTCACTTCGCCATGCGAGCGATCGAGGATCATCTCCGGCGATGCAAGCCCGATAGTGATCTTGGTGAAGTGCTCGGATTCCACGTCGAACTGTCTTTGGCTGTAAGCCACTTAATTACTCTCTGTATTAAACATGCTCTTGAGAAATGTATTATCGATTGGAACGCCCAATGCCAAATCCCCCGACGAAACCTCCACCGGCTCCGGCAATAAATCCAATAATCGCAGTAATGACCTCGGTTGGGACTTTCATCCAAACGAGAAATACAACAAGAAACGTCGTGAATGATAAGACAGTCAGCAGAATGAGCAAATTGTGCTGTCGTTGACCACGACTTTCTTCAAGTTCGCGAAAATTAGCTTTATCAGCATTGTCAATGATTTTCCCGATGTGTTCTGAAGTCAGCTTGGAAAAAAACGGGCTGGCATCAGAGCCTTGCATGAACAGACCTAATGACTGGCTTACCACGCCTTTCATTTCAGGCGGAATAGAATTGAACATATCAAGAGGATTTGAGGTGCTGCTTTCTTCTCCCGATTCGCTTGGTTGCGGCACTCGTGCGATTTGTTCTTTATCTTGTTGATTCATCAAAAACCCTTAACGAACAGACTCGTTGAACGTCTTTTCAAGATGTTTCATGATCCCATTTAGAGACTTTCTCAATTCCGCAATAACCATTGCGCCAATGATAACTCCAACTAAAAATTTGAGTTGATCTTGACTGAGGCCGGGCTGCCTAACTGTCTTACGGAGATTATCATATGCAGATTTCGCAAAGGCGGCTTCGTCCAGCCCATGACCACCACCCTGAAAATGTCGATTATTGTTGGGTGAATACACTTGCATGTCCTTTGTTTAGGAGTCAAACCCTACTCCAATTTCACATCCAAACCCAGTCCCATCAATTCATTGATGAGGACGTTGAACGACTCAGGTATTCCCGGCGTCGGCAGAATGTCGCCCTTGACGATAGCCTCATAAGTGCGTGATCTTCCCGCCACGTCGTCGGACTTGACAGTCAAAATCTCCTGCAACGTATGCGCTGCGCCATAGGCTTCGAGCGCCCAGACTTCCATCTCCCCAAACCGCTGACCGCCGAACTGCGCCTTACCGCCCAGAGGCTGCTGGGTAATCAGGGAGTAGGGTCCGATGCTCCGGGCGTGAATCTTGTCTTCGACCAGGTGTGAGAGCTTCATCATATAAATGACGCCCACTGTCACCGGCTGGTCGAACGCTTCGCCAGTCTGACCGTCATAGATATTCGTCTTACCGGAGTTGGAGAGATTGGCGTCAGAGAGGTACTTATTCACATCATCGATGGTTGCCCCATCGAAAACGGAAGTGCTGAAGTGGACGCCAAGCGTCTCGCCAGCCCAGCCGAGGGCGGTTTCGAGAAGCTGCCCCAAGTTCATACGGGACGGGACGCCCAGTGGATTCAAAATCATATCGATCGGCGTTCCATCGGCAAGGAACGGCATATCTTCGATCGGGACGATCCGCCCGACGACGCCTTTGTTCCCGTGTCGGCCAGCCATCTTATCGCCAACCTGAACCTTGCGCTTCTGGGCTATATAGACTTTGGCAAGTTGAACGATTCCTGAGGGAAGTTCATCGCCGACCTGAATCTTGTGCTTGGTGTTGCGGAATTGGGTGTCTTCCTCAGAAAGTCGGTCGTGAAATCGTTCAACCAGAAAGTTGGCGATATTGGTCACTTCTTCATCATCACACCAGACACAATCGCTGGAGAGACCGTCCAGATTGAGCGACTCGATCAGCTCACTTGTGAATCGTTCGCCTTCCTTGACAAGAATTCGCTCGCCATTGCGGTCGGTTATCTCGCGAGCAACCGAGCCACTCAGGATATTTGATAGCTCCCGTTTGGTCTCCTGCATCAACTCGGAGCCCATCTGGTCGAGTTCGCTTTCCAGCTCCTCGATCTTCTGTTTGTCCTCCGCCCTAGCGTCAGCGTCCTTGCGTTTTCGGCTGAACAGCTTCGATTCGATGACTATGCCATCCATTCCGGGGCGGGCAGTGCGTGAAGCATTCTTCACGTCTCCCGCCTTGTCGCCGAAGATCGCTTTAAGAAGTTTGTCTTCCGGCGTCAGTTCGGTTTCGCCTTTTGGCGTCACCTTGCCGATCAGAATATCTCCTTCCTTGACGACGGCTCCTATTCGAATGATGCCGTTATCGTCGAGGTCCTTGGTCGCTTCTTCCGAGACGTTCGGGATTTCACGGGTGAGGTCTTCCTGACCGCGTTTGGTCTCACGGACCTGCAATTCGACTTCTTCGATATGGATCGAAGAGAAAGCGTCATTGCGGACAAGTCGTTCGGAGACGATGATGGAGTCTTCAAAGTTGTAACCGTTCCAAGGCATGAAAGCCACGAGGATGTTCCGACCCAAGGCGAGATCGCCGCGCTCGGTCGCGCAGCCATCGGCCAGGACGTCGCCCTTCTTCACCACATCGCCGGCGTCGACGAGCGGGCGCTGGTTGATGCACGTGTCCTGATTGGTGCGGAAAAACTTTCTAAGCTTATAGTTGACACGTTCGACCGGCTGCTGTCCCTCACGATTTCGGGGATCGAACATCCGGCGCTCGGCAACAATCTCATCAGACGAAACTTTGACGATCTTCATATCCTGATCGGCAACCAACATTGTCCGCGAGTCACGTGCCGCACGGCTCTCCATTCCCGTCCCGACCACCGGCGCCTTGGGGATCATCAACGGAACGGCTTGACGCTGCATATTTGAGCCCATCAGGGCGCGGTTGGCGTCGTCATGCTCGAGGAATGGAATCAGCGCCGCCGCAACGGAAACGATCTGATTGGGCGAAACGTCCATGTAATCGACCTGTTCAGGGCTGACAACCGGGTAGTCCGAGCGAAATCGGGCGCTGACTTTGGCATTGATAAACTCACCCTTCTCGTTCAACGGAGAGTTCGCCTGGGCGATCGTCACATGATCTTCGTCGTCGGCATTGAGATACTCCAACTGCTTGGTGACCTTGCCGTTTTTTACTTTCCGGTAGGGAGTCTCTACAAAACCAAGCTCATTGATCCGCGCATAAGTACAAAGGCTGGAGATCAAGCCGATGTTAGGCCCCTCCGGCGTCTCAATCGGGCACAACCGGCCATAATGGGTATAGTGAACGTCGCGAACCTCAAATCCGGCGCGCTCACGGGTAAGGCCTCCCGGTCCAAGAGCCGACATACGACGCTTATGGGTAAGCTCGGTCAACGGGTTGACCTGATCCATGAACTGCGAAAGCTGATTGGTTCCGAAGAACGTATTAATGACTGAGGAAACCGTCCTGACATTGACCAGATCCTGCGGAGTCAACTGCTCGGTGTCGCGGATATTCATTCGCTCCTTAATCGTCCGAGCCATACGGGAAAGCGCGATAGAGAATTGATTGGCGAGCTGTTCCCCTACCGTCCTGACGCGCCGGTTGCCGAGATGGTCGATGTCGTCAGTCTGTTCTTTGCCGATACGCAGGTCGAGGACTCGCTTGAGAATAGCGAGAATATCCTCATTCGTCAAAACAGTCTTCTCCATCGGAACGCGGAGTCCTAACTTATTGTTGATCCTGTGCCGTCCGACTGTGCCCAGATCATATCTCTTTTCATCGAAAAAGAGCCGTTCGAGCAATTTCCTCGCTGTGTCGGTATCGGGCGGATCCCCATTCCGTAATTCTCGATAGATAACTGCGAGGGCTTCGTCCCTATTTGCCGAGCGATCTTTCCGGAAGGTGTTGGTAAGAATATCGCAGCCAACGTCGTGCTCTTCACGCTTCAGGAGCATTACGCGCTTGACATTGCCCTTCTTAAGCCGCTTGAACGCCTCGACGTCGAAAATCTGCCCTGCTTTCAGCAGCAGCTCGCCGGTTTCGCTATCGACTTCGCTGCGCAGGGAAGGCTTGCCGTAGAAGTCCTTAAGATTCTTGGAACTGAGCGACACTTCTTCGGCGTAGCCGAACTGGTCCCAGATCTGCGAATCGTCCGAATAACCGACTGCGCGAAGGAGGGTAGTTATCGGGAATCGTTTACGACGGTCTATATAGACATAGAGAACGTCGTTGATATCGGTGGTGAACTCTATCCACGAACCGCGAAACGGAATAACCCGCGCTGAAAATATGCGCGTTCCATTCGGATGGATGGAATCGCCGAAGAATACGCCGGGGGAGCGGTGAAGCTGACTGACCACCACTCGCTCGGCGCCGTTGATAATGAATGTCCCTTCGTTCGTCATCAGTGGCAAATTGCCAAGATAGACGTCCGACTCGATGGTGTGCCCGAATTCGCCTTCCTCGTTCACGTCATCCCTGCTCGATAGACGGAGCTTGGCTTTGAGCGGGGCGGAATAGGTCACGCCTCGCTCGCGACACTCCTCAATCGAGTATTTGGTCGTGGCAACATAGTACTCAATGAATTCAAGGACATGTTCTTCACGATTATCCAGAATCGGGAAGACATTGAGGAACACCGCCTGCAGACCTTTCCGTTCCCGTTTATCGGTCGGAATGCTCTGTTGGAGGAAATCCTCGAAAGATGTGACTTGGATTTCGAGCAAGTCGGGCATTTCGAGGACGTGCTGCGTCTTCGCAAAACTGATCCTCGGAATGGAATTTTTGGCCTTCAAGCTGTCTCCGGTGAGGTCCACAGGTATCGGAATCGAACAGTTTCGATACTGGTGCGTCAAGGCAAATTTGATAGGGGAGCGGCGACATATCTGTCGCCGGCGATAAGGACGGCGATAAACATATCGCCGCTCCCCGTCCAACACTAATGCCTTTTTGATAGGGGAGCGGCGACATATCTGTCGCCGGCGATAAGGACGGCGATAAACATATCGCCGCTCCCCGTCTAACACTAATGCCTTTTTGATAGGGGGCGGCGACATATCTGTCGCCGGCGATAAGGACGGCGATAAACATATCGCCGCTCCCCGTCCAACATTATTGTCTTGACAAGCCCCTAATATCTAATTGAGTAAATAAGCGCTACAGTAGAGTTGTCATACCACGTGCGCGGGAATGACGCGCCAGCGGCGCGTTTTTGAATTCTCGGACAGACTGGTTGCCCTGGCTACTTGAGCTCGACAACGCCGCCGGCTTCTTCGATCTTGGCTTTAATGGCCATGGCTTCTTCTTTGGAAACGGCTTCCTTGATTGCCTTCGGGGCGCTATCGACCAGGTCTTTGGCTTCCTTGAGGCCGAGGCTTGTAATGGCTCGGACTTCCTTGATCACCTGAATCTTCTTTTCGCCGGAGCTAATGAGGATGACATTGAATTCTGTCTGCTCCTCGACTTCCTCAACTGCGGCGGCGGCGGCGGCGG
>ORJL011510895.1_pt1 | contig 10165 bp, 9 predicted proteins | sample 1779941 | NCBI WGS metagenome assembly ORJL01 (sample SAMEA104232317, study PRJEB22302) | groundwater metagenome | biome: forest; feature: aquifer; material: groundwater | place: USA | collected 2011-08-07 | depth 5.8 m | reverse complement strand
TAAGGACGCCCTTCTACCCCCGAGAAACTTCTGTGGATTGTCCCCAGAGAACTCGGATTTTGCAACTGCTAAGGTGGCGGTGCTGTCGGTACCATACGACGGCACCGCCTCTTATCGTACAGGAGCACGGCACGGCCCCCTGGCAATAATCGAAGCTTCCCAGTTTCTCGAACTTTACGACCGCGAGCTATGTCGCGAGACCTATCTTGAAGGCATCCATACGCTCCCTGAAGTCGACAACCCAGTCAGCGGCCCCGAGGAGATGGTGCGCCGTGTCCAACAGGTCGCAAGGGAGTTGGTCATTCGAGATAAGCTCGTGGTCACCCTCGGCGGCGAGCACACGCCAACCTTAGGCGTTGTCGAGGCCTACCTCGAACGCTACCCAAAACTCTCAGTGCTGCAATTCGATGCCCACGCGGACTTCCGGGTCGACTACCAGGGCACTCGCTTCAGCCATGCGTGCGTTGGCCGGCGTATCTGGGAAAAATGCAGGTTGGTACAGGTGGGGATCAGAGACCTGAGCATCGAGGAAGACGACTTCATAACCAAGAACCACGTTGTCTCGCTGGCATATCACGGCCCGGAGTCCATCGGGCCGGACACCATCGAATCCGTCCTTAACGGCCTCGGCGACTATGTGTACATCACCTTGGACCTGGACGTGTTCGACCCATCCTTCATGCCTGCGGTGGGCGCCCCTGAACCCGGAGGAATGACCTGGCACGAGGTCCTTCGCATCCTGCGAGCCGTGGCTGGCGCGAAGAAAATCGTCGGCTTTGACCTCATGGAGCTTGCCCCTAACGAGGGCCCGGCTTCCTGCGCCTACTCCGTTGCAAAGCTAGCCTACAAGATTATGGGCTACGCAATCTACCCGCCACGAGGCAAGTAACCAGCGTCGGGGCTTCCCCTGCTACTCGCCTCCCCCTTAACCTGATCCCTTATAATAGAGGTGCGACCAGCAGATTCGGTCACTGGTCCTGGAGGAGTGCAACGGGTACTTCAATTAGTTTGGGAAGGCTTTTTGGCATACCGCTCCGCCTTCACATAACCTGGTTCATCATATTCGCTCTTGTCACAGTGTCCCTCGCGGAGTCCCAGTTCCCCTCACAGTTCCCGCAATGGTCACCGGCGCTCAATTGGGGTATTGGCCTTGCGACGAGCTTGCTCTTCTTCGCTTCCGTGGTAGCCCACGAGTTGGGCCATAGCCTGGTCGCGAGAAGATATGGCATCACGGTCAAGAGCATAACGCTCTTTGTTTTCGGTGGCGTCGCTCAAATAGCCCGCGATGCCTCGAAACCCGCAGCCGAGGGAATCATCGCGTTCGTTGGACCTCTTACCAGCGTTGTATTAGGCGGGCTGTTCCTTGGATTGTATTTCTGGCTACGTCACATCAACGAACCGATTGCCGCCCTGGGGCTGTGGCTTGGCCGGATTAATCTTGTGCTGGCCGTGTTCAACCTCATACCGGGGTTCCCCCTCGATGGCGGCCGGGTCTTCAGAGCTATCGTCTGGGGGATCAACGGCAACTTCCTTAGAGCAAGCCGGATTGCCTCCATCGTGGGTCGAGGCATCGGATACCTGCTCATGGCGGGAGGTGTATTCTGGGCTTTCAGGTATGACCTTATTAGCGGCCTATGGATGGCATTTATCGGCTGGTTTTTGGAGAACGCGGCCTCCAGCAGCTACTCGCAACTCGCTTTGCGAGGGGCTCTCGATGGTCACGAGGCCAGGGAGATGATGACCCAGGAGTGTCCAACGATCGAGCCCGGCATCGACCTGCGAAGCCTGGTTGACAGGTTCGTCATCCCGGGTGGAAGGCGATGTTTCGTTGTCATGGACGGCGTCGGCGTCCTCGGGCTACTCACCCTTGCCGATGTGAAGTCCGTCCCGCAGAAAAAGTGGGACCGGACCACAGTGCAGCAAGTCATGACCCCTCTCTCGAAACTCCGGAGCGTTGGCCCCGATGAGGCTGCCACCCGTGTCCTCGAGATCATGGACGAGTCGGGCGTCAGCCAGGTGCCCGTGATACAGGATGGCCGGGTACTCGGCCTCATAGGGCGCGATAACCTCGCCCGGTTCATCAGAGCAAGGGCCGAGTTGGGTGTCTAGCGCACTAATGTTGCGTTAGGTTTAGTGGTTAGCTACCACCAAATGCTAGAATAGCCTGTTGCAGGTGGGGGAGATGGAAGCAAAAAAGCGCCGCGTGGTCTATATGGACCACGCCGCCACGACTCCTGTTCATCCCAAAGTCCTCGAGGCCATGCTGCCCTACTTCACAGAGAAGTTCTACAACGCCTCAAGCATGTACGCTGTTGCCCAAGAGTGTCGAAAAGCCATCGATGACAGCAGAGAGACAATAGCCGAGGTGCTGGACTGCAAGCCCAACGAGGTAGTCTTCACCTCGGGAGGCACCGAGTCCGATAACGCCGCCTTGAAGGGAGCTGCATTTGCATTAAGGCACCTTGGAAACCATGTCATCACTTCCAGTGTCGAGCACCATGCCGTTCTTCATGCATGCCAGGCGCTCGAGAAGCTCGGATTCGAGGTGACTTACCTCCCAGTCGACAGATATGGCATGGTGAATATCAGGGAGTTGGAGAAGGCCATTACCCCGAAGACCACTGTTGCCAGCATCATGCTTGCGAATAATGAGATTGGGACGATTCAGCCCATTTCAGAGATGGCGAAGCTCGTCAAGGAACGCGCCTCCCAGATGGGCACGACCATTGTTTTCCACACGGACGCGGTGCAGGCCGCAGGGGCCCTGGACCTGAGCGTGGACAGGTTGGGCATCGATGTACTGAGCCTCTCCGCCCACAAATTCAACGGCCCTAAAGGCGTAGGTGTGTTGTACATCAGACGGGCCACCCCCTTCGATCCCCAGCAGGTCGGAGGTGGTCACGAGCGCGGCAGAAGGGCCGGCACCGAGAATGTGCCGGGCATTGTTGGAGCGGGCATGGCGCTTAAGATGGCAGCGGAGCAACGGGAATCTAACGTCGCATACGTCAGTGGGTTGAGGGACAAGCTGATCGAAGGCATCCACGAGCGTCTCCCAAAGGCCAAACTCAACGGACACAGGACTCAAAGGTTGCCCAATAACGTCAGCTTCTCCTTCCAAGGGGCTGACTCTCAGTGGACGCTCCTGGCATTGGAGCAGGCCGGTGTCGCCGCTTCAGCGGGGAGCGCCTGCAGGACCGCCTCGCTGGAGCCCTCGCATGTGCTTATGGCAATAGGTGTACCAGCCGAACTCGCTCATGGCACTGTCCGTCTAACGCTCGGGCCTGACAACACTCTCGAGGATGTTGAGCACGTTTTGGCGGTATTGCCGGGCATTGTGGAGAAGGTTGTAGACGCCTCGGCCAGAAATAAGGCTCCAGCAAAGTAGGCCGACAGTGTACAACGAGAAAGTCCTCGACCATTTCACCAATCCTCGGAATGTCGGAGATTTACCTGACGCCGACGCTGTAGGCGTCGCGGCCAATCCTCAGTGCGGGGATACCATGAAGCTGTATCTGAAGGTAAGTGAAGGCATCGTAACTGAAGCGAAATGGCAGGCGAGGGGCTGTAGCGCTGCTATAGCCACGAGCAGCATGGCCAGCGAGATGGTCAAGGGGAGATCCATCACCGAGGCCGGGAAACTCACCAATAAAGCCATAGCAGACATGCTTGGCGGCCTACCCCCTGCGAAAGTCCATTGTTCTGTCCTCGCGGCAGATGCAATAAGGGAAGCCATCAGAGACTATGAGGACAGGAAGTCCCGCTCAGGCCATTAATCAACCCTCACGACCAGGTTGTCTGTCCTCTCTGTCTTACTTCTGAACCGTATCTTGCCACTATCAGAGTGAGCCTGTACTATATAGGCGTTGGCGCGAGCCGACCTCGATTGTCTGGCGAGAACAATAGTGGGTCAGGTAGGCTATAGAGATATGCAGATTGCTCTGGATGCCATGGGAGGCGACAACGCTCCTGGCGAAATTATCAAAGGAGCGGTCGAAGGCGCCAAAGAGCACAAGGTAGATATCGTCCTGGTCGGACTGGAGAAAGTCGTCCGAAAGGAACTTCCAAGCCTGCCTTCGAGCGGCGTCACCATATCTGTCGTGAACGCGCCTCAGACGATTGGAATGGCGGAAGCACCGGTCGAGGCATGGCGCCATAAGAAAGATTCGTCTCTTGGCGTTGGTATCCAGTTGATGCGGGACAAGAAGGTCGACGCCTTCATCTCTGCCGGCAATACCGGCGCCATCTCGACGTTCAGCCTGTTTATCCTGGGGAGAATGGAAGGGGTTGAGCGCCCCGCAATTGCTGCCGTTTTCACATCCCTGACCGGCTCGATGACAGTGCTCCTCGACATCGGCGCGAACTCAGACTGCCAGCCTGAGCACATCGTCCAGTTCGCACGGCTTGGCAGCAGGTTTGCATCTGGGGTTCTTGGCGTAAAGTCCCCGAAGGTGGCGTTGCTCAACAATGGATCGGAGGAGAGCAAGGGGAACCGTCTCGTCCGCGAGAGCTACCAGCTTCTCAGGCAAAGCGAGTTGAACTTTGCCGGCAATATTGAAGGGAATGAGCTCATTGCTGGCACCGCTGATGTCATTGTGACCGACGGTTTCACCGGCAACGTCGCTCTGAAGCTCGCGGAGGGTCTATCGAAGGCGATCTTTACCTCCCTGAAGGAATCGCTGCTTGCGAGTCCTCTTGCCAAGGCATCGAAGATTCTATGGGGGCCGCCCATCATGGAGGTCGCCAGCAAGTGGGACTACAGCATTGCCCCTGGGGCGCCGCTTCTGGGAGTGAACGGGAACGTCATCAAAGCGCATGGCCGGAGCGACGCCTCTGATATCGTCCGGGTGATCGGTCTGGCGAAGCGCATGGTGAAAGAGGGTTGGTAGTGGAGTTGACGCCTCAGGTACAGTGTAACTAGCGAAGATGGATGGTGATGTCTCGGCGGCAGGTCAAGGATCGAGACATCGAAAGGAGTACAAAGCAGTGGGAAAGCCCGTTGAAGTTACAGATACAACCTTTGAAGAGAAGGTGTTAAAGTCACAGATACCGGTGTTGGTCGACTTCTGGGCTCCCTGGTGCGGGCCTTGTCGATTGATCGCCCCGGTGGTGGATGAGCTGGCGCAGGAGTACGATGGGAAGATGGGTTTCTATAAACTCAACGTCGACGAGAACCCGGTCGTCTCCATGAAGTACAGCGTTCGAAGCATACCCACACTGCTCGTGTTTAAGAGCGGGAAGCCGGTAGACCAAGTTATCGGGGCCGTTCCGCGGAAAGAGCTAAAGAAGCACGTAGACGCGGCGGTGACGAAGTAGCGGCCCTTGCACCTGGGAGCGGATGGGTCCTGGTGGGCTTCGCGGACTTCAAATCCGTTGGCCCTGCTCCTACGAGCGGGGTGGTGGGTTCGACTCCCTCCCGCTCCCGCCAGGCAAGTTACCACAGTCTCCAACATCCTTCCCGGTTCCGGAAGCAGGTTTGGGCGGACTAGTTGCATCGGGCGATTCAACAAGCAACCCCTTTAGCTGCTTGAACTCGGACAGCCCGTTCAAGTGATCGATCAGAGAGCGGAGTTGCTGTGCCATCTGAGCGTATTTCTCCTCGCTCTGGCTCTTCTGCGACAGGTGCTGGCGAAAAAGCCTATTTATGGCCGCGAGTTCGGCGACGCGCTGCTCTAGCTCTGTGGTTCGCTGCTGCACTAGGTGTTCTAGTTTAGCAGAGTGACTACGCTGGTCGAGTAGCGCTTGGCGCTTTTCCAGCGCCTTCATGATCGTAGCAGGGAGCTTCTTGAGGTCTATCGGTTTGGTGATGAAGTCCAGTGCTCCAGCCTTCATGCACTCTGTGGCAAGGTCCACCTGGCCGAAGGCAGTGAGCAGAACAACGCCAACGTCTGGAAACTGCTGCCGGATGGTTCGAAGTAGTTCAAGGCCGGTCATTCCCGGCATTCGTATGTCTGAGATCACCAGGTCTGCGCGAATCAGGCCGAGTTGCCTCAGGGTATCCTTGCCATCAGAGCACGACTTGCATACGAAATTCAACGGCGTCAGGAATTCTGATAGCAGTTCACGAACGGCCTTCTCGTCATCAACGATGAGGAGATATCCAGCATAATTCCTGGCTAAGCCTTTACCCGGTTCAGAGGCAGCCACGGGCCCACCTCAAAGAAGCTAGCCTAGTTCCATCCTGGCTCGATCTAATGTAGAATATCTGCGTTGGCGAAATTCGTGAAAATCGTGTGCGGATGATGTGATAACGCAGTTCAAGGTGTGGTAGCTATGGGCCAGCTTGAAGCTAAGGACCTGGTAATGGTGGTGGACGACGAGGCAGAAGTCCTCTCTTTCCTCACCGATGTTCTGGAAGAAGCGGGCTTCGCCGTAACTAGCGCCAGCGATGGTGTTTCAGCTCTCAGGACGTTCTACGAAGCGCGTCCCAAACTGGCCGTAGTGGACCTGATGATGCCGAAGATGGACGGCATCGAGCTGTGCAAGCGTATCAGGGAGCTCTCCGATGTGCCGATTATCTTCCTGAGCGCAAAAGGTGGAGAAGCCGACAAGGTGGCCGGACTCGAGCACGGGGCTGACGACTACTTGGTCAAGCCGGTGGGTCCCAGGGAGCTTGTCGCAAGAATCAAGGCTGCGCTTCGACGCTCCCGAACCCCACCGCTCGAAAGCGAGGCCCCTGCCTACGCTGACAAGCTCCTCAGGATGGACTTCGCCAAGCATGAGGTGCATGTCGGCGACACCCAAGTCGACCTTACGCCTATCGAGTATCGACTACTGGCGTTTCTCGTTCGCAACGCCGGGCAAGTACTAAGTCACGAGCAACTTTTGGACCGCGTTTGGGGTTTGGGTTACAATGATCCCGAACTCGTGAAGTGGCACATATCGAGGCTTCGGCGGAAGCTGGAAGCTGACCCGGAAAACCCGGACCTGATTGTAACTGTCAGGGGTGTCGGGTACCGCTATACGAGGTCTGCCTGATGCTCCTCTATCGTCTTGGCTGAGCGGTGCCCGTTGCCATTTGCATGAGCCTTAGGTGATCTCACCGGGAGAAGCATGGTGAACGCCGCACCTCCCCCCTTCTTGCTCTCGACACTCAAACTGCCACCGTGCTCCTGTACGATCCTTCTGCTTATGTAGAGGCCCAAGCCTGTCCCCTTGCCAACCTCTTTGGTTGTGAAGAACGGCTCGAAAAGCCTGCTCATCGCCCCTTCGTCGATTCCTGGGCCGGTGTCCGAGACCACTATCGCCACACTTTGACCCCGGGGTTCGGTTTTCAGTCTGAGGGTACCGCCATTCTGCATGGCGTCGCTGGCATTATCGATCAGGTTCCATATTGCCTGCTGCAGCATCGCCTTGCAGCAATAGAGTTCTGGCAAACCCTCGCCATATGACCTTACAACCTGGATCCGCCCTTTCGACAGGAGTTGCGACTGCATGTCCAGGGTTTCATCGACGATTCTGTTAGTATCGATCATATCCCAAGAGTCGTCATTTCGAGAGAATGTCAGAAGACCGCCGGTAATCTGGCTAATTCTCTTGGCCATTTGGTTGATGGTCTCTACGAACTGCCTCGCCTTATCGTTGCGAAGATAGCGGTCCGGGTCCGACAGAAGCATCTCAGCCCGGCCCTGGATCACGAAGACTGGGTTGTTCACCTCGTGGGCACCCCCAGCCGCCAGCGTACCGATTGACGCAAGCTTGGCCGATTGAACCAACTGCGCCTCGGTGTGCCTGAGCTCCTCCATCTTCTTCTGTAGCTCTTGGTTGAGCTGAATATTCTTCTTAGCCTCGGCAGTGCTCCGCTGTAGCGAGAGGTAGACAGCGCCTGCGGGAAGCAACAGCAGAGCGAGAGTCCAGATGTTGACGTCCGCGAGCATGGCTCCGGCTACCGCCAACGTGTACAGTGCCGCTTCCTCTGCCAGGTCACCCCTCCTGCCGTGAAGCCAAACGCCAATGGCGTTGCGGCGTGTTTGAATGCTGACCGCGAATGAAACTTGCCAGGTGTTCAGAAGGTACATCGTGGCCGCAGGCAACAGTACCCAAGTCGTAGCCACTCCGGCATTGACAAGCCCAGAGTCGACTGGCTTATCTAGCGGGGATACAGCCCCGTAAGCGAAGCTACTGATTCCCACCGCGAGCGTCGAGGCTGCCACTGTAAACAGCACATTAGGCCAGCGCCTCTTCATAACCAACTCGGCAACACCTGAGCTCGCAGCGACAACACCCATCGCGGCTGGCGGGCTCAGTAACACTGCCGCCATGAAGTACGGGGCGGTAGCTAGCGATATCTTGACCTTCGGACTGAGGTGCAGGTGGAACCTGCACGCAAGGAAACCCAGCCCTGCCAGCGCCGTAGCCAGAGCTATATCATGAGCGGAACTGACCTCCGGGTAGCGTCTCGCCAGGAAAACTGCCAGGCCTACAGCTGCAAGAGTTGTAAACCATATGTAAAACCAAAGAGAACGTCGGAGTTGGGTCATCTCATCACGCTCTTTCGGCCCTTATCACATCCCACGTTGATTCCACCTACATGATGTCCCAAGAGTCCCACACACAGTATCCCATGCTGAGAAACGGAAAACCGCATTAGCGCCCCAAGTTGAAGATCGCAACCACTGGCTGACCCGCTACGCCTTTGACTGTTCTCGCGAACTTCGGAGTAGCAATATCCACCGCCACATTGAAGGAAGCTCCTGTCGTCGGGACCGTGACCACGACCTGCACCAGGTTCGACTTGGCCTTGGTATCCAGGACTTGGATGGTAGTGGTGCTGAACACAGCAGGTGAAACAAGCGTGCCGTCCGGATAGCGCAGGCCGTCCTCGCTTACCACACTGGCGTCCACCCCGTTAGGGACCAGAACGTTCACAACTATGTTTGCACCATCGGGAATCTCGGCCACCGCGCTGGCCGGGACCCTGACGACAACGCTAACCCGGTTGCCGTCGATCAGTAGCACGGGGTCATCCTCGCACCAAGTGATCCATGCACCGGCGGACTGGAGTGGCAAGACGATCAAAGCCAAAACCGCCCCGAACACCGCCACACCCGTCAACAATCTACGTTTCATTCGAGCCTCCTTCGACTGGTCGATCATGTCCGACAGCAATTCCTGACTGCTGTCAATGCCACTCAAAGAAACCGACGAATCCTGACGACATGAGTCTGAATTTTCATGATACCTTTTGGGGATGTGCCTGCTAGGTGGGGAAGGTGTGATTTCCGTGTGGGCCAGTCGGGCCCAGGGGATTCGCAGGCAGTGTTACCGGCGATGTTCAGTCACCAGGCCCAGTATTACTGGCGAGGTTGATTTCTTGGGCCGAGGTCTATAGAATAAGTTTCGATGCTTTTCTCCTTATCAGTTGCATTCGATGGCCGATTTAGCAAGCGTGCAACAGTAGGCCGTTAGATACTAACAGGGTAACATAGAAACCATATTCACGAAAGGGGGTAGCGCGCAATAGGCGATTGGCAGCGTAATTGAGGCGATTGACGACCAGGCATAAGCTAGACCACAGGAAAGGGGGTTGCTTATGAAACCTCAAATAATACTATTGTCGGTGGTGGCGGCCTTGGCAGTGATTTTGAGTGCTTGCGGTGCTGCGGCCACGCCCACCGTGAAGCCGCCTACACCGACTACCGCTCCAGCGACCGCTACAGTGCCTGCACCAACAGCCACAAGGGCCCCGGTGGCTACCCCAACCCAGGTAGCTCCAACACCCACACGGGGCGTAACGCCCACGGGTCAGCAGGTATTAACAGTAAACCTCGCCCAAGAGCCTGCCAGGCTTGACCCCAATCGGTCTGCGTTCGCGCAGGAAATCTCAATAGTCAAGCCGGTTTTCGAAGGTCTTCTCGGCTTCAACAGAGACCTTACGCTGAAGACCATAGGCGCTGTGGATATGCCTACAGTAGACAACGGCGGCATATCCAGGGACGGCCTGACGTATACATTCAAGCTCCGCAAAGAAGTCAAATGGGCTGACGGCAAGTTGGTAACGGCCAAAGACTATGTCTACAGCATCAAGAGGGAGTTGGACCCGGACGTCGCCGCCGACTATGCCTCCTTCTATTACGTAATCAAGGGTGGCGAGGCCTATAACGGCGCTGCCAAGGCTGATGCAGCTACCAAAGCCAAGCTCAAGGATGCGGTGGGAGTTGAGGCGGTC
>ORJL011010498.1_pt1 | contig 10165 bp, 9 predicted proteins | sample 1779941 | NCBI WGS metagenome assembly ORJL01 (sample SAMEA104232317, study PRJEB22302) | groundwater metagenome | biome: forest; feature: aquifer; material: groundwater | place: USA | collected 2011-08-07 | depth 5.8 m | reverse complement strand
TTCTTGAAGTGCAGGCCCTTTGCCGTGCCACCGACCAGCCGCTCATTGTCCTCAGCAGCGACAAAGAACTGTTGGCGGCTTGCCAGGCCGAAGGCATCAGAACACTCAACCCCGAGGACTCAGACGCTATGGACAGCCTTCTGAGTCTCCGCACAAGCGCGGATTCTTAGAACTATCTTCCTTCCTCGTACCTTGGGTACGACCCAAACACCTTCAGCACATCCGCGTGCTCATGCAGAGCTTCCAGCGCCTTTTGTATTTTCTGATCTTGCCGATGCCCCGCCAGATCCAGCAGGAAAACGTACTGCCCCAGGCTCTGCTTCGTGGGGCGCGACTCCACCTTCAGCAGGTTAATGTTACGCGAGGCGAACTCCCCCAAAGCTGCATACAGCAGGCCGGGGCGGTCATCACTAAAGGAGAAGCACAGAGAGGTCTTGTCCCTGCCGGTAGGAGGGCTATCCTTATGGGCCAGCACAACGAAGCGCGTCACGTTGGAAGGGTTGTCCTGGATGCCCCGGTCCAGCACAGTCATACCGTACAATTCCGCAGCCCGTACCGTGCCGATAGCCGCGGCCCCGACTGCCTCGTGTTGCAGGCGCTCGGCTGCCGCTGCAGTGCTCATGGCTGGTACCACTGTGGCGTTGGGGAACCGCCGGTTGATATAGGCGCGACACTGTCCAAGGGCCTGGGGATGGGAGTAGATGACGCGGATGTCGGTTTCGCCAGTGCCGGGGCGCACCAACAGGCAGTGCTCTATAGGCAGCACCAGCTCATGGCAGATGAGCAGCGCCGTTCCGTGGACCAGCAGGTCAAGGGTATCATTGACCGAGCCTTCCAGGCTGTTCTCAATGGGCACGACGCCTTCGTCGGCCTGGCCGCTAGAAACGGCCTCCGCCACTGCGAGAATGGAGGGGTAGGGAATAAGCTGAGCTTGCGGGGTGTATTTGAGGGCCGCCGCCTCAGTAAAGGTGCCGGCAGGCCCGAAATAGGCAACTTTGCTGGGCATTAGCGGCCAGACCTGGTAAAGATATCCATAAGCTCCTCATCCGCTTCTGGGGGCGTCACGGCAATGACCTCGTCGTGAGGCTCAATGAGCTGACCCGGCGCCGGGATACGCGCCTGCCCTTTGCGGTTCACTACCAGAGAGATGAGTGTGTTGGGCGGCAGCACCAACTCGTGCAAGGGCTTACCCACCACCTCGGCGTCGGGCGGCACGTGGATATCCACCAGGCGCAGATTACTGCGAGGCACCGGCATCAGGTGGACTAGGGCCTGCTCCGCCAGTTCACCTTCCACGTGAGCCAGGATGGTGTTGGTGTGGCTGACCACCACGTCCACACCCAGAGACTTGAACAGCTTCTCGTTGGCAGGGTCATTGACCAGGGCGATGGTCTTCTTCACATTGAAGCGATGTTTCGCCACTTGGCAGGCCACCAGGTTATCCTCGTCGTGGCCCGTCGCGGCAATGAGCACGTCGGCGCGGTTGGCCCCCGCCTCAGCCAGCAGGGCTGCTTCCGAGCCGTCGCCGCCGATGGCGACGCTGCCCAACTCTTCAACGACACGAGCGTGGCGAGTAGGGTCCTGCTCAATAGCCAGCACCTCATGCTCCGCAGCGATGAGCGCCTTCAGCAGATGGTAGCCAACCTTTCCGCAGCCAACGATGATGATGTACATAATGAAATGGGGATTGTCGTTCCCAACGGGGCTCACAAACAAAGGGCGGTCGCCTATTTCCCCAGCGCCTCCAACACCATGGAAGAGATCATCCGCGAGGGACTGACGGCTTCCAGGCCCAGGTCCTGGTACATTTGCTGGCGTGTGGGATCGTACAACAGGCAGACGACCTTGGGCACCTTAAAGAGGAACCGCACTTTCTGGGCCGCAAAGGCATTGCGAGCGTCCCCCTGGTCCACGGCCAAAAAGGCCTGAACGCGCTCAATACCAGCCCGGCGGAGGTCGACCTCCACAGTGCCGTCTCCTATCAACGTCTCAGCCCCTAGGGTAGGCGGGATTCGGCGCAGGTTCTCTTCTCGGGTATCCATGACCGTAACGTCATGCCCATCCTGCACCAATTGCCGCACAATGATCGCTCCAATGCGGCTGCACCCCATAACAAGGATTTTCATACGTTCTGACCCAAAGAGTTGCCAGGTTGCAGTGGGTGTCAAACCCGCCCCGCCAACTTAGCTGCCTGCTCGCCGGGCGGCATTTCAAGTCGCCACAGCAACACCGGGCAGGGGGCGTACTTAAGCACGTGGGGCGCCGCTCGCCCTAAAGTGAAGCCGCCATGATGTTCCTGATAGGGTACCGCCAACAGCACAAGGTCCACCTGCCGCTCCACTGCTTCTTGCACAATAGCTGGCCCCGTGTCACGGGCCTGGAGCATAGCGGCCTCCACTGTGCCCTTGTACTCTTTAGCCAGGCCCTCCATCTGGCGCAGCACCTCTTCCCCCTTGCCGCTTTCTGCCGAAACATCGGAGTCCAGCGGCAGATGGTGTGGCACTTCTATGACGTACACCAGATACACCTTCCCTTTGGTTTCTTTGACAAGGTCGCAGGCCAAGCGGAGGGCGTTGGCGTCGCTGTCGTCGCCATGAACAGGGACTAGAATCTTTTTCCAAGGCATAAGCTTCGGCGGGCTGGCTTAGCAGGTGGGTCTTTCTAGGCGTGCAATTATACGCTCCGCTACGGCGGGGATTCAATTGCGGCAACTAAGCGGAGCGCGCCGTGATACCTTCGCGAGGGGCTGCTCCGGACCGAGTGCCCGGCGATTCGCCCCGGCGGACCTTGTCCAGCATATCGTCACGGCCCGCCACGAACAGGATATCGCCTTTCGCAATGATCTCGTCCTTCGCAGGCAGCAGAATGGGCTCGCGGCCCCTGCGAATTGCCAACACGGTGATGCCATACCGATCACGGGTACCGCCCAAGCCCGCGTCTTCCAGGGTAAGCCCCACCAGCCGCTCCGGCGGGCGGAAGCGGCTTACCCCAAAGTTGGACGTGACGGAGAGGTAGTCCTGCACGTCCGGGTTAAACAGGGCGTGAGCGAGGCGCACACCTGCGTCTTGCTCCGGGTTGATCACCTTGTCAGCACCGATGCGTTCCAGACTACGGGCGTGCAAAGGGTTGTTGGAACGCGCCACCACCTGAGGAATGCCCAAAGCCTTCACCAGCAGTGTTGCCAGAATGCTGGCCTCAATGTCCGCGCCGATAGCAACGATGGCCATGTCGTACTTTGCGATGCCCAGTTCACGCAGCACTGATTCGCTGGTAGCGTCGCCTTGGACCACGGTGGTAAGCTGGCCCTCCAGATCTTTCACCACCTGTTCGTTCTTGTCAACGCCCAGCACGTCAAATCCCAGGTGATACAACTCCTGGGCCAGACTGATACCAAAACGGCCCAGGCCAATGACTGCCGCTTGTTTAGCCATAATTCGCCTCTGCCTGCTCCAATCCTAGCCTATTCTAACCCGTTCCTGCGAGTAACGGTAGACCGCGTGGCGGTGCCTAAGGGACGCAAAGGTCAACTGATCACCTTGTCAGCGCCGCTACGCTCCAAAAGGCGGGCGTGCAAATGGTTGCTGGAGCGTGCCGCTACCCTTGGGATGCCCAAAGCCTTCACCAGCAGTGTTGCCAGAATGCTGGCCTCAATGTCCGCGCCGATAGCAACGATGGCCATGTCGTACTTTGCGATGCCCAGTTCACGCAGCACTGATTCGCTGGTGGCGTCGCCTTGGACTACCCTGACAAAATGGCCTTCCAAGTCCTTGACTACTTGTTCGTTCTTATCAATGCCCAAGACTTCAAAGCCAAGGCGATCCAACTCCTGCGCCTGGCTGACGCCAAAGCGGCCCAAGCCAATAACTACCGCTTGTTTAGCCATAATTCGCCTCTGCCTGCTCCAATTCTAGCCTATTCTAACCCGTTCCTGCGAGTAGCGGTAGACCGCGTGGCGTTGCCCCTGTCCCAGCGCCAACGCAAAGGTGAGGGGACCAATTCGGCCCACGAACATCGTCACGATGATGATCGCCTTCCCTATAGCTGACAAATCAGCGGTGATGCCCGTGGAGAGCCCAACGGTGCCAAAAGCCGCGACAACTTCAAAGAGGATGCGGTCAAAGGGGAAGCGTTCTGTAATCACCAGCAAGAAGGAGACGGCGGCCACGAACCCCACAGCAAAGAAAGCGATGGTCAGCGCCCGCTGCACAATTACCGTAGGGATCTCCCGTCGGAAGGCCTCCACGTGATCTCTATTGCGGACGGAGGCGCATACCGTGGCCAGGATCACTGCCAGGGTATTGACCTTAATACCCCCTGCAGTGGAACCCGATGCCCCGCCAATGAACATGAGGGCAATGAAGACAACATTGGATTGCAGATGGGTGACGCCAAAGTCAACAGAAGCAAACCCGGCGGTACGCGCCATCACCGACTGGAAAAAGGAATTCACCACTTTGCTTACTACTGTCTCTTGGCCCAGGGTAGAAGAGTTTGAATACTCAAACAACAGAAACAATAGAGTTCCAATAATCCACAAAGGCACGGTAGACACCAGTACGAGTCGGGTATCCAAACTCATGCGGTTTACGCGTTTAGACCTCCAGGCGTCCAGAAGAAACAAATACCCAGTGCTGCCCATCATCACCATCAGGATAACCCCCAAAAGGAGGAAAGGGCGGTCATTGTAGGCAATTAGACTGCTGGAGCCGGGCATCACATCAAACCCGGCGTTGTTATAGGCAGAGATAGTGGTGAACAGCGCCTTCCATGCCCCCTCTCCAACGCCAAACAGGGGTTCTAACTGCCAGAAGAGAATGACAAAACCCACCGCTTGAATGATGAACGTAATGGCAACGACCTGGATCGTCACCGCTAGCAGCCCGCCGAACTCGCTCACCTCCAGGAAGCGGCTCATAAGGAACCGGTGAGGCAGTGGAATACGTTGGGCCACTGCAAGCAGCAAGAAGGTTGCCGTGCTCATGAAGCCTATGCCGCCAATGAAGATGAGCACCATGATGACTGCCTGGCCCCAGTGGTTCCAGAAATTGGTGGTGTTCACCACCGTAAGCCCCGTTACGGTGGCGGCTGAGGCGGCGGTGAATATGGCAGTTATGAAGGGGGCAAAGCGACCAGTTGTATTGAAAAAGGGCAACCACAGGAGCACGGTGCCGATGGCAATCAGCCCGCCAAAGCCGTACAGGAGAATCAGAGGCGACTCAAATTTGCGCGACGGAGCGCGCCTTGGCGGGGCGGGGATATAAACCGGCTCAAGCTCTTGCTGCCGGGGATGTCGGATTACCCTGTCCCCGGGTCTGCGTCGCCACGTCGTAGTCATTGGGTGCTTGGCCAGGAACTCTGGCCTCTACTACCTTTGGTGCGCACACTCCCCCACCTTATGGGTTTGTCCACGCACATCCGTTTTATGTAAGCCAATTGTAGGTCTGGCTAGGGCAAGAGTCAATCTCGTCACGGAATACCCAGTGTAAGGAGCTTTAGGTAAGCGATACAGTAGAAGCATGTCCACTTCCGTCTGCAACGCCGTGCAATGGCATATAAAGGGCTAGTGGCCCATCTCTACGGCCATTACCCGTTGCTCCAAGTGGGTCTGTTGCGCCGCCAGCCCAGGACTGAGATGGACCGGATAGGCGGGAGCTCCCGACAGGCCTTTGTACGCTTCATGCAGGCGCGCAAACTCGGACCGGAACCCGCGGCGAATCTCGGCCAGTGAGGGCCGGCCTCCTATGACGCGCCCGCCCTCCATAACCTTGGTCAACAGCGGCTCACCTGCGTCTACCACAGATTCGCTTCGCAGGGCGATGGTGTCCTCTAGAAATTCGCCGCTGGAGCTGACCCCGCGATATACCTGCTTTCCCCCCGCCAGCGTCACCTTGCCACTGCTGAGCTTCAACACCGGGCGTCCGTCGTACTGCACCAGTTTGTAGGCCATGTCCATAGACGGCGCATCGGCAGAGGTGCCCAGGCGCGTTCCGATACCGAAGGCGTCAATGGGCCCGTTCGCCCGCACCAGTTCCGCCACAGCAAACTCATCCAGGCCGCCGCTGGCGAAGATAGTCACATAGCTCAGGCCCGTCTGGTCCAACACCTGCCGTACCGCCCGGCTGAGAGCCAGCAAGTCGCCGCTGTCAAGGCGCACCGCCCCAAGGCGGTGGCCCGCCGCCTCCATCTCCTTTGCCACGATAGCAGCATTACGCGCTCCCGCCACGGTGTCGTAAGTGTCAATGAGGAAGGTAGAGGTGTCCGGAAAAGTGCGAGCATACGCTCGGAAGGCGTCAACCTCGTGAGGAAAGCTGGTGACGTAGGAGTGGGCCATGGTGCCAGCCACAGGAATACCGTATTCCTTGCCTGCCAAGACATTGCTGGTGGCGTCAAAGCCCACCATGTAGGCTGCACGAGCCGCTTTCATGCCGGCATCCGTGCCGTGCGTGCGGCGCAGGCCGAAGTCCACTAACCGGCGGCCCTGGGCGGCCCACAGGCACCGCGCCGCTTTGGCCGCCACCAGACTCTGGAAATGCACCTGGTTGATGATATAGGTCTCGGCGATCTGGGCCTCTAAGATGGGCGCAGTGACCTCTAGAAAGGGTTCGTTGGGGAAGACCAGACGGCCTTCCGGCGCCGCCCACACTGAGCCGGTGAAGCGGAAGCGCCCCAGGTAGTCCAGGAAGTCCCGGCCAAAGAGGCCGGTACTGCGCAAGTAATCCAGGTCGTCCGGGGAGAAGCTCAGCATCTCCAGATAACGAAGCACGTCCTCCAGCCCTGCGGCCACCATGTACCCGCGTTCCGAAGGCAGCTTACGCGTAAAAAGGCTGAAGGTGGCCTGGCCAAACATACCCTCCCGCAGATAGCTCTGGGCCATGGTCAACTCGTAGAGGTCCGTAAGGAGGGCCCAGGACATAGTGCCGTGAACCGACATCCGAAGCCTCCATGGTTTCAGGTCGCTACGCGAAACCATTATGGAAGGGGGCCTACACAGGTGTCAAAGGAATCAGCAAAGAGTAGAGACCGGACGGAAACCAGGGTCTTTCGGTTCTCCCAGCGCCTGTGGGAAAAACGTTGTGTAGGGGCAGGGTTTCCCTGCCCATGTCCCGCTGAAGGACACTGTCCAGCCAAAACACCGAAAGACCCTGGGACGGAAACAATAAGGCATTGACTTTTAGGAAGCATCCCCTAGAATCAACGGCTATAACAAGAGCACCGAAAGAGGACAAATAGTATGAAGTGGTTACACCAATGGAAGGTCTTTTTGACCCTTGGGTTACTTGGGCTGATGGTGACCTCTGCCTGTGCAAGTGAGCCTGTAACACCCATGGTTTCTGTGAAGGCCACAGACTACGCTTTCGCCGTCGCTGAAACCATCAAGGGCGGCATGACTCGCTTGCAGTTGGACAACCAGGGTCAGGAGTCCCACCACCTTCAGTTGATGCGCCTGAACGATGGCGTGACGCAGCAGCAGTTCCAGGAGACCTTGCAGAGCGCCCTTCAGGCCGTCCAGACAGAGGGAGAAGGGGCCCTGGCCAGGATCTTTGCGGTAGCTTCCTTTGCTGGCGGCCCGGCGTCCATAGGGCCCGGCAAGCAAGCCGAAGCTGTGGTGAACATTCAGCCTGGGGAATATACCTTACTCTGCTTTATCCCCAGTCCTGATGGAGTACCCCACCTAGCTAAGGGCATGGTGAAAGCCCTTGCAGTCACCGCCGCCTCTAAAGACCAGCCAGCGGAGCCCGAGTCCAAGGCCACCGTGAGCCTGGGCGATTTCAGCTTCTCCGGGTTGCCCGCTTCCTTCTCCCCCGGCAAGGCGACCATCAAGGTGGTCAACAGCGGCAAAGAGCCCCACGAAATGGCAGTGATGCGACTAAAAGGCATCACGGTGGAGCAATTCAAAGGGATGATGACAGCGCCTCCTGGTGGGGACGCACCTTCTGGGCCGCCACCCTTTGAGGACGTAGGCGGACTTCAGGCCATTTCCCCCAATGGGGCAGGCTGGGCAACCCTTGACCTGACGGCTGGAGAGTATGCCTTGATTTGTTTCGTGCCATCCCCAGCTAACCAGGGCGCTCCCCATGTTGCCCTGGGGATGCTCGGTTCGTTCACCGTCGGGTAATTCCCTTTCCCCTTCGTAAACGTTGGGCTGGTCCTTCAGTTGAAGGACCAGCCCAACGTTGTTTCTGGACATACCACAAGTCTCCAATCGCACGGAAGACTCCACCAGGGCACTGAGCAGCCACCTGGTGTGCGTCTTTCCCCGAGTTCATGTTCCTTGCTGAGGCGGCAGGCTGCCAGGGTCAGGCTGCTGGCTCTCGCGCTTAGGAAGATAGACCTCTCGCGGCTTGCCCGGCTCACCGCTGGGGCCAAGGATCCCCTCCTCTTCCAACTGGTCCATAAGACGGGCAGCGCGGGGATAGCCAATGCGTAGCCGCCGCTGCAACAGGGATGTGGAAATGCGGGAGTTCCTTCCTGCCAGCTCTATGGCCTTAGCCAGCAGATCTTCGCCAGAGTTGCTCCGCTCGGACACATCCTTCCGGGAACCTCCATTCTCCTTCTGGTCCATATCACCGGCCTCAAGCTCCAGGTTAATCTGCGGCAGCGGCGGGCCGGGTTGGTTGCGCCAGAAGTCCATGACGCGTTGGATCTCGCGGTCAGAGAGGTAGGCCCCCTGTACACGCTGGGGCTTTGGCGTATCGGTGGAGAGGAAGAGCATGTCGCCCTTGCCAAGGAGTTTCTCTGCGCCGGCACCATCCAGAATAGTGCGGGAGTCAACCTGGGAGACAACGGCGAAGCTGATGCGGCTGGGGAAGTTGGCTTTGATGAGGCCGGTGACCACGTCCACGGAAGGCCGCTGAGTGGCGACGATGAGGTGGATGCCGGTGGCCCGGCCAAGCTGGGCCAGGCGGGTCAGCAGGCGCTCCACGTTGTAGGAGTCGGACATCATGAGGTCGGCCAACTCGTCTACAGCCACTATCAGGTAGGGCATGGGTTCCGGTGGTTCCGGGTGAGCGTGGTAGGCGTCAATGTTGCGGACGCCCATGGCCTCCATGAGCTTGTAGCGTCGGAACATCTCCTTCAACAGGCCCCTGAGGGTGGCTACAGCATCTTCGGTATCCACGATGACGGGCCGGACCAGGTGAGGCAGACCATTGTAAGGGGTAAGCTCCACCCGCTTGGGGTCAATGAGGATGAGGCGCAGCTTTTCCGGCGGGACCTGGGTGATGAGGGAGACGATGCTGGTGTTGAGGCAGACGCTCTTGCCGCTGCCGGTGGCGCCGGCGATGAGCAGGTGGGGCAGCTTGCGCAGGTTGGTGACGATGGGTTCACCTCCGCTGCCCTGGCCCAGGGCCAGGCCCAGGCCGCCCTTTTTGTTGACCTCCTTGAGTTGGGGGGACTCCAAAACACTACGCAGCGACACAACTACGGGATTGTGGTTGGGCACTTCTATGCCGACGACGGACTCCCCAGGTACGGGGGCCTGGATGCGCAGGCTGGGTGCAGCCAGGGCCAGGGCTAGGTCTTTCTCCCGGGCCACGATGGCGTCCACACGGACGCGGGTCTGTTCTTTCTTGCGCTTCATGATGGGCCGGCCGTGCTCGTCGCGGACGACATTGCCCTGCTCGTCCCGTTCCTTCACGTCTTTGACCTTGCGTATCCAACCAGGGGTGAGACCGTACAGCGTTACCGTCGGCCCCGGCTTGATCTGGTTCACCTCTACCTCTATGCCGTGGCTCCGCAAGGTATCTTCAATCTGCTGGGCAGTGTCGGAAATCTCATCCTTGGTGATGTCCACCTTGGGGCCATACTCCAACAGCGGCATGGGCGGCAACATCCAAGGCTTCCTAATGGGAGCCTGGGCAGCAGCGGCGCCAAGGGTTTTGTCGGCGGTTTCAAGCGTATCTGGGTCATCGTCCAGAGGGGGATGGTCGCCGTTGGCGGCGTTGAGGATGTGCTCCTGACCCGTTGGCCGGGGAGCAGCATGTCCAGGAAGGTGGGCCGCTTGGTCGTCTGTGGCCTTCCCCTTCTTGCCGTTCTTCTGGGCTGGCGACTTGCTTTTGGCCTGGCCGCCCACCGGGGAGGGATCGGAACCGTTCCAAGGGGGAGAGCCGTCCCCGGCGTCATCATCATAATTCCAGGGGTCCGGGCCAATGGCTTCCTCCAGGTT
>ORJL010361625.1_pt1 | contig 10165 bp, 10 predicted proteins | sample 1779941 | NCBI WGS metagenome assembly ORJL01 (sample SAMEA104232317, study PRJEB22302) | groundwater metagenome | biome: forest; feature: aquifer; material: groundwater | place: USA | collected 2011-08-07 | depth 5.8 m | reverse complement strand
CATCTTCTGCCTCCTCCGTTGATCTCTCGCCAGTTTTTTCTGCATACTGTTGGCGGAGGGAATTAACCGTTCCTTTCGACAAGCGATAGCTGGCAGTGAGTAATTTTGCTCCGAGGAGCAGACCTACTCCCCCTACAATGAAATTAGATACTGCATTGTCCGTAGGAATATCCGTGTACGTGGAAAGATATTCCATTCCTTCTCGGACGATTGTTTTACCAGTATTCCACCAATCCGCAACAATTCCTCCCGCATGCAATGCGATGAGTCCAGATCCAATGATACAGTACGAAACAGTAGCGTTTTCTTTGCCTTTTTGCATCGCGTAGATGCCCAAGCCGGTCATCATATAAGGGGCTATGCCTGTTGCAAGAGATGCTACTGCTGAATCATTTTCTGACAGGACATACCCACCTATCAAAGGTATCATCCACTCTGCCTCTACTCCCGGGATAATCGCTGCCCACAGGTCGCCGCCGTAGAAGCGGTTCATAACAATTTCCTTGTTAATGCCCCCAGTGAGAGAATTAACTCCAGCGTGGATCAATTCATGGGGGGCTGCCCAGACGCCAAACGAGGCCAGCGTCGCTCCTACTTCTTTTAGAATTTTTACTCTCTCACTTCCATTGAATAAGTTCTCAAATGTAGAATCATGACTCCACTCTTTACGCATCCCTTTGCGGGTTAACTGTCCGATGATTTCGGGCAGGGTATAATTTTGTAAGGCTTGTTTTTCTTTTGTTTTCACGGCTTCAAGGAATCGGTCAAAATCCATCCTCTCTTCTGTTCCTCTCAACTCGGTGATAATTTGTTCAAGACCAGTAACCGTAGAGAATTCTTCTTCGCTTTTTCCGTGACGGAGCAGGAATGGTTTTAAACTATTCAGTGATCCATACTCCATCCAACCATTAACCCTCTCGTTCAATGTTTGTGGATCTTTTGCTCTCTGATAATCTCTCTGACCTAAGTAGATTTGAAAGTCGAGGTAACTCCTTTCCCCTGTACCGGGCGAATCCGTTTTATCATGAAAATTATCGCCGTTGGTGACAACTTCCCTAATCTGCTGCTGCAGTGGCGTCTCGACCAATTCCCGCTCTCCAGATTCTCCCTCATTTTGATCTTCGGGTATCCCTTCAGGAAAATCGTCGTCCTCTTCCATTGAGTATCGCTCTGCGATGCGTTTTCGTATAAAGAACATACTAACTTCTTTTTTGAACGTTATTTATAAAATATATCCCCGAAAATCGTCCTATTAGAATATCTTCACAATCAGCGGAAAGAACAAATTCAACAACAAGATCAACAAGAAAAACAAACTCACTTGGCGATAGCGCTTCTCACCATGCTCCTGGCCTTTCAATTTGTGAAGGAAGACTTGCGCCATTCTCCCTCCATCAACAATCGGCAGGGGCAAGAGATTAAACAAGCCAATGCCAAAGCTGAGCAAAAATAACCAGCGAAGAAATCCTGTAATCCAGTCTATCATATAATATATCGGCTTCCAGACAGCACTCATATATTCTGCTTTTAATTCAAATTCGTTACGAATCTGTTGAATCCCCAGGAATGGTTTTCTTTCATTGTCCGGGTTTTGCGCAACAGCGATACGATACTCTTTTTCTGTCGTTTGAACGGCAATCATTTCTCCTGGCTTGACAAAAGCCAGTTCATCACTAAATGATTGGAAATCAATCGTTTTAATCCCATTGATGCCCGTAATCAGCGTCCCTGGCGCGATCCCTGCTTGGGCAAATGGCATATTTTCATTAGCGTAGGCGTCGAACGTGAATCCCGTGGGATCAATCATTGCCTGCTGTAAAGGTGTAAACGCGAACGATAAGAGGAGAAGAGAAACAACGGCAAGGATAACATTCGAAAATGCTCCTGCGGCGAGAATCGAATATTGGGTGATATCTTTTTCTTTCGTCATCTTTTTTTCATTGGGCTCCACGAACGCGCCGATGATCGGGCCGAAGAAAACGATCCCTGTATTCTTAACTTCAATATTGTGTGCTCGGGCAACAATCCCATGAGAAAATTCATGTACTACGGCGATGATGAAAATAGCAATCAGCCAGTACCAAAAAGGCAGTACTCCTAATCCTGGCACATTAATCCCCGGGAGAACCAATGACACTCCTGATGCCATGGCGGGATTGCTGATTAGATCGTACAGATTCTTGACCAGTATGAACGAAATAACAACTAAACCAACAAAACCTGCACCGACGCCAATGTATCCCAGGAGAACGATCCATTCGCGGTACTTCTGGGCATACTTGTCCATCCAGCGCAAGCCCCACTTTGTTCTGTAGAGGAAGATAATCTTGCCTTGGACGTCTAACTTCTTTCTCTTAATGAGAAGAAGGATGATGATCACAAGATAGAAAATGAGAATGTACTTGTATTTTATCGCCCAAGGAACAACTGCGCTAAGCATGGAGAGAGGACTGTTGGATGGTATTTATATGTTTTGGTGTAATTTTAGAACTCTGAAGTAGGATAAATTTATATATCTCTCCTGCTCAATAATAGAGTGGAAAATATAACTTTCTTTGAAACATATGAACAAGCTCATCCCACTTTAGATCGGCTACTCCAAGAAAATACCGATGTACAGATGAGGATAGGAGAAAAATGGGGACAACAGCAAAAACCTTTTGCAGAAGATGCCGGTGGTCGAGGAGATTATTTTCGCAGTCCTACGTATCGAAAAGCACTGGCAGAGATTGGAGTTGGATTCGAATTAACTTGTGTAGTGAATCTGAGCGTTGATGGTGAAGCATATGTTTTCTTTGCGGATGACGTCGGACCATATTTCAATCACATGGATGATCATCCTTATTCAACAATTACGGGGTTAGTTGATGGTGTCAGGCAGTATTTAGCCGAAGAGAATAGATCTCATAATGGGGCAACGATTCGACCATTCTTGTATACTGTCGCAGAAGAGATAAAAACGGGAGAAGATGAGAAAAAATCTTTACGAGAAGGCAGAGAAAAATTAGGCAGTTTGAAAGGAAAAGTTCCGACAGGATTAATAGGACAACTCAAAGAGATGCTTTCTGCCATGTTGGGTTATGCTGACATTCCGATGAGAGGCCTCAATGCGGTGGAAAGAGCTGAGTTTGAAAAGCTGTTTTATGTTCGGTAGTAAAAAATCCCAATCACAGCAGAGCTGCTGGGTATGGACCCATTTCTCAGGAATAAAGACCGATGCCAGTTCAACGTGTGTCAAGATGTTTCTCTCTTCGTTGTTTCTGCCCACGTCTCGCTATGGTATAGACAATGGCTGGTACGGCGCTATATATCAGTGATGATCCCGCTAAACCTAAGATGAACTGCCAGTCTTCCAGCCCAATGTACAAGAGGGAAAAAATTGACATCAGGAAAAATAATCCCAAATTGATCAGATGAAAATTGTGACCTATTTTTCTAGTGAGTATTTCCGTTAGTGAAATACCAATGATCGCTGCGGCCAGAATAATCCATACCACGTAATCCGGATCATCAAACCCAAAATTAAGTAGGATTGTACATATTGCAACGTACGAAAAGATGGCTCCGCCAAAAAGAGTAGCCATAAATTGAATAAGAACGTTTGGCTTACTACTCTTCATTTCTCTACTTCTTCCGCTTCGGCTTTAGGCTCGTACCCGCGCCTTTGCCTCGACCGCGAACCTTGCCAGCCTGTACTTTCAACGGGTTGGCGCGAATCTTTCGCTTCGTCTTGCGGTCTACAAACATATTTTTGAACAATCGTGCTTCTGCTTCTGGAAATTTAACCATGGTAATCGCCTCTATTTAACTTGTTTCATCACCCGTACGCCCATGAGGAGCCAGTACAGGACTTCTACCCCTTCTTTCACTTGGCCCCTTAACTCTTCAGGGATCGCCATATCAAACGTCTCGTATGTTTCTACATCCATGACATGAGCATTATTTACCGTGACAGAAAGGATCTGTGCACTTTTCTTCTCAACAATCGGTGCCTCAACGCGATCATGGCCGGGGATGACCAAGTTTCGCTTTTTATCATCCAATAAGCCAACGGCCATCAAGTTTACTTTTGCATGACCATGTTTCCCTGGTCGGGATGTGGCCGTATCCATGATCTTACACGGTGCACCATCGATAATAATTGTATCTCCTTTCTTCAACGTTCCTACACTGACTAATTTTTTTTCGTATTCCGTCATCAGAGACCACCTTTGGTAAATCTAATATTTATTTAATCGCAAAGCGAATATCTTTTCCCGTGATTGTCTTCCGACCAGCATGTTCAGCCAGCTTCTTTGCTTCTTTCGCAACCTGCAAAGCTTTTTCTTCAAGGGCTTCAGCCAACGCCTCTTTCGCGTCATCAGAAACGCGAAACGCGCCTGCCTGACGCATGATCTTATCCATGGCATTATGCGAAAGAAACCCTTTTTTCGCCATGAATGACAAAAAGGGAGCCCTTTTTTAAATCTATCGCTGGATCACTGAGATTACGTTCGCGATAGTTAGGGAATGAGGTTTTTTTAGCCTTGCCCAATTCTCGATAATCCCTCACAAACTTTTTTAAAGAACCTTTGTAATTATTCCAGAAATGACTCAACCTCTAATGCTCCTCTCAGAATTGGAACAATTATTAGCCAATGCGCAGATCTCTCGTAATGACCCGCTTTCTGGAGTAGATTATGATTACCATGGAACCACCCGCTATTCTTCCAGAGCCCCTTTTAATGGAGACACTCTTGTCGTCATTGCTGATCGAATGCCTAAAAGATGGGGATCTTACTCTCTTCCTCTCTTTAAAGATTATTCTTCCTGGGCGTTTACTCCCGAATCTGATGTTAGGATAGCACGTTCTCAGCCCTCAGTGGTTCATCATTTTAGTTTTCTCCGGTATTCGAAGAAAGTATATCAATTAATGGAAACTCTCTACGATCAACAGCCCTGGCAGCAACGGCAGGATGGAGGAAAACTCAGCTTTCAATTTACACCCTCTGAACTGCTCTCGTTCGTTCAAGAAGCAGAGGTGCAGCATATTACGCTGACGGACAGCTATTGTGTGAAAGTTTCTCTTCCAGAACAAGCCGAACTACAATTGTACTCACGCCAGAATCCTCGAACGGGAGAATATCTCGCGCATGGCCTGGTCGTTCGCAAGAGTGACATTGTAGAAGTGATTCAGGATTGGGATACTCTTCCCAATGCTGCTTCCATTCACTTGGTGATGGTACAAAAACATCAAGCGTTTTAATCCCACCACTTCCACGTTCTCTTTCTCTTGCTTCTGATAATTCCACCAATCTCTTTGTCGATCAATCCGAATTGTGGATATTGTTGTTCTGCCTCGCGAAATTCTCTGGTATGAAACGAATGCCGGCTTCCCGCATGTTTGAACTGGAAATGTTTGTGCAGCAGTTCATGATACATCAAATAATCCATAATATGCAGTGGCGCATCCTGAAATAACGTGGATACGGTAACTTGGTCCGTATGAAAATTATAGTGCGCTAATTTCCGGAAAGAAGGCTGCCCCCAGGCCAAATTCGGCATTTCCAACTGGTGATCAAAGAAAGTACCGTTCACGCGCTGAAATGATTCCCCCAGTAGAGGGTCACTCTTGGTTTTAGGAGTCAGAATGGGGATGTTCTTGACGAAATTGTTGTATAGATTGACGTTAGCAGTGGTTCCTTTTTTTTTGAAGATTTTGAGCAACAGATGCTGGATTAATCCGATCTTTATCTCTTCATCAATATCTTTCCACTGGAGGTTAAGATGGATCGTGATTCTGTTTTGTGATACGCTAATGTTTGCGTTAAAGTCACCCAGGCGGCGGTTATATTCCATCGCGGTCTGATAGAGAAACGGCTGGTCGGGAAAGAGGCCAAGAAACGCAGTTTTGATCAGATCCATTACCCGTTTAAGGCAATCACTGTTTTTTAAGGTTTTTGGCAAATCAGTAGATTCGAGAGTTGCAGCGACTCGGCCAAGATGTCCATCTCGCCAAGGTTGCGAAGCAGAAAAATTCAGGACGGAAAACTATCTCTCATCACCGTCTCTTTGGACAATGGCAAGACTTCTTGTTTTCCGCGAGATGGACGGCCTGCCGCTGCACGTTGAAAAGAACGCCGATTATGAGCTTTGCTCAATTTCAAAGCGTAATATTGCCGCGATGCCACCCAGATCTCGTAATTGCGCTCCCTCACGAGTTTCCGTGGAGATAACTCGGACAGTTGCACCCCCTGCCTGTGCTTTTTCTTCAAGATCAAGAATCGTCTCCTCGGGCAAGCTTTCTGAAAGAAGCAATAAATCTACGGCATTCATCTCCAGTGCCCGTAATGTTTCCTTCTCTCCATAGGTTATTTTCTTTGGATTATCGCGGAATTCCATAAAGAAGCGGTTCATCACTTTTTTTTCTTGTGCAATCTCTTCTCCCGCTAACAGATCTTCCGATTTATCTACTAATTCAGTCAAGCCGAAATCTTCTGTGTAGGACAAATCTTTCGTGCCGAGAATTTTCTTCTTAATGTCACCCGTCAAGTAATCATAGCCGACAAAATCATTGATCGTGACCCCGGGCCCGCCAATAATAATCCCTTTGAGGTTTGTGCCTAATGGCAGAAATTGATCTTTCATATGTTCGGCAATTTTCTTGAAGTGATCTTTAATGGCCCCTTCACGTAGGCGAGCGAAACGCTGTGCTGAATTATGAACTAAGATGCCATTCGCAATGAAGTTTTGGTTTCCTACCGAAATGTCAATCATCTCCGTTTTCTCTTCTTTGATGTCAATCCTCTGGATTTTGACCGGGAGAAAAGGGCAGTCGTAGATCGTTTCCAACTCCTTGCGAAGAGAATCTTCAGGGATATTGGCGAGAATTGATTCACGGAAGACTGTTTTACTCATCATTCGCTCATCTCGGAAAAAATTGTTGACTTTTGGAAAGAGTTGAAGATTGTATCCCGCTTTTTCAATTATCTTCCTAACTCGGGTCCCGGCAGACAGAATCTGACGAACATTACTTATTCCAGTTCTCTGTTCTACCGCGTCATCCAATCTCCCTGCTTTTCGTGATCCCGTGAAACCAATATTCTCTCTAAAGTGGGAGAGGGACATTCTCTCAGAAATGTCGACAGTATAGCGGATGTTATTACTGAATTTATTTCTTCGATTATCGTACTCTGTCAGAGAGGCGAGAATCCCAAACCGAAGAAGAGCAAGCTGGACCTGCTGGGCGAGATTTTTATTATTTATGCCTAGGGCAACTCTTCCCCGCGAGATGTATCCGTCAGCATCAAAGAGGCCTTTGAGGAACCCCCCGACCACGCTGTTGTCCGAGAGAAGAATTTTTTGAGGGATGGTTGAATCCAACGATTTTCTGATTTCCGGGAATTCATTGACCACCAGTCGTACAAGGGGTCTGCTCGTAAAGCGTAGTTGGTGATAGTTCTTCGCTTCCCGAAATCGATGTGCAATCGTTGTCTTGAAATACTCCTCATATTCTTGAGAATAAGCCAGAGCTACTTGTTGATCTTGCTCAAAGAAAGTGATCCTATCCTTTTCGATGCAACCGTCGCCAATCAGATACCCGAGGAATTTAGCAAACGAGTAGTCCAATTCAACAGGAAGTTTGATCTCTTTTGAGAGATGAGGTTTTGTATGATGGCGGAGAAATTCATAAAAGTCTATCCCCAAAACAGCACAGAGTTTTTGCAAAGGGATCCTCTCTGCGTTGATCTTCCCGATTTCGTACGAGGAGATTGTCGTTTGTGTTGTTTCGATGAGGTGTGCTAGTTCCTTTTGGAAGAGTTTTTTCTCTTCTCTCTTCTCTTTGAGCAGGGCTTGTCCGTCCTTGCTGATCTGAAAAGAATTGTAGTACTGCCATGATTTGATCACCTGGGTGATCCCTTTCACCGTTATCTTTTCCGGCATGATCAAGAAATCATCCTTTTGCAGTTCTTCCGCTGCTTTTTCCCCGATTCCGTCTTTAGTGCGGACAAAGAAGATATGATCTTTCGATGCCTTCACTTGCAAGCGCGGATATTTCGTGGTGATCGTATACACATTTGATTTTGGTACCACCCATTTCTCTGTAACTGGCGAGTCGATGAGAGACTTCTGGTCAGATGACATGCTCTTAACTACCAAAGGATTGTGGACATCACCGATGGGGATAATATTGCCATCAAATCCCTGAACAAACGTGTCTTTGACGAGACATTGTCCTCCTGCTTTAAACTTTCCCGGAACTTCCGAGTGCGTTGTTTTAAGAGGAATGATTGTTTTCCCTTTCAACAAGGCCAGAGTCGCATCTCGTCGGTCAAGGACGACCAGACCATATACTTGGTGGTCAACAAGCATATCTTCGAGAATGTCTGTGACAAAATTCTTATCACAGCGATAAATACGGATGTTTAACGGAATTGGCGGCTCAATACTCCAGACTCGCATATCGATCTTTCCTTCTCCCGCCGCGACGTTCCCGCAGAAGACAGCAAGCCCGTTGGGGGGTGTTTTATCCACCGTCCGCAGGTGCTGGATCATCTTTTCCAATGCTGACTGAACATTCTTTCTGGTTGATGTTGATTTAATATTAGAAGCAGTTCCTTGTTCTTCTGCCAAATGCTGAATGATCTTCGTTAAATCATAACCCTGTGGGACGTAGACGGAGACAAACTCCGTATGCGGAGCTTTGTAGAGCTTTAGATCTTTGACGATTTTTCTGATGTACAGTTTTTGCTGAGCAGTAAGAGCCATGTTCAGGTGAGAAATACGACAATTGGTTTATAAAAGTTTGTAGCCTTTTTCAGCTCAGACACAGGCGCCATCGTGGCAGGTCTTGCCCCCCGGACAGTTGAAAGAATCGTGCTTGATCTTCCCCACGCTGCACCACACCTTGATCACTGTATCAGCAGATTCTTCTGGATTCACATCTTTTGCACAGATGTCTTGAGTATATCCTTCGGGGGTACATTGCGGTCTCCCCTCCTGATCGTACGCTACAATCTTCCCGCCATTTCTATATAAATTCGGGTAGACCGGACCTTGACAGCTAGCCATGCCATTAACATTGTTTTTCTGCGTCCATCCTTTAATGGCATTGCCGACGAAATTGCCAAAAGATCGCTCTTCTTCCGGGAGATTTTCTTTGAGAGAGATATAAGAGACATAGAACCCCGCCAGGACCAAGAGCAGGACACTGCCAAAAACCAGAATTCCTTGTATCTCTTTGTTCATGGAAGTGGTATAGTCTTGGAGGTATATTAACTTTGTTCCTGTCAACTTTTTTTAAAAAGTATTCTTCCTTTCTTTCTAAATGGTGAATCTATGGCTTTCCTTGATGATCTAATGACCTATGACCATCACTTCTCTCCGTACTCGTTGGATTATGAACTACAGGTGATCCATTACGGTGAAGAGCCTGCATTTGAGCGGTTACGCCAATTGCAGGGAAGTGGTGAGAGAAAAGATAAAAAATTAGTTCTTCGGCTGATCGGCGCAGAGAAAACAAACTTAGAAGTATCTGCTTCTGTCAGTGGTTTTCCGTTGATTCTTCCGGCGTATGATCCGCAAACGAATCGTCTGAGCTCTTTGCAGACAGTTGAGATTAACCCGACTGCTAATATGGAGACCATTCTCTATGATTACATCCAAGGAGGCAAGACAAGAGGCGACCCCGCTGTCTTGGAAGAACTCTTTGTGTTTGACCGCTTCCCTTCGGTCTCGCAGCCGTACACCCTTTGGAATGATTTAGAATTTAACCCAACAATAGAGACCATTGGAGAACTAGTTCGCGGATTGGATTTGATGTACCGCAGCCGTGTTGAGAAGAACGTGTTTAGTTCGGAATCCAATTTGTATAGCACGTTCCATCTGATTCAGGAAGTGAACATCCTCCGCGAAATCGATCGATTCACGTTGCGCTATTGGATCCATGATGCACAACACCCTATCACCCGTAGCAATGAACGAAAACAACCCGTTCACGGGGAATTTATGGTTCGTCGAAAGACTCGCCAAGGCGAGTTTGCCTATGGCGGTTCGGCGGGCAAGGTAGATCTGCGTAACGGCTGTAAATACAAGCCGTGGGCCAATTTTGATGCAAATGGAGACTTAGTTGACCCCCACAACCCTGGCGTTCATCTGCGGACGAAAGATAGTCGTATCCCCAATT
>ORJL010186255.1_pt1 | contig 10166 bp, 13 predicted proteins | sample 1779941 | NCBI WGS metagenome assembly ORJL01 (sample SAMEA104232317, study PRJEB22302) | groundwater metagenome | biome: forest; feature: aquifer; material: groundwater | place: USA | collected 2011-08-07 | depth 5.8 m | reverse complement strand
AGGTGGGTGGGTTGAAGAGCGCCCGCCGCAGGGCGTCCGACTCTATGATCGTGAATCCGGTGCGCTCCGCCAATCGCCGAGAGAAGGTGGACTTGCCCACGCCAGGCAACCCGCAGACCATCACCAGCGCCACGACCCTGGGCTTTGGCCGCGGCGCTGGCGGCGGGGGAAGGGCCTGACGCAGGCGCTCCAAATCTCTCTCTAGGGGAGCGTTCACCGGCGGACTAGGGAAGCCGGCGATCGAACAGGAGCCGGTGCCACAGGGCTGCGGGGCTCCGCGGGCGGTGGTCCCGGTGCCCGGCGGTCAGCCGCCGGGCCACGATCAGGGCCAAGACCGCCAGGAGCGCCCAGGTCACGCCCGGGGGGTCGTCCCGGAGCCAGGAGATCAGCGGCATCAGGGCGAAGGTGCCCAGGAGTCCAAGGGGCACGCTCCGGCTCTGGGCCCGGAAGCGCCAGCGCTCGGGTGCGGCGGGCCCTCGCCCCGCTAGCAGGCCGGGCAGCCCCTTCCAGGCTGAGCCCAGGGTGGCGGGGATGAGGCTGATGGCGAAGGCCACGGGGCTGGCCACGATGGCCATCCCCAAGCCAGCGCTGTTGCCGCGGCCGCCGTCGAAGAGGAGAAAGAGTGGCCATATCTGGCCGGCCACCGCCGCTACCCCGGCGGCCGCCGAGGCCGTGAGGTCGAAGCCCAGCCCCCGGCCGATCACCACGGGCAGCACCCCCTTCAGGATGTCCGCCAGCGCGCCGACGGCGCCTACCCGGGGGCCTACGTTCTGCCAGAGGTTACTTCCTCCCACGTTGCCGGAGCCCACCTGGCGCAGGTCCACGCCCCGGCGGGTAGCGAGGAGGTGAATGAGGGGCGCGGACCCCAGCAGGTACCCACCGGCGATAAGCAGGGCGTTGGCCCACCAGTCCATCGGTCACCCTGCCCGGGGGTCGGCGTCGAAGTGGGGATAGAAGGCCACTCCCAGGAGGCCAGGGCCGGTGTGGGCGCCCATCGCGGGCGTGAACTCCGTGAGGTATAGCTCTAGGCAGCGCAGCCGCTCGGCAAGCTGGGCCTGGAGCCGGACCGCCTCCTCGGGGACATTAGCGTGCATAACCGCGGCATGAATGGGCTGGCCGCCGGCGGCCTCCTCCACCAGCCCCAGGAGCCGCTTGATGGCTCTAGATTTGGTGCGGGTGCGCTGGGCCAGGCTCACCCCACCCCCTGGCAGTAGCTGAATGATGGGCTTGATCTGTAGCAGGTGGCTGACCCAGGCCGCCGCCCGGGGCACCCGCCCGCTCCTGGCCAGGTAGGCGAGCGTGTCCACCATGGCGAACAGCCGCACCCGAGGCTTGACCGCCTGGGCCCGGGCGAGGACGCCTTCCAGGTCGCACCCCGCCGCCGCGGCCCGCGCCGCCTCCAGGACCACGAATCCCTGCGCCATGGCCGCGGTACCCGAGTCCAGCACCGTAATCCTGACCCTTGGCAACTGCTCCCTCGCCAGCTCGGCGGCCGCGCGGGCTGACTCATGCATGCTGCTGAAGGCGGGCGAGACAGTGATGCAGATGATGGGCCGCTCGCCCCCGGAGACCTGTTTGAAGAGCTCCAGATATAACCCAGGGGAGGAGGGCGCCGTGGTGGGAGGGTGTTGGGAGCGCTGGAGGAGCTGGTAGAACTGCTGGGACGTGATATCTATGCCATCGCGGTAGCTACGGCCGTCCACGACCAGGTTAAGGGCCGCGATGCCGATGCCGTAGCGCTTTACCAGGTCGGGCGGCAGACAGGCGGTGCTGTCCGTGACTACGGCCACGCTGGCCCCGGTGGCATGAGCGGAGGCGCGCGCCCCTGGAGTCACATCCATGGCGGGGATGTGCTAGCTCCGGGGCATCAGGCGGTCTAGCTCCGCATCCTCGGGCGCGTTCCCGCCGCGCGGCGCGACTTGCGTCTCCAGGAGGGCTGGACTGAGCAGCAGGCCGAGCAGGAGGAGGGCCACCAGCCCCAGGCCCCAGCGGCTCATATCCTGGGGCGAGGCCTGGGCCACCACCAGCCATATGGCCAGGGCGGTGAAGAGGAGTGCTCCTACTTTCAGGCGCCGCTGCCGCAGCCGCACGAAGCACCCCGTGCCCAAGGCCAGGGCGAGCAGGGTCATGGCGATGCCCCCGTCTACCTCACGGAGCAGGGGGCTAAGGGATACGGCCAGCGGGCCGCGGCTGCTCAACACCAGCAGCCAGCTGGCTAAGGCCGGCAGGGGCAGCAACAGCAAGGTCCCGAAGATCCAGTCCCGCTGCACCACCCGGATCGCTATGGAGGCCAGGGACCAGATGGTGAAGGGCAGGGCTGGCACCATGAGAACCCAGGCCCAGGTGGGCAGCGGCGAGGGCGCGCCGGTGGCCTGACTGTGAACAGCCTGCCAAAGGTAGAAGAGCCAGAGGACGCCGGGCGCCAGCAGGGGCAGTATGGAGTAGCCTACCAGGGGGTAGACCCAGATCGGCGTTCCCCTGTTCCAGCCCCACAGGGTGAGGAGCACGATCCCCCCCAGGGCCAGCCCCAGCCAGAGTGGGCTCTGCCAGCCGTGGAAGGCGAAGAGCAGCGCCAGCGCCAGGTGGGGCCCGGCGGCGATGGCGGTTTCGAACCAGGTCCCCTGGCTGTGGCTTTCATACAGCTCTCGGGCCACCAGCCTGGGCCTGCCCATGTCCTGCACCGCCACGCTGATGGCGTCCGCGTAGCTGCGGCCCCGCTGCTGGAGCTCTAGGGCCCGGTCCTGCAGGTGGCAGCGCAGCTCACGCAGGACACGGCTCTGCAGCTCGGGCGCCAGACGTAGCTGGCGCTTGATAGCCTCAATGTAGGTGCTGATATCCACGCTTGCTCCTGGGTGGGGTCACGCGGGGCGGGGGGAGATCACCCTGTTGACGGCGGTGGAGAACCCCTGCCATTCGGCCATCTTGGCCTCCCGCACCGCCCGGCCCTTCGCCGTGAGGTAGTAGTAGCGGCGGTCCTGGCCCCGGGGCGTCGGCTGCCAGCGGCCCTCCACCAGGCCTTCCTTTTCCAGGCGGTGGAGGGCGGGGTAGAGTGTCCCTTCGCGGAACCTGAAGTACCCCTCGCTGCGCCGCTCGATCTCCTTGATGATCTGGTAGCCGTACATCGGCTCGGCTTGGATTAGGGAGAGGAGAAGGGACTCGGTGTTCCCCTTCAACAGCTCCCGGTGCTCGTAGGACATGACCATACCTCGCAGCCCGATGTAGGTGGGCCCAAGATAGCATCCCTCCAAATCAGGTGTCAAGGGAACAGAGCTTCCTTGACACACGCTGGGGCCATAGCTAAGCTGGCCCCAGCTTGGCGGGAGGTGGCTCGATGATTCCAGCTTCCTTTGATATCGCGGGAAAGGTCGCCATTGTTACGGGTGGCGGCACGGGCATCGGCGAGGGGATCGCCTACGAGTTCGCTAAGGCGGGCTGCGACCTGGCGATCGCCAGCCGCAGCAAGGAGCACCTGGAGCCGGTGGCCGCCAAGGTGGAGAAGGAGTATAAGCGCCGTTGCCTCGCGATCCCCGCCGACGTGCGCAAGCAGGAGGACTTGGAGAACCTGGTCAATACCACGGTCAAGGCCTTCGGCAGGGTTGACATCCTGGTCAACAACCAGGGCGCCAGCTTCGTGGCGGATACCGAGAAACTGAGCGTCAATGGCTGGAACACCATTGTCGCCATTAACCTGACCGGCAGCTTCATCCTCAGCAAGCTGGTCCATCCCCAGATGAAAAAGCAGGGCAAGGGAAGCATCATCATGATCTCCTCCATGGCTGGGGTGCACGGGTCGCCCAGGATGCCCCACTATGGCGCCGCCAAGGCGGGTCTGATAAACCTGACCAAGAGCCTGGCCGTGGAGTGGGCGAAGGATGGCATTCGGGTGAACTGCATCTCCCCGGGCCCCATCATCACCCAGGGCATCGTGGACGTCTTTGGCCTCAAGACCAAGGAGAACGCCTATAAGACCTGGGGCACCACCAACTCCCTCGGCCATGCGGGCTGGCCGGAGGACATCGCCTGGCCCTCCATGTTCCTGGCATCCGACGCCTCGCGCTTCATAACCGGCGTCAACCTGGAGGTGGACGGCGGCCCGCGCCGGGGGGGCGAGACCAGCGCCGCCTGAGCCTGCGGGGAATATAAGACACGCCAGCGGCGTTAGGGATAGCGGCGCGGAGTCGTTGCCGCGCAATTATCCCGCCCCACGAGGGTGCTATGGCGATTGAGACCCGGGACCTGCTGCGCAGCCCCAGGGGCGCGGCCTTTTCCAAGATCGGCTATCTGCGTGCCCTCCCCGAAGAAAAGGTGGTGGAGTTCCTCAACGGCCTTTTCCGGCTGGCCCTGGAGGCGCGGGAGAGCGGGGACTGGGAGGCGGTGGTCGCCCACATCGAGCAGTGGGAGGGAGCGGCCCTGGCGGCCCTGGGCGCCCGCATGCAGGCCCCTCCCGTGGATGCGGTCCCCTGGGCCCCCTGGGAACGGCCCCTCGGCAGCGCGACAATAGCCCTGATAACCACCGGAGGCGTCCACCTGGCGGACCAGCCACCCTTCAATTTCCAGGCCGAGGAAGGGGACTGGTCTTACCGCGAGTTGCCGCGCACCCTCGTCCAGGAGCAGGTCCGGGTCGCCCACAACGGCTACGATATCAGCGGGCCCCAGCAGGACTTCAACTGTGTTTTCCCCCTGCACCGCCTGCTGGAATTGGAGCGCGCAGGACGCATCGGCCACGCGGCGGACGTGCACTATTCCTTCATGGGGCGCATCCCGACCAAGTGGGCCGAGCTCCAAGCCGCCGCCGGGGAGGTGGCGGAGAAGCTCCTGGCGGCGGGCGTCCACGCCGCCGTCATCGGCTCCACCTGACCCCACTGCAACCGGTCCGGAGGGCTGGTGGCGCGCGTCCTCGAAGAGGCTGGCATCCCCACCGTCCAGGTGATGATGTTCGAGGAGATGGGGCAGAAGGTGCGGCCGCCACGCGTGCTGCACGTGCGGTTCCCTTTCGGGAGGCCCTTCGGGGAGCCTGGCAACGCGGCCCAGCAACGGGTTGTCCTGGAGGACGCCCTGCGGGTCCTGGAGACGGCGCGGGAGCCGGGCACGGTGGTCACCGCGCCCTACCGCTGGCGGCGCGAGGACTACGGCGCCATCCTGGCGCAGCGGGCGGCTACGCCGACCGCGCCGGCGTAGCTTACTCCGCGGCGCGGGAGTCGCCCTGGCCTAGGCCCCCTTCACCGGGTTGCGCAGCACTCCTATGCCGCTGATCTCCACCTCCGTCACGTCGCCCGGCTTGATGGCGGGCGTCTGGCCGGGGGTGCCGGTGTAGATGACGTCCTCCTGCTCCAGGGTGACGTGCTGGCTGATGAAGCTCACCAGGTGGGGCACGTCGGCGATGAGGAGGTCGGTGGCGCTTTCCTGGCTGACCACGCCGTTGACCCGACCCACCAGGCGGAGCTTGGATGGGTCGAGACCGGTGGCGATCCAGGGCCCCAGGGGCGCGAAGGTGTCGCTGCCCTTGGCCCGCCACCACTGGAGATCGTCGCGCTGCCAATCCCGGGCGCTCACATCGTTGCCACAGGTGTAGCCCAGGACATATTGCAAGGCCGCCTGGGGGCTGACGTTGCGGGCCGTCCGGCCGATGACCACGACCAGTTCCCCCTCCATGTCCACGCGGGGGACGCCCGTGGGCAGCACGATGGGCTCCTCGGGTCCGATGGTGGCCGAGGCGGCCTTCAGGAAGATCCCTGGGTCCTTGGGGCTCGGCCGCTCGCCCAGGTGGCTGCGGTAGTTGAGCCCCACGGCGAAGACCTTCCTGGGCTGGCACGGAGCCAGGAGCTTGACTTTGGAGAGGGGATAGGCGGTGGAGGAGCGGTCCAGCCTGTCGAAGGGCGAGCCCTTCAAGGCCCAGACGGCATCCCCCTCCACTACGCCGTAGCGAGACTGCCCGTCGGCGATGAAGCGTGCGATCAGCATGGGTACTCCCTTTCTATCGCCGGTTGCGCGAGGGTCCAGTCCTCCGGCGCAGCCGGCCTAGCACTCCCCAGGCCGAAGCCAGGGGAACGGCAAGCCAAACGATGCAGAAAAATGCCAGCAGCCCCACGAAGAGGCCGCGCGAGAAGAAGGCGGCGCCCGCCAGCAACACGAAGGCCACCCCCATGGTCAGCCACCAGACGAGCAGCAAGATGATGCCCGTCCCCGGCTGTCCGGCGTAGACCCAACCCAGGCCCAGGAAGCCGACCAACCCCCCCAGCTCCAGGGCCAGTCCCACGCGCGCCCGGGGGCCGCTGTTGCCGGCCAGGGCGGTCCCGGCAGCGGCGGAGGTGCCGCGTGGCGCCGCTGCACCCAAGGACGCGCCGCACTGCCAGCAGAAGCGGCTCTGGGGAGGGACGACCGCCGAGCAGCGCGGGCAGGCCTGCGCCGCGCTCCCCTGGGGCTCGGTCATGGCAGCGCATCCCAGTCGATCTCGCGCAGGTCGAAGCAAGGGCCATCCTTGCAGACCAGCTTGATGCCGCGTCTGGTCTCCACCGCGCAGGTGTAGCAGAGGCCGAACCCACAGGCCATGGGAGTCTCGAGCAATACCTGGCAGTGTTTGCGGCTGGGCAGCCGCGGGAGCTGGCCGGCCAGGGTGCGGTACATGGCCATGGGGCCACAGGCGAAGACCTGGTCGGCCCAGTCAAGGTACTCGGGGACCAGGTCTGTCACCAGGCCCCGGCGGCCCGCCGAGCCGTCCAGGGTCGCCGTCACCAGCTCCACCTCGGCGGGGAGCTCCTGGCTGGGGAAGAGCTGCTGCGCGCTGGCCCCTCCCTGCAGGATGGTTACTGACCGTCCTTTGGCGATGGCCCTCTCGGCCAGGAAGACGATGGGGGCGATGCCCACTCCTCCCGCTACCATGAGCAGGTTGTGGGCCTGGGGCGGCACGTCGTATCCGCGGCCCAGGGGGCCGATGATCTCGATGGTCTCGCCCGGCCGTCGCCGGGCGGTCCGACTGCTGCCGCGGCCAGAGGGGGTATAGAGGAGCCCCAGTCGCTCTGGGGCGGCGCTATCTTCGCCCGTCACTCGAAAGACGCTGAAGGCGCGCTTGAGCAGGGGATCGTAGCCATCCCCAGTCTCGACCATCACGAACTGGCCGGGCTCCACTGCTGCGGCGATCTCGGGGGCTTGTAGCCACAGCACCCAGATTGCGGGCGCCATCTCGTTATTAGATATGATGGGGGCACGTAAAATCTTCAATGCGGGCTACCGGCAACGCCGGTCGCACCATGATAGCATACCCTCCCACAGCCCGAACCGGAAGGCGAGCCACCGTCCAGTGCTTTCCTGGCCCCCCGTCGCTCTCTGGCCAATGTACAATAGGCGCTGGTGCCTGCGGGCCTAGGCCCTGCAACTCGGATCAGCGGCGCACAGAGGGAGCAGATGGCAGTGAGCCCCACGGACATCATCTATGAAAAGGGCGATGGCATCGCCTGGATCAGGATCAACCGTCCCAAGGTATATAACGCCTTTCGCCCCCGGACCATCGACGAGATGCTAGCCGCCTTCACCGACGCCTGGAGCGACGACGAGGTGGGTGTGTCCGTCCTGACAGGGACCCAGGGCAACTTTTGCACCGGAGGCGACCAGAAGCTGCGCGGGGAGGGGGGCTACGCCGACGAGAAGGGCGAGTCTACTCGGCTGCAGGTGCTCCATCTCCAGCGCATGATCAGGGAGATCCCCAAACCCGTCATCGCCATGGTGGATGGCTATGCCATCGGCGGCGGCCACGTGCTGCATGTGCTGTGCGATCTGACCATCGCCTCCACCCGGGCGGTGTTCGGGCAAACGGGGCCCAAGGTGGGGAGCTTCGACGCCGGTTTCGGTGCGATCTACCTGGCGCGGGTCGTGGGCGAGAAGCGGGCGCGAGAGATCTGGTACCTCTGCCGCCGCTACTCCGCCCAGGAGGCGCTGGGCATGGGCCTGGTGAACAAGGTGGTGCCGCCGGAAGAGCTGGAGCAGGAGACGAGACAGTGGTGCCAGGAGATCCTGCAGATGAGCCCCGCGGCCCTGCGGTTCATGAAGTTCGGCTTTAACGCTGACACCGACCACGTCTACGGCATCCAGGCCCTGGCCCACGGCGCCACTGCCCTGTTCTACACCACCGACGAGGCCCGGGAGGGGCGGGAGGCCTTCGTGGAGAAGCGCAAGCCAGATTTCTCCCGCTTTCGCCGGCACCCCTGGTGAGGCGGCGCGCCCACCGTGGCTGAGGCCTCCGCAACGCCCCCGCGCCTTCTGGACCGGGCCCGTTTTTACGGGCGGGCCTGGTACTGGGCGGCGCGGCCTTTCACCCTGAGCGCCTCCGTCGTGCCCGTGCTGTTGGGCTCTGCCGCAGCGCTGCACGATGGGGCTGCCAGCGCGGTCCGGTTCCCCCTGGTGCTCTTGGGTGCCCTCCTGGTGCAGATCGGCACCAACCTGGTGGACGAATACGCCGATCACCGGCGCACCGGGGGTAGGGGCAAGCTGCTGGCGCCCTACAAGGTCATTGCCCTGGGGCTGCTGTCGGAGCGGGCGGTGAAGCGGGGCGCGCTGCTGGTATTTGCGGCAGCCACCGTACTGGGTCTCGCCCTGGTGGCGCTGGTGGGCTGGCCCTTGCTGCTGGTCTGTTTGCTGAGCCTCGCCGCGGCCTACTTCTACAGCGCCGGCCCGCGGCCCCTGGGCGCGGTGGGCCTGGGCGAGCTGACGGTGGCGCTCTTCATGGGCCCGGTGATGGTGCTGGCTACCTACTACGTCCACACTGGTAGCTTGACCTGGAACGCCTTGCTCCTGTCCCTGCCCGTGGCCTGTACCGTGACCGCGATCCTGGTCGCCAACAACCTGCGGGACTACGAGGAAGATGCGGAGTCCGGCAAGCTCACCCTGGTGACGTGGGCGGGGCGGCGGTTCGGCCGCTGGCTTTGGCTGGGCCTGGTGGGTACCGCGCTGGCTGCCGTCATCGGCGTGGTGGCCGCCAGGGCGGAGCCGCCCTGGCTTTTGTTTTCGCTGCTGGCGACGCCCCAGGCGGCCCTGGCGGCGCGGCCTTTGCTGGCCGCCGAGGCCGCCCGTCCGGCCCTGGCCGGGGCGCTGCGGGCCACCGCCGCCTTCCACTGGCGCTTCGGCGCGCTCCTGAGCGGCGGCCTGCTCATCGCCCGCATGGCGGCGGATTGATTTGCGGCCAGGAGGTTTTTCGGCTGTTGCCATGGCTCAACTGAAGGGTGATGAGAAGGCGCGCTACGTAGCGCGCATGTTCGCGCGCATAGCGCGGCGCTATGACATGGTCAACGCCGTGATGACGGCGGGCTCCCATCAGCGCTGGCGGCGTCGCGCGGCCGCTCTCGTCGTGGCAGGGGCGCAGCGCCCCCCACGGTCGCTGGCGGCGCTGGACGTGGGGGCGGGCACTGGCGATTTCGCCCTGGCCCTCGCCCGCCGGCCCGAGGTGGGGCAGGTGACAGCCCTGGACCTGGTGCCGGAGATGTTGCGTCTGGCGGAGCGCAAGGCGCAGCGCGCCGGACTACAAGAGCGGGTGCGCTTCTTGGAAGGGGACGCCCTGGCGCTGCCTTTCCCCGACGCCAGCTTCGACTGCGTGACCACGGGATTCACCCTGCGCAACGTGGCGGACGTGGGCCGGGCGCTGGAGGAGATGGCGCGGGTCACCAGGCCGGGAGGCCGCCTGGCGGTGTTGGAGGTCTTCCCAGTCAAGGGGGGGCCGGTGGCGGCGCTGGTGCAGCTTTACTTCCGGCGAGTGGTCCCGCTGCTGGGGAGTCTGGTGGCCGGCGACGCCGAAGCTTACCGCTATTTGCAGGCCTCTATCGAGGGCTTCTACGACATGCCGGGCCTGGCGCGTCTGATGGAGGCGCGGGGCTGGACCGACGTGTCCTGGCATCCCCTGGCCCTGGGCTCGGTGTCCATTCACCTGGGCACCAAGCCCTGAGTGTTCACCCTGCCCTCTCCCTTAAGGGAGAGGGTTTGTTGGTTGGCCGGGCGCCTATATGCCCATGACCTGGACGGCGATGGTCCGCTCCCGGGGTGCGTCGAACTCGAAGAGGAAGATAGCCTGGTAGGTCCCCAGGGCCAGCTTGCCCGCGTTGAAGGGGACTACCAGGGACTGCCCTTGCAGCCCCGCTCGCAGGTGGCTGTGGCCGTTGTCGTCCCCGGCGATGTGGTTATGT
>ORJL010023660.1_pt1 | contig 10169 bp, 17 predicted proteins | sample 1779941 | NCBI WGS metagenome assembly ORJL01 (sample SAMEA104232317, study PRJEB22302) | groundwater metagenome | biome: forest; feature: aquifer; material: groundwater | place: USA | collected 2011-08-07 | depth 5.8 m | reverse complement strand
CTCTCCTCTCCCTTATTTGGACTAATTTCTTTCTTGAATTCATATGCGTGTTTATGCGGATGCGGCGCCTGCTTTCTTGCCGGCCTTCCTCTTGATGGTCTCCGTGGAATAGCGGAATCCCTTTCCTTTGTACGGCTCGGGTTTCTTGAGCGAACGGATCTCGGCGGCGACCTGCCCCACGAGCCCTTTATTAAATCCCTTTATTTTTAAAATAGTGTTCTTCTCCACTTCGAAGACGATGTGTTCCGGCGCTTTGTACTTCACCGGATGGGAGAAGCCGAGGCTCAGGTTGAGGTCGTTTCCCTCTTTGATTACCTTGTAGCCCACACCCTCCAAAAGAAGCGTCTTTTCGTATCCCTTCACCATGCCTTCAATCGCGTTCTGGACGAGCGCGCGGAGCGTTCCCCAGTTGCTGCGCATCTGTTTGGTCTTTCCTGTCGAAGTAAGCGTTACTTCATTCCCTCCGATAGCCACATCGACGCCCGGAAGCTTCGCAATGGCGGTCTCCCGAGTCGCATCCTTCACGCGCACAAAATGCGCATCGGCGGTCACCGTGATGCCCTGGGGGATAGTAATGGGTTTTTTTCCAATTTTCGACATAGTGTGGTTTTGATCTGCGCAGGTTACCAGAGTTGGAACAGGAGCTGTCCTCCCACCTTCTCCTTCTTCGCGTCCTCTCCGGTCATGATTCCCTTCGACGTGGAAACGACGAGTATGCCGTGGCCGCTCTTCACCTTCCTGAATTCGCTGTATTTTCCGTAGCGGCGGAGCGAAGGTGTGCTGAGGAATTTCAATCCGCGGATCGGCCGCTTCGCGTCCATTTCGATTTCCATCACCTTCTTTACGGACTTCCCCTTCACTTCGACGTTCTTGATGAAGCCGTAGCGGGAAAGCACGGTGGCAACGGCGTTGTCCATCTTCGTATACTTCGTCTTTATCGCGCCCTTTTCCGCGGCCTGGGCGTTCTTCATTTTTATGAGTAAATCTATGTACATATGGATATTACCAGGATGATTTCTTTACTCCCGGTATTTCGCCTTTGCTTGCGAGCTCCCTGAAGCAGATGCGGCAGAGATTGAACGCATTCATGAATCCGCGCTTCCTTCCACAGCGAAAACATCGCTTCACGATTCGTGTCGAATACTTCGGCTTCTTTTTTGACCGCGCGATGACTGATGTTTTTGCCATAATTACTTGTCAGAACGCCTTAATGGTACCCCATGCGACCGATATAAATCAATTGCACCCTCGCGATTTCGCTCTTTCGGCACGATCGTCACCTGTATGCCGAATGACACGCGCGACTTCTCCGGATTGATTTCGGGGAAGACGAGCTGGTCGCGGAATCCGATATTCAGGTTTCCGTCATGGTCCACGTTCGAAAGCGCGAGTCCGCGGAAGTCCTTCACGCGGGGAAGCACCACATTCGCGATTTTCGAAAGGAAATCGTACATACGCTGCTTACGGAGCGTGATCTGGAGACCCACCACTTCCCCTTCGCGGATCTTGAAGGTGGAGATGGATTTCTTCGCTTTCCGTTCCGCCGGTTTCTGACCGGTGATGATAGCGAGCTCCTTCTCGATTTCGGGAAGAATCTTGTCGTCGAACTGCTGCATGGAGCGCAAGCGTCCCACGCCCGCGTTCACGACGATTTTCGAAAGGCTCCTCTGGATGGTGTGTGTCTGTTGCTTTTTCATGGCGTTTAGATCGCTCCCTTACATTTCGCGCAATAGCGCACTTTTTTCTCGCCGTCCTTCCGCTGGCCGACACGCGTCTGCTTGTTGCAGTTCGGACAGATGATGGCGACATTCGAAACATCAAGCGGGCGGGCAACCGAAACGATTTCCCCCTTCTCGCCCTGCTTCCTCGGACGCACGTGCTTCTTATATAAATTCAAACCCTCCACATGGAGTTTTCCGAGTTTTGCATCGACGCTGGTGACCTTGCCGGTCTTCCCGCGGTCCTTACCCACCGTTATTTTCACTGTATCGCCTTTTTTGATATGCATGGTTTCGGGGTGTGGGTTATACGAGCTCTTCGGCGAGCGACGCAATGGTATCGTATCCTTTTTCCTTTATTTCTCTCGGAATGGGACCGAAGATGCGGGTTCCTTTCGGTTCTCCCTTATCGATGATGACGACCGCATTGTCGTCGAAGCGGATGTACGATCCGTCCGCTCTCCTCGTCGGCGCATGCTGGCGCACGACAAGCGCACGCACCACATCCTTCTTCTTCACCTGTTTTCTGGGTTCGGCTGTCTGAACCGAAGCGACAATAATGTCGCCGATCGTGGCATAGCGCTTCCGGCTTCCGCCGAGTACGCGAAAACAGCGCACGGTCTTCGCACCGCTGTTATCCGCTACTTTCAGTATGGAACGCTCTTGAATCATGGTGTATGGACAGAACCCCTAGAATACTATGCTTTAGCGACTATTGTCCAGCGTTTTCCGCGGGAAATCGGGCGCGACTCTCCGATGACCACCTTGTCGCCCGTCTTGTATTCCTCCTTCTCGTCATGCGCCTTGAAGCGCACCGTGACGCGATAATACTTCTCATAGCGTGCGTGTTTCTTCATGCGGTCTACCGCAACCACGCGCGTTTTCTTCATTTTGTCGGATACGACGATGCCGGTTAATGTTCTCATATTATTTGGCTGCTTCGCTCTTTGACCTTTCCTGTTTCACCGTGAGCAGTTGTGCGATGCTCTTTTTCACCTGCTTCACTTCCTTGATGTTTTTCACCTTCCCCGCGGAAAGATCGAACTTCAGATCGCTGAGGCGTACGCGAAGCTCGCGGAGTTCCTTATCGAGCTCCGGAATCGGCTTATTCTTCACAGTGAGAAAATCTTTGCGTTTCATGGCGGTTAGCGGGAAATAATTTTGGTTTTGAACGGCATCTTGAAGCCCGCCATCCTGAGGGCGCGGCGCGCAATCGCATCCGCAACTCCGTCGATTTCAAAAAGAATCCTTCCGGGCTTCACGGGAAAGACATAATGGCTTACTTCTCCCTTTCCTCCTCCGAGTGTCACTTCAGGCGGAAGCTTTGTGACCGGCTTATCGGGGAAAATGCGGATCCAAAGACGCCCTTCACGGTTCATAGAATGCGCAATGGCCTTCCTCCCCGCTTCTATCTGGTTCGCCGTCATCCATGATGCGCCGAGGGACTGGAGTCCGTAGGTACCGTACGAAAGCGTGGTGCCGCGCGTTTCAACGAGGCGCTTCCGCGAGCGTCCCTTGTGAGCCTTCCTGTGTTTGAGTTTCTTGGGTTGCAACATGGATTATTTCTTCTCTGCTTTTCTCTCGTCGAACACGTCGCCCTTGTAAATCCATACCTTCACGCCCACCGTACCGTAACTATTGAACGAGGTGGCTTCCGCATAATCGATGTTCGCCCGGAGCGTCTGCAGGGGCATGCGTCCTTTTGCGAGCCAGTCGGTCCTCGAAATTTCCGCGCCGTTCAAACGGCCCGAAAGCTTGATTTTGATTCCTTTCACATCGCGATTCTGCATGGTCGTCTCAATCGCACGCTTCATCACCTTGCGATACGGCTGGCGCTTCTCGAGGTCCGATGCAATCTGCTGTGCAAGCACGGGGCTCGCCACTTCGGTACGCTTCAACTCCTCCACATTCAGGTTGAACGAGAAATTCGCCGGTATCTTATGTTCCGCACGGAGTTTCTTCACGATTTTCAATACGTTTTCGCGGAGTTCCTCAATGCCCTTGCCGCCGCGGCCGATGATGAGTCCGGGACGCGCTGCACGGATATTCACACGCACTACGTCGCTCGTCCGCTCGATATCGAGGGATGCGATGCCCGCCTCCTTGATCTTCTCGCGGATGAACATGCGGATCGCGTGGTCCTCTTCGAGGAAAAACTTCGATTTATTGGTCAAAAACCAGCGGCTTGACCAGGGAAGCGTGATGCCTAAACGGAATGTATTCGGTTTGATTTTCTGTGCCATATGTTAAATCGCTTTCCTGTGGAATATGGAAGGAGTGCCGCGCTTCACTTCCTTTTTCTCGCCGATTGATTTCTTCGCGTCCGTTGAAGGAACATGGCCTTTGGGAGATTTCGGCGATGCCGGCGCCTCCTTGGAGCCGTGTTCCGCCTTCTTTCCTTTCGTCGTGTCCTTCCTCTTTTTCTCCACGATGGTGAAACGCATCTTCTTCGCCTCCTCCACGACGCCAAGCACGATGGTGATATGGCTCGTCTTCTTCTCTATCTTGCTCGCGCTGCCGCGGGCGCGGGGGGTCCACCGCTTGGAAACGGGTCCCTTGTCCACCCGAATATCTTTCACGAAAAGCCTCCCGGCGTCGATCTTATGGTTGTTCTTCGCGTTTGCGACCGCGCTGCGGAGCAGGCGGAGGAAATAATCCTTCGTGCGGTGGGGAGAAAGCAAAAGCTGCCCTTCCGCCTCGTTCACGGAAAGCTTCTTCAGGATGTTCGCCGAAAGGCGCGCCTTGCGCGGCGAAATCCTCATGTACTTCAGTTTTGCGACAATAGCTCGTTCCATGGTTTATTTCTTCGCTGCTGCGGGCGCAGGAGCGGGTGCGGTGCCTCCTTTTTCGATATCGCGCTGCATCTTGCCTCCGTGTTTCACGAACTTGCGGGTAAGCGAAAATTCGCCGAAGCGGTGTCCGATCATGTCTTCACCGATCGTCACCTCCACGAAATCCTTTCCATTATGGATGCCGAAGGTATGTCCCACCATTTCGGGAGAGATTTCCGAGTCACGGGACCAAATCTTAATCACGGTCCGTTCTCCCGGTTTTATCCCCGCAATCTTCTTCATGATGTTCGGGTCTACCCACGGACCCTTTTTCATTGATCGGCTCATAATAGTCTAATAGTGAAAGCGAAACTTAGTATACATGAAAATCCTGTGTCAGCAATGATTATCTCTTGTTCCTGCGCTTCACAATCATAGTGTTCGACCACTTCTTCTTGTTGCGCGTCTTTCTTCCTCCGGTAATCTTGCCCCACTTCGTCTTCGGACGGCGGGTACCGCGCTGCGTGCGGCCTTCGCCACCTCCGTATGGATGGTCTCTCGGGTTCATAACCTTGCCGCGCACGGTGGGGCGGATACCGAGCCAACGCGAACGACCCGCCTTTCCGCTCGTCACGAGGTTGTATTCGATGTTCGAAACCTGGCCGATGGTCGCATAGCAATCCCAGAGAACCTTGCGCACTTCGCCCGAAGGCATCTTGAGATGCGTATAGCCGTCCTCGTTGGCGAGCACCTGGACCGACGTTCCCGCAGAACGCGCAAGCTGCCCTCCTTTGCCGGGGGTAATCTCCACGTTATGCACGAACATACCGACTTGGACGCGCTTCAAGGAAGTCCTGTTACCGGGAGTGAACGGGGCGGTATCGGAAGAGATGATCGTATCCCCCACCTTCATTCCTTCGGGTGCGAGCACATAGCGACGCTCTCCGTCCTTGTAGCACACGAGCGCGATGAATCCGGTGCGATACGGATCGTATTCGATGGTCTCCACCTTTCCCGGAACATTCTGCTTCTTCTGCACGAAATCGACGATGCGATAGAGCTTCTTATTGCCTCCTCCCTGATGCCGCATGGTGATGCGCCCTTGGGAATTGCGTCCCGCCTTCGCCGTGATGCGCTTTGTGAGCGCCTTCCGCGGCTGCACGCCCGCAGTAAGGACTCCGTAGTCCACTACGGTCATATGGCGGCGTGATTGCGTTGTCGGTTTGTACTGTTTCATATGCGTTATACGATTTCTATCTTATCGCCCTCCTTCAGGGTGACGAACGCCTTTTTGAAAAGCGAGGCCTTCGAAAGCCGTCCGCGGAACTGCTTCACCTTGCCTTTGTTCACGAGCATGCCGACATCCGTGACGTGCACATGATAGCGGCGCTCCACTTCCTCGCGCACCAGATTCTTGTTCGCGGAAAGATCCACGATGAACACGTACTGGTTCTTCGCATGCAAGCCGTATGACTTCTCGCTCGCGTGCGGCCTCTTCAAAACGCTCCGCACCACGTGCGTCTGCGCCGAAACCGCAACCGGTGCGGTTGCCGCGCTCGTCTTCACTTCCTTTTTCTTTTTCGTGCCAAGTAGTGCCATGTTATTTGATAGGTGTGAATTCCTCGACCGCTCCCTTCTCGAAAATGATGTGCTTATATTTCAGGCCGTTGAAGGCGGTAAGTCCGCTCGTGCGGACGGTCTCCACACCCGGAAGATTCCGTGCAGCGACGGAAAGCGACGTATTGCCCTTTGCGGACACGAACAGCACTTTCGTCTTCTTCGTGAAAAACTTTGCGAGCATCGAAGCGACGTCCTTCGTCTTGCGGGAATCGAACGCGAGCGAATCGACGACTGCCACCTCCTCTTCCTTCAGTTTTTTGGAAAGCACCGATGCAAGAGCACCCTGGCGCATCTTCTTGTTTATCTTTTTTGAAAAATCTCTCTCGTTGCGGGGACCGTGCGTGACGCCACCGCCGCTCCAAATCGGAGAACGGCTTGAGCCGTGCCGCGCGCGACCCGTGTGCTTCTGTTTCCACGGCTTCTTTCCGCCGCCGCGTACTTCGCTTCTATCCTTCGTGTGTGCGATGACTTTGCGCGTGTTCGCTTCATAGGCGACCACGACCTGATGCACGAGATCGGGATTCCACTTCGCATTGAAAAGCGAGTCAGGCAACGTGACCGTGCCCACCTTTTTGTATTCCTGATTGTAGAGATCCGTACTCATGATAGTGGTTATGACTGATTGCGAATTTCGATGGCACCGCCGCGATTGCCGGGAACCGCGCCGCGCACGAGAATTATCTTTTCCTCGGACTTTATTTCGGCGACCATGAGATTCTTGACCGTGACTCGAACGTTGCCCATATGTCCCGCCATCTTCCTTCCTTTCACCACGCGCTGAGGAGCGGTGGGACCGAGGGAACCGGGAGCGCGCAAACGGTCCTTCTGACCGTGCGTAGCCGGACCTCCGTGGAAACCGTGTCGTTTTACGACGCCCTGGAAACCTTTTCCACGGCTCGTGCCGGAAACCGCAACAAAAACGCCCTCTTTCAATTCGGAGAGGAATGCGTCAACATCGCCCTTCTCGCAGTGAAGAGGCGTGACCGGAACGACTTTTCCGTCCTTCCAGATCTGGGCCATTCTCATTTTTTTGGCGATTACTTTTGCCATACGGTGTGGTTCGTTATGAAAACAACAGGGGTAAGCCCTGTTGTTTTTCGTAGGTGAAATGTGGCTAAACCCTAACTATCCTACACGAAGTCCTGCGCGAAAGTCAAGAGCTTTAGCCCATCTTTATCTCCACATCCACGCCTGCGGGAAGATTCAAATCGGTGAGCGACTCGATTATCTTCTGCTGGGGATTCAGGATGTCGATGAGGCGCTTGTGTACACGAAGTTCGAACTGATCGACTGACTTCTTGTGCACGAAGGTCGAGCGATTAACCGAATATTTTTTGAATTCGGTCGGCAGCGGGATGGGGCCAACGATGTCCCCACCCTGCCGCTTTATCGCCTCGATTATCTGCCTCACCGAGTTATCGATGAGCTTCGCGTCGTAAGACTTGATGCGAAGACGCAATTTTTCTTTTTGAAGCTGCTCTTCTTTTTTTGCCATAGATCGCTTTCGCGCGTTTACCTTACTTGAGTATCTTCGTCACTGCACCTGCGCCTACCGTCTTTCCTCCTTCGCGGATAGCGAAGCGCTGTTTCTCCTCAAGCGCCACAGGGGCGATGAGCTTCACAGTGATGGAAACGGTATCGCCCGGCATGACCATCTCGACGCCCTGCGGAAGAATCACTTCTCCCGTCACGTCGGTCGTGCGGATATAGAACTGGGGCTTGTAACCCTTGAAGAACGGCGTATGGCGTCCGCCTTCCTCCTTGGAAAGCACATACACTTCGGCCTCGAACTCCGTGTGCGGTGTGACCGAACCCGGCTTTGCGATGACCTGTCCGCGTTCCACATCCTCCTTCTTCAAACCGCGGAGAAGGATACCCACGTTGTCGCCGGACTGCGCTTCGTCGAGCAGCTTCTGGAACATTTCGATTCCGGTCGCTACGGATTTCTGCGTCGGCTTCAATCCGATGATTTCGATTTCGTCGTTCACCTTGATGCGTCCGCGCTCTGCGCGTCCGGTCACCACGGTGCCGCGTCCTTCAATCGAGAAGATGTCTTCGATCGGCATGAGGAACGGCTTGTCGAGTTCGCGGACCGGGTCCGGGAAGAACTCATCCATCGCTTTCACGAGATCGAGAATCGGCTTTGCATCCGCCTCGTCGGGTGTCTTTGCATTCAACGCTTTGAGCGCCGAACCGCGGATAATCGGAGCATTGTCTCCGTCAAACTGGTACTTCTTGAGCAATTCGCGGACTTCGGACTCAACGAGATCGATGAGTTCGGGATCGTCCACCATATCGCACTTGTTGAGGAACACGATGATCCTCGGTACGCCCACCTGGTGAGCGAGAAGGATGTGTTCGCGCGTCTGAGGCATCGGGCCGTCAGTTGCCGCAACTACGAGCACTGCGCCGTCCATCTGGGCGGCTCCCGTGATCATGTTCTTGATGTAGTCCGCGTGTCCCGGTGCATCGATGTGCGCATAGTGGCGCTTCTCGGACTCGTACTCCGAGTGATGGAGTGCGATCGTAATGCCGCGAGCCTTCTCTTCCGGAGCGTTGTCGATCTGGTCGACCTTCTCCTCCTTCTTCGCGAGACCTTTCATGAACAGCACGTGCGTAATCGCCGCGGTCAAAGTCGTTTTGCCGTGGTCGACGTGTCCGATCGTTCCCACGTTCACGTGGGGCTTATTACGGACGAATTTTTCTTTTTCTGCCATTGTTTTGGTTTGGTTTTTTTATTTTTTCGACCTGTGTTAGGGTTTTCCAAAAGCAAGGATAATTTTTGCGTATACGCGCGAAAATGTCAAGCAGTTGCCTTGGTTTTCCCATTATACTCTACTTGCCTTCCGAAAAGCGCGTGTTTCGTGTGGACAACGTAAAATCCCCTTTCGGGGATTTCATACCGTCTATTTTTTCATTCTTCCTTCGATGATGGTCTGTGCCACATTGTTCGGCACCTCTTCGTAATGCGAGAATTCCATGTTGAAGTTGCCTCTCCCTTGCGTGAACGAGCGGAGGTTCGTCACATAACCGAACATTTCTCCGAGAGGCACTGTCGCGTCTATCACGCGCACTGTGCCACGCTCGCCCATCGCCGAAATCTTCGCGCGCCGCGAGCTCAAATCCCCTGTCACATCGCCCAGGAAATCCGCGGGCGCAGTGACCTGCACTTTCATGATAGGTTCGAGAAGAATCGGCTTCGCCGCCCTTGCCGCTTCCTGGAACGCCATGGAACCGGCGATCTTGAACGCGAACTCCGAGGAGTCCACTTCGTGGAAGGATCCGTCGTAGAGCGTCACTTTGACGTCCACCACCTGGTAGCCGGCAATCACGCCTTTCGCGGCCGCTTCCTCGATACCTTTCTCGATCGGGTTGATGAACTCCTGAGGGATGGATCCTCCTTTGATTTCGTCCACGAATTCGAAGCCTTTCCCGCGTTCGAGCGCTTCGAGCTTCAGCTTCACATGGCCGTATTGTCCTTTTCCTCCGGACTGGCGGATATACTTTCCTTCCGCTTCGCTCTTACCCTTCACTGTTTCCTTGTAGGCAACCTGCGGGCGTCCTACGTTCGCTTCCACCTTGAATTCGCGCTTCATACGCTCCACGAGTACTTCGAGCTGGAGTTCTCCCATACCTGCAATGATGGTCTCCCCCGTCTCGGGGTCTCCCGACACGCGGAATGTGGGGTCCTCGTCCGCGAGCTTGCGGAGCGCGATGCCCATTTTCTCCTGGTCCGCCTTCGTCTTCGGTTCGATGCGCAAATGGATGACGGGTTCGGGGAACGTGATGCGCTCGAGAATGGTCGCATGCTCCGGATCGGTCAGCGTGTCTCCGGTCGTTGTGTCCTTCAGTCCCACAAGTGCGCCGATGTCGCCGGCATAAATCTCATCCACTTCTTCGCGATGGTTCGCGTGGAGACGCACGATGCGGCCGATGCGCTCCTGTGTGTTCTTCGTCGCGTTCAGCACATAGCTGCCGCGCTTCAGCGTTCCGGAATAGACGCGGAAGAAGGTGAGCGAACCGACGAACGGATCGGTTGCAATCTTAAACGCGAGTGCGG
>ORJL010009847.1_pt1 | contig 10171 bp, 9 predicted proteins | sample 1779941 | NCBI WGS metagenome assembly ORJL01 (sample SAMEA104232317, study PRJEB22302) | groundwater metagenome | biome: forest; feature: aquifer; material: groundwater | place: USA | collected 2011-08-07 | depth 5.8 m | reverse complement strand
CCGTGGGGGTTATGGCAGCTTGTGCACTGCAGAGGGCTGCTCAGCGCATTGGGATTCTGGCCAGAGTTGGCGTTGAAGCCCCAGGGGTACAGCGTGTTATCAGCGGGGTCCGCATTGTGACGCGAAGTCACGGGCGCTCCGCTGATGTACCTGAAGCCGCCGCCGTTGAGGGTGACGGCCGTATCAAACTGGGAACCACTCGCCCCCACGCGGCTCTGTACCCGCACGATAGCCGTGGCGCCGCCGGTGATCGTGGCCGTGACTGTCGTGAGGTTCTGGGTCCCCGGTACCGCCGATTGGCCGGCTTTTGTGGTGAACCGCGTGTACGCCACGCCGGGCACGGTACCTACGATGGCTGGCACGTTCACAGACGTATCAGTCAGCACGGATGCGAAAAACCCCGTGGTGCCTGTGGTGTTGTTATCGGCAATGGCTAAGGCTACCGAAGTGATAGCGCTAGACCTGTTGCGCAGCGCAATGGTGAAGCTCGTAAAGCCCCCTGCACCCACAGACAAGTCTGCATCGGGCACAACGGCGATCGTTATGTCCCCCTGGTCAGCCTGGCGGATCACCAGGGAGTCAGGCGTGATTGTGGAACCTAGTTTCACCCCATCCAGCACATCCAGCTTAGACCCTGCTCCATTGTGGCAGGTCAGACACAGAGCGTACTGGGAACTAGCCTTCAGTAGTTTTCCTACACTCTGGCCCTGGTGGACACGGTGACATGCCGCGCATTGGTCAGGCAGGCCGTTGCCTGCACCGCCAGTGGACGAATAGCCCCCGTGGGGCCCGCCATCCGCAAAAGCAGCCGGCAGGGCGAATAGACTAAGCAGGAGCACTCCTACTACTACCAACAATAAGCGTCTCATAGACATGGCCTCCCTTTCTGCCCAGCGCCCTCGTCGGGTCTCTGGGCGTTCCTCCTTGTGGTTCATTCTCATCTTAGTGGGAAGGTCCCTCAACCCATATCCTGTAGCTAGAGTATTTCCTAGCTAGGGCTGTAGAGGATTCTCACTACTACGGAAGCTCTATCTGAAAGGATGTTGTCACCCCCCTTTCATAGGATGGCTGTCTGCTGCCGGCTCGGCTGCGAAGATCCCTTTGCTCAGAAGCTTGGAACCCTCGCAACGCCAGCACACAGTCACAGCCTCCTAATACGCCCATATCTGTACCCGGTCATTCCCCGTATCGGCCACGTAAATCCGGCCATTGCTGTCGGCAGCCACCGAATTGGGATACAGCAACTCGCCATCGGCAAAGCCCGAGCTGCCAAAAGTGAACAGGAACGTAGCGGGATCAGTGGAGATATCCCACACCTTCACATCATCGTTAGTCACGTCGGTCACATACATGAAGCCCCGCCGGTCTATGGCCACACCCCTGGGCAAGGCCAACGCTTCCAAGCCCACGGTTTTGCCGTAGGTACGCACCATCGCCCCGGCTTCATCCATCGCCACGACCCGGCCTGCGTTGCTATCGGCGATGAAAGCATAGCCGTTGGCGCCCATGGCAATACCCGTAGGGAACGACAACGGGCTTGGATTCCCTCCCGTCGGTCCTACCGAGGTGAGCAAGCGCCCATCACCGTTGTACTCCACAAGAGCGGGCCCGCCGGGGTTGGCATTGGTGACATACACCAGGCCCTCGGCGTTGACTGCCACCGCCAGTGGCTCCCACAACCCCTTGGAATTCAGTGGCTCCGGCAGCATACCCAGCCATTGGCCCGTTGGGTCGTACATGTCCACCACAGAGCGCCGCCTATCCACCACATACACTATGCCCCCTCTGCCCAACGCCACGCTCATCGGCTTCCTGTCGCCAGGCGTCGTCTCCGGCGGCGTCAGCGACCCCAATAGAGTTCGGGTCCGCAGGTCCACCATACGAACACCCCGGTCGCCGTCTCCTTCGGCTACATACAGGCGGTTTCCGTCAGGGGCGACGGCAACGCTCTGCGGCATTTTGACCCCCAGGATAGACGCCGTGTACACGGGAGGTATCGGGCCAGTGATAGCCTGAATCCCAGGCAACCGCTGAACGGCCCGGTTCTTGAAGATATTCATGGGGTTGCAAGCTATCCAAGCCAGCGCCGCCAACGCAACGAAGACAAGGAGTAGCTTCCCTGTAAAGAGATGTTCAGGATGTCGCTGAGTAACCATAGCTGCCACCATCCGTATTGAGTAACTATCTCAAAATAGTTTTCTTTACCCCAGCCCTTCCGCGGAAGGGCTGGGGCATCACAGGGTGTCTCAAAAGCTCTGCTGTGTGGGAGGGTAGAACTCTTGGCGTAGGGGCACGATATATCGTGCCCCTACGAGGCTCCGCCTCCAAACCTTCCCCACCTTCATTCCTTCTCGGAACCGGGGCTGCCTACGCCCCTTCCAACCGCTGGATCCCGAATTGAGACAGCATGAGGGTGCTATCCAATTCCAAGGCCCGGCGGTAATTGGACAAGGCCTCCTCTTTGCGCCCCAGCAATTCCATCGTGAGCCCCAGCCCTTCGTGAGCCTCCGCCAACTCCGGCTCCAAAGCAACGGCCTGCTGCAAATCTTTCAGCGCATCTTCAGTGGACCGTCCCGAGAGATGGATCATCCCCGTGGCGTACTTCTCTTTGCCCTTCTCCTGGGTGAGCCGGTAGATCTCCGCCATGGCGCGGTACGCCTCCACATAGTCCGGCACCAGGCGCACGCTGCGGTGGTAGGCCTCCAAGGCTTTTTCAAATTCGCCGGCCTGCTGCTGGGTCTGCCCCAACACATACCAGGCATCCGCGTCCACCGGGTTCACCTGCAACGCAGCCTGCAAGTACGTTGCCGCCTGGGCATAGTCGCCCTTCCTCTGATAGATAGTCCCCAGCTCGTAATAGACGGCTTCTAATTGCTCAATGCTGAAGCGGAAAGGGTTGTCCTTGTTCAGGTCCACAACCTTGAGGAGCGGCTCCAAGGCCCGGTCATCCTTTCCTTGAGCCAGATAGATGCGCCCTATGCCCATCAGAGCCGTCTGGTTGTTCTCCTCCAGCTTCAGCACCTCCTGGAATTGCTCAATGGCGCTGTCGTTGAAACCTCGGGCCGAATAAGCAATGGCTACAGAAAGGCGGGCATCCACGCTTTGCGGATCCTTGCGAACCGCCTCCTCAAGCTCGGTGAGGGTGGCATCCAGGAGGGTCTGGCCTGAGCCGCCGGCGCTCACCAGCGCCCACATGGTCACCCCTGCTGCAACCAGCAAGCCAAGGAGCGCCAAACGGACGATAACGCCGGATTTATTACTGGGTTTCACCAGGGTCAGTATCCTCGCCATGGTTCCCCCTTTTCTGTGCCGGCGCCCTAGCGGGCCGCCTCTCCAAGGTACAACGCGACAGCCAGGGTTTGCTCATCGGTAAACGGACCGCCATAAGCCTTCCCCCATGTCGGCATGCCGGCGCTGGGCTTGCCGCGTCGCATACGGAGCAACAGCCCCTCCTGGCTCATGTTAGACAGCCATTCCCTGCTCCCCAATGGACAAGGGGCTTTTGCCAGGCCGTCTTGCCCGTGGCACATCGCGCACGTGCTCATGAAAATCTCTTTGCCTGCCGCAGCACTGACCACAAAAGGCTTGGCGGGGTCCGCCGGGGGTGGGGGCACTACCGGTTTCGTCTCCTGCTTGATAACGCCTGCCTGTGCCGCCCCGCTGCTGTTCAGGCCGGCAGCGTCCCACAAGAAGGAAGCTACGTTCTTGATCTCCTCATCGGACAACGTGCCGCCCTTGGATTTACCCCAGGTGGGCATCATCGGCGGCTTGCCGTTGGTGATGGCGGTCACGACCCCATCAAACGTCTTTGCCTTCAACCAGTCCTGGTCTGCCAGCTTGCAAGTGGGCACCTTGTCCCGCGTCTCGCCGTGGCACATGATACAGGTGCCCATAAACGTCGCTTTCCCCTTAGCCACCGCTTCCGCACTAATCACTGGTCCAGAAGCCCCCGGAGCCGCAGCCTGCTGGCCTCTGCCGGAACCAAGCCCAGCCTCCTCCCACAGGAAAGTCGCTACTGCCTTGATGTCGTCGTCGGACAAGGGGCCGCCCTTTGCCTTGCCCCAAGTGGGCATCATCGGCGGCTTACCGTTGGTGATGGCGCTAACGACTCCATCAAACGTCTTGGCCTTCAGCCAGTCCGAGTCTGCCAACTTACAGGTGGGCACCTTGTCTCGCGTCTCTCCGTGGCACATGATACACGTGCCCATGAATATCTCCTTGCCCTTCGCCGCAAGACCGGCGGTCACCGGCGCGCCTGCACCAGCCGAGGCCTCTATCGCTGCAATCCCCGCAGCGTTCTTCAAGTAGGCCACCACCGCCTTCACATCCTCTGGGTTGAGGGGGCCGCCTTTTGCCTGGCCCCAGGCGGGCATAGCCCCTTTCCCAAAGATGATGCTCTGAACCAAAGTGGCGTCGGTCTTGTCCTTCAGCCACTGGCCGTCAGCCAGCTTGCACGTGGGAATTTTGTCCCGGGTCTCGCCGTGACACATGATGCATTTGTCTGGGCTCGTAAAGATTTCCTTGCCTCTGGCCACAGTTGCCTGCGTGACAGACACCACCACTTCCGCAGGGGCCGCTCCACCGGAAGAGGCGCCTGCGCCGGAGGAAACCGCCTGCCCCGGCGCGAGCGACGTCACCGCCTCAGACACAGCGGAAGACCTCAGAAAGTCCAGGATTGTCTGGATCTGGCCGCTGCTGAGTGGTCCTCCTGCCTCCGTGCCCCAGGCAGGCATGCCTTTTGCATTGCCCCGCGTAATAGTCCCCAAAAGCACCTGGTCTGTCTCCCGGCTCAGGAACTCCTTGGAAAGCAGCTTGATCCCCGGCACTCTGTCGCCACTTTCGCCGTGGCACGCCGTGCAGTTGCGCAGGAAGAGATCTCGCCCGGTCCCAGGCAAACCTGCGGGGGCCAGCGCCGATGTGGCATTCAGTCCCGCCCATGTTTTCATATATATCAGCAGCGAAGCTATGTCCGGGACGCCCATAGTCCCACCCGCGCCCGTGCCGAATGCCGGCATGACTCCCTTGCCTTCGTTTATTGCAGTCAGAATCGTGCCGTCGCCCAGGGACTCCAGATACCCTGCCGAGGCCAATGGCGTCGTGGAAACTCGGTTGCCCTCCACACCATGGCACTGCAGGCAGTTCCCCAAATACAGCTCCCGTCCTCGGCTGGCGATCTGGGCCGTCCGCTCTTGCACCCCATGCCGCAAGTACGCCACCACCGCGCTGATGTCCGCCTCCTCCAACTTGCCGCCGCTGCCTTTGCTTTGCCCCGGCATTGCCCCCTTGCCAGAACGTACCACCTGAATGATTTGCGAGTCCGTCTTCGTATCCAGGAACCCCTTGGCATTCAGCGGCGCAATGGGAATGCGGTCGCCGTTGGGCCCGTGGCACCGGGCGCAGCCTTGAGTGAACACCTGGCCGCCGGCATCGGCCAGAACGCTGGTGCTCTGGCGGCCCGCTTTGGAGTTAAGGTAGGCCACTACAGCCCGCATCTCCTGGTCATTAAACGGCCCCCCTCTTGCCTTGCCGAAGGCAGGCATCACACCTTTACCTTCAGCAATCACCGATAGCAACGTCGCATCCCCTCGCGTGTCAAGAAACTGCTTGGATGTCAACGGAGCGATGGGCAGGCGCTCGCCCGTGGGCCCGTGGCAGGATAGACACTCCTGCTTGTACCTAGCTTCACCCAGCTTCACAATGGCGCTCCCGGAAAGGCCTTCTGTCTTGCTCCGGCTGTTGTAAAAAGCCATCAGGCCTCCCGCAGCAATCAGGAGGAGCAACACAAAGACAACCGCCTTCACGTTGACCCGCGGGCGGGGGCGGGCGGCGGGCGGGGCTGGCGACTCGTACGAACGCTCGCCTCCGGCTTCGGGTCGTCGCCGTAGGTCCGGCGCATCGTACCTCGCAGCCAGCCCAGGAGATTCCGAGATAGCTCTGTAACCACAAAGAGGAACAGGACAAAAGGTAGCAACACCAATCCAATTACGGAACGCAGAAACCGAATAACACCCATTGTGCTCGTCCCCTCGGAAGTGAACTTCTGCTGGAAAAAGACCCCGCTCACGCCGGGCCTATTCGTTGCCTATCCTCAGCATAGGGGACGAGGCTCAACTGAGCATCCAAAAGAGAGGGGAGATAACCTCAGGCAAAAGAGGAGAGGAGGTCATGCGGGAACAGGGCCATGGGCCATGCAAAACGATTGATCGCAGAGACCCCAGCACAAGAGTCGTCCCCATCCTCTGGATCGGATGTTGGGGAGCGTGTCTCGGAAGTCCTTCCCAGCATCCATTTTCGGGATAGGTTGAAGCTCCCCCATAAACCGCATCGCACCCCGTTGGGGTGCGATGCGGCCGCAGGAGGAGCCGCAGACCATGTAGCCTGCGGAGGATGCAGCTACCTAAAAGGCATTCAGCACATCTCGCGAGAGGATGAGCTTCCGGTATTCTCGTTTGGCTTCCTCAGCGGTAGGCGAGCCGGACAAGCCTTCTCGCTGAAGACCGATGCAGTAGGCCTCAAGGTCAGAATTCGTAGACATGCTCAATAGGCTGGTAATGAACTTGTTGACCATGGTGTCCCTTTCCTTTACAATCAACCCTGCTCATTGCGGATTGACGCTAATTGGTTTGTTTAGTTCAGATTATGAGGACAAGGCGATATTGCGTCAAGGGATAATATGTGATATAAACCATCTGATACCTAGATAATGACAGGAGGAAGGCTATGGAGATCAGAGAGCTTAGAAGCTTTTGTGCCGCTGCAAAGCTTCGGAGCATCTCAAAAGCAGCGGAACAGCTAGGAATCGGCCAGCCCACGATGACCACCCACGTGAAGAAGCTAGAGGATGAATTGGGTGTGCAGCTTTTTGACCGCGTGAAACGCCCGATTCAGCTTACGCTGGCAGGCGCGCGCCTGGCCGAGTTAGCGATGCCCCTGCTGGAGGGCATGGACAGTCTGGTCGCTATGACCTCGCAGGCAGAGGCCCAAGGCCCCATTCGCATCGCCTCTACCCATGAGATTATCGCCTACTCACTGCTGAAGGTGATCAAGGTGTTTTCCACCCAATACCCGCATGTGCTCATACGCATGCGAAGCGGCGTCCAAACAGACGTGCTGCGCATGGTAGAGGAAGGAGAGGCAGACTTTGGCGTGATTCCGGGGCCGCACCGGAAGGCCAACCTTGAGTTCCAGGGCCTGTTCCCGTACGAACGCGTACTGATTACCCCCAAGCACCATCCATTGCTGAGTAGGCCGCTTTCGTCCATAGATGAGGTAGCAAAGTGGCCGCTGGTGCTTTTGGGGCAAGGCTCTTCCACCCGGGCAATGCTGGAAGACGCCTTCCGACGTCGGGGAGTGGCCTACGAAATTGCGGTGGAGGTGGAGAGTCTTGAGACCATCAAGCGATGCGTCGCCTTGGGGCTGGGCATCTCTGCCGGGTCACGCATGGCTATTGAGCCGCACGACCACGAGGAATTAGGCATTATCAGCCTGGCAACGCTATTGCCGGTGGAGCAAGCGGGTATCGTCACGCTGAAGGGGCGCGCTATGCCAACGCCCGCCAGGAACTTCATTGAACTCGTAGCCGACATGCTTGCTAGCCCTCCATGCGCCGAGTGAACGTAGTGGGCTGCACCGAGCGCGGGGTAGACGACACGCTCCGCCCCTACAAACCCTAAGCTGCATTCCTAAGGTGCGGGGCGACTGGAGCGCCGAAGAGGTAGCCAGGCACGTCCGGACGGCTGTTGGCGACGCCGGAGGTGTACCCATATAGGATTGACACCTGATTGGCGTTCAGAGAGCGACTACAACGGGTACACGTCACCCTGTACCATAGCTTCTCCTGGTAATGGGCCAGATCACCGTTGCATGTGGGGCAGCAGTTCAGCCAGATCATTTCGCCCTCCTATCGTAACCCAGCCGGCAAGACGTCAGCATCCCAGCGTTGCGACTCCCTATTCCCTACATCGTAGCTTTGACCGATTGGTCAAAGAAGAGGGGCTGCTCCTGAATCGCATGGGGGTTAGCCCCCTGCCTTGCAGCTCCAACTTCCCAAGTGGTGGCATGAGTTCAGCATAGCCAGTGGCCAGGACCTGCATAAGCCAGCAGATGGTATCGGCGGGTATAAGTTGGGACGGACGCGGACGGCAATGAAGTATGTGCTGTCAGGGAAGGGGTAGATGTGGAGACGCAACAGAAGGGCAGGCCCAGGGAACTGGGCCTGCCCTTCTGTTGCCGGCGGAGCGGGTTTAGCCGGAACGGGCCGCTACGGGACGGGGTCGTATCTAGAGAAGCTGCGCAGCTCTTTGGGCGGGGTCATACGGGAGCCGCGGATGGTGAAGGAGACCTCGGCGACGTAGACGCTGCCCTTGGAATCAACGGCAATGCCGTGAGGCGCGATGAACTGGCCGGGCCCCTCGCCTTCCTCCGGCGCGCCGAAACGGGAGACCAGTTCGCCTTTGAGGTTGTAGACGCCGACCCGGTGGCCCATGCCAGGGGCGTCGTCCAGACCGGCCATGCCGTTAAGCTCGCCAATGTAGATGTGGTCTTTCCACAGCACCATGCAGTCGGGGCGGTGGATGTTGCCCCACATGGTGATGTAGCTGCCCTGAGGGTCAAAGATCTGGACCCGGTGGGCCTCGCGGTCTACAACATAGACACGCTCCTGGCTGTCAAAAGCGATGTTGTGGGGACGCATGAACTGGCCGGGGTCAATGCCCGAGCTGCCCCAGGAGAACTTGTACTGGCCGGCCTTGCTGTAGACGTGGACGCGGGCGTTGCCGTACCCATCGGAGATATAGATGTCGCCGTTGCTGGGGCGGATGGCGGCGGAGGTGGGACGGTTGAAGGGCTGGCCGCTCCAAATAGGGGCCGGCTGATTGGTGACGCCAATCTGACCGACCTTTTCACCCTCCGGGCTGAACATCTGGATGGTGTGCAGGCCGTCGTCGGCCACGAGGAGGGTGTCGTCGCTGGCGATGTAAAGGCCGTGGGTGCGGGTCTTGCTGAAGAGGCCCTCGCCGAAGGAGCGCAAGAACCTGCCGTCGCGGTCAAAGACGATGATGGGGTGCTCGCCACGGGTGAGGACGTAGATGCGGTCTTTGGAGTCCACGGCCACGCCCGGGCACTCGTGGAACGTCCAGCCCTGGGGCAGCTTGGCCCAGTTGGGAACGTAGGTGTAGCGGAAATCGCCGTAGCCGAAGACGTCGGGCATGGGGGCCTCCTTGTGCGGATGGGTGATGGAGGGCGCCCTGATTGGGCGACGCTATCTTAGGCGGGAAGGTTCAAGGTGTCAACGTTGGCGGTTTCCAGGAGGCCATCGCCGTTGTGGCCTGCAATGGTCCTGAGATAGCCCGGTAGGATTTGCTGGCTGTAGATCCGCTCCAAGTCATCCAGGAGGGCAATGGGGTCAGGGTTGTAGGTGATGATCGCGGTAGTTTTTTTCTGCATGATGGTGATGATTTCGTCCAGATGGTCGGTGACGCCGCCGGTGCCGGAAAGGGCGCCGATGACCTTGCCTTCGTCGTAGGCGATGGCGAACTCGCCCAAGGTGCCGGAACGTCCGCCGGCGAATATGACGACATCGCAACTGCGGATGTTCTCAATCTCGCGCCCCATGAGACCGCTGCCGGTGTAGATCATCGCGTCGTAACCGTAGGTGGGGGAGTGGTATTTGTTGACATGCTCTACTAGGTTGAGCGCGGGGGAGATGCCGATGACGAAGCCGCCGGTGGACTTCGCGCCCAGGACGGCGTCATGGGGCAGGCCAGGGGCCGCGCCAGTGATAAGGATATACCGGCGGCGGCCAATCTCTTCACCCAGGCGTCGCACCTTCTGGCGCACGTCCGCGGAGATAACGCCGCCCGCGGAGCCCATGACGCCGATGGTGAGGGCGGGAAGAGGGTGCCGGTTGACGTGGTTGGAGCTAGACATGGCCTGTGCCTCGTAAGGGAATAAGGGCTAAGGGTGGGATTTGTTTCTGTGCGGGTTTGCAGCTTGGCCTTAGCTTTGGATTCATTTTATTTTTTGCGATGTGTCGCTTGACACACGGCCCGCCACCCTTGTCATTCTGAACGAGTCCCGATGGTAATCGGGACATCGTGAAGAATCTCTCCCGGCCTGGCCGTTACAGGCACGGCCTATCGGTTGAGCGCCCAGTCCCGACTGAGTCGGGATT
>ORJL011935633.1_pt1 | contig 10172 bp, 7 predicted proteins | sample 1779941 | NCBI WGS metagenome assembly ORJL01 (sample SAMEA104232317, study PRJEB22302) | groundwater metagenome | biome: forest; feature: aquifer; material: groundwater | place: USA | collected 2011-08-07 | depth 5.8 m | reverse complement strand
GCGAGACCCGATTCGTGTCGATTCGTGCGCATTCGTGGATCGTCGAGCGCTGTCATGGCGTGCGCGGGTCCGGCGTGCCGGCCACGAGGGCAGCGGCGTCGCTTCGCTCCGCCGACCTGTCACCCGCGTTTGAACCGTGCCCGAATTCCAACCATCCTGGCCCAAGGGGCTTGACTTGGAATTGGGCTTGGAGTTGGAGTTCGGCATCCGCCGCCGTCGCCTACGCCTTGCGCGGCCCCACGAGGATGAGCACGTCCCCCTCCGCGAGGGTCAACCCCGTCGGGTTGAGGTGGAGGGTCCCGCCCGCGCGGTCGACCGCGAGGAGGATCGCGTCGCGCGTCTTCTTGATGTGCGGGAGGGCCTCCTCGAACGTCTTCCCGACGAGCGCGGGGTCGACGGGGACCCGCTGCAGTCGCGTCGACTCCTCCCCGCGCAGGAGCGTGTGGATCACGTCGAGGACCCCCCGCTCGAGCGCGGAGTAGGCGAGCATGCTGCCGCTGTACTCCCCCGCGATGACGACGTCCTCGACGCCCGCCATCCGCAGGTGCGACTGGTGCGCCGGTTCGAACAGCTCGGCGCAGGTCCGGATCTTCGGGGCGATCTTCTCGATCGTCAGCGCAGCGAGCACGGTCCTCGCGTCCGCGTCGGCCGGCGTCCTCCCCTTCGACAGGTCGGAGAGGACGATCGCGCTCCGCGCCTTCGCCACGTTCGCCCTCCTCAGCGACTCCGGCTTCGCGAAGTCCTCCGCGAGGAGGTGCACCCTCAGCGGGTCCACCTTCCGGTGCCCGAGGTCGGGCAGCTCCTCGAGCTCCGCGACGACCACGACGTGCAGCTTCTCCCCCCGCTGGTCGTGGAGGACCTCCAGGATCCTCGGCGCGTGCGAGTTCCAGCCGCAAAGGACGACGTGCCCCTCCATCTCCTCGAAGCTCGACCCCTTCATGCGTGCTCCCTCCCTCATCTTCTCCATCATCACCGCCGCCATCGTCCCCGTCACCATCGCCGTGATCCCGATCCCGAAGAAGATGAGGAGGATCACCACGATCCTCCCTCCCACCGTGTCCGGGATCCCCATGTGGTATTGCGCGGAGAACATCGAGTAGATCGCCGCCCAGAATGCGGTCTGGATGTCCATCGGGACCGGCTGGCCGCTCGCGAGCGTGACGTTCTTCTCGAACGTCGCGATCCCGACCGTCCCGAACCCGATCGCGAGGACGAGGAACCCTCCCAGGATCACGAACTCCACGCCGCCGTGCTTGACCACCGCCCCGACCAGGCGCATCCGCCGGTTCAGCATCACCCCGAGCGCGAGGACGCGGAGCAGCCGCACCAGGCGGAACGCGCGCCCCAGCCGGAAGACGCGCAGCAGCGGCATCACCGCGAGGATGTCGAGCCAGTGCTCCCGCAGGAACGCCCGCCAGTGGATCGAGGCGAGGTAGCGCAGGACCAGTTCGAAGACGAAGACGACGTTGATCGCCTCGTTCACCAGCTCGAGCCGCGCGCGGCCGAGGGAGCCCTGCGGGTAGGAGAGCTCGACGAAGAGGAGTACGACCGATGCGAGGACGAGGCCGAAGACGCACGGGTCGACGTAGCGCATCCCGAGCACGCGGCGGGAGAGGTTGCGGAGGCGCGGGAGGCGCTCCCGCCCGATCTGCCCGGTTTCCGGCTGCACGGTCTACACGAACCCGCGGCGCTTTTTCATCTCGGCGACGGCGAGCCCCAGCCGCTCGAGCCCCGCGATGAACTTCTCGGGGTCGCCTCCGAGGCCCAGGCGGACGAACCCCTTCATCCAGAAGAAGTCGCCGGGGGTGATCAGCGTGTCGTGCTTCTCCTTGAGGAGCCTCACCAGCTCCCAGGAGTCCATGCCGAGCGGGAGGCGCGGGAAGCACATCGTCCCGCCGTCCGGCTCGACCCACTTCAGCTCCGGATGGTCCCCCATCCACTCCCGCAGGACCGAGAGGTTCTTCTGCGTGAGCCGTCTCCCCTTCTCGCGGAGGGAGTCCATCCGCTCCACGACCCGCACCGCCGCCTTCTCCGTGAAGAAGGCGTTCACTCCGACGGTGTAGTTCTGGAAGGTCCGCAGCCGCTCGATCAGGTCCTCAGGGCAGAAGATCCACCCGACCCGCAGCCCGCCCGCGCCCCAGGACTTCGTCAGCGACCCGATCGCGATCACATTGTCGCCGGCGAGGAAGGCGCTCTTCTGCGCCTCCGCGGCGAGGTCGAGGTAGACCTCGCTCACCATGAGGTACGTGCCGTGGTCGCGCGCGACCTGCACCAGCGTCTTCAGCTTCTCGGGGCCCGTCATTACGCCCGTCGGGTTGTGCAGGTTCGTCAGCATCACGACGCGCGTGTTGCGGCTGATGCGGCGGCTGAGCGCCTCCAGGTCGACCTGCCACCCCTTCTCGAACGGGCGGTCGAGGACCTTCACCTCCGCGCCGAAGACGCGGGCGACCCGGAACATCGGCTCGTAGTTCGGCATCTCGAGGAGCACCTCCTCGCTCGGCGAGAAGAGCACTCCCGCCAGGAGGTACATCGCGTTGGAGGCGCCGTGGGTGAGGACGATGTTCTTCGTGGGGACGCCGTACCGCTTCGAGAGGCCCTCGACGAGCGGTTCGAACCCGTACGGGTTCTTGCCGGTGATGGCGAGGTCGTCGGGCCCGAGGCCAAGCTCCTCGAGCGTGACGGGCAAGACGGCGCTGTTCGAGAGGTCGAAGGTCGCCGTCCCCTGGTTCTTCTTGGCCCAATCGAGGTATTGGATCTTGTCGAAGGTCATGGCCCACTCCGCGAAGCGCTCCCATTATATAGGAGCGCCGGATCGATCAAAGGTGAAAACGTGCGCTGCGGCGCAACTCCAACTCCAATTCCCAACTCCAAGAAACTCCAAGTCCAACTCCAAGCCGACCGCGACCGTCTTGGAGTTGGACTTGGAGTTTCTTGGAGTTGGCTCTTGGATTTGGAATTGCGCAGCCGCCTCCTCCGCCAAGCGTCACTCCGGTGGACATGTCACATATCGTAACGCCGAAGGTGCCCCCGGGGTTCATGGCGTCGAATCCCCCTTCCGCAAGCAAGTGCCATGCGGACATGTCCCTACGGCGTGCGGTCACATCTGCCGCCCCCCTTGGCAGGAGGGTTGCTACTCCCCCTGCGCCACGCATCGGAGGTCCGCATCGTGCCCCGGCTTCGCATCATTCCCCTATTCCTATGGATCGGCATTTCGGCTGCCTGGGCAGAGGACAACGTGTTCTACGGCCTCGGGCGGAACAGCGCCGGCCAAATCCAGATGAGCTGGGGTGCGGGGCGAGGGGACCAGCTCCTCGGGTGGACGACGCTCCCCTGGAGCGGCTACAACGCCCTCGGCGGCGAGTGCCGCGTGGCGACGGGCGACGTCGACGGCGACGGGAACGACGAGCTGGTCGTTGGCATCGGGCCGATGCCCGCCGGGGCCTGCTGGCTGGCCGTCCTCGACGACGCCGCGAACGGGGGCCGCTTCCTGCGGTGGGTCCAGGTCGCGTATCCCGCCTACAGCCGCGTGAACGGTGAGACCTTCCCCGCCTGCGGCGACCTCGACGGCGACGGGTACGACGAGATCGTCGTCGGTTTCGGCCCCGGCGGCGCCGGGTGGACGTGCGTGGTCCGCGCCAACGGGACGAGGAACTGGATCCGCCTCCCCGGCTCGCCGATCGGCGACGGGGCGACGAGGCCCGCCTGCGGCGACGTCGACGGCGACGGGAAGGACGAGGTCCTCGTCGGCACGGGCCGCGGCGGCGGCGCGCGCGTGGCGGTCTTCGACGACGCTTCGGCCTCGTTCGCCTTCCTCCGATGGCTCACCCCGCCGCAGGATGCCTACGCGACCCAGGTCGGCGCGGCCCGCCCCGCGTGCGGTGACATGGACGCGGACGGCGACGCGGAGATCGTCGTCGGGAGGGACACGTTCCCCTCCGACGGCGGGTACCTTGCGCGCTTCGCCTCGCTCCGCGACGGAGGCGCCTTCGCGGGATGGCTGCGCGTCCCGTGGACCCAGTACAACGCGCTCGACGGAGAGACGCGACCCGCGCTGGGGGCACGGAACGGGGACCGGAAGGACGAGCTCGTCGTCGGCCTCGGCGCCGGCGGGCGGGCCTGGGCCCCCTGGTACAAGAGCGACGGGTCTGTCGACCGCTGGACGCACGTCGTCGCGCCGGAGCGCACGACGCCCGACGGAGGGCTCTGGCCCGCGATCGCCCGCGGGAGGTCGACGGCCATGTTCGCGGCCCTGTTCCTGGACTACAACCTCTCGACGGGGAGCCCGCTCGCCGACTCGGTCCTGGACGGGATCGTCGCGCGCTGCTCGCAGGAACGCGTGAGGAAGCTGATCGTCGGGACGTGGTCGACGAAGGGGAACTCCCGCGGGGTCATGTGGGCGAAGCGCGAGCCTGGGAAGGCTGACCTCCTGAACGGGAACGGCGCCTCCGCCTTCCTCGCGGGCGGCCGCGGATTCTCGCTCCAGCACCTGATCGACGCGGGGCGCGCCGCGAGGCCGCCGGTGGAGGTCTACACCTCGATCGTCGACTTCGGCGAGAACACCGGCGTCTCGCCGTACCAGGATGCGCACTCCGCTTTCCTCAGGAACACGGTGATCCGCTACATCGCGGACAACTACACCGGGCTCGCCGGCGTCTACCTCGACTACATCCGCTACGCGGGGAACGTCGACACGTTCGAGGCGGGCGTCCTGGGATACTTCCCCTTCCAGGCGGCCGGCACGCCGGCGTGGACGGCGACGGAGACCTCCGCGGGCGCGGGGACCTGGAGCGCGCGGTCGGGGGCGATCGGCGCCGGGGCGCGGACCACGATGGAGATGACCGTCTCCCTCCCCGCGGGAGGGACCTTCTCCTTCAAGAGGCGCGTCTCTTCGGAGTCGGGAGGCGACTTCCTCCACTTCTCGATCGACGGAGCGGAGAGGGAGCGCTGGAGCGGCGAGGTCGCCTGGGGGACCTCGAGCTACCCGGTGACGGCGGGGACGCACACGTTCACATTCGGCTACACGAAGGACGCCGGGACGGCCTCGGGGAGCGACTGCGCCTGGGTCGACGACGTGAAGGTGCCGACGGTCGACCACACGAAGGTGACGCGGCTCGTGGAGGGGATCCACTCCGACCTCGCGCCGCGGGGGCTGAAGCTCGGCGCCTTCCTGATGGGCTGGGCGGGGGTGAGCGGCTGGCGGGGCTACCTCCCCTCGATCGGGCAGCACTGGGAGGACCTGTCGGAGCGGCTCGACGTCCTCTCGCCGATGGCCTACGCCGGATGGTCGAGCTACTACACGACGCTCGACGCGATGAAGAACCGGGTGCGGGAGAAGACGCGCTGGGCCGTGGACGCCTGCGTCGCGCGCGGGTCGAAGGCGCGGGTGCAGACGATCATCGCGAACTACACCGACTCGACGATGAACTGCACGCCGCTGACGATCTTCTCGAGCCTGGCCGCGGAGAACGAGGGGGGGACGGACGAGTTCTCGATCTTCCGCTGGGGACACATGGATCGCGGGGCCGAGACGGGCGAGTGGAGCGCGTTCCACGCGTACATGGACGACGGCCCCGCGCCGGCGCAGTAGGCTGCGCAATTCCAACTCCAACTCCAAGGTTGCCGGTGGCTTGGAGTTGGTGTTGGAGTTTCTTGGAGTTGGAATTGGAGTTGGAGTTGCGCGGCAGTCCGCGCTTCGACCGGTCTTGCAGGCGAACGGGCCTGGGTGTTATAAGGAAGCGTCCCGCACGCCGGAGGAAATCATGCCTCGTAAGGCGCGCCCGTCCCGAGACGCACGGAAGCTCCGCCAGGTCACGGTCCTCTTCACCGACCTCGACCGCTTCCTGACCTGGAGCCGCCATCTCTCACTCGGCGAGCTCGCCGAGTTCATGGACCTCTACTACCGCGACGCGGGCCTCATCGTCCGCAAGTTCGGCGGGACGGTGGATAAGTTCATCGGCGACTCGGTGATGGCGATCTTCAACGCCCCCGAGCCGCTCCGGAACGCCGAGCGCCGGGCGGTGCAGGCGGCGATCGCGCTCCGCGCGCGCCTCTCCGAGCGGTGGCCCGATCTCCGCATGAGCGTCGGGGTCGCGACCGGGAAGGGGATCGTCGGCAGCTTCGGCCCCTCCTTCCACCGCACGTACACGGCGTTCGGCGACGTCGTGAACAGGGCCTACCTCCTCGAGAGGCAGAGCAGTCGCACCGACTTCAAGATCCTCCTCGACGCCCCCACGTTCAAGCACCTCGGCGTCGGGATCCCCGCGAGGAAGCACGCCCGCATCGACCCGAATCTGGTCCGGGACGGGGCGCCGATCTTCGAGATCTGACATGCCCGCTCAGGACGCCCACGCCGCCTCCTCCTTCGCGCCTGCGGCCGCTTCGGAGGACAAGCCCTCCGTCGCGCCGGCGGCCGCTTCGGGGGACAAGGCCCCCGAAGCGAAGCTCGATCGCCTGCTCGCGTCGGAGCGGAGGTGCATCCTCACGACCGTGGCCCTCTGCTCGGCGCCGCTCTTCCTCGGTCTCGCCGTGGGGTACACGCTCGTCGCGAGCGGGTGGCTCCCGGTGGAGGCGGGGCTCGGCGAGAAGTTCTATGCGGACCTGCAGCATCGCCTCGGGATGGGATGGACGGAGAGGTTCTGGGCGATCGCCAGGCCGAACTTCACCTGCTTCGCCATCTTCATGATCGGGATCGTGACCTTCGGCCTGGAGGCGACGGTGCACCTCGGGTTCCTGGGGGTCTGCACGGGGATCGCCATCGGGAAGCTGACCGCGGCGGGGGTCGCGCTCGGGAAGGTCCTGACGCTGCTGCTGCCGCACGCCGGCCCGGAGCTGGCGGGGTTCCTGCTCGCCGGGTCGCTCGGGTACCGGGCGGGGCTGATGTTCCTCCGCTACCTGCACGGAGGGACCCTCGTCCTGCCGGGGGAGCGGAAGCGGATGGCCCGGGTGGCGGCGGCCGCGTTCGCCTGCCTCCTCGCGGCTGCGTTCGTGGAGTCGATCCTCACGCCGGCGATGGCCGCGCTGCGCGGCCTAGGCCCGTTCCCCTGGTGAGCTGGCAGGGCCAGCTTGCTGGCTGGCAGGGCCAGCTTGCTGGCCGGAATATCGCTTGACCGCCCCGCGCGAACGGATACCATACGCGCGGGATGGCTCACAAGGGAGAGTGAAGAATGGCGCAGCCTCCTCTCGCCGGAGGGACGCCGAAGCCGCCGTCAACCCCCGCCTCGCCTCCGGTCGCGGGCGCCTCGAAGCCCCCTCCGGGGGTCCCCGCGAAGCCCGGCGCACCCGCCGCCCCCGTCGCCGCGCCCAAGCCCGGCGGCCCCGTCTCCGCCGTCGTCGCGAAGGCCAAGGCCGAACAGGAAATCCTCGCGCAGATCGAGCGCCTCCCCTCCCTCCCCACCGTCATCTTCGAGGTCATGCGGATCGCCAACAATCCGAAGTCCAACGCCAACAGCTTCGACGAGGCCCTCAAGCAGGACCAGATGCTCACGGCCCGCGTCCTCAAGCTCGTCAACTCCTCGTTCTTCGCCCGCATGCGGAAGGTCACCACCGTCTCCGAGTCGGTCGTCGTCCTCGGATTCAATACCCTCAAGTCGATCGTCACCGCCGCCGGCGCCTCCAAGGTCCTCGGGAAGAAGATGGAGGGGTACGGCTACGGCGAGTTCGGCCTGTGGAAGCACTCCTTCGCCACCGCCCTCACGTCGAAAATCATCGCGACCGCCCTCAAGGTCGACCGGTTGGTCGTCGAGGAGATCTTCATCGCCGGCCTCCTCCACGACATCGGCAAGCTCGTCCTCGACCCCCTCGTCCGCGAGCGCGGCGCCGCCCTCACCGAGGAGGTCGCCACGAAGAAGAAGCCGCGCATCGAAGCGGAGCGCTCCGTCCTCGGCTTCGACCACGCCGAGATCGGCGTGAAGGTCGCGAAGAAGTGGAACCTCCCCGGACAGGTCGAGGAGGCGATCACCGCCCACCACGCGATCGAGAATGCCCGGGAGCACGGCAAGACCGTCGCCGTCGTCGCACTCGCCGACAACCTCATGAACGCCGCCGGGGTTGGCCTCGTCGGCGGGAAGCCGCTCGAGGAGCTCGTCCCGCCGATGGCCCTCGACATCCTGGCGATCCAGAGCGGCGACATCGAAAAGCTGAAGGAGAAGGTCGCGCCGGAGATGGACAACATCCGCTCCCTCTGCGACCAGCTCGCTACCTCATGACGTCCCCCGAGTCCGTCCGACAGATCGCCGTCGCGCTCCACTCGGCGTCGTCCCTCGCGGACCTGGCGAACACGCTCCCCGAGGTCGTCCTCGGCCTCACGGGCGGGAGGGGCGTCAGCGTCGTCTTCGGGACGGCCGAGTCCACCACCCTCTCCGTGCACGCCTCGACGCTGCCGCACCTGCCGCAGGGGACGTCGTTCCCGATGGGAGACGACCCGGTCGCTGCGACGATCCGCGACGGCGCCCCGTATCGCGCAGACGGCGATCCGACCGCCGCGTCGTGGAACGGCGAGGCCACCCCGATCGTCGCGAGCTTCCCGTTGCAGTGGCAGGGGCAGCGCTACGGGGCGCTCGTCCTCCACGACCCCGTCCCCGCGGAGGCCCTTCCGGACCTCGAGGCCGTCGCGGAGCAGGCGGGCCTCGCGATCGTCCGCCTCCAGCTCTACGAGGAGGCGAACCGCGACAACACGATCTCCCTCGCGAAGCTCGCGGCGATCACGCAGACCGGCGAACTCCTCCGCCAGCTCGACCTCGAGACCCTCCTCGTGAAGGTCATGGAGCTCGCCCTCTCCGTCGTCTCCGCCCAGGTCGGCTCGCTCCTGATCCGCGGCGAAGAGGGGCTGAAGACCCGGGTCGAGTGGGGCCTCCCCGAGGAGGCGATCTCCGGCGTGAAGCTCGTCGACGGGACGCGGGTGATCGACGACGTCGTCGAGAAGAACGAGCCGCTCCTCGCCCTCTCGATGGGGACGGATCCCCGCTTCGCGCTCGAGGGGATGGCGGCGAACATCTCGAGCCTCCTCGTGATCCCGCTCGCGACGAAGGACCGCGCGATCGGGTGCCTCAACATCGTGAACCCGGAGGGGGGCGAGTTCACGCGGAAGGACCTGGAGGTCCTCACGACGATCGCGAGCCTCGCCTCGACGGCGATCGAGAACGCGATGCTCCACAAGGAGGCGATGCAGCAGGAGCGCCTCGCCGAGCAGCTCCGCGTCGCGGGGGAGATCCAGAAGAAGCTCCTGCCGCCGCAGCCGCCGCAGGTGAACGGCGCCGAGGTGGAGGGGTGGATGCAGCCGATGGAGGACAGCGGCGGCGACTACTTCGACTACTTCTTTCTCGGCGAGGGGCGGCTCGGATTCTGCGTCGGCGACGTCACGGGGCACGGGATCGGCGCCGCGCTCCTCATGACGACCGCCCGCGCCTTCCTGCGATCCTGCGTGAAGGGGATGCCCGACCTGGGCGAGCTGTTCGCGCGCCTGAACGACCTCCTCTGCCCCGACATGGGCGGCGAGAAATTCATCACGTTGTGGTACGGAGTCTACGACGCGAACGAGCGATCGCTGACGTACGCGAGCGCCGGGCACGACCCGCCGGTCCTCTATCGCAGGTCGAAGGACGTGACGGAGGAGTTGGAGTCGACCGGCATGCCGCTCGGGATGCTGGAGGGGGTGCCGTTCGGGACGATCAAGGTGGAGAACCTCGAGGTCGGCGACACCCTCCTCGTCATGACGGACGGCGTCTGGGAGGCGATGAACCCGAACCGCGAGACGTACGAGCGGGAGCGCGTCTGTGCGAAGGTGCGGGAGATGAAGGACGCCTCCCCGAGGGACGTCGTCGCGGCCCTGTACCAGTCGGTGAAGGAGTTCTGCGGGGCCGCGGAGCAGCGCGACGACATCACGATGGTCTGCCTGCGCGTGGCGGAGATGGTCGAGCGCCCGGCGGCCGCGGCGGCTGGCGTCGAGGAGGAGCGGCCGGAGCAGGAGGTCGTCTACCCCGACGAGCTGCCGACGTTCCCCGGTTCGCCGCCCGAGGGCGGGGCGGGAGAGGTGGTCTACCCCGACGAGCTCCCGACCTTCCCGCCGGCGCCTTCCGACTCCTAACGGAGAGTCTCGCCCAATCGTTCCATGGAGAGGCTCGCGTAAGCGGGCCCTGGAAAAGGTCCCGTAAGGGGAGCGGGGGTCGCCGCCCCCG
>ORJL011917409.1_pt1 | contig 10172 bp, 10 predicted proteins | sample 1779941 | NCBI WGS metagenome assembly ORJL01 (sample SAMEA104232317, study PRJEB22302) | groundwater metagenome | biome: forest; feature: aquifer; material: groundwater | place: USA | collected 2011-08-07 | depth 5.8 m | reverse complement strand
TGGGGACGAGAAAAAAGTGAACAGGATATATTAGAAACATTGCGAAGAGCGCAACTCACAAGACGACCGCTAGAATTGAGTTATATAGTTCAAGGTAATAATCAGGACCCGCAGGCAAAGGGCATGTTTGAAGTAAATTCAGTTCTTTCTAAGAAAGCTGAATTACGCGATTATTCCAGCGGTAAGAATTTGGAAATTGCTTTAGTGAATATATTGAATGCTGAGATAAAAGAAGTTCCGCATACCCAATCTCTTTTCTGATGGGATTTGACAACAAAATTAGATATTCTATACTGGATTTCGAACTTAGCAGTTAGCAAAAGCGTGGTTTAGACTTTTTAGTTTTTAGCCATTCATTGCGATCAAGAGTTCTATTTAAAAAGGTCGTAATTAAAATATATATAGTTAAGCGAATAGAATATAATATAAGCGCTATTTAAGCGCTTGAAATTCCGTCGCTCGCCTTAGATGAAAGCAAGCTTTCGCCTAAGGGAACGCCAAGGAATTATAATCTATTTGCAAAGACTATTGAGTAATAAACGTGGCTTACGATAATAATCAAGGACCACGCTTTGACCGACCGATGTTTCAAGGAAACTGGAAATGTTCCAGTTGCGGTAATGAAATTACCGAGCTTCCTTTCAAACCAGCGGAAGGCCGACCTGTATATTGCAGGGATTGCTATAAGAAGAATCGTCCTCCAAGACGAAATTTCTAATATAGACTTTTAGCGTGCCCAGCCCTAATTCAACCGAATTAGGGCTGGGTTTTTAATTAAAAGGGTTGTTTTTTGATGTTTAGAGTTATATAACTTATAGCAGCGTACTTTGAAATTATTTAGGAGATTGCGGTGACTGAATCACAAAATCGCATATCTTTAAACAGAAGTTTAGGACTTAGAAGCGTTTTTCTTTTGGGAATACGGGCAATTATATGCGGCGGTATGTTTACCCTTTTGGGTTTAACTGCGTCATATGCCGGTTCCGGGCTTTTGTTTGTGATATTGATATGCGCCTCAATAGCGTTCACAACGCTTCTTGCGTATGCTGAATTAGCTTCAGCATTTCCTTCAGCAGGCGGAGCTTATAAATGGATTGGGGATGCTTATGGTCCCTTTTTGGGTCATTTAGCAGGATGGGTTTCCTGGTTTGCTCAATCGGTGTTGTGTGCTTTGTATGCGCTTACATCAGCTTACTACGCTCTTGGAATATGGTTCAATTATATTTCGCCAAAATTAGGCTTGGACCTAGTATCTCCGGATGATGAGTTCTTAAAGAAATTCGTTGCGGTTTTTGTTATTATCCTTTTTGGCCTTTTTAATTTTCGTGGTGTTGCGAGCGGTATGAAAGCGGGGGATATACTTACATTTATTTTGCTTGCTATTGTTATATTCTTTATCGGTACCGGTTTATTGGCTACGTTCAATAATCCTGAACCGTTAAAAGGTTTTACTCTAGAATTGCCTAACGGAATATTCGGTATTTTTGCCGGCGCGTATATTTTTTATGTTGCATTTGAAGGTTCTGAAATAGTGGCGCAAGCAGGAGAAGAGATCAAGAACCCGGGCAAAAATCTTCCCAGAGGGCTTATACTTTCTTTTGTCACAGTGGTTGCGCTGTATGCGTTGATAATTTTTGTAAGTTTCGGGGGAATATCGGGCGATGTTCCGCCTTGGCAAGTATTAGCTTCGGGTGGAGAAGGCGCGCTTGTAAATGCGGCCGGGCACTTTTCTGCTATAGGCGCGTTTATAATGTCTGTGGGCGGTTTGGTAGTAGGTCTTGCCGGAATGAATGCTACTATTTATTCTTCTTCTCATGTTTCTTATGCTATGGGACGCGAAGGACAAGTATGGCGTAAATTAGGTAGAGTTCATCATGAACGCAAAACTCCGGATTGGGCTCTTGCCGTCTCTTTATTTGTTATTGTTTTGATGGCTGCTTTTCTTCCCCTGAAAGATATAGCCAGCGTTGCGGATCTTCTGTTTATTTTTCTATTTGCGTTGATGCAGGTTACGCTTATCGCGATGCGACGTAAATATCCCGAAGTACACAGACCATTCCGTGTTCCATTTTATCCTTTTTTGCAGATTTTAGCGCTTTTGGGGTATGTTTTTATCGCTGTGCAGGCTTTACATGTAAGCCCCTTGGGATTGTTTGTTGTTTTGATTTGGATAAGCGCGGGTTTTATTGTCTATAAGGTCGTTGCCAGAAAAAATTATAAAGAAGAATTTGCACAACATCAGGCTTTGGAAGAACATTTGGGTAAAACGAGTCCGGGTTGGCATTACAGAATAGTGGTGCCTATCGTAGATACGCTTTCCCCGCATGCGCTTGCTTTCCGCATGCAAGTTGCCAAAGCAATGGCATTACGTAAGGAAAAAGCAACTATTTATCTGGTGAGTATTTATACTATTCCGCAAAGCAGACAACTTGGTTCAGTCACGCAAAAAGAGCTGGAAGACGACCGCGAGTTTTTGCATGAGGAAGGGGTTAAATTAAAGAAGGCTCTTCCTGTGCAAGATGATACGCATGACGTATTCGACTGGATACATGTTGTGCATGAAACACAAGAAGCCGAAGCAATTTTGGATATTGTTGAGCGGCTTAATGCGGATTTATTGATTTTGGGATGGCGCGGTTGGACAAAAACACGCGGGAAACGTTTTGGTGCAACGCTTGATCCTATTTTGCATAGAGTGAGATGTGATCTTCTTATTGTGAAGGCCGCTAAGCGTATTCGAAGTTCGAGTATTCTTTTATCTACCGGTGGTGGTGCTCACGCTCAATTTGCGGCATCAGCTGTAAATGCCATTGCAAAAGAAAAAAACGCTTCAACGCGTATTTTGTCTGTTGTATCTCCCACTGCTACCGAAGAAGAGATATCTGAAATAAAAGAAAAGATTATTGATGACCTTGTGTGGCAGGGTCAAGAGCCGGCGATTTCTTTTGTTCCGGGCAGCAATGTCGCGGAGACAATCATTGAAGAAAGCAAGAACGATGATATTATCGTTATGGCTGCTTCTCGCGGCAGAATTTTTAAAGAAATATTTGTCGGAAACACCGCAGAAACCGTTGCCAGGCATAGTTCAAAAACCGTGATTATAGCTAAGCATCATGCAGATATTGGTGAGCCGATAATTGGAATGTTACGTAAGAGATTCTTTTAAAAAAATAATGCCCCGTTTTGATTTGATCAAAACGGGGCTTTTATTTTAATTAGATTTTTAGTCAGTTAAGAGACCGGGATCAGCTTTTGCGTGCGAGCTTGAACGCATCCGCTTTCGGCGCAGCCTCTGTTGAAACAGTAGACAGTCCTTTCTTGCCGAAGCAAGTTTCCGGAAGCATCTTCAAGGTCGACAACGTAAGTAGCGTGCCCTTTTTCATCAAGGCGATTGGAATTTCGTACCTTGGACAGATTTGCCAGCCGATCTTTCGGGGCAAAGCCGTTTTCCAGAAGATACGCTACAATCTCATCAGTTGCCGGAGGTTGCCTCCGCGTTATCGGCAAATCTTTTTCGGAGATATTCTCTCCGTCAGAATTGACGACAGTTTTGAGAATTGCGAACATCCTTCCTTCAGAGTTCTGCAATTCAGTCAGATAGATTAAGTTGCCGTTTTCATCCGGCCGTCTTCCGCTTCTGCTCATTGGGAAGTCTCTTTTCTGCTTATATTTGTTGTTTAAGAGCGTAAAAAGACTTGCGTCTTAGTCTGTTAATTATAGTATATTATATGATATTAGTCAAGTACTTGCTGAGTGCCATCAATAAGGATAATGTATATAAGGTTATTTGAAAAGATATATTTTAAATTGCAAAGGAGACTGTATTTGAACGCCAAAGAAGCCGCGGACAAGATCCGAAGGATCTGTTATACCGACTTTTTAATAACTAGAACTGAAAACGGATATGTTTTTAGCAGATACGTTAAGACTTCAGAGCGTCGTAAAGTAAAAATGCAGAGCCCCACGGGCGAAAATATTGAATTTGAAGTACCGGTTTATATAACACAGAAAATTGCAGAAGCTACTACCTTGCCCGAACTTGCTTTGGAGTTAGAAAAGATCGGGTGTGGGTTATGATTTGCACAAACTGTAAAGGAAAAAAGAAGTTTAAGGATCTTGAATGTTGGTGTATTGCCGGCAAAGAAGATAAAACGCCGTCTGCGGATTGCAAAATGTGTTCAGGTAAGGGCAAATATAATTCTACTTGTCCGCAATGTAAAGGTTCAGGAAAGTCTCCGGACTCTTATGAGTTAACTTTTATAAATACAGATACTAAAAAACAAGCGGTTGTGGTTATTGACAGCAATAATTTACCTGCGCTTGTTATGACCGAAGGTCAGAACCCGAGTTACTCTGATAAGATTTGGCGTAACTGGTCGTTGCCATATGGCGATATTTTTAAGAATGCGTTTGCCGAATTAGGCGTATCCGAAGCCACGCATTTTATGTATTACCGGGATAATCCTGTCGAGTTTGGTTGGGGATTTCATGATATAGGTGTTGCTAGCAATAGAATGGGTTGGGATCCTGATCCTAGCCACGAAGAGCTTCAGGAGTCTGCTAAAAAGGCTGCGGGTGCAAGTTTCGCTTGGCATGCAAGTGGAGGCGGAACTCTTGTTTGGGAATTCCGTTCACGCCAAACTACCGAAGAATTGCTTGATAAGCTTTATCAAATAGTTTCTGCGCGTGGATATGCTTACCAATTTCAGGTTACTGAAAGCAATATTGCTACTGGTGAATCTGGTTGGGGTTTATGGTTGGTATCTGCGGATACCGAAGAAACATACGCTGAACTTGCAATTGCTTATGATTTTGATGTTGCTCTGCAAAGCGCAATAGAACATCTGGAAAAAAGTTTTAATAAGATTGATAGGAAGATCAAAAAGTGGAAAACTCAACAGCCAAAGAAACAAAATTAAAACACTGCAATGCAGTGTTTTTTATTATTTTTTTCGAGGTTGGTTTAGATAGGTTACGCTTGGGCCACCCACAATAGTAGGCCATTCTTTAGTTTTAATGGAAAGATAAACAATTTGGATGGTTGCAAAAATGCATCCTGCGGTAACAAAGCCCCAAATTAGTGCCCAGGGCGTATTCCAAGTCGTTGCTATAACATACAAAAGTCCTAAATCTATAGAGAATATCACAATGAATGGGAAAATTTTCTTTAACACGCTACCTCCTTTTATAAATGAACTTTATATATAGTAATTGTTTTTTACTTTTTGCGCAAGAATATAGTTTAATTGACGATATCATTTAACAGAGTAAACTTAATGAGAATCCCATGAAACGAAGCAAAACAATTTTTTCAATACAAAAACTTGAGGTTTGGACTAAAGATAAAAGGGTGGTTGAGGATGTTTCTTTTAACCTAAAACCGGGAGAACTTCATGTTCTAATGGGGCCAAATGGTTCCGGTAAATCAAGTTTAACGTTAGCGCTTGCAGGAGATCCCCGTTACAACGTCAAAAAAGGAAAGGTTTTTTTGAGTACTAAGAACATTCTTAAGCTAAAGCCGGAAGATCGCGCCAAAGAGGGTTTGTTTCTTGCTTTTCAACATCCGGTTTCTTTGCCGGGTGTTTCTTTGGTGAATTTTTTGCGTTTGGCCAACATTAGTATAAATAAAGAGCGGATGCCCATGCTTGTTTGGCGCAAACATTTAACCGGTCTATTGGATAAAGCCGGCTTGTCTGAAAATTTTGTTGATCGCGATGTAAATGTAGGTTTTTCAGGCGGCGAGCAGCGAAGGGTAGAATTAGCAACGCTAGTTACTTTGCGTCCGCGTGTTGCGTTATTGGATGAGATAGATTCCGGTCTTGATGTTGACGGTCTAAAATATACGGCAAAAATAATTGAAAATATGCGCCGGCAAGGAACAGCGTTTATTTTAATAACTCACACGACCCGACTCCTTAAATATCTTGCGCCAAACAAAGTCTATGTTTTAAAAGCAGGCAAAATAATAAGCGGCGGAGGAAATGAATTATTAACAAAAATAGACAAAGAAGGATTCAGAAATATTAAAATTTCTAATTCCTAATTAATCTAATTTCTAAATAACGTCTAATGTCCAATAGCTTTTAAGAATTTAGGAATTGTTTAGGTTAATTAGAAATTAGTAATTAGATATTGGCCAAGGTATTTTCGAGCACAAGCTAACAGTTTATGACCAAGAAACTTATTAAAATTAATAGTCAATACAGGTATGGTTTTCGGATGCCCGAGAAATACGCTTATAAGTCGGGCATAGGCCTAACCAGAAAAGCGGTAGAAGAATTGTCTGAAATGAAGTCAGAGCCTCAATGGATGAGAGATTTTCGTCTACGCGCATTTGATATTTTTGAGCAGAAAGCCATGCCGACTTGGGGAGCTAATTTGTCGGACATAGATTTTTCAGCCATACATTCTTTTGTTCGTTCGCAAAATAAGCAGGGCAAAACATGGGCAGAGGTTTCTCCTGAGATCAAAAAGACCTTTGATCGTTTAGGGATCCCGGAAGCGGAAAAGAAATATCTTGCCGGGGTTTCGGCACAATATGAATCCGAAGTGGTATATAGTTCAGTGCAGGATAAACTGGCCAGACAAGGAGTAATATTTTGTGATACTGATACCGCAGTTAAAAAATACCCCGATATCGTTAAAAAATATTTTGGTACAGCCATACCTGCCGCAGATAATAAATTTTCAGCATTGAATTCTGCATTTTGGTCCGGAGGCTCTTTTGTTTATATCCCTGAAGGCAAAAAGGTGGAGCTACCCCTGCAGGCCTATTTTCGTATTAATGCGGCACGCATGGGTCAGTTTGAGCGCACGCTTATAATTGCCGAGCCGGGTAGTTCAGTTCACTATGTTGAAGGTTGTACCGCGCCTACATATAGTACCGATTCCTTGCACGCCGCGGTTGTTGAAATTTTTGTTCAGAAAGAAGCGCGTGTGCGCTATACAACCATTCAAAACTGGTCAAACAATGTTTATAATCTTGTGACTAAACGGGCATTTGTTGAAGAGGACGGAATAATGGAATGGATAGACGGAAATCTGGGAAGTAAAGTTACTATGAAGTATCCATCCGTGTTTTTGCGTGGCAGAGGAGCAAAAGGCGAAGTTTTGTCACTTGCGGTTGCGGGTAAGGGACAGCATCAGGATGCTGGCGGTAAAATGTTACATTTAGCGCCCGATACTTCTTCTTCTATTATTTCAAAATCAATAAGTTTTGGCGGAGGCCGCACAAGTTATAGGGGCTTGGTTAAAGTAACAAAAAATGCCAAGCGAGCGCGGTCATTTGTGCGATGCGACGCTTTATTGTTGGACGAAGCATCGCGTTCTGATACGTATCCTACAACTCAAACAGATGAGAGCGATTCAATTTTGGCCCACGAGGCAAGCGTTGCGAAATTGGGCGACGAACAGCTTTTTTATTTGCGCTCTAGAGGGTTGAATGAGGCGCAGGCGACTTCATTGATAATTAACGGATTTATTGAGCCGATAGTGAAAGAATTGCCTATGGAATATGCTAGTGAGTTGAATAGGTTGATTGAGATGCAGATGGAAGGGAGTATTGGGTAGAGTGATGCGTCAGTTGCCTTTCACGACTAGTTGCGGGGGCGATTGTTAGCAACTGCTCAGTACGCCATCTTTCGGTGAACTCCTCGCTACGCTCGTCAAACAGCACCTTCGACGGCTACTTCGCAGGCTAACTTCCGCCTCCTCACAATGTCGTTCAAGGCAACCGAAGCATCATTTTTAAGTAGGTAAAAGGTAGGGAAAAGATGCGCTTAAACCAACACGCACAGCATTTAAGAGGATAGAAATGATTTATGATAAAATGGATTTATAATGAAAAAACATAAATATATTATTTTAATCTGGATAGTAGCATTAATTATTGGCTCTTTAATAGCTCTTTTATTTCCTTTTAATAGACGGCCTCAAGCTTTCCAATACGGATTTCCGCTTACTTGGTATACCCAAACTTTTGGTGGCAATCAAATAGAAATAAATAAAGGAGGTAAAACATATGTATCCGATCCAAATTATACAGATATACGATTTGATATGTTGGCCTTTAATATTTTTATTGATACATCGATTTTAGGAGGATTGGGCACGTTTGTTTTAAGAATAAGAAAAAAGAAATCTGTTAAAGTTTAAATTTAATAAAATAAAAAGCACTCTGAATTTATCAGAGCGCTACATATTCCTCATGAGGGAACAGGCGAATTAAATGTTTGCTTACTTCTAGGGGGTTGGCTCCCATAATGCGTTCGTGGGGGATTTGGATCAGAACAGTATCGCCATAATCTTCTCTAACGATGGCTTTAATTTCACCGGGTGCCCAGGTATGACGGCCGGGCAGATCTTTGATCCGGACTTCACTGCCGGCAACATACCAGCTAGTTTTATCCAGAGTCACGTAAAATTCGTTGGTATTTCCGGCGTCCCAGATTTCGCATAATACAAGCATTTCGTCGTTTCTTTTGTATTCTGGTTTATCCATCAGACTCCTCAAAAGTGGAAGGTTCAGTTTCTATAATATACATATAAAATATAAAAATGTCAAATAGTTTAAAAACAAAAAAGAAATATTATCTTTGGACCGGGAAAAGCAATCCCGTAAATTTGAATTTTATCTTGAATGAAAAAAATACCGGACTTGAAATATATGGTATATTTTTGGGTGAAGACAGTGATAAATTTCCTCTAAATATAAGCGTTAACCATAAGGTTGGAGATACAAAAAGCCGTATTATTGTCCGAGGTATTCTAACCGATAAAGCCCAAGTGGAATTTAAAGGTAATGTAAACATCAAAAAAGGAGCTCGGCGTTCAGATACTCATCTTGAAGCCAAATCTATACTTCTTTCACCAGATGCCAAAAACCGCCTTGAACCGTATCTTGAAATAGATGAGAATGATGTTAAGGCTACGCATTCAACTTATGCCGGCCCGCTTGATGAACACGAGATTTTTTATCTTCGCTCAAGAGGCTTTTCTTATGAAAAAGCCAGGAGTTTATTAACTGAGGGTTTTATCGGCGAAATAATGAGAAGATTTCCGGAAAAAGAGCAAAAGAAGATAAGGAAATTTCTAAGTAAAATATGAAAAATTTTAGTAATGATTTTCCAATTTTAAAGCGAAAATTTCACGGCAAACGACTAGTTTACCTTGATTCCGCAGCAACCGCTCAAAAACCAAAAGCGGTTTTGAATGCTGTGCGCGAGTTTGCTGAAAAGCATAATGCTAACCCGCATCGCGGAATTTATACTTTGTCTGAAGAAGCAACCGAAATGTTTGAAAATAGCCGTGCAGAAATCGCCAATTTTATCGGCGCCAAAGAAGCGCAGGAGATAGTTTTTGTGCGCGGTGCTACCGAAGGCGTTAATCTGGTTGCGGATACTTGGGGACGGGTAAATATAAAGCGTGGGGACGAAATTATTGTTTCTATAATGGAACACCACTCAAATTTTTTGCCGTGGCAGCGCTTAGCAAAAGAAAAAGGCGCAAAACTTGTTGTTGTTGGTTTAACCAAAGATGGCATTCTCGATTTAGCAGATCTTAAGAAAAAACTTTCTCGTCGCACAAAATTAGTTGCTTTAACCCATGCTTCTAACGTTTTGGGCACAATTAATCCAATCGAAAAAATAAGTAGTCTAATCGCTAAACGCTTTACGCTAAACGCTCGTCCAGTATTGTTTGTCGATGGCGCACAATCTACGCCTCACATGAAAGTTAATGTTCAAAAGCTTGGTTGTGATTTTTTTGTTTTCTCCGGACATAAGTTGTACGGTCCAACAGGCATCGGAGTTTTATGGGGAAAAAAGGAACTTCTTGAAGCTATGCCTCCGTATCAAGTAGGAGGACAAATGATAAAAGAGGTTTATTTAGATAAAGCGGTCTGGAATGATGTGCCGTGGAAATTTGAAGCTGGAACGCCGCACTCTGCAGGAGTAGTTGGTTTGTCCGCAGCGGTAAAGTATTTGGAAAAAATAGGAATGAGTAAGTTAAGAAAGCATGAAAAAGAGCTTACTACATATGCCATGCTTAAATTATCCAAGCTTCCATATGTTTCAATATATGGCCCAAGGAATCCAAATTTACGCACGGGTTTAGTTGCGTTTAACCTGAAGGGGATACATTCGCACGACGTTGCAAGCGCTCTTGATGAATAT
>ORJL010881898.1_pt1 | contig 10172 bp, 4 predicted proteins | sample 1779941 | NCBI WGS metagenome assembly ORJL01 (sample SAMEA104232317, study PRJEB22302) | groundwater metagenome | biome: forest; feature: aquifer; material: groundwater | place: USA | collected 2011-08-07 | depth 5.8 m | reverse complement strand
CGGCGAAGCCTTCGACCCCGGCCTCGCCTCCGTCGACCAAATCCGCGCCCACCGATCGGGGCAAAGCTCCGGCCGACACCGTCGCGTGCGGCCCGCCCAAGGCCCCGGCCGCGGGCCACGCCCTCGACAAATACGAGGTGCTCCACGAGCTCGGCCGCGGCGGCATGGGGATCGTCTACAAGGCCTGGCATCGGGGCCTGAACACCCACTTCGCGATCAAGGCGCTGCTCGACGCCGACGGCGCGTCCGCCGAGGCGCTGCTGCGCTTCCGCAAGGAGGCCCAGGCGCTCGCCCGGCTGCGCCATCCCGGGATCGTCGCGGTCCACGACATCTGGGAGGAGTCCGGGCGGACCTACCTCGCGATGGAATTCGTCGAAGGCACGGCCCTGGACCGGCGCCTCGCCGCGGGCCCGCTGCCGGTGCCTGAAGCCGTGCGCATCGCGCGCGAGATCGCCGAGGCGATCCAGTACGCCCACGAGCAGGGGGTGATCCACCGCGACCTCAAGCCCGCGAACGTCTTTCGCCTGGCCGACGGGCGGATCAAGGTGATGGACTTCGGCCTGGCCAAGATGGTCGATGCCGGCGAGGCGCAGGTCACGCGCACCGGGGCGCTGATGGGCACGCCCGCGTACATGAGCCCCGAGCAGGTGGACGAGGGGATCAAGTCGATCGACGGCCGCAGCGACGTCTACCAGGTCGGGGCGATCCTTTACGAGATGCTCACGGGCGCGCGGCCGTACCGGGGCGATTCCGAGATGGAGATCCTGCTCGCGGTGTCGCGGCGGGATCCGCTCCCGCCGCGGCGGGTGAATCCGAAGATCGGCCGGAACGCGGAGACGATCTGCCTGAAGGCGATGGCGCGCGAGAAGGAGCGGCGGTATCCGACCGCGCGCGCGCTGGCGGAGGATTGCCGGCGGTTCCTCGAGGGGGACACGATCCTGGCGCGGCGCGCCTCGCTGCCCGAGCGGGCCGTGCTCTGGGCGCGCCGGCGCAAGGCGATCGCCGGGCTGGCCGCGGCGGCCGCGTTCGCCTTTCTGATCGCAGGCGCCGCGGCCTGGAAGGCCCATCGCGCGGAGGGGGAGAAGGCCCACCTCGAGGCGGAACTGCTCCAGGGCCTGCGCACGATGGCCCGGGTCAACCTGGACGCGGCGCTCATGGTCCGCCGCGCGGGCGGAAGCATGGCCGAAGCGCGGGGGAAGTTTCTCGGCCCGCTCCTGGAATCCGCGCGGGTCGCCATCGAGAAGGCCCCGCAGCTCGCCGAGCCGCACTACCACGTCGGGCGCATGTACCGCGCGCTGCTGCGATTCGACGATGCGCGCGGCGAGCAGGAGCTGGCGCTGACGAAGGACCCGGAATGCGCGCCGAGCCGCTACGAGCGCGCGGTGCTGAACGCACTGCGCTATGGCGAGCGATTGATCGAATTGCGGCAGGATTGGCTGCGCGCGGAGGGGCGGCGGCTCGCGCGCCGCGCAAGCGGGCCGGCCGGGCCCGGGCCGGTCGGCGACCGTCCGCCCGACGACGAGCTGGCGGCGGCGGATCCGGCGGCGCGCGACCTGTGCGCCGCGGTGCTCGCCGACCTCGAGCGGCTGGAGCGGGATGCGCGGCCGGGGGAGGGGAGCGGATCCGGCAGCGGGGTGGGGGGCACCCCGGCTTTCGGAGCCGAGCCCGGGCCGGGAAACTCCGGCGGGAAAGACGCGGGCCCGGGGGCGGGATCCGGGAGCGCGGCGGACGACGCGGCCGGGGCGGAGCTTTCCCCGGCGCACTTGGTTTGCGCACGCGGCATGTTCCTGCTCTTCACCGGAAAGCGCGAGGAGCGCGCGCGCGCCCGCGAGATGCTGGCCGACGCGATCGCGCGCGATCGCTCGCTCGAGGAGGCGCACGAGGGGCTGGCGCGGGCCGCGCTGATGGACCAGGACCTGGATGGTGCGGAAGCCGCGTACGGCCGGGGCCTGGAGGCGGACAAGGGATACGTGCCGTTCCTCACCGGGCGCGGCGACGTCCGCCTGCACTCGGGGATGGCGACCCAGCGGCGCGGGGAGGATCCCTCCGCGCTCTACCGCGCGGCCGCGGCCGACTACGACGCGGCGCTCGCGCTCGACGACGCCCTCGCGCGCGCCTGGATGGCTCGGGGAATCCTGCGCACCAACGAGGGAGAGTGGGCGGAAGAGCACGGCGGGGACGCCGGGGCGCACTACACCGCGGCCGGGGCGAACCTCGACCGGGCGACCGCGCTCGACCCCGCTTCGGGGCAGGCGTGGGCGAGCCGCGGGACGCTCCACGCCAACTGGGGGAACCTGGAGAGCGCGCGCGGCGGCGACCCGGAGGCGCACTACGAGCGGGCTGACGCCGACTACGGGCGCGCGCTCGAGCGGATGCCGGGGTGGGCGGACATCTGGTCCAAGCGCGCGGGGCTGCGGATGAACCGGGCGACCGGGCTGCAACAGCAGGGGCGCGACCCGGAGCCGCTGTACGCCGCCGCACGCGCGGATTGCTCCGAGGCGCTCGAGCGGAACCCGAAGCTGGTCGAGCCCTGGATGGTGCGCGGGATCGTGCACTCGAGCCTGGGCGTGTGGCGGCAGGGGCGGGGCCTGGACCCGAGCCCCGAATACGAGGCGGCGCTGCGCGACCTCGGGGCGGCGATCGAGCTCGACCCCGGCTTCGCGGACCTGTGGGCGTGGCGCGGCGGCGCGCGGCAGAACTGGGGCTACTTTCTCTTGCTGCGGGCGGAAGACCCGGGCGAGCAGCACCCCGCGGCGGAAAAGGATCTCACCCAGGCGCTCACGCTCAAGCCGAAGCTGGCCCGCGCGCTGCTCTGGCGCGGGGACGTGCGGACGCACGAGGGGCTGTGGCGCCACGCGCGTGGGCAGGACCCGACGGAGACGTACGCGCGGGCGCAGGAGGACTACGACGCGGCGCTCGCGATCGACGCGACGTCGGCGGACGCCTGGCTTCGGCGCGGGATGGTCCGTACCAATTGGGGAAACTGGCGCACCGCCGCGGGGGCGGATGCGAGCCCGCTCTACGAAGGAGCGTGCGGCGACTTCGAGAAGGCGACGGGACTCAACCCGCGCAGCGTGGACGCGTGGCTGAAGCTCGGCGACACCCGCGCGAACTGGGCGGTCTGGCTCAAGGCGGCGGGGAAGGACCCGCGACCGCTGTATCCTGACGCCGCGGCGGCCTACGATGCAGCGCTGAAGCTGAACCCGGGTTCGGCGGAGGCCTGGGCGGCGCGCGGGCTGTTGAAGTCGCACTGGGGGCAGGAACTGCAGGAGCGGGGGGAGGACGCCGCGGGGCTGTTGGGGCAGGCGGAGTCGGACTACGCGGCCGCGTTGGAGCGGAACCCGAACGCGGCGGGGACGCACCTGAAGCGCGCGATGTTGAGGGTGACGTGGGCGGTGGGAGAGGAGGCGCGGGGGCGGGACGGTTCGGCGCGGTATGCCGAGGCGTTCGCGGACTTCGACCGCGCGGTGATTTTGGCGCCCGGAGACGCGGAGGCGCACTGGCGGCGCGGTTGGCTGCACTACGCGCGGAGGCATTTCGCGGAAGCGGTGGCGGACTTCGAGGCGGCGGGGAAGGCGAACCCGGCGAGCGAGGCGATCTGGGGGCGCATGCTGAAGGACGCGCAGCGGCGACTGGGCGGAGGCGGCCCCGAGGGGAAGTGACCGGCCAGCACGAGCGCCGACTGAAGCACGGCGCATGGCGGCCCCGGGTCGGTTCGAGGCTGGGGAATCTCGAAAGCACGACTTGCTTGTTCGCTCACCGGCGAGCAGGGCATCCGACCGAGCCACTGCCGGACCCGCGGGGCTGCGCGGGCCGGCACGTACACCTGCGCGATCTTCCCGCGCGTGAGAGGCGATTGGCAGGACCGTGGCCCGGTTCGCCCGGGCGCGAGCAACGGCAGTCGGCGCGCCCGCAGCGACGATAGAGAGAAACCAGCGATCCGCGCAGGATCCGACACAGGTCCGGAAGGCCGGCCGGCAGCCGTTCGCCTCCGGCCCCAGCGGGAAGGAGAGCTCGCCGACGAAAGGAATGGTGGCGTGATGCTGCAACCCGTCGCCGGGCGCGTCCCCGGCGATGGATCGGAACGAGTAGGTCGCGCCGGGCGAACGGGCCCCCGGCGCGAACGCCCGCAGCCTGGTGACCCGCCCGTTGCGCGTGCGTTCTCCCGCCAGCGAGGTGCTCAATAGCAGCGGAAGCCGCGTACGGCCGGGGCCTGGAGGCGGACAAGGGATACGTGCCGTTCCTCACCGGGCGCGGCGACGTCCGGCTGCACTCGGGGATGGCGACCCAGCCGCGTTTGCGAGGGGTCGCGGGGCCGGGGCGCTACTTCGGCCGCCCCGGGCGGCGGGTACCGCCTCGAGTCGTCCGGCGGCGGGTGCGAGCGGCTTCACCGACCGCAAGCAAGACACGCCGTCTCCCCCTTCCCTCCGCATCCCTGGCAGCGCACTTCCGATGAAGGCCCTGACGCCGCGCGCACCTTCATGACACCTCGCCCCTGGCAAGCGTTGCAGTCAACCGTACCCTTGCCTCCACACGAGGCGCAAACCGATCGGCGCGATCCGCGTTGCTGCCCTTTGGACTTAATGTACTCTTGGCTCTCCCAGGCAACTGCAGTGTCCTCCAGGTGAATGACACTGAGCAACTTGCGGACTTGTTCTGCCACGTTGGCCGACCGACGGTCAATCCAGATGGACGTACCGGGAATGGGGGTCCGGGCATACCGGAACAGCGCGTAGCATGTGCCATCAAGGAGCTGAACAATGGCGGCACGGTATTGGTCAAGGTCGTCCGCGTCCTCGAAGAACGAAACGCCACAGCGCTGCGACAGCGCGTCAGGTTCCATCGCGAGGGTCACTGCAGGCAGGTCCAGCCCTTGTGGCCAGTTCTTCGGCGACAACTGCTTGAACTCCGTCTTCTTCATGTTTGCGTATTCCTCGTGATTCGTACTGGGATAAATGCGAAGTCTCCGTCACCCTGCACACCAGGGCTCCGAGAGTCCCACCAGACGTGCCCCCCGCCGTCGCTCGAGGGTCGCACAAACGTGCAGAACTCAATTCCTCTCGCACCTCTTGGCAACGCGCCTCGGTATGATCGCCCTGCTGGAGGGCGGCGCATGCTGAGCCTTCCCGTCGTGCGGGTGTTCCTCTCCACCGTGCCCGCGGACATGCGCCGCTTCTTCGACGGCCTGACCGCCTGGACGCCCGACCTGTTGCGCCAGAACCCGCTCTTGCAGCTCCTGCGCGAGGTTGGCTTCGCACTCACGCCCACCCTAGGGAAAGGGGGTGAGGCCGACAAGACCCCTCGTTGACTTCCCCTTGACACGCCGTGTCATGTTTGCCATAACAACCGTTATGTCTCGAGCGCGGGAGGTCGCCCATGCCGAAGGTCGTCGACCGCTCGCAGGTGCGGGACGCGCTCCTCGTGCGCGCATTCGACCATTTCGCCCTGCACGGCTTCCACGGCGCGACCATGCGCAGCCTTTCCGATCACCTCCGGGTCACGACCGGGACGCTCTACCACTACTTCGCCGGCAAAGAGGATCTATTCTCGCGGATGCTCCTGCACATGGCCGCGATCGACGCCGGGCAACTGCTCGCGCGCGTGCGTCCGGACCATGGGCTGCGCGACCGGCTGCGGGTGCTGCTGCGGTTTCTCGATTGGAAAAAGCGCTACTTCCAGAAGGCCCTCTTCCTCCTGGTCGACGTCTACCGGTTCCGCGCCCGGGGCCGGGCGGAGGGAGGCCCGGCGGTGGGAAACCTGTTCGCCGACGCGCTCGGCATCTACGCGCGCGCGCTCGACCGGCTGTTTGGCCCGGCCGCGCGGCACGGCAGCGAGGGCATCCTGAGCTATCTCATCGGCTCGGTCGCGGTCGGCCTGATCGAACCCCGCAGGGGCCGGCAGAGCGAGCCACGCACCCTGGACTTCTTCGAGCACTGGATCGCCGCCTGCGGCGGAGAGGGGGGACCATGAGCTTCCAGAAAATCGCGATCAATCCCCGGGCGACCCGGATCCACGACGAGGTCGAACGCAGGGCGAACTCCCTCGTGCGCGGCTTCGACCGGGCGATGGCCTTCCTCCACCTCGGCGGCCGCAAGGGGGACTACGACGACCTGCGCTACGAGTTCGTCGGCGGCGCCAAGGACGACCTGCGGAAGCAGCACTACGACAAGAGCCTGCGCTTCCTCTGGAAGGCGGAGCGGCACGCGCCCTGGTCGAGCTTCAAGGACTGTACTCAGGAAGAGCTCGCGCTGCTCCAGATGGCCGACCGGTCCCTGGCGCCGGAGGAGCGCGTCGAGCTCCAGCGCATCGGCTCCGCCGAGTTCCGCGCCATGCTCGACGCCACCTACACTCCGCGCGAGAAGCAGGCCCTGGTCAACATCCTCAGCCTCATCGGCCACGGCGAGGCCTACGCCTGGCTGGTCTCCACCGAGGTGCTCAACGAGGTCAAGAGCACCGGCGGGCGCGCCGCCCTCACCATGCAGGTCTTCGAGGAGGCCAAGCACTTCGTCGTCCTGCGCGAGCTGATTCAGACCTTCGGCTGCCCGATCCCGCGTCTCTCCGCGTGGGAGTACCTCCTGCTCGAGCGCGGCTTCAAGTCCAAGGGCTTGGAGAAATTCTTCGCCATGAACATCGTGGTCGAAGGGTTCGCCTTGAGCCTGTTCGGCATGCTCAGCTCGCTCCCCGGCCTGGAAATCCTCCGACTCTTCCACCTCGACGAGTCGCGCCACGCCGCGCTGCCGTCGAACTACTTCCGCGAGTTCCCCATGTCCCGCTGGGAACGGCACAGCCCGCTCCGGAAAATCCGACGCCTGAGCCTGATCCTCCCCGCGCTGCCGGTGATGATGCAGCTCGAAGCCGACTTTGCGGAATTGGGAATCGACGCCTTCGACTTCGGCGGATCGATGACGCGCAAGCTGATCCACCTGGCGGAGCGGGTCGGCTTCCACCTGCCGTTCTCGACTCCGGTGCTGCACGGGCTGGTGAACCGGATCTTCAACACGTATTGCAAATACAGCCGGGATGGGCACCGACTCCGCGACTTCGTCCAGCAGGAGACCACGCGAGGAAGGCGGGAGCTGGAGGTGGAACGCAAGGTCTTCGAGATGGACCACGGGGCGGAGCGGAACTGACAGCGGGTGCCGACGCCGCTCGATCATCCGGCTCGACCCGCTGCGGAGGCGGGGCCGGGGTCTCGACGCCGGTGACCTGCAAGGTCGAGGTGCGGGCGGTCGCAAAACTCGAGCTCCCCACCGGGAAGATCGTCGCCGGTCCGGTCTTCGGATGGCCGCTGGAGCCGTTCACGCGCAAGGCCCCGTCGGCACGCACCCCGTCGTCCTGAGCCTCGCGCACCCGATCAAGAAGGTGGGCAGCAACGGCGGTCCGCCAGCGCGATTCGGCATCCTGGCGGCGGCGGTGGTCCGCTTCGGAGCGGGGAAGATCGCGCGCTGGGCCTTGGCGGAGCGCAAAGCAAAGGACAAACGGTTTCGCGACAATTCGGCGTGGACGACGCGCGCGGCTGCTTCATGTCGGCCGAGGCGGCGAAGGTGCTGGTGAAGGACGAGGTGGAGCGGGAGGGCGGTCGGGGGCCCGGCCCGGCGCGGGCGGACTTGCCGCGGACCCGCGGACCCGCGGACGGCACCATTGGACTTTCCGGACCCGGGGGAGTACCTTTGGCCTGTGTCCCCCACCGGACGCCGCTCCGTTCGGTCGCGGGGCTCTCAGGGTCTTTCCCCTGCCGGAGCACCATGAAGCCGATCGACATCCTCCTATTGTCGCGCAACGACGTCGTCGAATTGGCGCTGAAGCCGCAAGACGTGGTGGCGGTGGTCGAGCAGGCCCTGCGCGAGCACGCCGCCGGAACCTACGAGATGCACCCCAAGATCGGCGTGCATCCGACCGGCACCGACCCGGCGAATTTCATCCATGCCATGCCCGCCTACCTGCGTCAACTTGGCGCATGCGGGCTCAAATGGGTCGCGGGCTTCGCCAAGAACCACCAGCGCGACCTGCCGAACGTCACGGGCCTGCAGATCTGCAACGACACGGCCACGGGCATTCCCCTGGCCGTGATGGACTGCAGCTACCTGACGGGGCTCCGCACGGCCTCCGTGAGCGCCATCGCGGCGCAGCGCAGCGCCCCGCCCGAAGCGCGGTCGCTGGCCCTCGTGGGCTGCGGGTTCGAGGGCGCGATGCACCTGCGGTTCATCACCACCCTCATTCCCACCTTGCGCGAGGTGCGACTGCGCGACATCCGCCCCGAAGCCATGGCCGGGCTGCGGGACCGGGCGGTGAAGGAGCATGGTTTCGCCGGCAAGATCGTCCTCTGTCCCGACAACCGATCATGCATCGAGGGTGCCGACGTGATCTGCACCTGTACCAACGGGGACGAGCAGATCATCCAACCCGGGTGGTTCCGGCCGGGCGCGTTCGGCGTGGGCATCGAAGGCGGCTGCGCCTACACGGCGGAGGCGCTGCACCAGGCCGACAAGTTCATCGTCGATGACGTGGCCCTGGCCGAGTACTTCGACCGGATCGGCCGCGACCGCAAGACCGAGGACGGCCGCCCCGATCCCGAGTTCCCGGGCGGCCTGCCACGGATCCACGCGACGATCGGCGAAGTGGTGGCGGGCCGGAAACCGGGTCGCGAAACGGCCACCGAGCGAATCGTCGCCATTCCCATCGGCATGGCGATCTGCGACGTGGCCCTGGGCCACCTGGCGTACCATACCGCAAAGGAGCGCGGCGTCGGCCGGCAGTTCCGCCTGGCCTGACCGCCCTGCTCTGCGAACCGCAAGCTCAAGCGCGAGCGCACATACACCCCAACCCCGAAGGCACCGGCGGACGCGCCGCCCTCACCCTGCAGGTCTTCGAGGAAGCCAAGCACTTCGTCGTCCTGCGCGAGCTGGCTCGACCCACTGCGGAGGCGGGTCGGGGTCTCGACGCCGCGCGATTGCCCGGCTCGACCCGGCGCTCGTCGGCCGGCGCGCGGAAGGCCGCGCAGGTGCGGCGGTCCCGGTTTTCGTTTGACCCTTTCCCGCGCCCGCCGTAATAATGTAGCCGATTCGGCACCTCATCCCTGCCTGGAAGGCTCGCCATGACCGGCCCCGCGCTCGCCCGTATCGGACATTGCGAGATCGACGGCCAGCTCGGCGCCGGGGGCATGGGGGTCGTCTCCCGCGGGCACCACGCGCTGCTCGGCCACGCGATGGCGGTCAAGCTGCTCAACGACGACCTCGCCCACACGCCCGGGTATGTCGATCGCTTTCTGCGCGAGGCCCGCGCCGCCGCTGGAATCAAGCACCCCAATGTGGTCCAAGTGTCCGACGCCGGCGAGGAGAACGGGAAATACTTCATCGCCATGGAACTGGTCGAGGGGACCGACCTGCTCGAAGACCTCAAGCAGGGCGGAGCCATCCCGGTCGGACGCGCGCGTCACCTCCTGCGCCAGGTCGCCTCCGGCCTCGCCGCCGCGCACGCGCTCGGCCTGATCCACCGCGACATCAAGCCGGAGAATCTCCTCCTCGCCCGCGACGGCACGGTCAAGATCAGCGACTTCGGCCTCGCCAAGAGCCTGCTGTCGGAGACCCGCCTGACCCAGACGGGGATCGTGCTCGGCACTCCGGCCTTCATGAGCCCCGAGCAGTGCGAGGGCCGCACGCTCACCGCAGCGAGCGACATCTACTCACTGGGCGCCACGTTCTTCTACCTGGTCACCGGCCACCTGCCGTTCAAGGCCGAGCGCGTCGGCGAGTTGCTCCTGAAGCACATGGAGTCGCCCGCTCCGTACGCGACCGAAGTGAATCCCGAGGTCGATGAGCAGCTTTCCGACCTGCTGGTCCGGATGATGGCCAAGCGCCCCGCGAAGCGGTTTCGCGACGCGGGGGAACTGCTCGCATGGCTCGACCATCCCCCGGTGGAAGAGGCCGAGCCCGCGCCGAAAGGCCAGCCCTGGCTCTGGGTCGGGCTCGCGGCGGGTGTGCTGCTCGGCGGTCTCGGCTGGTGGGGCCTGTCGGCGGCGGACCGCACGGCAGTCGGCGCGACCGTCGCGCGCACCGCGACGGAGCCGGCGTCGGGCGGTGTCGAAGTCGTCGCGGCGGGCTCTGCTGGACCGGCGGCGGGGGACCCCCCGACCGGTTCCGGGCCGGGGGCCCCGGGCGCGGCGGCGGCCCCGG
>ORJL011876181.1_pt1 | contig 10173 bp, 10 predicted proteins | sample 1779941 | NCBI WGS metagenome assembly ORJL01 (sample SAMEA104232317, study PRJEB22302) | groundwater metagenome | biome: forest; feature: aquifer; material: groundwater | place: USA | collected 2011-08-07 | depth 5.8 m | reverse complement strand
GGGAAGTCGAGTAATATGCCTGCGGCAGTCCTCGAAAAGCCGGTATCCGTTGTCGAGCCGCTCCAATAGCATTAGCAGAGCGCCGCCGGTGTGGGGCAGGATGAATGGAAAATCCGGATACTTCTCGAACAAGCCGCCATAGATCATTCGTGCGGCCGCAGTGGTCGTCTCATAGACAAAGCCCACCCGCAGCGGCAGTTCGAACTCTTTCATGTGGTCAGCCCCCAGCGGCGGCATCGGGTGCTCCACGACCGGCGCGCGCCGCCTGTTGATCTCGAACCAAATTGGATCGAGCGCTTCATCGGTTAGAGATTTACCTCCGATATGAGAGCCGATCGCGACTCCGACGAACCCAAGTTCGTCGAGCGCCCGCCGCAGCTCGATTAGCGCCTCCTCGACATTACCCAATGGCAGCGTCGCCAGCCCTTTGAAACGATCGGGATAAGCCCTGCACATGCTCGCCAACACATCGTTGGACTTGCGCGCCGCCTGAGCCTGAAGCGATGACGGCCAATCGTAAACACTCGGGCTACTCAGCGAAAGAATGCGCACGTCGATACCCAATTCGTCCATGCGGCGGACCCGATAGGCGGGGTCGAAGAATTCGTCGCGAAACCAGGCACAGGTGGTTGACCCTTTGCGCAATAGCGTTTGCCCGCTCCCAGAACGCTCCACACTCAGGCCGAGCAGGTCAACCAAGGCCTGACAATATTCGCGGTCGACGATATGCGCGTGCGAGTCGATTTTCATCTGCTGGCCATCCAAGCCGCTCAACATTTCACGTTATATGCAAAACGGACAACGCGTTCACGCGGCGATCGTCTCTCACGGCTGCCGCTGTCGGACCCTACTCTGCTGCAACGGTTGACGCTGCGAAGCTTGGGGTCTCGATGTCGTCCAAGAGCTTGTTGACAACAGCGTGGAAATAATCCCAGGGGGCTTCTCGATCACTTTGATTGCGTACCACGATGGAATTGCCGGCGTAGAATTTCTCATATAGCTGGTGCCGACCTGCAAATTCGGTCCCGACCAAATCCCATGCCAGCTTGTACAGCTTCATACGGCTCAGTGCCTCCATGGAAGGCGTGCGCCACCAGCGTTCGAAGCGATCTTTGAGCGACGGATCGGCAAGTATATCGATGCTGGCCGGCATCTGCAGCGGCGTGCCGCCGAGAAGAGTCCTCAGCGTATCGATAATCGGCGAGTAGCTTTCCTGGCACCAGTTCAACGCTGCATACATATAACGGCGGTTCGGACATGCGTATCCCTTGGGCCACTCCTCATATGCATCGATCTGGCCATGCACCATGGCTCCGATCGTCGCTTCCAGCGCCGCAAGGCGCCCAAGCTGCTCGCGTACCGCGGGAATGCGGTCGACGCCGTTGGCTTGGCAGATTTGACTAGCGACGCCGACAATGAGGCCCATCTTTGCCCAGAAGCGCACGTTCGACTGATGGTTTGCATAGGCGTTCGACGGCGTTTCGATGTAGATACCGCGCGACATAATTCCGTTGTTGTGCAGAAACACGCGCTCCCAAGGCACCTTCACCTCATCGCAAATTAAAACGCTGTCGGACTCGTCAAACTGAGCGGTCAGAGGATAGTCAGCTGCATATCGCGCTTGACGACCGTACGCTTGCCTTGACCAGAACGATACGCCGGGCGCGCTCACCGGGACGGCACAGGTGATACTCTCGTTTTTAAACTTGTCATCGATGGGCGTGAGATTGCCGATCCAGACCTCGTCGGCGAACGCCGCACCAGTCGCCAACATTTTCATGCCGGAGAGAGTGACGCCCTCGGCGTCCTCGCTCACGACTCGCAGGGCGGGATCGTCGCGTTCTTGGCCCGGGAACAATTCCGCCGCGCGCTTCCCTGTCGGCGGAATGACCGCATACACGATGTAAAGATCGTTATCGCGGGCATATTCGTAGTAACGGATCAAGTTTTGGCCAAAGCCAGGATGAAGTCGCTCCAGGACGTCCGAGTCCATGGCAAGACCCGTCAGCATCCCGGCAACGTGATCTGGCGAGCGGCCAATCATGCCATAGCTATGTTGCGCAATAGCCATATGCGCATTCATTCGGCGAACCAGGTCCTCGCGCGTGCGGCCGCGCAACCAGTAGAGGCTATGCCGACCGCCATCCTCCTCATATGAAAGCAAGTCGCGATTGGCCGGATCCGCCTTGAAATCGTACAGTGAAATGATTGTCTCGGCTGCGTTACAGAAGGCCGGGTGTGTTGTGACATCGCGAACCTCTTCAGAGCCGAGATAAATGCGGCGCCCATCGCGTAATCGATCACGTTTCTGTCGTCCGGTAAGCAGCATCATTACCTCCCTCGTCGGACTGGCAAGACGCCAGATCGTATTTGGTGTTATCGTATATGTTAATACCATTTTCTGTCAAGCGGTCTGTGAATTGCGCCGCCACGTCAGGCGGCAAGCTTATTGGGAATGGCGCAAGGCTTCGGCTATCAGCTCTCTGCTCTTACCCCGTATCGATCGCCCAGTTCAGTTCGTCTTTTTCTAACCTGGATGCCATCGCCGGCAGCCCTCGCTATTCTGCAATTTATCACATGCGCGTTTGCATCTAATCGTAGGGCGATCAAACAAATGCACGATTGCTTAAGCGTCCACGCTACGATGCCGTGGGCTTACGGATGCATTCGTATATGCGCGGTTGAGAACCCACTGATGAACCAACTCAAGGCGCGAACCCGTACGTCCGCTCAGATAACTTTGGCAAATTGTCAAAAATCGACATATCGCAGCTGACGTTCAGCTTGCTGATTTACAATGTCAAGCGCATCGCAGGTAACTTGACCCCATCAGAAGTCGCATCCCCGACAACGAGATGTCGGGCACGTACGTAATCAAACCAGTGCAATCAGGTAGATAAACAAGAACGGCGCAATGCCGCGATAGATCACTGGCAGGCGCAAGCCGAGTACGGACTGTACAACGAAAATGTTCATTCCAAACGGAGGATGAAATAGGCCAATTGCAAGGTTCACAGTCACCACGATGCCAAAATGCACCGTGTCTATCCGGCGGCCTTGACGATCGGCACGAGCAACGGCGTTAGCAGGATGATGGCGAAGAGCGAATCAAGGAAGCAACCGAGCAGCAGCAATAGAACATTGATGATGAGCAAAAGCATCCAAGCCGACAGGCTATCGCGGCTGGAACTTGGTTCAACGTCAATAGCCAAGAAAAACCGCCGGCACGCAAGACGAGCTGCTGCCGATATGCCTGATGTCGCCTTCGCGTATCTGATCGGACGGGGCACATCGCGTGCGACTAAAGCGTGATTCCACCGCCTTCCGGCCGTCGAGAAACAACGAGAGAAATGGCTCCGAGAAAACCGCGAGACGCAAAGCGATCTGCTCGGCGGCCTTTGCGGCGAGGTTTACGTACTGGCACCAGAACGAATAATTCGCGACGTAGTTGGTAAGCTGCCGGACTTCAATTTGCGGCGTTCGATCAGACACTCAGCCTCCTCGAACCTGCCACTCCGTTCCTCGGATTGTTCGATAACGGAAGTTCGCCCAGAGCGTAACTGAGTCGCCCGATTGCGTGGCGCTCCGAAGTGGATAGTCGATTCGCCTGATTCAGAAACCCGCCCGAAGCAGCGCACTCAGCTGCGATGCGCACGAGATCGGGCCTAGGCGCGGCGAAGATCGGTTACCCGATGTCCAAACCTGAGCATGCTGGCGACGCGCGTCCCCACGGGAACGGTCAGTAGAACGTCACTGGGAACGAGCGAGCGCAAGTCTGCGTGCTCGCTATTGCCTTGTGCCGGCTTCGTCGTCACAAACAAACGTATGCGGCCGATGACAACTTCGTGCCACTGACGCCGCCGCTCTCTATATTGGCAAGATCGAATGAGGTTAGCTCATGTTCATCAGTATTTATCGTATCACTATTTACGGCTTGTGGGCTTGGGAGATTTCAACTAGATTGCTAATCAAGATCCGCTTCAAGAACGGGTCAAGATGGGCAGGTCAACTCGGCTTCGAAACGAGGTCATTGCAAGGGATATCAACATGTTCATTCGCAATGCATGGTATGTCGGCGCATGGGGTCATGAATTGACCAGCGCGCCCATCGCCCGCAGGTTGCTAAACGAGCCAGTTGTGCTGTTTCGTGACGCGGAGGGTCGGGCGGCGGTTTTAGAGGACCGCTGCTGCCATCGGGGTGTGCCGCTTTCGTTAGGTACAGTCACGCAGAAGGGCTTGAAATGCGGCTATCACGGTCTCATTTTCGATGCCAACGGTGTCTGCGTCGAAGTGCCCGGGCAAACACGGATTCCGGAGCGGGCCAAGGTCAAGTCCTACCGCGTTGTTGAGCGCGATGAGTTCGTCTGGGTTTGGATGGGGGATCCGGCGCAAGCGCGCGAGGACCAAATCATCAACTGGCCCTACAATAACGACTACAAGAACTGGCCGCACAAGCACACGATGATGCCGGTCAGCTGCAATTATAAATACTTACTTGAAAACCTTATGGACCTATCGCATATCGGCCACGTGCACACAAAGACCATAGGCAGCGGCGCCGACGAGAACCTTAAAGTCAGGATGAAGGTCGAAAGGACCGAAACCGGTGTGAAATTTAGCCGGTGGATGCTGGACATAGTCGCGGCCCCGACCTTCGCTAAGGCAGGAAATTTCAAAGGGAACGTCGACCGCTGGCAGGAGTTCGAGTTCGTGGGGCCGAGCAGCATACTACATTATTCCGGCGCCATCGATTCGGGGTCAGACCAGGAGAAACGCGAAGGCGGTGTCAAGAATAGGCTCTTCCACGCCATCACGCCTGAAACTGACTCGTCTTGCATGTACTTCTGGTGTGTGGCCAACGGTCAACAGACCGATAATCCCGCAGCTACCGATTTCCTCTTCGAGCAAGTTCGCATGACCTTCGCTGAGGATCTCATCTTCGTGGAGACGCAGCAAAACCGTTTGACGGATTATGACAAAGGCAAGCTTGTCGATATCGAAAGCGACTCGGCTCGAATTCAGCTGAATCGTTTCATTGATCGAATGGAGGCTAATGAGAATCTTCGCGCAAGTGAGGCGGCTGAGTAGGTGGGCCCGAGATGCAAGTGTTAAGCTCCACAAAAGACATCTGGGAGCGCGTCTGCCGTACCGATGAGGTGACTTTCGCCGTACCCTATGGGGTGAAGATCAGAGGACTCTCGATTGGCATATTCCGGACCGACGCGGGTCTCTACGCAGTCGATAACATCTGTCCCCACGAGTACGCGCTATTGACCAACGGATGGGTCGAAGGTGAGGTCGTGGAGTGCCCTTTGCACGAAGCGAAGTTCTGTCTGAAGTCCGGTGAGTGCCTGGGAGGGCCGACTTCGCTTCCGGTCAAAACTTATGCCGTCAAGGATGAAAACGGACACGTTGTTGTTAGCCTCCCAAGTGAGTAATTCGGTCGTCGTATTAGGCGGTGGCGTTGCCGCCGCCTATTTTTGTCGCGGCCTCCGGCGGGCCGGCTGGCAGGGCAAACTTCATCTCGTTTCAGATGAGCAACAGGTTCCCTACGAACGCCCTGCTCTGACTAAGTCCTACCTGACCGGGGCGAAGACATTCGAAAAGATCGTGCTGCTTTCCCTTTCTCAAATAGGGGAACTTTCTATAGAGGCGCATTTTGGTGTTTCATGCATCGAAATCCGAGCGGACCTGCACCGCATCTTGCTCTCGGATGGTCAATCTCTCGAATATGATACCCTGGTTATCGCCACGGGCCTGATCCCACGCCAGCTTCTGGGCTCCGCCGAGGGAAACCTTATTCATTCAATCCGCCGCGTCGACCAAGTCGACCGCCTTAAGAATGGACTGAAGTCGGCGAAGCACGTTACCGTAATAGGCGGAGGTTGGCTCGGATTGGAGGCCTGCTCCCATCTTGTTGACCTGGGCATTTCGGTCGCTCTTGTCGAGGTGGGCAACAGGCTGTGTAATCGCAACGCACCGATAGAAATTTCGGAATGGCTGGCGAGTTACCACGGCAGCCGCGGCGTGGACCTGAAACTGGGCCACACCATCGAGACGGTTGTCGCCGAAGGCAGGCGTCACGCAGTTAGACTCGGAAGCGGTGGAACTTTTCAGACGGATCTGATTATTGAGGCGATTGGCGTGCAGTCCAATCCAATTCCTAACGGGGGCGCGCTAACGTGGACGCAGGAGGGGATCGCTGTCGATTGTCAACTTCAAACGGAGCGCCAAGGTATCTTCGCTATCGGCGATCTAGCGCTTCTAACCCCCATCGCCACCGGTAGGCGCGCTCGGTTTGAGACATGGAGCAGTGCGCTAGCGCAAGCGACAAATCTAGCGCTCCGTGTCGCGGGCACGGAGACGGAGTTTCTAATCGACACTTGGTTCTGGTCCGATCAGTCAGAGCAAAACATTCAAGTGGTCGGTTTCCCGCAGATCGCTACCTCTGTCGAGGCTGTATTGGTAGAGCCGAACCGGCGCTTCTACCGATACCTGCGCGATGGCCAAGTGATCGGCGCTGTGTCGATCAACGATTTCAAAAATATCAAAATGGCAAAACGTCAGATTTCGCCGGCACTGCTGCGATGCGCCTGACAGTATCACTTCAGTTGTTGTGTAAGTCGCTTTGCTACAATTTGTATCGCACCGAACTCCTGAATGAACTTTCCAAGTTGAGCCAAGGTATGAAAGCGCATTTCATGGCGATGGTTCAAAACTGCCATCAGCCGCCACATTGGCACTGTCAGATCAAATGGTCTCAGATTCACGGACATGCGCTCATACATGCTTTCCGTGGCAAAACGCATCAGATACGGGATGTAGGACTGAATGTCGAAATCTGCTTCGCGGCGTGTGCCGCCCGATATCTTTTTTGTCACCGCGCCGCCGGCCCATGAGACCCTGGCTTCTTCACGTGCCTCTTCTCCCCTCAGTCGAAATCGAAATCGAAATCGATCGGAGGCTGTTCGCCATCGATTCGCTAGCTGGTCTACGGCAAATGATGAGTTTGCGTCAGATTGCTACGTCCAACCGTCCCAGATTACAACCGATATTCAGCAGTCGAGAACGTTCACAATTCGGGAATGCCGACCAAAATGAACACCTATGACTATATAATTGTAGGCGCAGGCTCGGCCGGTTGCACTCTAGCAAACCGGCTTAGCGAAGATTGCAATGTGCAAATATTGCTTCTCGAAGCGGGGGGCTGGGACCGAGATCCGCTACTCAAAATCCCGGCGGCCTGGGGGCGCAATGTTCTGGCTCGGCGCTACGACTGGATGTACGAGAGCGAGCCCGAAGCCAACCTGAATGAGCGTCGATTGCCTATCTATCGCGGGCGGGTAGTTGGCGGGTCATCCTCGATTAACGCCATGGCTTATGTACGCGGCCATCGCGGAGACTATGACCGCTGGGCGGCCAACGGGTTGCCGCAATGGTCCTATGATCATGTGCTGCCCTATTTCCGGCGACAGGAAAGCTGGGAAAGTGGAGGGGACCACTATCGCGGCGCATCTGGGCCGCTATCCGTTTGCCGGCCGCACTACCCTGATCCGCTGATCGATGCTTTTTTGCAAGCAGGAGCAGCAGCCGGCTATCCTGTCACCCCCGACTACAATAGCGAACAGCAGGAAGGATTCAGCCGCGCACAATTCACGATCCGGAGCGGTCTGCGCTGCAGCGCCGCGGCGAGTTATCTGCATGCAGCGACCGGGCGCCGCAATCTCGCAATCGAAACCGGAGCGCTGGTTACTGAAATAGAATTTGCAAACCACTCCGCCTGCGGCATTCGCTATCGAAAGATGGGCAAAGATATGCTCGCGCGCGCAAGCCGCGAAGTAATTCTCTGCGCAGGCTCTATTGATACGCCCAAGCTTTTGATGCTTTCAGGGATCGGCGACCCAAGCGAATTGAGCGCACATGACATTCCAGTCAAGGTTCCCTTGAAAGCGGTCGGAAAGAACCTGCAAGACCATCTCTCGGCCGCTTTGATCTTCCGCAGGAAAGAACCCGGCCCCTTGCATCGCATGCTGCGCGCAGACCGCCTCTTTATCGATCTTTGCCGCACCTATTTTTTCGGCAGCGGCCTCACCGCGAGACCACCGAATGATGCGATGGCTTTTCTCAAGAGCGATCCGACAGAGCGGATGCCTGATCTGCAGCTCCTGTTCCTTGCGACCGCTCTGACTGCGGCGCCTTATTTCTTTCCCTTCCGCCCGCCGTTTACTGATGGTTTCGCCTGCCGCGGGGTACAGCTTCGTCCGCAGAGCCGCGGTACCCTGAGCCTTCGCTCCAAGGATTCATCCGCCGCGCCTGTTCTCCGCTTCAACTTTCTTTCGGTCGAGTCGGACCGACAGATGCTGCGCAAAACTTTACGCGTTGCACGCGAGCTGTTTCGGGAGCCGGCGTTAGAGAAATTCATCGACGCCGAGGTCGCGCCGGGTCCTGCGGCGATGTCAGACAGCGACCTCGATGCGTATATTCGCTCCAATGCACAAACGGTGTATCATCCGCTTGGCACATGCCGTATGGGCAGCGCGAAGGATCAACTCGCGACCGTCGATCCGGAATTGCGCGTTCGCGGGGTCGACGGTTTACGCGTTGTCGACGCATCCGTGATGCCCGATCTCGTCGGCGGAAATATCAACGCAGCCGTCATTATGATCGCGGAGAAGGCGGCCGATCTGATCCTCGGCCGCCCTGCGCCAGCAACGTGAGAGTTTGGGCGGAAGGACTTGATCAGAGGCGCTAGTCTTATTCAAGCGTGACGCCGGCTTTCCTGATGACATCGTTCCACATCGCTCGTTCTTGCGCGTATTCCCTCTCAAATTCCAGCGGAATGTTGACAACAGCTTCCGCCTTCAGATCAGCGAGTATTCTCTTCATCTCGTCGCGCTGCAGAAGTTTTGCCAATTCGGATTGAACCCGTGCGATAATGTCATCGGGCACGCCTCCGGCGCCATCAGAGCGATCCAACCCGATACTTCGCAGCCCAGAATGCCGGATTCCTTCACGGTCGAAGGTTCGGTAGAAAAGCGCTGCGGCTGGTGCCGGTGGTTGCGAGAGGCTCGCGCATCTGTCCGAAGTGGGGACCTGCTCCTCCGCCGAAGGAGAACCGCACGTGACACGTCTTGTCGCCGCGGGTCTGCTCCTTGCGAAGACTTCAACTAAAGATCGGCGCCTGAATATACTCGCCTTGTCCCGGCGGGGGCGCAGCGGCTACCAGAAGATCGTCCCTATCGCGCTTGAGCATGAGGCGCCTCTGGTAGCGCTGCTTTCACCAGCCGAGCATCTTGGCTTGATGCAATCATTGGACACGCTGCATAAAGGGCGTTCGCGCCTTTGCCGGCGATGTTGATCCGAATGTCCCATCCCTGGCCACCGCACATCACGTTGAAGCAAGTTCGCAATTTCATCGGCGCGATGGCGGGTGGAGACCCGAAGCTGGGCAGTGTCCTTCATGATACTGCGCGATGCATTGTGGGCACTCTGATTTCTGACAAGAAAAAAGGCAGGGATTAGACGATCAACTTCTGAGCCCGCAAAGCATCGGTAGCGCTTAAGATGAGTGCTACCGTCTCGTGATCGAGGGACAATAGCGTGGACTTTCCCAAGCCGCCCTTTCCAAAGAGTCGCACGCGCCGCCGGGTGCCACGGATGTTATACAACCGCCGCCTGACCACGGCGATAGAAGCTACAAAGGATCGAACAGTCTCGCCGCGGCGACGTGCGGTAGTCAGAGGCGGCGAAAGCTCGTCGTGGGGGAGGTATCTAGGCGTCCGACCATTGCCGACACACTATCGATGGTGCCGTTCGTGACTCGGCGGCGACGTATTGCTAGACAGCGCGGCGCATTAGACGACTTTCGAGAATTTCGGGGACATAACCGAAGTTGAGAGGGAGCTGACCTTCCGCATCATATCCCGCGTTCTATCTTTCGAACGCGGCCGTGCCGCACATGAAGCGTGGCAGCTTAATCATCAATACCTCCTCATTTCACTCCGCCACCTTCAGCCCGATCAGGCGATCGAGCGTGGCGTGATCCTTCAGGAGTTCGGCGGACGGCGCACGGTGCGCGACGTTGCCACGCTCCAGCACGATCGCATTCTCGGTCAGGCCCAAAGCCATCTGGGCATGCTGCTCGACCAGGATGAAAGCCGTGCCCTGCTCCGC
>ORJL010773686.1_pt1 | contig 10173 bp, 19 predicted proteins | sample 1779941 | NCBI WGS metagenome assembly ORJL01 (sample SAMEA104232317, study PRJEB22302) | groundwater metagenome | biome: forest; feature: aquifer; material: groundwater | place: USA | collected 2011-08-07 | depth 5.8 m | reverse complement strand
TATGTCAAGACAAAAATCGGCAACATCATCGTTTTTTCGGAAATGATGCAACATTCCGAATTTAAAAAATTCGAACCGACCAGCGCTGGCTTCATTTCAATCGGAATCGGGAACGATGGAAACCCATCATGTACCTGTTACGGTGAAAGCGTTTCTTTGAAATTAAAAAGCCACGAGGAAGACACAATAAAAGCCATGAATCAGATTCTTGGGAGTACTGAATAGTTATATAAACACCACCAATGGCAAAGACCCAAGAGCAGAAACGGAATGAACGCGCAGAGATGGTATGTAGGGAAGCCCGCTATCAGATGGTTAAATTCGGAGGAATCGCCGATAATAACAAATTGATTGAATTACTGATTACTTGGATGAGAGTTGCAAAGAAAAATAAATATGTAAGACCAAAATAAAATGAGACCTAAAATAGAATACATTCCACTGGATTATTATCTCCGTGATTACGGCGGTGATTTAAGAAAGCTGAATCTTGAAAAAACCAAAACAACTTATCACGATAATAATCGTGGCGAGAAAATAAATTCAATTGAGTTCGGAAAGGATAATGGTGAAGGGACGCAATTGTATTTGGTTACTTACCAAAATGGTCAAAGCAAAAACTACGATCCAATGTGGATCGAAACAGAAGTTGAATTTGTCCTGCACGGGAGATTTTTGAAAGTTAATTACGCACAATAAATCCAACACCAATGAACGAACTAATCACATCACTGAAAAAATGCGCGGTAAACGGGAACACGGTTTCGCTTCCGAAGGAAATATTGAAAAATTATGCCGACGTAAGAAAGGCGCTGTTGAACGCTGGAGGAAAATACAAGTCGAACACTTTTATTTTTTCTTCCGATGCACAAGCTTACATCGACCGATTGACCAGCGGTGAGTCGGTTAACATCAAGAAGGAATTCCAGTTCTTCGCGACACCTCCATCGGAAGCGGATTGGTTGGTGGAGTTGGCTTTCCTGACTCAATATCATTCAATCCTTGAGCCTAGCGCTGGGGACGGCGCAATCATCGAGGCAATAAAGCGCTCTGGAATAGCTTCAGTAGTTGATTACTGCGAATTGATGCCAGAGAACCGTTCGGTGCTTGAGAAGAAGAGAAAAGTGCATACAATCCACGCAAATTACATCATGGAGGATTTCCTTAAGATACCAGTGTCGAAAAAATACGACCGCATCATCGCTAATCCACCCTTTTCAAACAATCAGGACATCATCCACGTCAGTAAAATGTACGATCATTTGGCTCATGGCGGACGAATTGTCTCCATTATGTCTCCTCATTGGAGATTCGCTTCAGAGAAGTCGTGTGTTGATTTCCGAAAATGGATTGAAGGATTGGATCACGAGGTTCATGAAATCGAGGCAGGGGCGTTCAAAGGCAGCGGTACAATGATTAAGACCGTGGCTGTTGTAATAAGAAAATTATAATGATCAGAGAAAAATATTTATCCAGAATTGATTCGCTTAATAAGCGATCTGATATTTACGGATGAAACTCGGAGTAATTATCCTGATCGCAAGTATGTCAGAATTAAAGACGACCCAGAAAATTTATTGTATGGCAAACACATGAAAAACAAAATAGAAGCGCTCGAAAGATTATCGGCACTGGAAACGGAAACAAAGGCATTGCGCAAAATCATCGAGATGCCAGATTCTTCGAAAGCAAAGTGGGAAGATATCCGCTCGTTTTTGGATGCGACGGATTATCTAACCGCCACCGATCCTGAAATAAAAAAATACCAAAAACTATTGACCATTTTGGATGTTGATGATTGGATTTGCGCAGTTCAGCGCGTTGTTATCATCTCCAAGGCTCTGAACGAAGGGATCGCGCTTACCATGCACGATAAGCGATGGTACCCCTATTTCAATGTTTCGTCGGGCTTCGTTTTCAACTTTACGCATTGCGTTGGCACGAATGCGATTACGTCTTCCGCTTCTCGCCTTTGCGTGGGTACACAGGATAAAGCCTTGCATTTTGCAAAATACTTTCTCCCTGAACTAAAGGCGCTGATAACAGGATAATGCATTTCTCATGGTCGCTTTTTGCGACCATGAGAAATCTTTTTTAAAAAATGAATATGAAAAAATATTTCCGAACCCCCGAAGACAGAAATTTATGGCTCAGGCTACGCGCCGAATTCCATATTGAATTCTCCAAGCGCGTGAATTGTCTTGATATTCCGATGGGTGACATTGACGTTCCATTTTCAGCGCTGCGAGTTGCGAACAATGAGTTGACTACAAGCGAACACAGCGAATGGTTTAAGTTCACGCTGGCGGAACTTGCATCGCTGCATTATGATGATTTGTACCAAATCTACAAATCCAATGAGCGTAGATTCTGCCAACAGTTCAAAAAGACGATAAAGTTATGAGTGAATTTACAGAACCAATCGCCACAAAATCAAAACTTGTCATTGGGAATGTTCTTGTACACGAACATTCTCGCGCATCACAAAAGCGCCGACAAAAAAAGAAAATCTCGCGCCTGAAACTTTCCTGCCGTAGCGCTAGAAAACGAAAAATGATTTATCGGAATTGGCATTGCCGTGGGTTGATTGAGTATTGTCTTTCTAATTTTCTCAAGCCAACCCGCAAATCAAAAATAAACAAGAATTTGACTTTCATCTCTTACAAGAAAAAAACAGATCATAAAAAATACACAACAGGGGTTCAGTAACGACAAGTCGGTTGCAACGTCCGAAAAATATTCCACGTAATGTTTTCGGAAAGTGTCGGTATGTGGGTCGTGAACTTCGCCATGAAAGAGGAGAGGGAACTTAAAAGCCCTCTCCATTATTTAAAGAAAACAATGAATCCGTATATAATAATTTCCATCATAGCGCTGCACTGGTTCGCGGATTTCGTATTACAAACGGATTGGCAAGCACAAAACAAGAGCAAGAATAATTCAGCGCTTACAATGCACGTCCTTTCCTACTCCGTAGTGTGGCTTCTTGTGTGCAACGCTTATTCCGTAGTAACTGGGAATTATTTGATTGTTGCCTTTTTTCCAATCATAACCTTCATTACCCATTGGCTTATTGATTATGTGACATCCAGAATCAACAGCAAACTGTGGCAGGCAAAGAAAACGCATTTATTTTTTGTAAGCATTGGATTTGACCAGCTATTGCATTACACGCAACTGATCCTTACTTTCTATTTTCTCACCCAATGAATCCGCACGAAGCAACAATACGAAGGAACCGTTATCTCGAAGCGCTGTACCGCTACGGGTTCATGACATTGGTTTATCTCATTGATGAATACGAGAAGGATCAAAATTACGAGGAGTGCGAAATAATCTTCTCCGCGATAATGCAGCACAACAAATATCTAAATCAGAATCATCCGACAAAATATAATGACGAGGCGAAGGAATATTTCAAAAAGGCATTTGCAGAATTCGGATTGACTGGAGATGTAGCGGTGAAGAATCTTTTGTATTATGCAGAAGAGACAAAGAAAATGGTGAATGAAACAATGTTGACAAAATGAAAAATCCAAAGAAAGTTCCGCCACCAAGAAGGTTGAAAAACCGCTTGTGTTGCAGTATATGTTAATTTCGGAAGAGCAAAGAGCCAAATATTTTTTTGGATGCTATAACGATCCGATTTTGAAATGGATAAACTATTATGATAAATTCATTGATCTGAAACACGCAAAGGAGCAGATTGAAAAGCAGTTACGGTCTCATTCTTGGATGAAGGATCGTCTTATGAAAGAAAGGTTATGGAGGTTATATGATAAGACAACTAATACCGAATATACAATTGCCATTGAAAACAAAACAGTAACCATCGAAGAGAAATGACACAGGAAGACCAGATTAGGGGTATTATAGCGTACATATGCCTAGAGCATTCCGACACCCATGAAACCAGTTTCAACATTGAGGCGCGACGGATCATGCTGGCGCTGGAAGAAAACGGGTATGTGATTACGAAAAAGGACGAGGCTGTTGATTTTTATTTGTGGACACAGGACAGGTTGGCAGAGCAGCCAGCAGTGGGGACAAAATTACAAATCCTCTCCAAAGGTGAAGGTCTTTCCAGAAAGGTTTTTGAGGCATCGGTAAGATTGATGTATCATAATGAATTCAAACAACAAAAATGAAAAAAATAAAGTGGGAGTATGACAAGGTGATCGAAATGCACAGTTTCGATAATGGGAATTGTGTATTCAATATAAAACATCTCCGCAATGGGAATTATTCCCTTTCAAATTACGGAAAATACATACACCAGTTTAGGAAGCTATCCACGGCGAAGAAAGTTGCAGAACTTATTTATAACGGATAACATGAGAAAATTCAAAGAAAGGTTTGGAAAAACAGTTGATTTAGACGATCCCCAAACGTTCGATTATCTGCCAAATGATTGGGCTGAATTGGATAATCGCATGTTCAAGAACATCGGATTTGCGCTTGTGTATGTAAAACATTTTCATCCCGATTGGTGCGAAGCACAAACAGACAGGATTAATGTGCTGATAAAGCATTTTGCGGACAACAGGCATCTGCATTATGAAGATGTGATGTGGTACAAGGAACAATCCTACCTATTCGAGGAAGAAACGGAAAACATGTGCTAAAATATTATTATGAATTCAAAAGAATATTTATCAGTATTGAATCCACAGGAAGTGGCTTTATGTCAGGCGTTCGGAGAAATTCTCAGAGAAGAATTCAGAAACAGAAGTACAGCAGAAAAATTTCATGAATCTGAAACTGTCAAGAATAGGATTGAGGATGTAATTTCAGAATCTTTTGAAAAACACGAACCTGAAAATTATAATGATCTCGAATTTAGTATTTACGGAGACGATTATGATAATAGCATTGAAATTTACATAAAAAATCACATGCCATATCCCTACGAACCGTGTATCGAAATTCGAAGAGCAATCTATGATTTAGGGTTTGACATTGTTTATTGGAATTTCTGGGACGGTGGAGAACTTGATTCTTTCGGAGGAAAAAAATATACAGAAGAAATAAGAGGAACAGAACCAAGGCGATACAAAGTTTCAGAAGGGAGATCATCTGCTAAGTTATGTCAAGCAGTTTGGAATAAATGGGGAATTTCTTATCCCGATGAAAGGTTTGACGGAGCCAAATGGATTGGATCAAAATATGATTGTAGGTCGTTGAGGAAATGCCAATGACACAGCTCTCCCACATAAAGGAAAATATTGACACCATTACCTATGAAACAGTTTGCAGGATTCCGTGTGATGTGATTGCGGCTGAATTCAGTCAGAGTGATATTTCCACAATAATAAAAACGGTCATCGACCATTATTACGCGAACGGTTTTCCTTATTACGAAAAGGATAAAAACCGAATGCTTACCGATTTTGTGAATGTTTCCAACAGCACGGTAGATAAGATTGAAATCGGCAATGAGTTGCAGCAGAATATGGCTGGACTTTATTTCGTGAATTGTTTCCATTCAGAAATGTGGGAGGTAATTTGCAACAAGGCAAAAACACCGATGGATGTTTTTAATGATCGGAATCTTTTCTATAATGCGATAAAAAAAAGAATCGGACTTTCCGATACACCGTTGCACCCGTACAACATCCGTAAATCGCTGAAGGTTTTTAATGGTGTGCAGAATGTGAGCAATTTCCGACCGACAATTTCAAAATACATTTACGATAAATATTGTCCTGAGAATGGGAGTGTTCTTGATCCGTGCATGGGTTACGGCGGAAGGCTGATGGGGGCGTTTTTATCGGAAAAGGTTTCCAGCTATCGCGCCGTCGATCCGAATCAAACAACGGTTACGAATAACCAACTGATGTTATTGCAATTGATCGAAACGGAAAAAATAAAGTCACAGGAAAATATTTTCCATGAACAACGCCCGCGCCATTTCGATTTCATTTGCTCGCCATTCGAGGATTATTATCCGATGGGAATGTACGATCTGATTTTCACTTCCCCGCCTTATTTCAACATCGAGAAATATTCGAATGATGAGACACAAAGCTGGGTGAGATACAAAACGCTGGACAAGTGGATGGAAAAATTCATCGTACCGCTGGTGGCAAAATCATATTGGTCACTGAAAAAAGACGGTCATTTCATAATCAACATTGATGGTGGGGAAAAAATAACGAAACGATTTCAGGAAATTGCGGCGGAATGTTTCGATCTTGTGGAAATAAAATACATGCGCCTTTCGAAGATCATGGGCAACCGAAAAACAAATACGGATAAATTCAAATTAGAATCAATTTTCATTTACAAACACAAAACAAAAAACCAATGAACGATCAGAAAAAAGCGGACGAATGTGCCGCAAAACTAAAGGATGCACTCAAGGACTTCCCAGCGCATTTATTATTCTGTGTTGGAGCAGAAGGAGGATTTTCTTCAATGGATGGCGTAAGCGACGAATTAGGCATGCACTTGGGGTCTCAAATACTGGAAACACTAACCAAGAACAAGGAGATCGCGGATTACCTGCGTTTAGCACTCTCACAAGTGGATAATAACGCCAATACCCAGATTATTGACGGGATACCCGATGATAACAGTCCTTTGCGAAAACAGGAATCACGATGATTGCATTGACATCGGTTATGGGCTTACAAAAAAATGTGCGGAAAAAGCCATTCAGATATTATTGAAAAAAGAGTAACTTCGAAGCCATCATTCAAACAAAAATGTCAGAAGAAACAAAGAACATACCACCAGTGCCGCCGATTCCCCTAACACCAGTTGGCGAGAATGTTACTCCTGTGCCCATTATAATACCCGCCACGACTCCTGATGAAAAACTGAAGGAAAGTGTTATGGCGAAGGTTGAAACTCCTACAGCGGTCGTTTCTGAGCCTGTGGCGGAAGAAAAATCCGAACTTCGCGAATGGGATACAGACAATCTCCCGAAAGTCCGAAAGGTCATGAAACTTGTTCCGCCAGAATTTCTGAAGGGGAATAATGACGTGAATGCTATCCTGAAGGAATTTTCAGATTATCTCAATAAGTCAAAGCGCGTTGGCAGCGGTGAGACAAAAAGGAAATATCTTCATTTTGTTCGACAATTCCTGATCTGGTGTAATGAGGCAAAATACGGAATCATAAATGTAACCAGCGCTGGAATACTCAAGGATTTGGTTATCGTTTACAATCAGGTCTTGTGCAACGACAAGAAACTATCGCAAAACACCATCGCCTTTGCAATGGCATCAGTACATAAATTCTGGGAGTTCTTTGATTTCAAGGATGCAAAACTGAATCTCAGGCATGCCTTCAGCGCTGAATGGGTCACGACGCAGGATACAAATGCATTCAAGAAACAGATTCGGATTTCCGAAGATGTTTATGAGGCGATGAAAAATGTCGTGAAGAGAAATGGAACGATGCAGGAAAAATGGATTTTCTTTTTGTTGGCTTATGGTTGCCGCCGTAGCGAGATTTGTGGTGCGAAAGTTTCCGATATCGACATGATAAACAAATGCATTCAGGTTTACCAGTTCAAGGTGCGCGACATAAAGAAATTGCCGCTGCCAGATTGGTACACGGGATTGAAGATGTTTTTCGATGGGCAGGTTTTCCTTGTGTACAACAATTCCAAGCGCTGTGCTAAAGTGAAGGGAAAAGTTCCTGTCACTGGACATTATATTTACCGTGTGATACAGCATTGGCTTTCGCAAACCAGTTTTGCTGGTGATATCCGCGTCACACCGCACAGCTTCAGGAGGTATTTCGTGAATCAATTGCAGAAGAAAAATTATAGTGATAGTAATATTGCTAAACTCGGAGGTTGGAAGCATCTCGCCACTCTCCAAAAATACGGTTGGGACTTAGAGGTATCAGCAAATCCAATTATAGAAAATAAGGATGTTAGTTACTAATTATACCATAATGAAATACTGGACAATTCTCTTATTCCTGACTATGGTCGCTACTGTTGTGGTGGTGGCGCAAAAATCTACCTGATCGCCTACATGGTGGTGGTGATAATGTTAAACGCTAAAATTTGAAATATGAAACAGAGAGAAATAAAATTCCGTTTTTGGAATGAAGAAACAAATTACATCTACAAGGTAGAAAGATGCCTAAAAGGAAGATCGAGATAAAATTTTCCCAACCAAGGACTGATTAAACCAAGTAACTAAAACGAAAAGAATGGAAAAGAAATTTGAAGTACTACCGCCAACGATGCCAAACTTTGTTCGCTTTAAAAAAGAAGCTGGTCTTAGACAAGATGGCTATAAAGTAGATGGAGGATTTCCGATTACCAACTTCACAGAAAAGGAGGCAGAAGAATTTGGAGAATTGATGAAGCAGGAATTTATTAAGCACTATAACAAAAAGAAAAGTTTAGTTAACCCCAAGTAACCCGAAGCACATGGAAAACGCAAGTAAGACAGTTTGTGTAGTAACGAAAGCAATCGAGTTACCCGAAAAGATTGACTTTTATTTTGTTACGCTTTCAAACTCAAATAAAAGCAACTGTTTTTATAATGGAAAGTTTTTTATGGTTTCTAATGAAGATGCCAAAATTGGACTTGAAGTTATTTCATGGCTCAACACCACCACCGTTAAGGACGTGCCGACGGAAAAAGACTTTGTTGATTTTTGCTGTACATCTGAATTTAAAAAATCAGATGACCCAGAAGAAACAATTTTCAATTGGACTGTTTCTAAATTCCTCCCCCGCCTCGCCATGTTGCAGCAGGAGAACAATGAACTAAAAAAAGAAAAAGAAGACATTTAAGTTATCAAATAATACAACAAATGGCTTTTAATAAAATAATTCCAAAAATAGGTGTGATAACACCATCGCGTTTGCAGAAGCCTACACTGTATATCGGAATCGATGCTGGCGCAACAACGGGACTAGCTTTCTATGATAAACTAATTGATAACATTCATCTGGAAAGCGATGATTTCTGGGGGGCGCTACAAAAGATCAGGTATCAGATTGACCACAATATGTTTACCCATAACATTGTTTTTGTAGTGGAGAATCCAGCGCTGAATAAGATAACATGGAGGCGTAAGGGCGAGAGTGACGGAATTGCGGATCGCATGGCGCGGAATGTAGGAATGAACATTGCCCATGCTGCGCTGTGGATTGAATTCGCGAAACAGGAAGGTTGCAGAGTGATCGAGGTGAAACCACAAAACACGAAAAAGGATGCGAAGGAGTTCAAAAAAACATTCAATGTATTAAACAAGACCAACCAGCATGAGCGCGACGCTTATTGTCTGGTGATTGGAAGATGAGTTTTATTATAACACCACACTAAAAAAACAGTTCTGTTGGCAGAGGAAATGATTTCCATCAAGGGCAAATATGTCAAAAATTGTATTAAGTTGCAAACCCGTACTAACAAAAAGCATGAACCAGTTCCAGAAATAATTCAGGAAAAAATATTTAATCAATGGATTTCCAATGAAGATAATTCATATCCAAAACTTGCAAAAGATTTTGGAGTTACGGTAGGTCAGGTTAGAAGTATATTAAATATCAAAATGGATCAGAAAAAAAATCAGTTTTGATTAAAAATAAAAACTGATTGTAATTAACTTAACGTGAAATTACTTGTTGAACATTAGCAGCACCATATCCAATAACCAATCCAGCTCCTATTTGAAATAATGCTGTCTGATACCATTTTTTCTTTGTGTCAATGGTATACGCCCCAGCGTTAGTCACAGTTATATAGGGATTCGAATTAATTACATTAATCTGCTGTTGGCGCTCAAGGAATCCAGTTTTCTTTTCTCCGATTACTATGCTCTGTTTGTTGGGAATAATAATACTGTCTAATGTAAATTTATTCGGATAAATTGTTCCTTTAAAATAATAATGAGCGCTATCCCGTATAATTGCAAATGGTTTAAAATCACACGGTATAGCGCGATCAAAATAAACAGGGACGGTATCGTGAATAAAGACAGTTGTTGTGACTACTGAAACAGAAGTAATATTTTTGAATTTTTTCAGCAATAGTGCCATTGAATCATTCTTAGAGAGATATGATTTCAATTGGGCTTCATTATTAAATTGCAAAGTCTGATTATATGACACTAAATTCCCTAATTTGTCTTTATAGTGTTTTGCGGAGTCGCTGTAGGTAGAAATATTATTTACCAGATCATTTTCATGTTTTCTATTCT
>ORJL010317729.1_pt1 | contig 10173 bp, 5 predicted proteins | sample 1779941 | NCBI WGS metagenome assembly ORJL01 (sample SAMEA104232317, study PRJEB22302) | groundwater metagenome | biome: forest; feature: aquifer; material: groundwater | place: USA | collected 2011-08-07 | depth 5.8 m | reverse complement strand
GATACGACATCTTGTCGGTGCCCGTCCGTCCTTTGTTGTAGGTCTCGATGTTGCGGGCGGAGACAGTCGCCATCTTCTGGTAGCGCTTATCCATCTCCATACTCAGCCAGCGCAAGGCTTCCACGGCTTTTTCGGGTTCGACGATGACCGGAGCGGCCAGGTGCGGAATACTGTTAAAAGAGGTAAGCTCGACACGTTTCGGGTCTACCAGGATGAACCGAAGGTCATTGGGGGTGTTAAACATGAGTAAGCAGGAAATAATGGCGTTAAGACAGACTGTCTTGCCGCTGCCGGTAGAACCGGCGATAAGGAGGTGCGGCATCTTCGTCAGGTCGGCGGCTACCGCTTCTCCTCCCGCCCCTTTGCCCAGGGCAAGTGCCAGCTTAGACTTGGCCTCCATCTTCTGGAAGTTGTTCGTTTCGATGACGCCGCGCAGGCTGACGGCGCTGGATACGGTGTTGGGGACTTCGATACCGATGACGGCTTTTCCCGGTACCGGGGCTTCGATGCGAAGGCTGGGGGCGGCAAGGGCGAGGGCGAGGTCGTTGGCCAGCGAGGTAATGCGGTCTACCTTTACTCTTGTCTTGGAAGATTCTTCCACGTGGACCTTGACGTTGCCGTCTTTGTCCTTTTCCTTGGTTTCCTTGAACTTCCGGTCCCAGCCCGGCTCGATACCGAACTGGGTAACGGTCGGTCCCGGGTTTATCTGCGTCACTTTGGCATCGACGCCGTAGCTGGCGAGCGCATCCTCGATAAGCTTGGCCCGCTTCTGATTATCGGCCTCGGTAAACTGGACTTCCTGTGTCTTTTCGAGAATTTCAATAGGCGGCAATTTCCAGCCGTCTACTACCGTCAGAGAATCGGCTTCGCCGAACTTCTTCCATACGTCCCGGGCGACCTGGCGGGCGTCGGGAGTGGATACTGGGTGATGGGGATTGGGGATTGGGGACTTGGACTCCGTCACGCGTCCCGGTTTCCCCTGCAAGAAAGGAAACACCGGTTTGCGCTTTGGCGGTGCTTTATAAAGACCTTCGGCAGGCTTGAGCGTGCCGTCCGTCGGCACCGGTAAAACCGGTTGATTTGCCGCCACCCGTACCAAGTCGCGGCGCAGGTGGGGACGCCGGAAAAGCCAGGAAAAGAAATTAACAAGAGTACGGTAGAACGCTCCGGGAGCGACGAGTATCACGCCTATTAACAGGAGCAGGAGAAGGCGAATGATGCCTAACGTTATGTCCCCGAGGCTAACCGGGGGATTGCCAATGATGCTCCGCCCAACGCTGCCGCCCTGCTGGAAAAAGCCCAGCATCCCCCACACCGTAGCCGTGAAAGACGTGACACCCAGCCAGCGGTTCCAGCGGTAAAACAGCGAACTCAAGCTTTCTTTATATATCAGCCAGACGAGTACGGCTATGGCGGCATCGATGAAGACCAATCCCCAACCGAACAAACCCCAGATGTTATGAGCGGCATTGAACAGCAAGGAACCGATGGCATTGCGCTGCCAGTAAATGAATATGGTTATTAGTACGGTAAATACAAAGACGGCAAGGCCGCGCTGAGCATCGGAATTGGTGCGGCTGCGGCTGGAAGATTTTCTAGGCATTTGCTTTAACTCTGTGTTTTTTACCCCTCACCCATTCGACTTCGCTCAGGGCAGGCTTTTAATCTCTCCCCCAAGGGGAGAGAAGGAGGAAGGAGTCGGCAATTTTCTCTTTATTCGTCTACTCTGTCATTCTCCCCCGTACTGATACAGGATCCAGAATCTGACCCTTTTAAAATCCCTCCTGCCCTCCCTTTACGGAAGGGAGGAAGTATTTAACTGGATTCCGGCTGAAGTCTACCCCGATCTAATCGGGGCCGGAATGTAACTACAAAGGCTAGCCTTTGTAGTTACACTTTCACCATGAACGGCAGTATCATGGGGCTCCGTCTCGTCTGGTCGTAGTAGAACCGGCGCAGGATGTCCTTGGTCTTGGTACTGACGAACCCCCAATCGGCCGGTTTATCTGCCCCATGGTCGAGTGACCTCACTACGACATCCCGGCTCTCTTCTATCATGTCTTTGGCTTCCACCGGGTCGACAAATCCGCGTGAGATTATATCAGGGCGGCCTATCACCTTTCCAGTTTGGCCGTCCATGGTTATCACCACCATGACGATACCGTCTTTGGAGAGCATGCGGCGGTCGCGCAGCACAACGTTGCCGATGTCGCCGACACTCAATCCGTCGACGTACACAGTACTGTTGGACACCTTACCCGTAACCTTTCCGCCTTCAGGCGACAGTTCCAGGACGTCGCCGTCTTCCAGGACGAAACAGTTCTGCTTAGGAATTCCCACCGATTCCGCCAGTTTCGCATGAAGCGATAAGTGGCGGTATTCACCATGTACCGGGATAAAAAATTTCGGCTTGGTGACGTTTAAAACCAGCTTGAGTTCTTCCTGGCTGGCGTGGCCGTGGACGTGCACCTGGGCGACCTTGTCATAGAAAACTCTCGCTCCTTGCTTGAATAATGTATCGAGCGTCCGGTTAACCAGGGCCTCGTTGCCCGGCACCGGGGTCGCCGAAAGAACGACGGTATCGCCCTGGCTGATATGAAGCTGCGGGTGGTCCCCGTTTGCCATGCGCACAAGTGCCGAGGTTGGTTCACCCTGGCTGCCGGTAGTAACGAACACGATTTTATTGGCAGGCAGTCCCCTCAATTCTTCCATGCGGGACATGACGCCCGCAGGCGCAGTGAGGTAGCCAAGTTCCGTGGCGACACCCACGGTATCAACCATGCTGCGGCCGACGAAAAAGACGCGGCGGTTATATTTAGCCGCGGCATTGACTACCTGTTGAACGCGGGAAACCAGGGACGAAAAGGTGGCAACGATCACCCTGCCCGGTGCTTCCGCGATGACGCGATCAAGCACCTCGCCGACAACTCTTTCCGAAGGCGTATATCCCGGCAGTTCGGCGTAGGTAGAATCGGAGAGTAACGCTAGAATGCCCCTTATTCCGAGTTGAGCGAGACGTGCCAGGTCAGTCGGGTTGCCGCATACCGGTGTGTGGTCGAGCTTGAAATCGCCGGTGTGGACCAACACTCCGATGGGAGTGTGTATAATAAGTCCGGCGGCATCAGGTACGCTGTGACATACCGGGAAGAACTCCACGCGGAACTTCCCCAGCGTCACGGTGCCGCCCATAGGTACGGTGTGAAGCGACGTGCCGGTGAGCGTTTTGCGTTCCTTCAGCTTGATGGAAATGATGCCTCGGGTCAGCTTGGTGGCGTATACCGGGACGTTGAGTTGGGGTAATACGTACGGTAACGCGCCGATATGGTCTTCGTGACCGTGGGTGATGACGATACCGCGTACTTTATCCTTGTGTTCTACCAGGTAGGTAATATCCGGAATAACCAGGTCGACGCCGAGCATCTCTTCTTCCGGAAACATTAAACCGGCGTCGACGACGATGATGTCGTTTTCATACTCTATCGCCATCATGTTTTTGCCGATTTCGTTGAATCCGCCGAGCGGAATTATCTTAAGTTTTGGTTTTAACATTATTATTTAGACCTCGAACATATTTAGTTGTTTTATTTTCTTCGATACAGGATTGGTTGAAACTGGAGGAGCAACCGGAACTCTGGATTGGGCCAGTATCACCGGGATTTTTTTTATGTCGGCTTCAAGCTCCTTCCGCAGTGCCTGCTGGTGAAGGGCTGCCGCCGGATGGTACATCGCAAAGTGGATGACGCCGTTCTCCGTTTGGGATGTGCCGTGGATCTTGCTTATGGTCTTTCCGGGGAAGAACATAGCCATGGAAAAACGCCCCAGCGTTACAATCATTTTCGGGGCAATCAATGCCATTTGCCGGTCCAGGAAGGGGCGGCAATTGCATATTTCCTCAGGCAAAGGGTCACGGTTGCCGGGAGGCCGGCACTTGATGACGTTGGCTATATAAACTTTATCTCGGTTCAGATCGATGGAAGCGAGTAAACGGTCGAGAAACTGTCCGGATGCTCCGACGAAGGGCCTGCCCTGCTGGTCTTCGTTGAAGCCCGGTGCCTCCCCGATAAGGAGAATCTCGGCATTTTCCGCTCCTTCACCGGGTACGGTATTCGTGCGGAGTTTGGCTATTTCACACTTCTGGCATCGAGCGATCTCGGCATAAAGCTGTTTCAGCTCTGACATGTTATCCTGGTAATAGATGTAATAGATATATTTAGCTTTGACCTATGATAGCACAAGATATAGAAAAATCCAAATGCCGAGAGACAAAACAACAAACAAAATCCAAATGCCAAAAACCAAATACCAAAGGATTTGCTGAGATTGCTTCGGGCGTAGCCCTCGCAAAGACAAGGACGAAGTCAGTATCCCCTCTCAGCCATTACCCTTTACTTAACTTTCCGGCGGTATGTTTCCTTAGAAATCCGACAGTCCATGTAAAATCATGGACATGCAGAACAGTACTTTAATCACCATGGCATGGGAGCTCTATGGCGAGGGGTTGTCTAAATCGAGAATTGCGGCAAGATTACGCAGACACCGCGAAACGATTCACCTGTGGATCAAAGGGGTTGAGCAGTATGGTCTGATGCCTTTCCTGGACAGGTATGCCCAAGCCAAGAAGGGAGAAAGGCAAAGCCGGCGGGTCGACCCGATCATAAAGAGACGTGTCTGGGATATCAGAGAGCGGGAGATGGAATGTTGCGGTCAGAAGATTCAGTACTTCCTTGAGCTTGAATATGGTACACATCTTTCTGTGCCCAAGATTTACGAGATTCTATCTGAGAAGTATGTAATTCGCTCCCGCTGGAAGAAGAATCATGCCAGGGGACCGATACCCCAAGCGTCCTGCCCGCGTGAAGTCGTACAGATGGACACCATCGATTTCGGTAGTCTCTTTGCCTACACTGCCATAGACATTTACACCAGGGAAGCGGATATCCTTTTGGCCCCGGAACTGACTGCCTTATATGGTTTAACATTCCTCAGAAAGAGCATGCAACGGCGATTTGATAACCATGTCCATCTGATCCAGACTGACGGCGGCCCTGAGTTTAAAGCTGATTTCAAGGAAAATGTACCTGCTTTTAGTGACCGTCACCGAATCGCTCGACCATATCGTAAGAACGAGCAGTCTTATATCGAAAGTTTCAACCGGACTGTCAGGAAAGAGTGTCTGGGCTGGTACAACTACCGATTGAACGAACTTGAAGAGTGCACTACTTTGGTAGAATTGTTCTTAAACAGGTATCATTATCACCGACCCCACTTGGGGCTTGGTATGAGGACTCCACTCTAAATGTTGACGACAGGAGGAGACTGTCGGATATTTACGGAGAATACAACGTCCGGTTGACATCGGGATATGCTCGTTGGTATTCTTTTAGAATGTTTTCGCTGAGTGACGTCGACCCCGAGATCAGCCATGCCCTCGAACGTGAGAAGAAACGCCAGAAAGAGACTATAAACCTCATCGCTTCCGAGAACTACGCCAGTAGTGCCGTTCTGGAAGCTCAGGGTTCTTTCCTTACCAACAAGTATGCCGAGGGGTATCCCGGCCGCCGCTATTACGGCGGCTGCGAAAACATGGATACCATCGAGACGCTGGCGATGGAACGCGTCAAAGATATCTTCCACGCCGAACATGCCAACGTCCAACCGCACAGCGGTGCCCAGGCCAACATGGCGGCGTACTACGCCCTGCTCAGCTACGGCGATACCGTGATGGGCATGACGCTTGCCCACGGCGGGCACCTTACCCATGGCGCCGGGGTGAGCTTTTCCGGAAAATTATATAAATTTATACACTACGGAGTCAGCCGTGAAACGGAAAGAATCGATTACGCCGAGATGGAAAAGCTGGCGAAGGAACATAATCCGAAACTGATCGTCGCCGGTGCCAGTTCGTATCCAAGAATTATAGATTTCGAACGCATCCGCTATATCGCCGACCTCATCGGTGCGAAAGTCATGGTGGACATCGCCCATATTGCCGGTTTGGTCGGTACCGGCCTGCATCCGACACCCATGCCGTATGCTGATATCGTTACTTCAACTACTCATAAGACCTTTCGCGGCCCACGCGGCGGATTTGTTTTGTGCCGTAAGGAATATGCGTCTGCCATCGATTCCGCGGTTTTCCCCGGTTTGCAGGGGGGACCTTTAATGCATGTCCTGGCCGCCAAAGCGGTTTCCTTTCACGAGGCCATACAACCCTCTTTCACCGAATATCAAAAACGGGTGCTGGATAATGCCCAGACCCTGGCGACAGAACTGAAACGTGCCGGACTGCGGCTAGTTTCCGGCGGCACCGATAACCCCCTCGTCCTGGTCGACCTGACTTCTACCGGCGTTACCGGGATCGAAGCCGAAGAAGCACTGGGCCGGGTCAACATCGTCGTAAACCGCAACAGTATTCCTTACGAGCCCCGCTCGGCCAGAATCACCAGTGGTATCCGGCTCGGGGCGCCGGCAGTGTCCAGCCGAGGCTTCGGCAAAGACGAAATGAAATTCATCGCCGCCACCATAGTTCAGGTGCTGGCCAAACGTGGCGATGCCGATTTCGAAGAGAAAACCCGGCAGGATGTGCTAAAGTTGTGCTCGCGGTTTCCGGTACCCGGGATAGATAGCTAGAAGAATGCGATGTTTCCCGCACATCAGTATCCTCTGTACTACTGTGTAAATTCCGTCTTACCTTTCGTTTCTCTCCCCTTGCGGGAGAGACGTAAGTGAGGGGTAAACCAATCACCCTCACCTTAATCCTCTCCCCTCAAGGGAGAGGAAAGTGGTCGGGGTAAAAGTCCTGTTTGATTATTGCACCGCCACTGTGGCATGCAGCATAACATTAAGGAATCGGAATCTTTTGGAGCTTGTAATTTTAGGTCATTCGTGCTGGTTTCGATTTTTATGCTTCGTGCTTCGGATTTCGTCTGTTTTGGTGCTATAATATTTGTCGTACAAATTTTGAATTCGTTTCGGGAGGAAGCCGAAGTCAATGGATGAGTTGAAAGTTTTCACCGGCAATGCCCATCCGGCACTAGCCAAGTCAGTTTGCGATTACATGGGTATTCCCCTGGGCAAATGCGAGGTCTTTAAATTCAGCAACGATAACATATTCGTTAAAATACTGGAAAACGTTCGTTCGCGCGACGTCTTTGTCATTCAACCGTTGTCGTCGCCGGTCAATGAGAACCTTGTCGAGTTACTTATTATGCTCGACGCTTTAAAGCGGGCATCCGCGGACCGCATTACCGCCGTCGTGCCTTACTACGCCTACGGCCGTACCGATAAAAAGGACCAGCCCCGCGTACCCATCACCGCGCGGCTCATTGCCGACCTGTTGACGACGGCCGGGGCCAACCGGCTGCTGTCGATGGACTTCCATGCGGCTCAGATACAAGGTTTTTTCAACATACCGGTCGATGAACTGACCGCTCTCCCTTTGCTGACGGATTATTTCCGGAACAAGAAACTGAAAGACCTGGTAGTCGTCGCCACCGATATCGGTATCTCCAAGCGCGCCCGCGATGCGGCGGAACGCCTGAAAGCCCCACTGGCCATCATGGAAAAGCGACGATTGGATAATGCCGGGCATACCGAAACGTTGAATGTTATCGGTGATGTAGCCGGTAAAATAGCTATTACTGTAGACGATGAGATCGATACTGCGGGTTCCCTGACAAATACGGTTACGGCCTTGCTGGCTCGGGGAGCCAAAGAGGTATATTCCTGTTGCAGCCATCCCGTTTTTTCCGGGCCGGCGATTCAGAGGATTTCCGGTTCCCCCGTCAAGGAAGTCGTTGTTACCGATTCGTTACCGCTGCCGCCGGAAAAGAAATTAGATAAGATAACGGTATTATCTATAGCCCCTTTGCTTGGCGAAGCGATGCATCGGATCCATACCGGCCAATCGGTCGGGGCAATGTTTGCCGATCAACAAGGATAAAAATACAAATCATAAATACCAAGAGTCAAATACCAATTCTAGTTAAATCCGAAATCCTAATATCGAAATCCGAAACAAATTCGAAGCACGAATGACAGAATAATAAAACAGAGGAACGTCGCTTCGGAACAAGAACAAAACGAACTAAATCCGAAATACGAAGCACGAATAACGAAAATTCCAAACACCAAGATACAAACAACAAAAACTCACAAATAACAAATATTCAATTACCAAACGGGGCAAGGATAGGTAAAAAGCATGTTTAAATGGCTTGGGAAGCTGGTTGATTCCAATGATAAAGCACTTGATCGTCTGCAGCCGTTAGTCGATGAGATAAACAAGCTGGAGCCGGAGTTTCAAAAGTTAAGCGACGAAGAACTCCTTGGCAAAACCCAGGAATTCAAGGCTTTTCTGGCTCAACAGACCGTCGATGTTACGCAGCGCCAGGCTGACGTCCGGAAGGAACTGGATGAAGCGAAACAAAAGCTTGCCGCCGCCGAAGACGAACTGCAATGCCAGGAGGAGACCGATAAGGTCAAATCCCTGGAAGATAAAGTAAACCAGACAGAAAAAGACAGGCAAAACGATGAGGCTTCTGCCCTCGAAGAACTGCTTCCCGAGGCATTCGCCGCCGTTCGCGAAGCAGCGAGAAGGGCTATCGGCCAGCGCCACTATGACGTCCAGTTGGTCGGCGGCATCGTGCTGCACCAGGGCAAGATAGCCGAAATGAGGACAGGCGAGGGCAAAACGCTGGTCGCCACGCTGCCTCTGTATCTGAACGCCCTGGCCGGTAAAGGCTGCCACCTGGTTACCGTGAACGATTACCTGGCACGGCGCGACCCTTATTGGATGGGGCCGGTTTTTCATGCCCTCGGGCTGAACGTTGCCAGCATTTTCCCGCAGCAATCGCAAGACGATTTTACCCCGTCGCGGCTTTACGACCCAACTTTCGATTCCGGTGAAAAGATTTGGGCGCATTTCCGGCCCATTACCCGACAGCAGGCTTATAAAGCAGACATTACCTATGGTACCAGTGCTGAGTTTGGCTTCGACTATTTGCGCGATAACATGGCCGTTGATTTGACCCGTTGCGTACAGCGCCTCCCGCTGACCTACGCTATAGTCGATGAGGTGGACAACCTGCTTATTGACGAAGCCCGTACCCCGCTTATCATCAGCGGACCCGCACCGCAATCCGAAGCCGCGTATCACTACTTTGCTAAATTAGCGGAAAGATTAAATCCCGTCACGGATTACGAGGTTAAAGAAAAGGAACGGAGTATTGACCCGACTGAGTCCGGTTACGAATCTGTCGAAAGGATGTTGAAGCAGGAAGGCATGCTCAAAGGGGAAAGTCTGTATGATCCCTCCAATGTCTCCCTGATGCATCACCTGAGAAACGCTCTTTCCGCCAAAGAGTTTTACAAGCGCGACCAACAGTACATGATCAAGGACGGCGAGGTAATAATCGTCGATGAATTTACCGGCCATCTCATGATGGGCCGCCGCTATTCCGAAGGGCTCCATCAGGCCATTGAAGCCAAAGAGCAAGTCAAGATCCAGGAAGAAACAAAAACCTACGCCACGGTAACGATCCAGAACTATTTCCGCATGTACCGGAAACTTGCCGGTATGACCGGTACGGCCGCAACCGAGGCGGAAGAGTTTCACAAGATCTATAAACTCGAAGTGGTCACCATACCGACGAACAAGCCGGCGATTCGTGAAGACCATCCCGACCGTATTTATAAGGACCTGACGACGAAGTTTAAAGCGGTCGTGAACGAGATCGACGAACTGCACAAGCAAAACAGGCCGGTTTTGATCGGTACGGTTTCCATCGAAAAATCTGAGATACTCAGCGATATGCTCAAGAGGAAGGGCGTCCCGCACCAGGTATTGAACGCCAAGCTGCATGAGAAAGAAGGTTTGATCGTGGCACAGGCGGGGCGGCTGGGATCCGTTACCGTAGCCACCAATATGGCAGGGCGCGGTGTCGATATCATCCTCGGCGGTAATCCCGAAGGCCGGGATACAAAAGAATGGCAGGCTGAACACGATAAAGTTATCGAACTCAGCGGGCTCGCTGTCATCGGTACCGAGCGCCACGAATCACGTCGTATCGACAACCAGTTACGCGGACGTTCCGGCCGCCAGGGCGATCCGGGTAGTACCCGGTTTTACGTTTCACTGGAAGACGACATCGTCCGGCGCTTCGGCGGCGACCG
>ORJL010007527.1_pt1 | contig 10175 bp, 7 predicted proteins | sample 1779941 | NCBI WGS metagenome assembly ORJL01 (sample SAMEA104232317, study PRJEB22302) | groundwater metagenome | biome: forest; feature: aquifer; material: groundwater | place: USA | collected 2011-08-07 | depth 5.8 m | reverse complement strand
CGAAGGATCTTTCCATGCAGCATATTGGGGAAGGACATATCCGCTATGTACTGGGACTGGCCGTTGGACTTGGCCGAGGCATCCAGCTTGGGGACCCCCTTCCCGACTACTGCATAATCGGGCATCTTGTCAACCTCCTCTTAAAGACTGTTGAATAACATCTGTAGTCGGCATCGTCCCCGATGCCGACGGCCGGGGTCAGGGACGACCCCGGCTACGGAACGAAGCGTTGTTCAACACTCTCTCTTAAAGACTGTTGGACATTATGGCACCACCTTCTGCGAAGGGTATACTATCCGGCGCTCGCGGGCGTTGTAAAGGCCCGACGTTGAGAGGCGCAGAGTGGGCAAGGTAGCCAGGCAGAGAAAGTCCATGATGATGTGCGGGTCAGAATGCTTAAAGTCGCGCTTCCTGATGTAAGCCGTCATCTCCTCCATGCGCCGGGCGATGGCCTCCACCGGTTCCGGAGAAAAGATGCCCGCAATGGGTAACGGCAGCTCGAACTCCACCTTGCCGTGATCGGCCATGACCAGGGCTCCCCCTAATTCCATAACGCGATTCACGGCCAAGGCCATGTCCTCGTCGTTGGAGCCCAAGACCATGACCTCCCGCAGGATATTGTTGCTAGTGGCGAGGGCCCCTATTTTCGCCCCATATCCCAGGATAAAGGCATTGGTTATTCGCCCACCTTTGCCATCAAGGAGGGCGACCTTCAGGATATCCCGGGAAGAGTCACCCTGAATATGGCCATCCACCACCGACAACCAGTGATCGGCGCGGCGGTTTATCACCAGGTTCACCATCTCGATGACCGGGAACTCTACCTCATGGCCCTCGGCGGGCATACGGAAGAGCTCGGGGCCGACCTGGCCGAAGGTACGCCTGGTCTCCAGACAGCGGTTATGGGCGTATTCGGCGAAACTGATCTCTGGGAACTCCTCCAGCAGCTCGCCTTTCTCGGCTACCAGGCGGCCGCTGGCCATGACTCGCTCGGGCGAGGGCTCCCTCAGGTCACGGACGAACAGGATATCGGCGTAGCGGCGGGGGGCGATGCCTCCCAGGACGCCATCCAGGCCCAGATAGGTAGCCGGGTTGATGGTAGCCATCTGGATGGCCGTCACCGGGTCCAGGCCGCAGCGGATAGCCTCCTTCAGGGTATAATCCATATAACCTAGCCTGACCAGGTCCATGGCATACATGGAGTCCGGGGTTAACATGAGCCGGCCGGTGTAAGCGTGGCGCTCCGTGACCGCCTTGGCCAGCTCTTCCATGTCCTTTCGTATGCTACCATGGCGCAATGGCACCCAGAGGCCCAACCGGAGGCGGTCCATGACCTGCTGGGCGGTGATTGGCTCATGGCAGTCGGTCAGCCCCGCACAGACCAGGGCATTGAGCTGGTCATACGTAGCGCCCGAGGTGTGGCCCTCCACCCTCTTGCCCCTGCTGCGGGCCAAATGGAACTTGTGCAAAAGGAGAGGGTCAGCATCCAGGGCCAGGAGCCAGCAGGTCACTTCGGTGAAGCCCAGCACTCGGGGATGGTCGAGGATGCGCCCCAGGGTCTCAAGGTCGTATAGTTCGCTCTCATCCAGCATCGGGTAGGCCTGGGTCTCGGCCCGGACCGCGGTGAAGAACTTGACCGGTAGGGCGGAGAACTCGTCAACCAACCGCAGGAAGTCCTCGGCACCAAATATGGAGGATAAATAAAAAGAGTCCGAAAAGCCGGCGGTGAGGCCGGTGGGCAGGGCCTTGGCCATGAAGTTCTGGGGCAGGTAGACGAGGTCGGAATGCCAGTGGGCATCCACGTAGCCTGGTACCAAATAGTAACCACTGGCATCAATCACCCGGGTGACCTCGCCCACCATCCGGTCCTGTGTCCCGACGTAAGCGATGCGGCTCCCCCACACCGCGATATTGGCAGAGAGGACCTCCCCGGAATAAACGTTAACTACCTTGCCATTGGCAATGTAGATGTGGGCCGGCCTCAGCCCCTGGGCTACCTGAATCAGGGCCTGGGTATCTTCCAATGAGGGCTCCAGGCCCTCTCTCTGAACTGCCGGCATCGTCTCTACCATACTTAACCTCACCTATCCGGGATGATGGGTACGACCGCACCGATCGGCTCCGGCGGGGCTTTCCAGCACCGCCTTAGGGACTGAGAGCCTTCGCGCTGCTCGATAGCCGGCCCTTTCCAGGGCCGGAGGCCGCTATCGATCACGGTTGAATGCAGTTGTGCCGGGATGATGATCGAGGCATGATAATCCCCAGGGGATCGTGCGACCCCCTGGGGATCCAGCTCAACCGGGCCTGCGCCCTAGGAAGACTGGAAGCCTAGCATCCCTTGGCCTGCCTCGCCTGAAAAGCGCAGGCCTCGCAGCAGTAAACCTTTCCGCCTTTTTGGACAGGTTCATCGGTGATCTCGTCGCCACAGTAGGCGCACTTTAGCTTTTGGGTAGTGGTCGCTGCCATCTGCTTACCCCCCTCCGGTCGCCCTCTGCCGCCCCAATCGGGCGGCCTCGCGGCTCACCTGGTCCGTATACTTAATATCTACCACCCGCCAGGCGCATTGTCAAACCTCGATAAGGGAAATGCTAGATATGCCACCCTAGAAGCAAGTCCTCGCCGGGCAGCGGAACTGAATTAATACAGACAGGTTGACGCTCGCCTCGTAATAGCAACAAGTGTTACATAATTGTCATATATTTATTTAGAATTATATGGATTATATATTTCGGTCCAGCTTATTATAAATATATATTCCACTGCTTTGACGGTTGGAATTTTTTTCATCGTTCTTCTACTACACTGCGTAAGAACTTAGGAAAGGATGCCTTTAGGAAAGGATGCCTTTATGAAGATGCAAATCCGGAGCAAGGGGTTTGGTAAGCAGGAGGGCGCGATGCAAATCAATGTGAGCGGTATTCACAGCGGCCCTGACCCGTCCGCAGGCGTGAGAGCGGCAGTCCCCTTGGAGGGCGCTTTCCCTCATGACACCCTGGTGGGTGCTCTTGAATTTGCGGAGACCGTCCTCCCGTCACAGCTCTCCCATCACGGAAGTCGTTGCTGCTCTCTGGCGCGGGCCTGGTTTCTGAACATGGACCGGGGGCTGTACTCCCGTAATCGCGCCTTACCCGTATGGATCCATCAGCGATACCAATGGGGGCCGTCGCGCTGGCCCCTCTTCTGGTGTGAAGCCGTGAAGGCCGACAAGCTCGATTGTGGTGCACAGGCGGCTTTGACCCTGGAAGCCCTCGCGGAGCGGGGCATCCCGGCCCTGCCTTGTCAAACCGTTCGCAAGTTTGACCCGCGGACCATCTCACAGTGGCGTGCCTCCTGGGAAAAGGACGGCTGCAAAGCCGAATGGGCTGCGGGCGAGTATGCCTATCACGAGACCGTGGCCATCTTACCTGGAAACCGTTTGCAAGTATGGGATCCTTCTATCAATGCGAAGGTCAGACTTGACGTTAACCCGGGGTATGGGTCCACAGTCGCCCTGCGAATCAAAGGGCCGGAAAACGGGTCTGAGGGCCTTATGTGGGGCCCCTTGAGTTTTCCTCTGAATCGCTGGATCCTGGTCAATGCCGACGATATGCCTGGCCAAAGCATAATATGGCCCAGCAGCAATGCCAGCGCAACGGCGATCACACGAACCCTTGAACAAACTGGCCCATTGAATTGACCTATAGACTAACCAACCGCAGGCTGATGACTGTACGGGAGATCGCAGAGCATTTTGGAGCACTGGGGGCGTACTAACGGAGGGCTTGGGGAGAGACAGCGGCCAGATAACGCTATCTATTGCAAGGAGGTCCCGAGATGAGCAAGGGACTAAAGGGTTGGGCTCTTACCGTGGCCGCTTTCGCTCTGCTGCTGATATTGGCGGCTATCGTAGGCGCCACTGGCAGTGGCAAGGCCGGGAACAGCACCGAACCCGCCCGGAGTTCCACCGCTGAAACTGGCGTGGCGGAAGGGGTTGGCGAGGCTTATATTATAGTCAACATCCAGGGTACAACCCTGTACCTTCTGGCCAACCCGGCCGGTGACAGGGTCAGGGCCTGGCCGGACGGGACAAGTATGACCGTTGTCGGCCCGGATAAGTACGTAGATGGAACCCAATGGAAGAACGTCACGGATCCAGACGGAAACGTGGGCTGGGTGCCGGCAGAGTATTGCTTCCGTTGGCTGCCTGGGTCCTGGGTAGTTCGATGAGGACTCGTGGTGGGCCCCAACCGGTTAATCCTCACAGCCATGCGGAGTGTACGGGGCGCGAGAATGCGTGGACGCATCTGGGCCGAGCAGTATGGACTTCCGGCGACACACCTTTCCGCGGCTACACTTTCCTCCTCCTGTGGAACCATCCTCTCGTAGGAGCGGCGCTCTGCTTGGGGCTCTTCCTGGTGAACCCGTGGGCGGGGGCAGCGGCCCTGCTGGGCAACGCCGTCGCCACCGCTGTGGCTGTCTACGTCCTTGGCGTAAAACCTGAGCTGACTCGATACGGCCTGTTCGGAGGTAACGGTATGTTCGTGGGGCTCGCCTTGGGGGTTTACCTGCCTTCGACTCCTGCCCTGCTCGGCCTGGTGGTCCCGCTTGCCGCCCTGGCCTCCCTACTGACGTTGACCTTGTTCCGCGGCCTCTCACTTCGCCTGCAATTACCGGTGCTCGTCCTGCCCTTTCTCATCGTGGGCTGGCTCGCAGCCCCACTCATCCGAGGGTTGCCGATTGCCCCCGCCTTCAGTATCGTCGATCACCTGCCATTATGGGCAGCTCTGGAAAGCGGCGCTCGGGGTTTTTTGCCTGCACCCTTCGTGGGCTTCTTCCGAGGCCTGAGCGAAATGCTATCTCAAGATAGCGTTCTCTTGGGCGTCTCCATATTCGCCTCCTGGCTCCCCCGCGCTCGCGTTCCCGCTTTCGCAGCCCTGGCAGGTTTCATCGTTAGCTGGGCGGCCCTGCCAAGCCTCGGGGGGCCCTTGCCAGGGTCCGACTTAGGCGTGTGGGCAGGGACCAATGGCGCCCTGGCGGCGTTGTGCCTGGGGGGGATCTTCCTCCGGCCAACTATTTCAGCACTTCTTTATGCTCTTTTGGGAGCAGTGGGCGCCACCTGGCTGACGGTTCTGATCTTCCCTGTCTTTGTCCGATTAGGCCTCCCCATCTTCGCGGCGCCTTTCATAGTGGTTGCCTTGCTGCTTCTATTCGTCTCTCACCTCAGCGGTAGATGGGTCAACGCTCGGAAATCCGGCTTGGCCCCCGTCCCACTTGCTGAGGTGTCCGTGCCGGAGGACTTCTTCAAGGAGAGGGTTGGAGCAAGTTTGCGAGGTAGAGAAATCTTCCGGTGGAGGCGTTTGCACGGTATGATCCGTCAAGTGTGTAACATTTGTCTGCCGAAAGTTTTTTGACCGCTTCTACTACACTGTGTAAGACTTAGGAAAGGAGGGCCTTTATCGATGCAAATCCGAAGCAAGGTCCTTGATAAGTAGGAGGACACGATGCAAATCTTTGTGAGCGGGATTCACAGCGGCCCTGACCCATCCTCGGGCGTGGGCGTGGCACGCTCCTTGAAGTCCGCTTTCCCTCAGGCCAGGATGGTGGGCGTTGACTATTCCGCCGCAAGCTCGGGTATTCACTACGAGGTTTTTGACGACATCTGGGTCCAGAGACCGTGGAATGAGTTGGACCTGGACCTTTATCATGACCAGGTCGCCCACGTCCTACAGGGCGAGGCGGCCTGGATTCCCTGCCTGGACCTGGAAGTGCAATGGCTGGCAAAGGCCTTCCCTGAGGAACCAAAGATACTAGCCCCACGCGCCGCAGCGTTGGAGCAGATCTCCAAGCCGGCTGTGCCCGCGGCCCGGTACCTCCCCATGACCGTTCCAGAGTATACCCTGGCGGACAAGCCGAACTGGGAGTTGCACAGCTTTTGCCGGCGCGCCGGCTGGCCCGTATGGTGCAAGGGGCCGAACCACGAGGCCAGGCTGGCCTGGAACTGGATGCAGGTGCTGGCGGCTTTAGTCGACCTCCGGGAGAAGTGGGCTGTAAGGCAGCCTGCGTTGCAGGCTCACGTCCAGGGCAGTGAAGAGAGCGTCGTCTTCGCAGCCTGGGATGGTAAGCTGCTGGACTGCCTCCACATGGAGAAACGCCTTCAGACCCTGGAAGGTAAGACCTGGGCCGGCGTCATATCTGAGGTGGACCCTGTTATTGGGGAGTCCGTCGAGAGGGTGATAGCTAGCCTGAGGTGGACCGGCGGAGGCGAATTGGAGTTCATTCGCGACGACCGGGGGGCGTTACACCTGTTCGACTGGAACCCGCGTTTCCCGGCGTGGATCCACGGCGCGACGATCGCTGGGCACAACCTCCCAGGGCAGCTAGTGCAAGCGGCGGGACTAGGTGTAGCTCACCATGCCCCCTGCATTAGCCGTGAATTCGCTCGAGTGGTGTTAGAAGTCCCCACGCGCCCGCAGTACCCCCTCCCCGAACCTCCACCCTCAGACCGAAGCGGACCGGCAGGGAAGCACCCCTCGGGTATGACCCTTTTGGCCAAGCGCCTGGCCGATGAGCGCCCTGAACCAGTGCCTTCAAACCCGGCCACCGTTCCCAGCAGCTTCCTGGAAGACCTCTCCAACATGGCGGCCTGGGAGCTGGGCACGCCACATCGTGTCTTTCTTCCCAAGACAGCCCAACAAGTCTTCCACCAGACAGAAAACGTTTTGGGCGCCGGAAGGGACCTGGGCATCTCGGTGAGTGTGGGCTATAGCGTAAAGACCAACCCCCACCCGGCCTTGATGGAGCTGGCCCGGCAGGGAAGTTTCTTCGCCGAGGTCATCAACGGCTTGGAGTTCAAGCACGCCAGGGAATGCGGTTTTCCCCTTGACCGCATCATATTGAACGGGCCAGCGCAAGGTTGGCCTGAGGAGCCTCTGAGTCAGGCTCTCCATGCAGCTTTTGCCGATTCTACGGAGCGGCTGAAATGGTTCTTGGACAACGGCGTCCGGGCGCACTTTCTAGGGGTCCGGCTAAGACCCAGCATGAGTTGGTCCCGCTTTGGGGCCGATCTGTCCACGTCTGCCGGCTTTGCCAACCTGGTTGAGTTACTGCGGCAGTTTCACAGCCAACCCTTGGGAGTACATTTTCACATCCAGAGTGACGTCATCGGCGTGAGGCCCTGGCAGGACGTCTATGAAGGGATGCTCCACTCTGCGCGGGCGCTTCAGGAGCAGAGCGGCCAGGCCATCCGCATCCTGGACGTAGGAGGCGGCTGGTTTCCAGATGACTTCGCAGAGGAATTTGGCCCCAGGCTGCCCGAGTTGCTCAAGCAGGCAAAATACCTTCTTCCAAAGCTAGAGCAGTTCGTAGTCGAGCCAGGCAAGGCTCTTTGCCAGCCCTGCATGGCTCTAGTTACCCGCGTATTAGAAGTACGGCGCCCCCAAACCCCCAAAGGCCATGTTGATGTGGTGGTAGATGGGTCCATAGCAGACTTGCCGCTGGCGCAAGTGTTCCCGCACCGGATTCTCGCCCTCCTCCACAATGGTGGAGCCGTTCCCCTGCCGGACGGGAACGACCGTGTGCTCGGGCGCAACTGTATGGAGTTCGACTTCCTGGCCACCACGGTAGGACTTCCAGAAGGTCTTTGTGAAGGAGACAAACTCGTGTTCTGCGATGCTGGCGCGTATGACGCCAGCATGTCTTATGATTTCGCTACAGGGAGGATTCGAAATACTTGATGTCGCTCTCGAATTTGCGGACGGTTATGCGCCAGTCCTATCTTCGTTTGCGCCCTCGCCGTCCAGAAACTTCCGATAGCCGACGTATTCTTCTTGGTACCGAAGCGAGCGCGCCAGTGACTGCATGGGATGATTTTGTACCATAATTTCCAAATTGAGGAAGACGTAATTCCTACGCCGGGCCAGTTGCTCCGCTTCGCTCAGCAACTGGCCGCCTACGCCATCTAACCTTGAGCCTGGCACCACGAAGACATAGTGGACAAAACCTTCGTATCCGCCCGTAAAAATGTGTCTTCGTTCCCCCATCAAGAGGACGCCGACACGCTCTCCCCCGGCATCCTCGGCTATGAGCGCTACCGCACCTTCTGAGTCCAAGATGAAGTCCACATGTCTCCTGACCATCGTTGCCGTTTCAGCCTCTTCGGCGTCCCGTTTCCGCTCCTCAGGCAAGAGAGGCCACATCATACCGGACAGCGTGTCGCTTACGAAGTTGCGCTCACTGGCATCGGCCTCACGAATGTGGAAACGTGCGGTCATTGGCCCCTCTCCAACTTGTCATATCCTCACTCCATGCCGTATTCCGCCCATCTCGCCAGTACTTTCTCCCGGACCTCGGGTGGCCAGGCATGTTCGAGGTCCACTACCACCGGCCTATCCTCATCACGCCAGCCATACGGGAAGCTAGCATCGAAGAACACTCTGGCCCCGGTGCCCCCTTCTTTTTCTTGCTTGCTCAAGAAGGGGCTGAGAGGCGAAATGGGAGTATCGTTCATGATATGGATGCCTCTCCCCGGATGCAGCCTGGTGGTCAGGCACCATAGCACGTCCTGCGCGTCCGTAACGTCTACGTCCTCGCCTACCACGAAGATATAGGGCTTATTAACGCCACTCTTGGTCGACCAGATGGCGTTAGCCAGGCTATGGGCATAGCCGTGGTACTGAGACGCAGCAGACACGACGACCGACATGGCAGGGGGCATAACGTAGACCGACTTGAAGGGGATGCCCCGGCTCCTGAGCTCGTTCCGTATTATGGCGCTGCCGTTTATGGTAAAGACGACGTCGTTCTCCTCCCACCCCTTGCCTGGATTGCACATGGTAAGAATAGGGTTCTTCCGGTGAGTGATACACTGGACCCGGAAAATGGGCCTGGGCGCCATCCCACCGGCATCGTACCCGGTGAACTCCCCAAAGGACCCTTCGAGCCTTCTTTCACCCGGAATCACCATCCCTTCCAGAACGATCTCAGAGGTGGCGGGCACTTCCAGGTCTATCGTTTCGCATTTGACCAGCTCAACGGGCGCCTGGCGAAGGCCGCCCGCCACATCTACCTCGGTTATCTCCGGGGGGAAACTCGTCGCCGCCGCCACGCTGCTAAGTGGGTCTGTCCCAATGGCGATGGCCATCGGCATGGGCTCGCCCCTGTCCTCGTACTTACGGTAGTAAATGTGGGGACCGTGCTGGTAAGGAGTGGCCAGCCAGCCCAGTGTCTTCTCATCATGCACCATGTGACGGTACATGCCCCAGTTCACCCACCCCGTATCCGGGTCCCGATTGATATCAATGTGCCAGGTGCCGATGTACCGTCCACCATCTTTCCCATGGATGAGAGGGACCGGTAAGTCCAAAACATTTACATCGTCACCCAAACGTATCACCTCTTTGCACGGGCCGGTGCTGACGAGAATGGGCTTGATATAGCTTGTAACCCTGTCGCCGAACTCTTCGATGAGCTTCAAGATGGGCGTGTCTTTCGGCAGGCCCATCGCTATTGCCAGGCGGCCGTGGGCCGGGCGCGTTCCGGAGATCGGGTTTGCCAGGACCCTGTACCCGGCGCCGTAGTCCTTGATGTTCTCGAAAAGCTGCGCGGGCGCTCTAAGCTCGATAGCTCTGCGGCTGATAGCGCCCAACTCGAGGTTCCAATCTACCTCGGCTTTGATGTGACGGAGCTCACCTTCTTCTTCCAGCTTGGACATGTACTCTCGCAGGTCTCTAAATGCCATGCTACCCCTCGTCATTAGTTACTAAGTGATTCGTAATTAACTACCCTGGTTCAGCCTCTGCACAATTTAGCGCAATTTAGCACACCATCGCCCTGGCTGTCAAAGTCAAGGGTGTTCCGTGGCGCCGGCCATTCAACAAGTTTCAAAAAGCTCTAGAATTATAGTAGCGGATCAGGCATAATACTTACACAAGCCTGGTCTGACGTTCCACCGGAGGAGGACCTAAATGGCCTGGAAACCGGCTCCTGCTGAACTGTGCGAGCTAATACACTCAGCGCTGGCAGGTTTTGATTGCCAGAAGAAGATGTTCGGCTACCCAGCCTACTTCGTTAACGGCAACATGTTCACCGGGCTGCACGAGGACAGGGTAATCCTCCGCCTGTCACAACAGGACCGGGAGGCTATCCTCGCCGGGGGAAAGAAGGCCGTCCAGTTTGAGCCTATGCCGGGCCGGCCTATG
>ORJL010286878.1_pt1 | contig 10176 bp, 9 predicted proteins | sample 1779941 | NCBI WGS metagenome assembly ORJL01 (sample SAMEA104232317, study PRJEB22302) | groundwater metagenome | biome: forest; feature: aquifer; material: groundwater | place: USA | collected 2011-08-07 | depth 5.8 m | reverse complement strand
TCGCCATCGTGACCGGCCACAGCCAGTACGACTACCAGGCCATCCTCGACCGCGCCGACATGGTCCTCGACTGCTGCAATGCCACGCGAGGCGCCGTCGCCCGGGGCAACCTGCTCAAGCTGGGGGCAACCGATGGCCCCGTCGGCGTCCCCTGAAGGCGTCTCATGTCACGGGATCTCGGCGCCCAACTGCCCCCCACGCTCCTCGAACGGTTGGGCGGTGACGAACTGAGGAGCCGCGCTGGTGAGTCAGTACTCGTCGCGACGCTCGACCAGGGGGGCGACCCTCATCTCGCCCTGCTCTCCTACGGCGAGGTCGTGGCGGTGGGCGAGGGCCTTCTCCGTCTCGCCACCTATCGCGGGTCCTCGACGACGGCAAACCTGCGACGGACTTCTCGCATCACCTTCTGCCTCGTCGCCGACGGCGCCGCCTACTACATCAAGGGCTCTGCCCGCGAGCGGCCGACGCCCCCGGCCATCCATGGCCTTGTCGTCTTCGAGGTCGCGGTCACGCGCGTCCTGGAAGACCGAGAACGGGGCATGCCCCTGGCATCAGGCGTCACCTTCACCTGCGAAGGTGGCGAGGATGTGCTGCTCAAACGCTGGCAGCCCGTGGTCGCCGCCCTTCGTGCCCTCGGCACCGCGACCACCTGATCGCACGGGACCTATCGCGTCCCCTTCACCCTTCCCACTTCACCCTGCACCCTTCGTGTGAGCCTCGAGGTAATCGAGGCTCTTGCGGTACCACTCCTCCTCGATGAGTCCGCTGGCCATGTAGTAGTTCAGCATGACCTTGAGCGGCAGCAAGGAGATGAGATGCAGCCCGTGACGACGGAGCCGCGCAGCAGCCCCCTGGTCTCGGTCGATGAGCACGATCACATCCTGTACATGGAGCCCCACGCGCTGCAGCGTCTCCACCGTCGCGAGCACACTCCCCCCTGTGGTGATGAGATCGTCCACCAACAGCACCGTCTGGCCCGCCTCGAAGCGTCCCTCGATGGCGTGGTCCTTGCCTCGCTTGGTGTTCAGGCGGGCGTAGATCAAGGGAACGTTGGCGGTGAGCGAGAAGGCCGTGGCCAGGTGGAGGCCGCCGAGCGGCACACCCGCGACTACCTGGAACGGGGCGCAACGCGGGCGCATTCTGGCAATGCCGGAGCGGGTCTCTTCCTCCATGATGCGGGCGATGCGCTGGAGCGCCTGGGGCTGACTGATCAGCACGCGGGGGTTGACATACACAGGGGAGTGGACGGTGGTGCGGCCCAGGGTGAAATCGCCGAACTCCACCCCTCCCAATTCGAAGAGGAGCCTGGCCAGCCAGAGATTTCCCAGCTCCTCAGAGTTCGCCACTAGAACATCGACCTCCCAGTTCTTGCGCAACTGTGCCGGGGGCGGGAATCGAACCCACACTCCTCGCGGAAGCGGATTTTAAGTCCGCCGCGTCTGCCTGTTTCGCCACCCCGGCACGAACGCTCTTGCCAGCAGGCCTCGAGCAGGCAGTCGCGCACCAGCGGTCTGCCCTGCAGGCCATCGGACCTGCAGGGAAGGGGCTGCCCTCAGCGAAGCTTGGACGGTGGAGGCGACGGGCAGATTCGAACTGCCGATAGGGGTTTTGCAGACCCCCGCCTTAACCTCTTGGCCACGTCGCCGCGATGGAGCGGAAGACGAGATTCGAACTCGCGACCCTCTCCTTGGCAAGGAGATGCTCTACCACTGAGCCACTTCCGCCCGCCTAGTCGATGGTGCCGAGGAGGAGATTTGAACTCCCACGAGCATAGCTCACTGCCCCCTCAAGACAGCGTGTCTGCCTATTCCACCACCTCGGCGCTCCGAACACCTGGCAGGAGTGGAGGGATTCGAACCCCCGGCCTGCGGTTTTGGAGACCGCTGCTCTAACCAGCTGAGCTACACTCCTCAGCGGATCCATTATAGCCTGCCCCTCCCGCCTGTCAACGCGGGTACGGCCCGGCCCTGGCCACGCCTGGCTGACCCTCGGATCCCCCCTGGCTTGCATGCCTGAGCCGGGCCATGGCACTATTTGACAGCGGGATCCGGCTTGCATGCCCAAGGAGGATTGTGCTATAAGCCTTGCACCCTGCTCGGGGGCCGCTAGCTCAACTGGCAGAGCAACTGACTCTTAATCAGTGGGTTGCAGGTTCGAGTCCTGCGCGGCTCACTGCGTCGCACGCGGAATCGCTTTGGTGCCGGACTTTGGGACGAGAAAAGATCGGAGGGGAAGTGTCGGAATTGGTAGACGAACATGACTTAGGATCATGGGCCTTCGGGCGTAGGAGTTCGAGTCTCCTCTTCCCCACCACCCGAAACCATGCCAACCAGAAGTCCGGAGCATCCACCCGCCCTTCCCATCGGGTTAGGAAGGAATCCAAATGAGGCGGCAAGCCAATTCAAGCCGGAGAAGGGGGCTCTATGGGCACGCTCCTTGAGGTAAAGGACCTGCGTACCTACTTCTACACCCAGGAGGGCGTCGTTCACGCCGTCGACGGTGTCTCCTATGACTTGCAGGCAGGTGAAACGCTGGGGCTGGTGGGCGAGAGCGGCTGTGGCAAGAGCGTGAGCGCCCTCTCCCTCATGCGGCTGATACCCAACCCGCCGGGGAAGATTGTTAGCGGCGAAGTCCTCTTCGGCGGTGAGGACATCCTCAAGTTGGATGATGATCGGGTCAGGCGGATCCGCGGCAAGGACATCGCCATGATCTTCCAGGAACCGATGACGTCTCTCAACCCAGTGCTCACCATCGGCTCCCAGATCGGCGAGGCGCTGCAGCTCCACATGCACATGAACCGCCAGCAGGCCCGTACTCGCGGCGCTGAACTGCTGGAGATGGTGGGAATCCCCGAGGCTAGGCACCGCCTCGACGAATACCCCCACCAGTTCAGCGGCGGCATGCGCCAGAGAGTCATGATCGCCATGGGCCTGAGCTGCAACCCCAAGCTGCTCTTGGCCGATGAGCCCACGACCGCCCTCGACGTGACCATCCAGGCGCAAGTTCTGGAGATCATGAAGGACCTCACCACGAAACTCGGAACGGCGCTCATTCTTATCACTCACAACCTGGGAGTCGTTGCCCGGTATGCCGACCGAGTCAACGTCATGTATGCGGGCCGCATCATCGAACGGGCCCCGGCGGCGGAGATCTACGCCAACCCGAAGCACCCCTATACGCTGGGTCTCCTCCAATCGATTCCCCGCCTGGACATGGCCCGGAAGGAGAAGCTGATCCCCATCGAGGGTTTGCCACCGGATCTGATCGATCCCCAGCCCGGCTGTGCCTTCTATGACCGCTGTCGCTACCGCAAAGACGACTGCCGCGACGCAACGCCGCCGCTGGACCAGATCGGCCCGGAGCACACGGTGGCCTGCTTCGTAGCTCACAAGGGAGGGGTACCCTAGTCATGGTAAGCGGCCAACAACAGACCACTTCCACTGGCAACGGTCGCGACGGCCAGGACCTGCTCCAGGTTCGCGGCCTCGTGAAGTACTTCCCCGTCACCGCGGGGATCATCTTCCAGCACAAGGTCGCCGACATCAAAGCGGTCGACGACATCAGCTTCACCGTGCGCCGTGGCGAGACCCTTGGCCTCGTGGGCGAGAGTGGCTGCGGCAAATCCACCACGGGACGCTGCATCCTTCAGCTCTACCGCCCCACCGCGGGCGAGGTCGTCTTCGATGGCCAGGACTTGTGCGAGATGAAGGGCGAGCGCCTGCGGGCTATGCGCCGGCGCATGCAGATGATCTTCCAGGACCCCTACGCGTCGCTGAATCCGCGCATGTCTGTCCAGGACATCATCGGCGAGCCCCTCGACGTCCATCACCTGGCGCGCGGCAAGGACCGCCGCGACCGCATTCAGGAGCTCCTGCGAGTCGTGGGCTTGAATCCGTACTTCGCCAACCGGTACCCGCACGAGTTCAGCGGTGGCCAGCGTCAGCGCATCGGCATCGCTCGTGCTCTGGCCGTCGAGCCCGACTTCATCGTCTGCGACGAGCCGATCTCCGCCCTCGACGTCTCGATCCAGGCTCAGATCATCAACCTCCTCGAGGAGCTCCAGACGCAGTTCGGCCTTACCTATCTCTTCATCGCCCATGACCTCTCCGTGGTGCGGCACATCTCCGATCGGGTTGCGGTCATGTATCTCGGCAAGATCGTGGAGATCACGACTCGGGACGAGATGTATGACGATCCGCTCCACCCCTACACCAAGGCCCTCCTCTCGGCCGTGCCCATTCCCGACCCAGCGGTTGAGTTGAAACGGGAGCGCATCATCCTTACCGGCGATGTTCCGAGCCCCATGCGTCCACCTCCCGGCTGCAATTTCCATACCCGCTGTCCCATCGCCGTCGACCGCTGCAAGGTGGAGCTCCCCCAGCTACGCGAGATTTCGTCCGGGCACTACGCCGCCTGTCACCGCGTGTAGCTCGCGGAACGCCGGCGCGTTCGGCACCGCTCCTCCCACCGGTCATATCGAGTCAGGCGCCAGCGCTCTTCGCGCTGGCGCTCTTGGTGTGTGCCGCCCCCCTGCTCTCCGCGTGCCGGAGCGAGCGACCCCTCATCCGCATCGGACTCGTCATCCCTCTCAGCGGGCGTGATGCGTCGGTGGGCGAGAACATCCTAGCAGCCGCCCGGTACGCCATTGCGGAGGCAAACGAAGAGAGCCTGGGTCAGGGCCTTCGGTTCGTGCTCGCCCCCGAGGACGAGGCCACGCTGCCGGAATCGCTCGTGACGCAGGCGCGCAAGCTCGCCGCTGATCGGCAGAACATCGGCGTGGTCGGCTACCTCTCTCAAGGCGCCGTCGCTGCCCCCATCTTCGCGGCAGCCGACCTCCCCTTCCTGGTCCTGGGCACTGGCCCGTTGCCTCCCCCCACACCTACCGGAGGGGGCCTCCGCCTCCACTTGGCCCCGTCGGAAACGGCCTTCGTCGAGGCTACGACCCGCCTCGTAACGGATACCTTGCGGGCGCGGCGCGTTGCCATCGCCCGAATCGCTCCACCCGACTCAGGCAACCTCCTCGTGAGGATTGCCGAGAGCCTCACCACCGCCGGCCTGGTTGTCGAACCACCGGCTGGTCCGGCGGCTCTTCCGCTGGCACCGCCGCCCGACATCGTCCTCGTGGCTGGGCCAGCACTGGCCGCGGCCGAAGCCCTGCTCGCGATCCGATCGCGAGGCTATGCCGGCCGATTCATCTGCGTTGATGGCTGTGATACTCCGGACTTCCTGAAAGTCGCCGGGGAACAGGCTGCCCGTGCCATGTACCTGGCCGTGGCACCCGCCCCCCAACACCAGGCGTTGAGCGCGCAGTCACCCCCTGAGCCGCAGTCCGCGCCTGCTCTTCCAGCCCATGCCCGACCCAATGGCGCTGCGCTTGGCGGCGAGGTCGCAGACCCGGCCCAGCGGCTATCGAGATCAGCCAGGGAGGCCTGGCCCATGGCCGCGCTGGCCTACGACGGGGTTCACATCCTCGTCACCGCTGCCCGGCAAAGCGGGGCACGCCCCACACGCCAGGCCGTTGCGCTGGCCCTGCTCGCCTCGCCCACCCCCGTGCCCGGAGCTTCCGGCCCCTTGGCCTGGGACCAATCGGGGCAGCGTCAGGGGGGCTGGCCCGCGGTGTACGAGTACGCGGAGCTGCGCCATCCCGCTCGTCTCATGCGCTGGCCTCCAGGTACGCCCGGCTCGTGACTCATGGCGCGCGCGGCACGAGCCGCGCTTGCTAATACAATACGACTCTGGTTAGAATAGGCTTCGACTAACCACTAAGGAAACGTTGAGGCTGTGCTTCAGGTACTGCTGCGAGATGGCGAGTCTCAGGAGAGCCTCCTGGGTCGGTTCCAGAAGATGATTCAGCGGGAGGGGATCCTGCGCGAGGCCCGCCAGCGCAAGCACTTCATCTCCAACCGCGACAAGATGCGCGCCGCCCTGCGGAAATCCGCCCGGCGACGCCGGCGCGCTCGACCCAGCCAGTAACCAATCGGCCGGCTCCGGGCCACCCTACGCGCTAGGCCGTCCCCGCTTGGACAGCGGAGGGATCTGCCTAGCTCAATCCGTCCAGGTTCAGGCCGCGCAGGTAGTCGCGAAACGCCGGACCCAGGTCCGGCCGGCGCAGCGCCAGTGCCACCGAGGCCTTGAGAAACCCCAGCGGGTTCCCCGTGTCCAACCTCACGCCCTCGAACTCGTAGGCGTAGATCGACTGCTGCCCCAAGAGCGTCTGCAGCCCGTCGGTGAGCTGGATCTCTCCGTTCTTGCCGGGCACCGTACGCTCCAGGACATCGAACACCTCCGGAGTGAGGATGTAGCGACCCACGATCGCCAGATTCGAGGGGGCCTCTTCGGGCAGAGGCTTCTCGACCAGGCCAGCCACTTCCCAGACCCGATGCGCCAGCGGGCGGGCATCGACGATCCCGTACGCCACGGTATCCTCGGGGGCGACGCGAGTCACAGCGACAACGCTTCCCTGGTGGCGAGAGAACACGTCGACCATCTGGGCCGTGCATGACTGGTCGCTCACAATGATGTCGTCGGGTAGCAGGACGGCGAACGGCTCCCGCCCTACGAGGGCTCGAGCCCTCAAGATCGCATGGCCCAGACCCAACTGCTCTTGTTGGCGGATGTAGCAAATATCCGCCAGCTCAGAGATGCGTCGCATCTCCCCCAATAGCTGCTCGTAGCCCCTCTGCTCCAGCGCCATCTCCAGCTCGGCTGAGCGGTCGAAATGGTCCTCGATGGCTCGCTTGCCGATGGCTGTCACGACAATGATCTGCCGTATGCCCGCCGCAACAGCCTCTTCGACGACGTACTGGATGCTGGGCTTGTCGACCAGCGGTATCATCTCCTTCGGCATGGCTTTGGTGGCGGGAAGGAAGCGGGTCCCCCATCCAGCCGCCGTCACTACTGCTTTTTCTACCCGCAATGACCTCTCCTCGGTGGTGATCTATCCGGTGACACGCGCCCTGCTCTGAGAGCGCTGGTAGAAGAACTTGGCCATGGAATAGGCCACTCCTGCCACCGGCACGCCGAAGAAGGCCCCCCAGATGCCCGCCACCTTGATGCCCAGAAGAATCGCTAGGAGCACGAGCATGGGATGCAGGCCTACGCTGGCCCCCATGACCTTCGGCCCGACGACGTTGAGCACAAGCTGCTGCAGCAAGAGAAGACCCACCAGCAGGAGCACGATCTTCACGAGATCCCCGGTGAAGAGGGCGATGATCAGCGGCGCCAAGAGGGCCAGCAGAGCGCCGACAAACGGTACCACCATCACCAGACCGGAGAAGGCGCTGATCGGCAGCACGAACGGGAGCCCCAGCAGCCACATGATCACAGCGGTTCCAAACGCCGAGATGACCGCCTGAATGACCAATCCGCGCAGGAATCCCCCGAAGGTCCGATCGATGGTCTCGACAAAGAACCGTCCCTCTTCGCGATAGCGCTCAGGTAGCATGCCGACCACCCGCTTCGCCAACCGATCTCCCTCGAGGAGGAAATAGAAGGCCAGCACGAGAACCAGCACGAGGTTCACGAGCGCCGACGCGATACCCTGCGCGATACCCACGGCGTTGACCGCCAAACCTGCCCCGAGCGATTCCACGCGCCCCACGATAGCGCTCATCTGGTAGAAGTCGGACACACGGGCGTCGATACCATTGTGATCGAGCCAGCCCTGAACCGCGTCGAGCAACGCCGGCACGGGCTGGAGGAAAGCGGGGAGGCTGTTGCTGAGCTGGACGATCTGTTCGACCGTGGCCGGCAGGACAAGGAAGGCGCCCCCCAACACGAGGAGCGACAGCCCCAGGTAGACCACGCCCGCGGCGGCGACGCGCGGGACCCGCCGCACCCGGGCCAGGGGCTCGATAAGCGGTCCAAGGATGAAGGCGACGAGCCAGGAGAGAAACAGGAGCAGAATAATGTCGGCGAACTCGCGACCGAACTCCCAGAGGAACCCCGTCAGGTACACGCCCGCGAGGGCCGATGTGAGAACCAGCAGGACGCGGAGCCAGAGCGTGATGTCTCCCATGGGACCAGGAGCCATTGTACCAGTTGTCGGCGAGGGCGCCAGCGTTGTAGAGTGAGGAGAATTCTCAATCTTGGGGGCAGAGTTGATCCATGTCGTTTCTCCTGCGTAGCCTTATGTTCGTACCTGGAGGGAACCCTCGCTTCTTAGAGAAGGCCCCCACGATCCCCGCCGACCTCATCTGCATAGACTTGGAGGACTCGATCGCGCCCGGCGAGAAGGCCAAGGCACGAGAGGTTGTGCGGGAGCAATTGCCCTCTCTGGCCCGGCCCAACTACTCCCTTTTCGTCCGTGTCAACGGGATTCAGACCGGTTTGATCGAGCTAGACCTGGCGGCCATCGTTGGCCCCCAACTCGATGGTATCAGCCTCCCCAAGACCGCTACGCCCGAGATCGTGCACCAGGTGGACGCCTATCTGACGCAGCTCGAGCGGGAGCGGGGCCTGCCCCATGGGCAGGTGAAGATCATCCCGTGGATTGAGACCGCCCTCGGCATCGTCAACGCCTATGCCATCTGCACAGCCTCACCCCGGCTCATTGGCGCCTCTTTCGGCGGCGAGGACTACGCCACGGACATGGAGATCAAGCGTACTCCGGACAGCAAGGAGATCGAGTACCCGCGTAACGTAGTGGCCGTGGCCTGCAAGGCGGCCCGGATCCAGCCCATCGACACGCCGGAGCCCGACTTCCGGGACCTCGATCATCTCGAACGCGACTCGCTCTTCGCTCTCAGCCTGGGATACAGAGGCAAGTACTGCATTCATCCGACCCAGGTGGACATTGTGAACCGCGTCTTCGCCCCTACAGAATCCGAGATCGAGCATGCCCGAGCGGTCGCCCAGGCCTACGAGGACGGTGAGCAGAGGGGGCTCGGCGCAGTGGCGCTGGACGGCGTGATGATCGACCGCCCGATCTACATCCGCGCGCGCCGGGTCCTGGAATGGGCCGAGGCCTCGCGCCGCGAGTAGGGCTCCAGTTTTCCGAGCGTTCCACCAACGCCGCTTGACCCATCCGGCACGACGGCTCCCTCAGCCAGGCCTGGGGGGCCCGCGCGCATGCATCCCAGACAGACGCACGAACCAGTGAAGCGCGCAACGACTCCCAACCACTGATCAAGGACTGAAGAATATGCAGTTCGGCCGCTACCTCGACGAGTTCCAGGTCGGCGATGTGTACAAGCACTGGCCAGGCCGCACCATCACGGAGATGGACGACACCCTCTTCTGTATGCTCACGATGAACCACCACCCCCTCCACATCGACGCCAACTTCGCAGCGGGCACCCAGTTCGGCCAGCGCGTCGTCGCCGGGCCCCTGGTGCTCAGCATCGTCTTTGGCCTCAGCGTGCCCGACGTGAGCGGCAAGGCCATCGCCAACCTGGAGATGGAGAAGGCGGTGCACACCGCACCGGTATTCCACGGCGATACCGTCTACGGCGAGAGCACCGTCATAGAGGTGCGCGAGAGCCGCAGCCAACCCGACCGTGGCATCGTGACCGTCGACACCCGCGGCTACAACCAGCGAGATGAGACCGTGCTCACCTTCCGACGCAAGGTACTGATACCCAAGCGGCCCGCGACCGGGTAGGTCTCACCGCTGAGAACGCGGAGAGCGACCTTTGCGGTGAATCTGGGAGCCATTCGAAAGGAGCAGGATGCCGTGGAACTTCGAGAGACCGTCGCCCTCTGCTGCCGAATGCTGGCTATGGAGGGGCTGATCGACTACAGCGGCCACGTGAGCGCCCGGGAGCCGGAAACGGGCCACTTCCTCATCCACTCGCGCCTGGCCAGCCGCCTCGAGGTGACGGCCAAGGACATCGTCCCCGTAGACATCGACGCCCGACCCATTGACCCTGAGATGGAACCTCCCGTCGAGACGGCGCTCCACACCGAGGTCTTTCGCGTGCGCGACGATGTCGGTAGCGTCATTCACGTCCATTCGCCCTGGGCAGCCACCTGGAGCCTCACTAGCACCGAGTTCCCGGCGGCCTGCGGCCATGCAGCCATCTTCGCCGCTGGTGTGCCGAATCTCGAAGAGGCGCGCCATGTCCGCGATCGCGAACGAGGCCAGCGTGTAGCAGCAGCCCTGGGCAAGCACCGAGCGCTCCTTCTCCGCGGACACGGCGCCGTCGTCGTAGGCGCCACCGTGGCCGAGGCCTTCGC
>ORJL011276737.1_pt1 | contig 10178 bp, 7 predicted proteins | sample 1779941 | NCBI WGS metagenome assembly ORJL01 (sample SAMEA104232317, study PRJEB22302) | groundwater metagenome | biome: forest; feature: aquifer; material: groundwater | place: USA | collected 2011-08-07 | depth 5.8 m | reverse complement strand
GGATACCGGCTTTCGCCGGTATGACAGCTACCCCTGCCCCCCCAGCCTATGCGAGGACAGACTCTGCGATAGCAGGGAGGGGAAAGTACTGCCGACAAATGTCGGCAGTACCGAACTTTCAACTTTCAACTTTCAACCTATCACATTGATTTACTTCGACAATAACGACACGACTTCCCTCCACCCGGAGGCGCTGGCGGCGATGACGCCTTACTTCGGTGAGAAGTTCGGCAATCCGTCGTCGCTGCACTCGCTCGGTCTTGAAGCCGAGACCGCCCTCGACTCAGCTCGTGAGTCCATCGCCTCGGCTATTGGAGCGTCGCCCAAAGAGATCGTCTTCACCTCCGGTGCGACGGAGGCGAATAACCTTGCCATCCTTGGCGCGGCTCGCGCCCGCCCCGACCGCAAGCACCTTATCATCTCCGCCGTCGAGCATGCTTCCGTCCTGCAGGTCGCCAAGCGGCTTGAAGGGGAGGGCTATCGGGTCACAAGGCTGCCGGTCGATGGGCAAGGGTTCGTCAACCCCGACTCGCTGCGAGAGGCGCTTGACGATGACGCCTTCCTCGTCAGTATTGTCCACGCCAACCACGAAATCGGAACGATCCAGGACTTGAAGCCGCTATCTGATATTGCCCATGATAACGGAGCCTGGTTCCATACCGACGCCGCGCAGGCGCTCGGCAAGATTCCGTTCGACGTGAAGGACCTTGGTGTCGATCTGGCGAGCTTCAACGGGCATAAGCTGCATGGGCCGAAGGGCGTCGGGGCGCTCTACTTCAATCGCAAGTGCCGCCCGAAACGGCTGATGGAAGGAGCTGAGCAAGAGAACGACCTTCGCCCGGGGACCGAGAACGTTCCGGCGATCATCGGTTTTGCCAAAGCGGTGGAGATTGCGGTCCGGGACCGGGAAGAAGTAACCAGGCGTCTGATCGCTCTGACCAACCGGCTGGCAGAGGGCTTGTCGGAATTTCCGTATACCAGGTTGAATGGGCCGCCGCTGCCGTCGCCCGGTAGGACAGGTTTCCAACCTGTCGATGGCAACAGGTTAGAAACCTATCCTACCAGATTGCCTGGCAACCTCAACGTCACTTTCCTTTACATCGAAGGAGAAGCGATTCTGATGCACCTTTCCAACCGGGGAATAGCTGTCTCGTCGGGGAGCGCCTGCTCGTCGAAGTCGCTTGTGCCGTCATCGGTTTTGACGGCAATCGGGTTAATCCACGAGGAGGCTCACGGCGCAATCCGGTTCTCACTGTCGAGGTTCAACACGATGGAAGAGGTTGAGACAGTGATTGTTAGGACCCGCGAGGTGGTGGAATTGCTCAGAGCGATGACGGCGTTTGTGCCGGAACGTCACTCCGAGCGCGATGGGGGGAAAGGATTTTATCGGGAACGGAAGAAACCCGGGTAATTGTGAATCTGCACTTGCTATACAGAGCGTCATTGGACGCCGTCATTCCCGCGCAGGAGTCTGTCCGAGAATACCCAAATGCGCTTGAAATCATCCACTGCCGACCCGCCGTGGTCGGCAGTATAATCATCATAATCAAGTATTTGCACTGCCGACCGCGGCGGGTCGGCAGTGGGTTTCTTGCCTTAAATTGGCATTCTCGGACAGACGCGCAGGCGGGAATCCAGTACGCCTTTCACGAATAACATCTTGTCTGGATTCCCGCCTGCAATGACGCAGACTTCTATCGTTATGTATGATAATAATAAGATCTCGCCCCGATTGTCGTCACAATCGGGGCTTTCTCTCGGTGACAGCTTTCAATTTGGGTCATTTTACGCAACAGCGGGAAGATCGCCAGCATAGAGCAGATATTTGATGCGATTATTCGTGCTGATAAATATATGGCACACCGATTGCGAAAGCTTGCAAGAGAAATTCTCTTGCGCACAAGATCATTTCTGCTCGCCTTAGTCATAAAAATAAACGCCTATGCCAGATCAAATCAAACGCCTGCTGGTAGTTATCGCGAGCCTCGTGGTTCTGTTCCTGGTCGTCCGCAATTTCTTTATCCCGGAAAGCTTCGGCAAGTTTGGGCATTATCGCGCGGCGGCGCTTGACACCGTTGCTGCGCTTCCGTTAAGCTACGCCGGACATAATGCCTGCCTCGATTGCCACGACGACATCGACAAGGTGAAAAGCGCCTCCTATCATCGGGGAGTGAACTGCGAAGCTTGTCACGGGCCAGGTCATGCCCATATCGAAAGCATGGGAGACAGCGTTCTAACAGCCCCGCGAGACCGCGACTATTGCGTGCTTTGTCACGGTTACAGTTCAGCCAAGCCTACCGGATTTCCACAGATCGACCCGATCACCCACAATCCAGTGCGACCGTGCATCACCTGTCACCATCCTCACGCGCCCGATCCACCAAGAATTCCTGGTGATTGCAGCGCCTGTCATGCCGTTATCGCCCGCACTAAGGCTGTTTCGCCGCATGCATTGCTCGAATGCATACAATGTCATCTGACGCCGGAAGAGCATAAAATCAACCCGCGCATGGTCAAGCCCGGAAAACCGGTCACCAGAAATGATTGCGGGGTTTGCCATGCGCAAGCGGCCGAAAGCGACAAATCGATACCGAGGGTGGACATTGTCAAGCATGGCGACGGGTTTATTTGCTGGAATTGCCATTATCCGCACAATCCGGAGTCAAAAAAGAGATGAGTGACCATATAGAGGAACGAAGGACTTTTGTAAAGACGCTCACCACCTTGATCGCCTCAGTGGGAGCGATTCCTTTGCTTTCGACGTTCGATAAAATTTACGCCAGCGCCAATGATACCGAGAACGAGTTGATCGGCGGCAAGCGCTACGGCATGGGGATTAACGTTAAATCATGCATTGGGTGTGGTCGGTGTGTCGAAGCCTGCAAAAAGGAAAACCACGTTCCCAAGGATCCCTATCACTTCCGGACGTGGGTGGAGCGCTACGCCATATTGATGGATGGTGAGACCCGCGTCGACAGCCCCAACGGCGGCATGGAGGGATTTCCGGTCGAAGTGAGCGAAGGTGAGATTTTGCGCAGTTTCTTCGCGCCGAAGCTCTGCAACCACTGCGCCAATGCGCCCTGCGTGCAGGTCTGCCCGGTAGGGGCGACTTTCACCACTCCCGACGGAGTTGTTCTGGTCGATAAAGATTACTGTATTGGCTGCCGCTATTGCATCCAGGCTTGTCCTTACGGCGCTAGATTTCTGGATCCGGTCACCAAGACGGCGGAGAAATGCACTTTTTGTTACCACAGACTTTCCAAAGGATTGCTTCCGGTATGCGTCGAAGTCTGCCCGACCCAGGCGCGAATATTCGGCGATACATTATCCCGCGCCAGCCAGTTGACGCGGTTTTTCCGATTTAACGAAATACAGGTTTTGAAACCAGATCTCAATACCAGACCGCAGGTCTTTTACGCCGGGCTGGATGGAGTGGTTCGATAATGGACAGACTTACCCAACAACTGGCGCATGCGCTCAAGAGTATTACCGGATACATTTATCCCAACGAGATAGAGCTTCATTGGGGCATTCTGATCGTCATTTACCCCTACCTGACCGGACTTGTCGCGGGAGCGTTTATCCTCGCGTCTCTGGTCAAGGTCTTCAAAGTCAAGGCGCTTGAGCCAACCTACAGGTTGTCGCTGCTGACTGCGTTATCATTTCTGATAATCGCGCCAATTCCCCTCCTTGCGCATCTCGGTCATCCGGAGCGGTTTTACGAAATCCTTTTCACGCCCAATACCCAGTCGGCGATGGCGATGTTCGGATTTGTCTACGCGTGGTATCTGATGATGGTGCTGCTGCTCGAAATCTGGTTCGATTACCGCTCGGAAATGGTAAAATGGGCTTCGGAGTCAACAGGAATCAAAAAACTCGCCTATCGGGCGTTTGCGTTATGGTCAACCGATAACTCGGAGAAGGCGATAGCGTTCGATAAACGGGCGGTAAGATACATCACGCTGATCGGTATTCCTTCGGCGTTTCCACATCATGGCTACGTCGTATTAATCCTAGGGTCGATCAAGGCTAATCCCTGGTGGAGCAGTGTGTTAATCCCGGTAGTATTTCTTTTTTCGGCAATCGTCTCGGGTATTGCGCTGATGCTGCTCATTTATCTGGTGACGAGCCTGTGGCGGGGGATAAAGATCGATATGCCCTGCATCGACAAGATGTCCGAGTTTCTGCTTTATGCGCTGATCATTGACTTTTCGCTCGAGCTTCTCGATTTCGTCCATCGACTTTACCAATCGGAAGAGTCGATCGAGATTTTAGGCAGTATGATTGAAGGTCGTCTCTTCATCAGTCTGGTCATCGTTCAGATGCTGCTGGGAACAATTCTTCCTTTGATCGCTCTGGGGATAACTCGAATGCGCCGACGGGTTTTGCCTGAGGAACTTCGGCGGATGATCTACCTGCTGGCGGCAATCTTCATCCAGGCGGGGATCTTCAGTACGCGTTGGAACGTCGTCATTGGCGGGCAGCTTTTCTCGAAAAGTCTTCGCGGTTTGACCATTTACAAAATGGAAGTGTTAGGGATCGAGGGTCTGCTGATGGCGATTCTTTTGTTGGTTCTGCCGTTCGTAGTGCTTGGCATTATGGTGAAAATTCTTCCCCCCTGGGAAGATGAGGTTCAAACCCCGACAGTTTGAACAGGGTCTGTTTGAAGTCAAAAGAGGAAGATAATGGCAGAAAAGAGCGAAGGCCGGCCCAACTGGCTGGCGAATCTCACCGCGGTACTTGCCTGGTTTATCCTTGCCGGCGGGATACTATACAGCATTTTTGAGTTGGTTTTCATCGGATTCTGGTCGGGAATCCTGCTTGCCATCGGCGTTTCCATCGCAAGTCTCTTTCTTGCAATCGGGTTGTTAACCCTGAGTCACATTCTTGCCAAGCTCGCCTCAATCGAAAAAGCGCTCGATCAGTTGCAGAAGAAGAGCTGACGAGGGGAGCAAGCTGTCAACTTTCTGATATTGACAGCCAATTGAAATGTATTGGAATAACAAAGGAGTCAGCTCCGTGCAGCTGACTCCTTTGACTTGCCGCCGATGCAGGTGAATTCGTGGGTAATTTGATGCATCAAACCGGAACAAGCCCCGTTTTCACTTGCAGGAAGGGGGAGTTTGGAGTTAAAATTATAGGCTAGTGTGGCGTCAAGGCAAAAATGTTGGGCGGGGAGCGGCGATATGTTTATCGCCGTCCTTATTGTCGGCGACAGATATGTCGCCGCTCCCCTGTCAAAATTCCGTTGACAGCACTCTAGTAAATATTTTCAATTCAACTTCATTACAAGTAATGGCGCGTAACCAAAGGACGATCAAACAAGCCGGCACGATCTCCGGGATCGGGCTTCATACCGGCAACGAATGCAAGCTGACATTTGTGCCAGCGCCGGCCAATTACGGTTATAAATTCGTGCGCACCGACGTCGACTCTTCCCCGGAAATTCCTGCCCTGTTGGAGAACGTCGTCGAAGTCATGCGCGGCACAACGATCGGCATGGACGGAGTGATGGTGCATACTGTCGAACATGTGCTGTCAGCTATGGCCGGGTTGGGGATCGAGAATGTGCGTGTGGAGCTTACCGCTGACGAGCCGCCGGTGATCGATGGATCGTCCAAGCCGTTCGTCGATATCCTGATCGGCTGCGGAATAGAAGAGCAGGCTGAAGCCAGACAGGTTTTGATACTGGATGAGGTGATCGCCTACCGCGATGAGGCCAAATCAATCGATATCGTGGTCATGCCGTCCGACCGGTTTAGAGTGACCTATCTGATCGATTACCGATACCCGGGGATCGGCACCCAATACACATCGATGTACAGCTTGGAAGATGAGTATATCACTGAATTCTCATCGGCAAGAACTTTTTGTCTCCTCTCAGAACTGCAACATCTGCACCATGCCGGACTGATCAAAGGAGGTTCCTTAAGCACGGCGCTGGTTATCATTGACCACGAGATGACCCCGGCAGATCAGGATGAACTGCGTGAGATGCTTAACTTCAAGGAGGAAATTCCTCCTTCGACCACCGGAATACTGGGCAATGTCGAGCAGCGATTTCCCAATGAGCTGGTGCGGCATAAAACACTCGACCTGGTGGGCGATCTCGCCCTTTTGGGCGTGCCGCTGCAGGCGCATGTTCTCTGTGCGCGAGCCGGTCACGGAGCGCATGTCGAGCTGGTGAAGCTGCTGCGCAAGGAATTGACGAAGCAGCGTCTGAAACAGAAGTATCAGGGGACAAACAAGGAAGATTTCGTTTTTGACATCAATGCCATTCAAAGAATATTACCGCATCGTCATCCATTCCTCTTTGTTGACCGGATCACCGAGCTTGTGCCCGGAGAACGGGTCGTCGGTATTAAGAACGTTACCGGTGGGGAACCGTTTTTCCAGGGACATTTTCCCGGCCATCCGATCATGCCGGGGGTGCTGATTGTCGAGGCGCTTGGGCAATGCGGGGGGGTGCTGCTCTTGAATACCCAAGCCAAGCCGGAAGAAAAGCTGGTCTACTTCACCGGGCTCGACGGAGTGAAATTCCGCAAACCTGTCCTACCGGGGGATCAGCTGCGCTTGGAGGTCGAGATGATCTACTTCAAGCGCGGCATCTGTCGGATGCGCGGGCAGGCGTTTGTCGGCGCTCAATTAGCGGTCGAGGCCGAGTTGCAGGCGGCGGTTGTGGACAGGGATAAAGTAGAAAGTAGAAAGTAGAAAGTAGAAAGTATAAAGGATGAAGGATGAAGGATGAAGGATAAGCTCTATTACGGTGATTGCCTCGATATTCTCCAGAAGTCTATCGATGATGAGAGCATCGATCTTGTCTATATCGACCCGCCTTTTAACTCGAAGAGGAACTACAACGTCCTGTTCGAGTCGGTCGATATGAGCGACGCCAAGGCGCAAAAGGAAGCGTTTGCCGATACGTGGAGTAATGTGAAGTATCTGGAGCAGCTTGATATGATTCAAGACGTGCATCTTGATCTCTGGAAGTTCTTGAAGACTTTAGATAACATTTCGATTCCAAAGGGTTCTGTATCATACTTAACGACGATAGCGCTAAGGATTTATTACATTCAGCGCAAATTGAAGAAAACAGGATCGTTCTACCTTCATTGTGATCAGACGATGAGTCATTATTTAAAGGTGATTTGCGATCTGATCTTTGGTTCAAAACGATTCCGGAATGAAATAATCTGGAAGAGGAAAACAGGTCGAGGCGAAACACAACATAAAAGTAATCGTTATGGAGTATGCACGGATACCATTTTGTTTTACAACAAGTCAGACTCAAACACATTCAATACACTCTTTGGCGAGAACGATCCCGCATACCTTGCAACCCATTTCCGTCATTTCGACGAACAAGGCAGACGCTATCGGATTGATAATCTTGCGAGTCCATCGCCAAGACGAAATCTTATATATGAATTCAAGGGATATAAGCCGCCCGCCAAAGGATGGGCAATTTCAAGATCCGTCATGGAACAGTGGGATAGGGAAGGGAAGCTTCACTACCCAAAGAGTCCGAACGGACGAATCCAACGCATACGTTATTTCGATGAACTAAAAGGGCAACCCATTCAGAATCTCTGGGATGATTTTACGGCTATTGGTTCTCATGCCCCCGAGAGACTTCACTACCAGACCCAAAAGCCGGAAGCGCTTCTCGAACGCATCATTTCCACCTCTTCCAATGAAGGCGACCTCGTTGCAGATTTCTTCTGTGGCTGCGGGACCACCGTAGCCGTCGCCCAACGGCTGAACCGTCGCTGGATTGGCGTCGATATATCCCATCTTGCTATCAAGCTCGTCCTGAATCGTATTCTCGATCCCTACCGTGGCAGCAATGGTCTTTATCGTGAAGTCAAAGAGAATATCGAAGTAACGGGCTTTCCTCGCGACGTCGCATCCGCCCATGAGCTTGCTGAAGGCACTAAGAAAGGCCGTATCAAATTCCAGGATTGGATTATCGAGTTCATGCTTGACGGCGTCGCCAACCCCAAGAAAGTTGGCGACGGTGGCTACGACGGATACCTGACTCTTTACCGTGACGCCAAAGTCAAGGACGTCGTGCTGATCGAAGTGAAAAGTGGAAACCTTGGAATCAAGAACATTCGCGAATTTATTCATGTTATTCAGCATGAAAAAGCCGCCATGGGGATATTCGTCTGCTTTCAAGACGAGGTAGCCCGCGGTATGGAACATGAAGCGCTATCGGCAGGTTATTATGACCGCGACGCGTATGGCGAGCGCTTTCCCAAAATCCAGATCATCACAGTGGAAGACTTGTTGGAAGGCAAGACACTCGCCCATCCCAATCCAGCGATGTTCAATATTACCTTCAAAAAAGCCTATCGAACTTAATGCAATAAACAGTCAGCCGGGCAGAGCGTCAAATAAACAGATCCTCATCACCAATGATGACGGGATCAATGCCCCGGGGCTGTGGGCGCTTGCCGAGGCGGTAAGTGACCTCGGCGAGGTCTGGATTGTCGCCCCGGACCGGGAACGGTCAGGGGTGAGTCATGCGTTCACCCTGATGACGCCGCTCCGGTATTTCCTCCAGTCTCGAAACGGTTTTCGGAATGTCTATGCCGTGACGGGAACTCCGGTTGACGCGGCCAAATTTGCCCTGCGCGGATTGATGCCGAGGATGCCGGATTTGTTATTTTCGGGGATCAACCGCGGCGAAAACTCCGGCGTCAACCTGCTCTACTCCGGCACAGTTGCCGGCGCGATGGAGGGGGCGATCATCGGCATTCCTTCGATAGCAGTCTCGATCGCGTGGACCAAACACTCCGACCATATTACCGAATATTCTACCGCCGCAAGATTTGCCCGGCAATTGGCAGTAAAAGTACTGACCGAAGGCCTTCCCTTTGGCACGATGTTGAATGTCAATGTCCCGAACGCCGCTGAGAAGGATTTGAAAGGCGTGATGATGACCGGGCAAGCCGAGTCTCACTACCACGAGATCATCGACAAACGGAGTGATCCGCGCGGCAACGAGTATTTCTGGATCAGCGGAATCAACACAATGGTCGAGGACAAAATCGATAGCGATATGAAAGCCGTTCGCGAAGGATACATTGCCGTGACTCCAGTATGCGCCCGTTTGACCGACGAAAAATTTCTGCAGGAATTGAAAGGTTGGGTGCTTGAATAGCCGCCGTGAGACTCTGCTGATCCTCGATTTTGGATCGCAATATACCCAGCTTATCGCCAGACGCTGCCGGGAGGAAGGGGTGTTCAGCCGCATCGAATCGTGGGACTGGTCAATCAAAGAGATAGAGCTTTTGAATCCGGTAGGCATAGTCCTTTCGGGAGGTCCCAACAGCGTCTATGAGGACGATGCGCCCGCCAGATGGGACGACCTGACCCGGCTCGCAACGCCGGTGCTGGGCATCTGTTATGGAATGCAGGTAATGATGCTGCGCGAGGGCGGAGTGATCGAGGCGGCAGATAGACGGGAGTATGGCCGGGCTCGAATCACCATCGATGCAGAATCACGCTTGTTCCGGGGAGTCGAACGAGTTCAGCCGGTCTGGATGAGCCACGGCGATCACGCCACCAAGCTTGGCGCAGGCTGGAAACAGATCGCCGTCAGCGATTCAGGAGTCATCGCCGCGGTCGAAGACGCCAGCCGTAAATTTTACGGCGTCCAATTCCATCCCGAAGTCAGCCACACTCCCGCCGGCGACAAGATCATCGGCAACTTTCTCTACGATATCTGCGGAGCAAAGGGCGGTTGGAGCATGCGGGCTTACGGGGATGAGGCGACAGAGTTGATCGCCCGGAATCTTGGCGCCAACGGCGTCATCTGTGCCTTATCGGGGGGCGTCGATTCCTCTGTCGCGGCAACTCTCGTTCATAAAGTCGCTGGCAAGCGGCTGCGCTGCGTTTTCGTCGATAATGGAGTTTTGCGCAAGAATGAAGCGGCAGAGGTTGAGTCGATTTTTAGACCGCGCTTCGGTGACTCGTTCATCTCTGTCGACGCATCCGAAGATTTTTATGACGACCTTGCCGGCATAGCCGATCCTGAGCAGAAGCGGAAAAAGATCGGGGCAAGATTTATCCGCCTGTTCGAGCGCGAGGCGAAGCTTTTTAAGGACGCCAAATTTCTCGTCCAGGGCACGATTTATCCCGATGTGATCGAATCGGCATCGTCGAAAGGCCCG
>ORJL010598697.1_pt1 | contig 10178 bp, 14 predicted proteins | sample 1779941 | NCBI WGS metagenome assembly ORJL01 (sample SAMEA104232317, study PRJEB22302) | groundwater metagenome | biome: forest; feature: aquifer; material: groundwater | place: USA | collected 2011-08-07 | depth 5.8 m | reverse complement strand
CGGCGGGGCCGCCGGCCCGGGGCGCGCCGGGGCGGGGGCGGGGGGGGCGCGCCCCGGGCTCGCGCCCCGCCGCTACCGGGACCGGCGCCGGTGAGCACGCGCGAGGAGTTCCTGGCGCCGATCCGCGCCGCCGGGCGACCGGAGGTGCCCGAGCCCGAGCTTCCGCCTCTCCGCACCGGGCGCGGAGCAGCGCTCGTCGAGCGGTTCGTCGCCGCTGCGGAGGCCTCCGGCGCCCACGTCCACCGCGGCGCGCCGCCGGACCTCGCCGGCGACGTCGGCGTCTCACGCGCGCTCTACGGGCTTGCCGACACCGGCTCCGTCGCGGCCCCCGCCCCGCCCGCCGAGCCGCGCGCCCGCTCGCTCCTGCCGTGGACGCACGTGGCGCTTCTACGTATCGAGGACATCCTTCCCGGCCTCGCGGAGCTCTTCGCCGAGCTCGGTCCCGAGCTGCCGAGCGCGCTCGCGATCGTCACGGGCCCGAGCCGCAGCGCCGATATCGAGCAGCGCCTCGCCGTCGGCGTGCACGGCCCCGGCGAGGTGCACGTCGTGCTCGAGACCTAGCCGGGCAGCCGCCGGTGGACGCGTCCGCCGCTGCGGTACCAGGCGACGTTGTCGCCCGCATCGCGGATGAAGTCCCCCTTCGTGCCCCGCAGCTGCGTTGCCGTGGCAACGACGCGGTCGCGGTCGAAGAAGGCGAGCGGGAACGGCTCCGGCGACGGCGCGGGCGGGGAGTCCGGCTTCGGGAAGCCGCCCTTCATGCGCGTCTCCTGGAGCAGCTCGCCCTGGAGGTCGTCCTCGCCGACGCTGAGCGTGATCTCGGTCAGCGGCGCGTCGTAGACGCCGGCGTACTCCTCGAGGCTGGACTGCGGCAGGTAGACCGGCTCCGGCTGCGCCTCCTCGACGTCGAGGTAGAGGCGCAATGCAGCGCGCAGCGCAGCGATGGGGAGCACCGGGTTGGACGAGCAGTTGACGAGCAGCGCGAAGGCGAAATGCCGCTCCGGCGCGACCACGAGCTGGGCGAGCTGGCCGTTCGTGCCGCCGCCGTGGACGAGGAGCTTCGCCTCACCGACGTCGCGCAGGAACCACGCGAGGCCCATCTCGGCGTCGCCGGTGAACATCTGCGGCCGCCGCATCTCCGCCACGGAGGCGGGGGAGAGGAGCGGCGCGCCGTCGCCCATGACGAAGCGCGCGTAGCGGAGCAGGTCGTCGAGGCTCTGCACGATGCCGCCGGCCGGGTGCGCCGCCCGCCCGACCGCCCAGGGCCGCGCGACCTCGAAGACGCCGTCCCGCACATGGTGGCCCGCCGCCACGCGCTCGACGACGACCTCCCACGGAAAGAAGAACGTTTGCGCGAGGCCGATCGGCTCGAGTACGAGCCCGCGCAGCGCCTCCTCGAACGTCCTCCCGGTGACGGCCTCGATCGCGCGCCCGGCGACGTAGAAGCCGGAGTTGTTGTACGACCAGAGCTCGCCGAGCGGCGTCAGCTGCGGCAGTCCGGCGACCTGCTCGACCATCCGCGCGAGCGCGTCGTCGCCCCAGCCGAAGTCGTCGAAGAAGTCGCCGATCCAGCCGCCGGTGTGGGTGAGCAGGTGGCGCAGCGTCACGCGCGCGGCGACGTCCTCGTCCGCGAGACGGAGGGAAGGGAGGTAGGTGCGAACCGGGGCGTCGAGGTCGAGCACGCCCTGCTCGACGAGTCGCATGACGGCGGTCGCGGTGTACGTCTTCGTGATCGATCCGATCTGGAAGAGCGTTCCGTTGGTCACCCGCAGGCGGTTGTCCACGCTCGTGATCCCGAAGCGCGCCTTCTCGACGGTGCCGTCGTGAACGACTCCGAGCGCGACGCCGGGACCGCCGACCTCGTTCAGCAGGCCCTGGACGACGGTCTTCAGCTCCTGGAACGTGCTCACCGCAGGAACCTATCCGTAGTTCCGGGCAGCTGTCCTCGGGGCCTTCGCCGATGGCCGGAATGAGAGCACGTGCGAGGCTTGAGGCACACGACCGGAGGTCTTGGTGGTCAGGCGCGCGCGCGTTCTGCTCGCGGTCACCGTCGCGGTGATGGTTTCCGCGGGCGTGGGGCCTGCCCAGGACGCTCGGGCGCCCGAGCTACTCGAGCCCGCCGAGGGCCAGGCGTTCACGACCGGCGAGACCGGAGTCGAGATCGTGTTCCGGGTCCGCTATGTCAGCACCGCGCCGCGCGAGAAGGTGTATCTCCACGTCAGCCGCTCGGCGGCGGTAAGAAGCAGCTCGTGCGGGTACATCAGCAGCGACCTCGGCCTCGGGGAGTTTCGGGCGACCTCCGATCCGTCGGTCTGGGAGGCCCGCACGACCATCGACAAGTACTTCACCGGGACGGCGTACTGGCAGGCCAGCTCCTGGATCTGCGACCCCGGGCTCGCCTCCGGCGTGCGCTCGCTCCGGATCGTCGTCCCTGTGCGCCCGCTCTCGGAGGCGCGTCTGCTGGGCAAGTTCAAGCTGACGCTGCGCGTCACCTCCTCAACGAAGTCCGCGCCTTGGCGCGCCGGCGAGCGCCACTCGGCCTCCTGGGAGTTCGCGTCGCTCTGTGCGGACGGCCCGTGCGGCGCGAGGCTTCTGTTCGGGCAGCTCATCTTCTCGAGCGGCATCCATAAGCCGGAGCTGCGGCTCGCGCGCACGGGGGCGAGCTACACCGGCCGCGGCAAGGCGACGCTGTACCAGTGCGCGGTCACCGCCGTCTCCGGGACGGCCGACGTGCGGCTGCGCGTGACCGCGGCGGCCTGGTACCTGGGAGGGTGGCAGGCAACGAAGATCGCCGGCACCTTCCGCCACTCGCTGCCGGAAGCCACCAGCGTCCTCCGCCGGTGCCCGGCGTCGTCGTTTACGGCGTCGTTCACCGGCGTCGTACGCTGAAACGCAGCGGCGGGGGTGGGATTCGAACCCACGGGACGCTTGCGCGCCCAACGGTTTTCAAGACCGCGCCGTTCGACCGCTCCGGCACCCCGCCGCTCGTCATTCTGTCGGAGCGAGCGCCCGCGGTGTGCGGCGGAGCCGGGCTTGGCCCGGCGCAGCCCAGCGCCGGCCTGTGGCGAGAGGCGTGGAGGAGGGGGCCCACGGGGGAACCACGGGTTCCCCCGTGTAGGACCGCTCCGGCACCCCGCCGAGGGGCATGATGCCCTACTCGGCCGGGCGGCCGAACATCGTCTCGACTCCGAGCGGGTCGAAGCCGAGGCGGGCGTAAAGCTCCTTCGGCCAGTCCTTGTCGTCGGCGACGAGCCACACGAGCTCGGCTCCGGCGCGCCGGGTCTCCGCGAGGCAGCGCAGCACGACGGCCCGCGCGAGCCCCTTGCCACGGTGCTCGGCATGCGTCGCCACGTCCTCGATCTGGGCGACAGCGCCATCGAGCAGGAGCGAGGCGTACGCGACGGGCTCGCCGTCCACGAGGCCGGCGAAGAGCCGCGCCTCGATTGCCGCCGCGGTCCGGCGCGGCAGCTCGAGGAGCTGGCGCACCGTCTCCCCCGCGGAGCCGGACGGCTCCGCCCGGGCGGCCGGCCCCGGGTCGGGGCCGGCGCCGTGGGGGGGGCGCGGGCCCGCCGCTCCCAGGACGCGGTCGGCCTCGGCGGCGAGCTCGGCGGCCGAGCCCTCCCAGCGGTCGGCCAGGACAAAGTTCGCGTCCCAGACGCGCGGCAGGTCGTCCGTCAGCATCGCGATCCCCCACGGGTGCTCCTCCACCCGCCCCGCGCGGCCGGTGTACACGCGGCGCAGGAAGGCGAGCGCGCGGGCGAGGTCGCCGCTAACGGGAGATCCGCTCGGGTGCGCCGTAGGCGCGCAGCGCGTCCGGCACCTCGCCCTGGAAGCACTCGAGGATCGCGAGCGCGGCGCGGTCGGTGACCATCGTCCCGTTCAGCGTGTGCACCGGCTCGACGCCGCGCTCGCCGCGGTAGCGGATGCCGAGCCGCCGCGCCTGGAAGTCCGTCGTGTTCGAGCAGGAGGTGACCTCGCGGTAGCGCTCCTGCGCCGGGAACCACGCTTCGATGTCGTATTTCTTCGCGGCCGAGGCGCCGAGGTCGCCGGCGGCGATGTTCATCACGCGGTACGGCAGCCCGAGGCGCTGGAGGAACTCCTCCTCGAGCGCAAGCAGCCGGTCGTGCTCGGCCCACGAGCCCTCGGGCGCCATGTAGACGAACATCTCCACCTTGTTGAACTGGTGGACGCGGAACATGCCGCGGGTGTCCTTGCCGGCGGCGCCCGCCTCGCGGCGGAAGCACGTCGAGAAGCCGGTGTAGCGGAGCGGCAGCTCGCCGCCCTCGAGGATCTCGCCCATGTGCAGGGCGGCGAGCGCGACCTCCGAGGTGCCCGTCAGGTAGAGGCCGTCGCTCTCGATCCCATAGATGTTGACCCGGTCGGTCGGGAAGAAGCCGGTGCCGTACATCGCCTCCTCGCGCACGAGCACGGGCGGGATCACCGGCGTGAAGCCGTGCGCGTGCAGGTGGTCGAGCGCCATCCGGTAGAGGGCCATGGCGAGCAGGGCCGTGTCCCCGATCAGGTAGCCGAAGCGGGAGCCGGACACGCGTGCGGCGCGCTCCATGTCGAAGCGGCCGATCTCGGTTGCCTCCTTCGGCTCGGTGAGCGCAGGCGGCTCGCCCCAGCGGGAGATCTCGACGGCGTCCTCCTCGGCCATGCCGTCAGGAGCCGTGGAATGGGGCGGGTTCGGGACGGGCTCGAGCGCGGCGTCCCGCTCGGCCTCGGCGGCGGCGATCTCCGCCTCGACCGCCTTCAGCTCGTCCTTCACGCCCTGCACCTCGGCGAGCTGCTCCGGCGTCGGCTTGCCCTTCAGCTTCGTCGCCGCGCGCAGCTCGTCCACGCGGGGCACGAGCGCGCGCCAGCGCTCGTCGGCGGCGAGCAGCGCGTCGAAGGCCTCCGCGGCGCCCTTGCGCGCGAGCGCGGCGCGATAGCCGTCGGGATCCGAGCGCGCCGCCTTGAGATCGATCATGCCCCGGAGTCTAGAAGGGCTTCGACCACCTGGGCGACCCCCTCGACCTCCGGCCCCGGGCACGCCCAGTCGGCGCGCGTCCGCAGCGCGGGGTGGGCGTGCCCCACTGCGATCGCGTAGCCCGCCCAGTCGAGCAGCTCGGCGTCGTTCTCGCCGTCGCCGAAGGCGACCGTGCCCGCCGCCGAGAAGCCGAGCCGCTCGGCGACGAACGCGATCCCGCTCCCCTTCGAGACGAGCGGGCTCGCCAGCTCGAGGAAGTAGGGGAGAGACTTGGAGATGTACAGCCGGCCGTCGAAGTGCGCGCGCAGCCTGGCCGCGAGCGCGTCGAGCTCGCCGGGATCGCCGACGGCGACGAGCTTCGTCGGCGGCTGCGTCAGCCAGTCGAGCAGCGGCCCGACCGGGGTCACGGGGATGTGCTGGAAGTCGGCGTAGGCCCGCGACCAGTGCGTGTCCTCGGCGACGTACAGCTCGTCGTCCACGTAGCAGTTGAGCGGGTGCCCTTCGGCCTCGACCGCCGCGATCGCCTCGCGCGCGAGCTCGAGCGGGATCGGCTCGTGCAGCAGGAAGCGGCCGCTTCCCGGCTCGACGACCGCCGCGCCCTGGTAGCAGACGACCGGCTCCTCGATTCCGGCGCGCTCGAGGTAGGGCCGCACCGAGCGAAACATGCGCCCGGTGACGACGATCACGAGGATGCCGGCCGCGCGTGCGGCGCCGATCGCCGCGATCGTGCGCGGCCGCAGCTCGGCGTCCTCGGCGATCAGCGTCCGGTCGAGGTCGCAGGCGAGCGCCTCGACGCGCCGCGGGAAGTCGGCCGGGAGGATCAGCTGCCGGCGGACTCGGCCACGTAGGCCGCGACGTCGGCGATCTCCTGCTCGGAGAGCTGGCCCTTGAACGGCGGCATCGCGCCCCGGCCGTTCATGACGCGGTCGACGACGAGGTCGAAGGCGGGCTTTGTCTCGTCCAGGTTCGGGCCGACGGCGCCCGACGAGCCTGCGGCGGCGAGCGTGTGGCAGGCGCCGCAGCCCTTTGCGGCGAAGACGTCCTTGCCGGCCTCCGCATTCCCCTTCAGCGTCGTCGTCGGCCCTGCCGTTGTCGCCTTGGGCACCGAGCCGACCACCGTCTCCGGCAGGGCGCCGACCTCCTCGGCGCCGCCGCAGCCGGCGAGGCCGAGCGCGACCGCGGCGAGGATCGTGATGAGGGCTGCGCGGCGCATGGGGCGTGAGTTTATAGGCCTCCACCGGACGTGGTGCGCTCGAACCGTCGCAGCGCGATCGCCGCCGCGGCGCCGATCCCGAGCACGTCGGAGGGCGAGTCGTTGACGAGCAGCGAGACGGCGAGGGCGACGAGCAGCGCGTCCGTGACCGGTGTCCGCGGGCGCCGCGTCGCGACGAGACCAAGGAGCGCCAGCGACCCGAGCGCGACTGCCAGCGGCCCCGGAGACTCGACCGTGCGGCGGACGGAGAGCTCGAGCCGGTCGCCGAGGTCGCCCGCGAGGGCGCGCGGCCCGTCGCCGAGCGCGCGCGTGACGTGCGAGGAGCCGCCGGTCGCGGCGTCCACGCCGGCGAGCGTGAGCCCCAGCGCGACCGTCGCGGCGGCGGCGAGCGCGAGTCGGCGAGGTGTCAACGCCGCACCGCGCAACCGCAGCACCAGGACGATCAGGCCGGCGAGGAGGACGACGAGGCCGCCGCCGTCGGCTCCGAAGTGGTTGCCGGCGACCGCGACGAGCGCGAGCGCGGCGACGGCGACCCCGGTGCGCCCGAGCCTGGCGACGCCGAGCAGCGCGACGGCGAGCATGAGGGTCTCCAGGAGGTTGTTGACGCCGTAGAACCGGCCAGCCTGCGAGGGGCCGAGCGGAGAGAGCGCCACCGTCTGCCCGTCCAGGCCCAGCGAGACGAGGTAGGCGGCGAGCACCGCCGCGCAGGCGGCGCCGAGCGGGAGCGCGAGCGCGAGCGCCGCCGCGAGCGCGGCGAGCCACGGCTCGAGCCAGAGGTTGAGCGCGAGCGCCAGGAGGAGCGCCCGCGGCGCCCACCTCGACCGCAGGACGCCGAGCGCGATCAGCGCCGTGGCGACGGCGATCGTCGCCGGCAGCCGCCAGCGGTCGTTGCGCTCGATCCGGCGGTCGAGCCGCTCGAGCGTCGCCACCGCGCCGTCGTCGGCGCGCCATGCGAGCCGTCCGGTCGCGACGTCCACGATCGAGACGAGTCCCGGAATGCGCGTCGAGTCCGATACGAGCAGACCACGGAAGCCGCCGCCGACCACTGCGATCGGGTAGCGGCGGTCGTTCTCGCTCCGGCCCGGGGGCGGCAGCGAGACATAGACGGTCGGCCCGGTGCCCACCCCGAGCCGGATCAGCTGCTCGCCCACCCGCACGCCGCCGAGGAGCGAGGAGCGCACCTTGCCCGTGAGCAGCGAGGCGAGCGCGCCGTCCCGCGTCACGTTCGGCCCGGCTCCGGGGACGAGCAGTCCGACCGCGCCCTGGCCCGCGTAGCGCTCGAGCGGGAAGGGCGGAACGACGAGCACGCGCGGCTGCTCGGCCGCCGCCGAGGCCGTAACGAACGTGAGCCCCACGAGGACGATCGTCGTGACCCGTCGTAGCATGGGTAGATTCAACAGCAGCGACCCCCGCTCAAGGGAGGAAGAGATGGCGAACGTGACGGTGATGGGCATCGACGAGATGGAGTCGGTGCACGACGGCGGCTTCGTGCTCGCCCGCAAGTCGCTCGGGGTGACGGCCTGGGGCATGAACATCGAGCGGCTGCCGGCGGGGTACGACTCCTACCCGGAGCATGACCACGCCGAGGACGGGCAGGAGGAGGTCTACGTCGTCCTGGAGGGCAAGGCGACGCTCCATGCGGGCGGCGAGAGCTGGGAGCTGACCCGCGGTACGCTGGCCCGCGTCGGCTCGAGACAGAAGCGGACGATCACCACCGACGAGGGCGTGACGATGCTCTGCGTCGGCGGCACGCCGGGCAAGGCCTACGAGCCGAGGATGTAGGGAGGCGCTGTCTCCGTCGAGGACGCCCTCCCCGCGTATCACGTCCGCGAGCGCCACTCGGTGCGCGTCGACGCGCGCGCCGAGGCGGCGCTCGCGGCGGTGCGGGAGGCCACGCTGGCGGAGACGGCCTTCGTGCGTGCGCTCTTCCGCCTGCGCGGGCTGCCGGCGGAACGCAACAGGCCGCTCTGGGAGCAGATGGCCGCGTCGTGAGCCGGCTCGTCGAAATCCTCTACTTCGACGACTGCCCGAACTGGCCGCCCGTGGCGACGGCGGTTGACCGGCTCGCGCGGGAGCTCGGGGCTGAGGTCGACGTCCGGCTCGTGCGGGTGGCGAGCGAGGAGGAGGCCGCCCGCCTGCGCTTTCTCGGGTCGCCAACGGTTCGGGTGGACGGGTGCGACGTCGAGCCCGGAGCAGAGGAGCGGCGCGACTTCGCGCTCGCCTGCCGCGTCTACCGCACCGAGGAGGGCTTCGCGGGGATTCCGCCGGACGGCTGGCTGCGGGCCGCGCTCACGCAGTAGCGTACGGCCATGCTGATCGAGCGCTCGCTGCACCCCGACTGGCTCTCGAACGCCTACCTCGTCGCCGACGGGCCGAGCGGGACGGCCGTCTTCGTGGACAGCGGCGCGCCGCTCGACCCGTTGCACGAGATCGTCGAGCGCGAGGGATTGACCGTGACGCACCTGCTGGTGACGCACGGCCACGCCGATCACGTCGCCGGGAACGACGAGCTGGTCGCCCGCTACGGCGTCGAGATCGCCCGCGGCCGGCTCGAGACGGGCGGCCTGCGGATCGAGGCGCTGCCGACTCCCGGCCACTCGGACGACGGGGTCTCGTTCCTCGTGAACGGGATCGCCTGCTTCACCGGGGACACGCTCTTCCGCGACGCAGTCGGCGGCGGCGACGTCGCGCAGGTGCGCCACTCGGTGCTCGACGTGCTGCTCGCGCTGCCGCCCGAGGTGCGCGTGCTGCCCGGTCACACCGACGAGACGACGATCGGCCGCGAGTGGGAGGCCAACCCGTTCGTCCTCTACTGGCGCGGGATCGCGCCCCCGCTCGACGAGCCGTGCCGTGTCGCCGGCGCGGAGGCGACCCTCCTCGTCTGGTCGCCCGACTACGACGGCAAAGGCAAGGCGCTCGTCCGCCTCACGGGCGGCCGCGAGGCGATCGTCGGCGGCTCGCGCGTCGAGCGAGCCTAGTCCTTTGTGGACACTTTCGCGGGGCGGAGGTGTACACTAAGCTCGTGACCGTGGAAGTTGGCGTCCGCGAGCTGCGCGCGAAGCTCAGCTCCTTCCTCGACCGCGTGAAGGCGGGCGAGGACGTGATCGTCACCGAGCGGGGCAGGCCCGTGGCCCGGATCAGCGCGCCCGACGGCATGGACACCCTGGCGCGGCTGATCGCGGAGGGTCGCGTAACGCCTGCGAAGAGGCCCAAGAGGCCGATCGACCTCGCCAAGCTGCCCCGAATGCGCGACGGCGGCAGCCTCTCGGACATCGTCCTCGAGCAGCGACGCTCGTCCCGGTACTGAGCCTCTACGTCGACACGTCGGCCCTGGCCAAGCTCGTTCTCCGGGACGAGGCGAGCGATGCTGCCTACGCCGTCTGGGGCAGAGAGTCGCCTCTTCTGTCCTCGCGCCTGACGTATGTCGAGGCCCGGGCGGCCGTCGCGGCCGCTCGGCGTTCGCGACGGCTCTCACGAACGGGCCATCTGCGGGCGCGGGAGCAGCTGGAATCCCTCTGGGAGCAGATCGACGTGATCGAGCTCGACGGGGCGCTTGCACAGTCGGCGGGCGAGCTCGCCGAGGCGCACGGGTTGCGGGCCGGCGACGCCGTTCAGCTTGCGTCGGCGCTGCTGTCGAGGGCGCCGGTGCTCGCGACCTGGGACGTCGCGCTCGCCCGCGCAGCCACGGAGGCCGGGCTCGCGGTTGCGCCCTGACTACGGGTAGACGGCGGCCTTGAGGTAGTCGCGCGGCGGGTCCGCGAGCAGCGCGGCGACTCCCTCCAGCCCGACGCGGTGGGTGATCAGGCGCTCCCACGGGTAGGCGCCGCTCGCGAGGAACGCGAGCGCGGCGCGGACGTGACGCGGCGCGTGGTGGAAGGCGCCGCGCAGCGTCAGCTCCTCGTAGTGGAGCCGGTAGCCGTCCACCGGCAGATCCGTCCCGCGCGGCAGGCCGCCGAAGAAGACCACGGGGCCTCCCGGCCGGGCGAGCTCGACGGCCTG
>ORJL010537491.1_pt1 | contig 10178 bp, 13 predicted proteins | sample 1779941 | NCBI WGS metagenome assembly ORJL01 (sample SAMEA104232317, study PRJEB22302) | groundwater metagenome | biome: forest; feature: aquifer; material: groundwater | place: USA | collected 2011-08-07 | depth 5.8 m | reverse complement strand
TGCCCTGCGACATCAACACTTCAATCTGACGAAGCACCACCACGATCTGCTCCGCGCTGAACCTCTTCTTCGGCATAACCAAAGCTCCTTTCCAAGCTCAGTTTCTCACAAAGCTTGGTCCAAAAAAGCCAGGTCAGGTCAGGTCCAGGGACGGAATGTAGCAAGCCTTGTTACCGCCAATTGAGATAGCGGCGTTCGTCGCTTCAATAAAGTGCTCGGCATTCTCAATCCGCTTCTCTGGCGGCAGTATCTCAGGCTCCGTCTTAGGCAAGCCGTCAATTTGGTCTTCGTTGAAGACAGAGTATGTGCGCAGCATCGATATCGTCTTATCCTCCTCCGTCTCCTTATCTTTGATGTTGAGTTTCTTGGTGAAGACAACGACGGCCGATTTCTCGCCGGCACGAACCTGGGCGCCAACGTTCTTCGCTTGCTTGTATGTCATCCAATTGGGAGTTGAGTATCCTTTCTCCTCCCGCTCGGCCCATAAAAGCATTACGTTGATGCCGTTGTACGCTCGATTGGTCGCGCCGTTGTGCGGCATTATCCCGCTCGTGCGTCCGTTCTTCCAAGGCTTCGTCCAGGTAGCGACACCTGCTTCAAGGTCTTTGATGATATTGGCAGTCACACTCTCGTAGAGAGAATGAATGTTCATAGCGAACCTCCATGTGGAACGTCCGCTCTTAATTCTACCGCGAAAAGAAAAAGGCTGTTAGAAAGAGAGCCTAGTGTGAATTGCCCCGCCGAGATGCACGTTTGAGTTCATTTCATCCAGCATCTTTATGTGATGACATGGCCGACAAAGTACTTGCAGATTATTTGCGGCATGATTGCCGCCGCGCCCTAATGGAATGATGTGGTCGATTTCTAAGTCATCCGTAGACCGACATTTGATGCTTTGCGCACCTAATACGTCGATTAATATCGATGCCCATGAACCGGAAGCACGTTTGCGTCGTAGATAATAACTTCGCTTCTCTCTCTGCGTTTTTTGCACTTGCGCGAAAATAAGCCTTTGCAGGGCGAGATTTGAAGAAGTCTGTCTTGCATTCAATGCAAGTAGCCATATGAACTTAGTATAACAAAAAAAGAGCCCCATCGGGGCTCTAAGCACGTCGCAAAGGAACGATGTTAGTTTGTGAGAGCAACCATTTATCAGGCACCTTTACGTCGGTGCCGTTGACGCCAATGAAGCCAGCGATAGCTCCTGTTTCGTCGCGGATAGCGAAGACAATCCGCCCGCGATGAAAGCCCTGGCTCACAATGCCGATGCCGAGACGCTCTGCATCTGCCTCGCTAATGCCAAGCTGTTTTAGCTCGTCGCTGTATTTGAGCTTGGTGAGATAGGTAGCGGGGTCAAACGCTTCCTTCGGTTGGGGTGGAGCAGGTTGGGATTTCGCCGTCCTGCCCGTCGGTGCTTGTGGAGCGGTAGGAGAGTTGTTTCGGCCCGCATTAGCGGTGCCGAACAGTTCCCCAAGTTCCTTAGCTGCCTTGTACATGCCCTGGTAGTTCATGACGTGAGCGTAGAGGGCGATGCAGTCTCCCGAGAGAGAAGCTGAGTGACAGCGAAAGCTGTTTGTCTCCGGAAAGAGTTGAAGCGCACGGGGGTCGTCCGAGCATACGGGGCAAGACGAACGTAGGTCTTTCCCCACCTGCTTAACCTGTAAGCCGAGCTGTTGCGCAACTTGCGTTACGTCAATCGCTTCGGCCAGTTCTTTGAAGGGAATGAAACCTGGCACGGATGCCTCCTGTTGATAGCGGAGAGGACAAGTCCGTGGTTAATGATACCATAGGGGCAGACGTACTTTGTTCGTTGGAGTGTGGATGAGCCAATCCCGATAAATGCGTAGGTGTAAGCGCTACTCGGGAAGGCCCACCCGCACTTCAACAACAGCGGGAAGGAGTACACCATGCCTAAGAATGGTAGTGCGAATAAACCCGCCGCGAAGTTTCGTATCGGCTGGGGTACTGCAACCGTGTGGGAGAACGACAAGTTCTTCAACGTGGTGCTGTCGAAGTCCTACAAGGACGGCGAAGAATACAAGGATACGGACCAGCTTGGACACGGCGATTTGCTGAACGCATCGAAGGCGCTTGAACGTGCCGAGAGCTGGATCAGCGAACAATAAGAAACGAGGAAGCCCGCATTCGCGCGGGCTTTTACTTAATCAAGAAAGTAGACGTTAGTCGTATCCAGCCGCGAGAAAGGCGCGGATGTTCTTCGCTGTTTCGTGGTCGCCATATAGTACGGATTCATGAATGCGTCGGTTCCACTCCATGATATTGAGCTTGCGTTGAGGTTCGCGGGCAATGTGCGCGTTAGTTCTGCGTTCGTCGTCTTCGCGTCGATGGAAATCATTGCCTTCGGCAGACTGACCGTACTCAAGGGTGTGAGTATTAAACGCGGTCAGGGTCATGGCTCACTTCCTTTCTGCGGGCATGTCCGCGCCGAATGTTCGGTAGAACTACAGATTGAACAGCTTTGCGGCTTCCGCTCTTTCTTCACACCACCCACGGCCTCAGAGATTTCGAGGTCAAGGGCGTCTCTCGCATCAAGCAGCTTTCGTAGCGCTGCTGTGTCCATTAAAAATTTCCTTTCCTATGATGAGTGGTTCAAACCCAACTCGCTTAAACGGGTGCTCAAGCAAGTTAATGGGCGATGGGTAGGTTGATTTGTCGCCCAATGACGGGAAGGCAGCAAAAAGTTGCCCTCGCGATTTCAATTGCAATTTGTCACTCATGAACTCAACGATGTTGTCCGAGTGCTCATTGCTTACGGTTATGTGGATCGTGAAGACCGATTTGAGGCCCCACTGTTTTTTGTAGAGACCCTCTTGGTACACATGGCGATACTGGAGGATTTTGCGCTTGTAGCTGGGGACCTTTGGGTGATTGGTATCAATCCGCTCAGTGTGTCGGTCTGCTTCAAGAAGAACGTTGAAGTCGCCTATCGCACAGAGCTCATCGGACCTCAGCGGGATGGTGTAGGGTTCCGCGCCTTTGTCGGTGGGGAAATTGATTTCACACGGCAAGGAAAGCGTCGGTGTGCCGATCAGGTCCAGGCGACTTTTAAACGGCAGCTTGTATTTTTTAGCTTCGATCATGAAGCTGAGCACAATGTCCGCAATCATCACGCGGTGCCAAAATTGCTCTTGCTTGAATTTGTGTACTGCGTCCCACTCCATTACGGTAACGCCGTTCTGGGTGAGGAGCTTCTGTGCTTTTGGAGTGAGGCCGTAGATGTAGGCGCTATAGCGCCAGTTGCCATTGTCTTTCATGTGCTCGGGGCGGTAGAGCAATCCCTCGTCCATGAGCTGCGAGAGTTCGCGCTTACGATTTTGCGCGGAGCCACCGAGATATGCGGCAAGCAAATTAGAACGACCGTAGCGCACGGTGTTGAGAGCTTTAAATAAGTTGAGTTCGCGCTCGGTCATACATGATGGAATACTCGAAAGTAATTTCCAAAAAAACGGACGGATAGTTCGCTCGGGGCGATCAGGCCGCTACGGTCACTATAGCACGCTTAAAATTCTTCTCGGTCGTCGGCATATTCGAGAATGCGCAGCTCAATCCACAAATTACCTATTGAGCCATCAGGGCGTTTAATGAGGCTCTCCCGCTTGAGGCAAAAGCGATAGCCGTCTTTCGTGCCAGGGGGTATCGGGTGTTGGGTGCTGCGGCCGTTGGGAAGTTTGTTAATCGTCAACACGGTGCCGAGGCGGGCCTTCGTGGGACTGAGTGTTATCTCCCAGAGCAAATCGTATCGGTCGTCGAACTCATCTTCGGGGGGCGCACTCGGCTTGTCTTGTTCCGGTGGCTCATGACGTTTGGTCTGCTTTTGAGATTGGAGTTTTTCAAGGTTGCCAAATTGGAGCCGGAAGGTTTGCGCCGACCTGCCTGAAAGTTTTAATCCAAAGTCTGCGTATCTCGGCGCGAGATTTCCACCGCGATATTCGGGGCGCCAAGTGTGTACCTGCTCTGGCTCGACGCCAAAGTGGTCGGAAATGGTCTTAATGTCATTGCGGTTGATGTTAGTAGTAATGAGCGTGCCCACGCCCGTGAGCGCATCACGCAACAGCTCCTTGCCGTGCATGTGGGATAGGCGTTGGGTCGCAAAGACGCACGAGATGTTTCGTTTGCGCGCTTGGTCGAGGAGCGGGGTGATTACTGTCGCGTCAAAATACTCCTGCACCTCGTCCACCATAAAGATGAGCTGGTTGGCTTTTTCGGTACGGGAGCCAATGGCGCGGTCTAAGATTTTGAAAAAGAACCTACCAAAGAACGATGAGGCATGCGGGCCTAGCTTCGCCCGTTTTGTGTTCACCAGGACAATTTTGCCAGCATCTATGGCGTCGGGCAGGTTGAGCGTGTCGTGCTGTTTACTAAAAAGCGGTCTGAGAGGGCTGAATTGTCCGCATATGTTGGAAAGTCGCTGCAAGATATGCCCATGTGCCTCGGTGAATTGGGAGTATTGAGTAAGGTACCACCGCTGTGCATCTTCGGGCATCTCACTAACAGCCGCGTGTGCCCTCATCGGCAGGTCTTTGCCTTTCTTCTCCCCCATCAAATAGTTTTCAAAATCAACAATAGTCGCGCTCTGGCCGTAAGCTTTCGGGTATCCTACGAGCATGAGTGCGAGTGCGTACTGAAAAGGCGTTGTCATGCGGCCTGTTAGAGGCTCGGCTCCTGCTTCAAAGAGGTAGCGAAACGTTTCTATCGTTTGCGACAGATCGCCATCTTTAAAGCTCTTAAAAAGGTCGAGGCTTGGCGGGTTATCAAATGGGTCGATCATTATCGCTTGAGGAAACTTATCTTGGATGAGCTGCAAAATCTGGTCTTGGCTGTCGATGATAACGAACCCTGGTGGGTTCGATTTCTTCATCTGCTCTGCAACGATGGTTTGCAGGAGTTGGGTTTTGCCGCCACCGCTTTCCGCGAGGATAAAGCAATGGCGCGGCCACATATGCGGAGGAATGAGGTCGAGACTGAATGCTGATGGGGCAGGGAGCGCAAAGTCGCCCTCGGAGTGGGTGGCGGGCGTTCTGTTGGTGTCGAGAAATTCTTGGAAGCGTTGGAAACCTAAAAAGAGCTTTGCATGAACGTCCTTGGCCTCAAGGGTGCTGTCAACATGCCAGCTTGTTCTACGACCGTAAAATTCCGCGAAGTAAATGTTATTGTCTTTTTGAACCTTCTTCTCTTTGCCATTCCTGTCGATGATTACTTCAGTTGTAGGGTCTCGCTCTAAGATGACCACGCGTTCCATGTTGTTGTCGCGGATCAGCTTCTTCTCTTCCTCAGTAAAGTCGAGGTAGACGATAATGTTTTCTCCCTTGCCTCCCCAGAGAGGTTTCTCGTGGACAATGCGGTGCTTCATTAGCGGAGCGGTGCCACGCAACGTTGCATACTCTCGATCCAAACATCTCCGGCGATTTCACAGCGGCTATCGACTGGTTTTTGTCTGTTTTGGTTCTGGTTTGGGGGGACGTATTGTTGTTGAGACGGCAGCGGTGCTACGCAACGTCCCAAACGGTCGATCCAAACATCTCCGGCGATTTCACAGTTGCGTCGGAGGTGCAAATGTTTTCGGACGAGTTCATCAAGTTTATTGAGTTCATCAACTGTTAGTTTCTTCTGTTGCTGGTTCGGTTGAGGCGGTGCAGGTGGGGAGCTGGTCTGCTGAACGGGTTGTCGAGTAACGACAGCTGTTGGACGGGACCAGGAATAAAGAAGCGCAACGCCTAGCCCCGCCATGATTATGAAGTAGACACCAGGCGGGCGCGAAACCCATCGCACAATGTCATTAAACCATACGAAGAAGTCGCTATTTTTCTGAAGCATGACGGCCTCCCAGGAGCGTTTTTAAAACGTGTCGCTCAACCTCAGCGCGTGCGGAAGTATGGCAGGCTTTCGTTCTTTTCTTCAAGGGGCCGAGACGCTTCAAGGACGCAGGTCGCTCGGGAGTAAAGTCGCCGCTGTGGGTGTAGGCGGTAGTGGCATCGAGGTCGATTAGGACACGGGGGTTAGACACGCCCAAATAAAAAGACAGTTCCTCAGCATCCCACTTAGTCACGGCCATTACAAACTTTTCGGCGATGCCCATGAGGTGTGGTCGCTGGTCGCGTGCGTCATCAAGAATGTTCAGGGAAACGGTGAAGCGGTTTTCAGCCAAGGGGAGGGGGAAGCGGAAGAAACCGTAATCTACAATCACCACCGGTCCTCGGCTCTGTGCGATCAGCAAGCCTCCTAAGAGCCTTGAAGTAGTGTCGCCTAGTTTGGCGCGGTCTAAGTTCGCAATAACAATCGGCGCATCAAATGTTGTCTTAGGCTGGCCGACAATATTGCGGATGGTGGGGCTCATGAGGAAGAGCCCCATGCGGTTGAGCAATGGGGCAAAGTTAGTTGCTCGCTGTTTGCGGTCCCACTTTGCTACCGTCAGCCAAAATGCAGCAACGATTGGGTCAGTGCACTCTAGCGTGTCTCGAAAGGACGGATCTGTCAGAAGTTTGAGGATACCGAGTAAACTTTGGTCATTGTCCAACAGGAGGCGTAGGCAATTGGCTAAGTAGTAGTTGGCGTTTGCACGAGTAAGGGTCGTCGGACCTTCCGCAAACATCGCATCAAAACAGGCGCACAATTGTTCGGTTAGTAGTTGTCGGTTGTCCTTCGGAACGTCCTTGAGGACGTTGAGCCCGATAGGGTGCTCGGTATCGGTGGCGTCGAAGAATATCGCCTGTTCGGTTAGAGGTTTGGGTAAGATGTTTGCGGCGGCTTTTGCAAAGTCGCCTGTTGGATCGATGATGGTAACGCCAACCGAATAATCCAAGAGCTGCAAAAGCAAATCTGTTTTGTCGGGCAAGCCCACGATGAGTTTGTTCACGATGTAAAACCGCGACGCCAGCCCTGGAGTTCACCTTGTGCTGGAGGCTCGGCTCGGTGTCGGGCGTCGCGGTGCTACGTCACGAAGAACAGTCCACCGGTAATTATATAACGGAAAGGTTTTTGTGGTGGCCGCACTTTTGTCCGTCGAGCGCGTATGCGCTCTGACTTTTAGCTCTTGCAGCCGAGGAGCTTCATGCGACGAGGGCCACTGCGTCTCAGACGAAGGAAGAGACCAAAAGAGATAAAAGTCAGAGCGTTAGCGAGGCGGCAAAAGTGCGGAAATGTGAGCGATAGCAAGGGATTTGTCGCTGATGTTGGGGTACAAGCAGTATGTATAAGGATTGTACCCTCAGCTCGTACCCGTAAACGGAAAGAGCCAGGTTGGACCCTGGCTCAGTTTCCCGTTAGGGAAGGGTAGTACCTTTATCGCGCTCTGCAATTCGAGCTTCCATCCACGCTTCCACCTCGGCCTCAATCCAGGCAACTCGTGAGTAGCGGCCGACTCCTAAGCGCATGCGCTTTGGGAATTTGCCGACGCTCTCTAGCCTCCCAATTTGAGTTGGTGACAGCGTAATCTTCGCTCGCACCTGCTTCTTCGATAAAAAGTTCATGGTCAGCTTCCTTTTCAGGAAGAGCCATGACTCGTCCGGGTTGTGCCCTTAGAGCGCGAGTATTTTAAGCCTCTCCTCCCAGTTGGCAACAGCCTCTTTCATCTCATCAAAGAAGGTGTGGCGCTGGTAGATGCCAATTACTCCGGCCCTGGTGCCGGAAACGTGGTTGAGTAGGGCTTCAATTACTTCGAGTTTGACGCCTAGTTTCTGTAGGTTGGTAGCGTAAGTTCTGCGCAGGTCGTGGAGGGTCCAGTTAGTTACGCCGCTTAGTTTGTCGAGAGCGACCTTGCCTTTCGACCATCCGTTGAAGGGCGCGTCGGTTCTTCCGCGTGCCGGAAATAAGAAACTTACCCCATCGCGTCCCATCTTCGAACTCAAAATCGAGCCAACCAAGTCGGAATGGGGGAACCTGTGTTCCCGTGAATTCTTGGTTATCTCTTTCGGCAGAGTTATTTGGTTCTCTTGTATCCATGAAGTTCGAAGCGATGCGATTTCATTCCGGCGCTGGCCGGTCAGCATCAGTAGCTTCACTATACTTCCAAACGTCCCACTTCGCTCGGCCGCAATCCACACTGCCTTTAGCTCTGCGTCGGTCAATACTCGCTCGCGGGATGCAGACTTCGAGGGGCGGGTAACGCCAATGAGGGGAGAGACTTTGATGTACCTGGGAGCGCACCAATTGAGAAAGGCTCCTACGGCGGCGTGAGCGTGCCATGCTGTGCCTTTCGAGAGGCGATCTGTAATGTCGGTGATGTCGGCTGGGTCCAGCTCTGCAAGGTGCTTGTGGCGAAGCCTCGGTAAGAAGTGTTTTCTGATGAGCCGCTTAATCTCGTAGGCAGTAGAGGTTTTGAGGGTGGGGACGTAAATCTCTTCGTAGGTGGCGTATGCCTCGCCAAAAGTCTTTTCGCGCTTCCTGTGCTGCCCTAGGGTAATCTCAGCCAGCTTTTGTTTGGCAAGTGAGCGAGCTTCTTTCAAAGTTATGGTGGGGAAGTTTCCCAGCTTTATTCGCTGGCGTTCCTGTCCCACGAGCAGGAGCCAAGTCATCGTGCCGCCTGGGTTGACCCGAATACCGAAGGATTTTAGGCCCTTATCCCAATACGTTATCTGCCCCGCAGTAGGCTTGAGGCTTCTGACTGTCGTATCGTTTAGGCTCAGTATAGGCACATAAAACCCCTGTGGTGCGGTGAGGAACTATGTACGCTATAGTGCAGGAAAAGCAATAAAAACGGGGGTTTCCTATGCAGCCTGGTTGGTGTGTTCCGCTATGTTCTTCTCGACCTCCAGTCTCCAAAACCGGGGGTTGTAGGTTCGAGTCCTACCACTCCTGCCACTTAGGCGGCAGCGTTTGTTCGATGTGTTCGGGGAAATGACGATGGGTTGGGGGGTGGCAGTCTGGACGCTCGCGGGCGCAGCCTTGGGCGCTGCCTTCAGCCTGGCCCTGAATAGTTTTGGCCTCAGCGTCATCGATTGGGTTCGGCAGGACTTTCTAAGCGGCGGCGCTGCCAACACGGCGGCGTGGGCGGCCGTAGGCGCCGTAACCGGCGGTTTCATGGGACTGATTTATCGCCACACGCGCTGATTTGCGGCGCCTTTCGGCGACAAGGCGATACGGACAATACCCGTCCAGTCATCCGGCGCGGACGAGATCGAAAAAGCCCGCTCAGCGGCTGTTCGCTCCAACGGAGCCGGTCGGCTGAATTTTGTTGGCGACAAAGCCCTCGGGATAAAATCGGGCGTCATAATAGAACTCGCCAAGCCAGCCCGCGATTTTCAGTTCAGCCGTGCAGCGCTTGAAGAACGTTTTCTGAAGCGATGGCGCAACTTGAGTGTTGGCCGCCTCGAGTCTGCAGATTTCGCGTCGGATATGCTGTGCCGATTGCACGTCGGAGTTTTCTGCCCGCGACGACTCGACCAACATCAGGCAAGTGAAAAGGCCGAACAGAATTGCCATCTTCATGAGCCATCCCCCGGGCAAAGAGCCTGCGTCGCTTAGCAAGCCAACAAGCACATCAAAACAAGGCAATGTTAAGAATAATAGATATTATTTATCAAAGGGTTATTGCGGTTTCGGGCGGAAAGCCGCCGAGCCCGGGAATGAGTTTGGGCAACATATTGCCGGCGGCGTTGGGCTCGTTCGGTTTGCCGGAATGGTGATTTCGGATTGGCTTCAATGACTTGATCGGAACGGAGCGGCGTTGCGGTCCGGCCATCCCTGCAGACCGGATTTTTTCGCATTTTTTTTTGATGTGCGAGCCGGCCCGGTGGCCATTGTAACCAAGGCTCGTCTCAGGCTTCAGGGCTGGCGGCGTCTCGGAAAGAAAAGGTCGCCGCGGCGAGTGGCGTCTGAAAATCTGACTCTAGCATCGGCCCGTGCAGCCGCCTCCGAGTGCAGAGCATTCGTTGCTGGTCATGCAGGCCGCATAGCCGCCGATTACGCAACAGCACGAGGAGTAGGATGGGCAGCTCGCCTTGATTATTCGCGAGTGCGGCCCTTTCAGTTGTTTGTTGAGATCGAGCAACGAAAGCCGCTGTTGACTGCGCGGTTGCGAAACAACTTCTTGTGCGTATCCCACAGTCGCAAATGTCACCAGAGACAATGCGAGCACACCCCCCACGACTTTCCTGATCGTGGCTGCTGCGGAAAACCGCGAGGTTGCAGACCCGGCTGCTGCGGCACGCGAGCCGCTCGAC
>ORJL011222447.1_pt1 | contig 10179 bp, 8 predicted proteins | sample 1779941 | NCBI WGS metagenome assembly ORJL01 (sample SAMEA104232317, study PRJEB22302) | groundwater metagenome | biome: forest; feature: aquifer; material: groundwater | place: USA | collected 2011-08-07 | depth 5.8 m | reverse complement strand
TTATCACCAAGGACAACGTCACCATCAAGGTGAACGCTGTAGTGTACTTCAGGGTAGAGAACCCGGTCGTTGCGGTGGTCGCCGTGGCGAACTACGTTGGGGCAACCGTTCAGATCGCACTCACCACCTTGCGAAGCGTCTTGGGGCAGTCAGAGCTAGACGAGGGGCTGGCGCACCGGGATCAGATCAATGAGAAGCTACGGCACATCATTGACGAGCAAACGGAAAAGCCTTGGGGGGTAAAGGTCACCGTTGCTGAGGTGAAAGACGTCCTGCTCCCTGAAGTCATGCAGCGGTCCATGGCCAGCCAGGCAGAGGCGGAAAGGGAAAGGCGCGCCAAGGTGGTGCACGCCGAAGGCGAGCATCAGGCGGCGAAGGCTCTGGCCCTAGCAGCCGACATTATTGCCCAACACCCGGTAGCCCTCCAGCTCCGTTACCTCCAGACCATGGCGGAAATGGCCAGCGAAAGGACAAGCACTATCATTCCAATCCCCCTGGATCTGTTTGACCTGTTCCGCAACCTACGGGATAGGAGCAACGGTTCAGCAACGCCACAGGTGGGCAGGCCGGACTACGAAGCAAGCGCGGTTGCCAAAGACTGAGTGGGATGACACCCATACGTAGTCATCATGGGGCAGAATACGATGAACAGAGAAGCGAACTACCAGAAATGGCAGGCCAGCCGCCGCAGGCTGCTGAAGCTCATGGGGGCGGCTGGAGCCATCGCTATAGCCGCCCCCTTTGTGCCTGGATTGCTCACCAAAGCAGCCGGCGCGCCGCCGGAGGAACACAAGGAACCCGACAGCCAACGGCGGCTTCGGCGGTGGGCGATGGTCATTGACCTGCGGAAATGCGATGGGTGCCAGGGCGTTGACGCACCACCCCAGTGCACTGCCGCCTGCATCCAGGGCCGCTTCTTGCCAGAGCCTATGGAGTGGATAGAGGCCTACGAGCATGAGCTGCCGGGCGGCGGCACCCAGTTCCTTCCCACGCCCTGTATGCAGTGCCAGAATCCCCCCTGCGTGAACGTATGTCCCGTAGGAGCCACCTGGTCCACTCCCGAGGGGATTGTGCTCATCAACCAGAACCGCTGCATTGGGTGCCGGATGTGCATGGCGGCGTGTCCCTACGAGCGGCGCTTCTTCACCTGGGGCCAGCCTGCCATTCCTCCCGAGGCGCTCTTTGTGGAGTACAACCCAGAGCACCAGGTCCCCATGAAGAGGGGCGTCGTCTACAAGTGCGATTTCTGCCCCGAGATGCTCCGCGTGGGCCGCATGCCCTACTGCGCCCAGGCCTGCCACGGCAAGGCCATCTACTTCGGAGACCTGGAAGAAGATGTGGCCACCAACGGTGAGGAGGTCGTGCAGCTTTCCCGCTTCCTCACCGAGAACGCTGCCTACCGGTACAAGGAAGACCTGGGGACCCGGCCACGGGTCTACTACATCGCAGGCCATGGGGAGGAAGTGGGGCGCGATCCCTACACCAAAGGTCGCAAAGCAGCGCAATGGCCCTGGCAAGAGAAGATACAAGGAGCGAAGCAATGGAAGCGATCCGGCCGTTGAACCACAGCCAGCGCCTCCTGGAGACGCTGATTCTGGCTCCACTGCGAAGCACCAGCAAAGGGTTTTATCTCCTGGTGGCTATCCTCCTGGGGATCATCGCATGGGGAGTCTACGCATACTCCCTGCAGCTTCGGGATGGACTCATCGTCACTGGGATGCGGGACCGCGTCTCCTGGGGCCTCTACATCGCAATGTACGTCTTCTTTGTTGGCGCCAGCATGGCGGGTACTTTTGTCTCGGCCATCCTTCGCATCACCAAGGCCGGATGGCGCACGCCCATCACCCGTGCCGCCGAGATGGTCACTGTGGCCGCCTTACCCATCGCCGCTCTTTTCATCCTCTTCAACTCTCGGCAGAACCCACACATGACCCTCTACAAGCTGACCATGTTCAGCCGGTGGGAGTCTCCCATCACCTGGGACGTTTATGGCCTCATCACCTATCTCACCGCGAGCTTGATCTATTTGTACGTTGCTCTCATCCCAGACTTGGCCTATGCCAGGGATCACATTGGGGCCCAAGCCTCTATGGCGCAACGCTGGTTCTTCAGGACCTTCGCCATTGGCTGGCAGAACAATCCCCTTCAACGGCGCTACCTCCGGTTGGCCGAGACGGTGATGATGATCCTGGTCCTCCCCATCGCCGTGGCCATGCACACGGTGACGGCCTGGCTATTCGCCATGACTCTGCGAGACCCCTGGGACAACCCAATGTTCGGCATTTACTTCGTGGGAGGCGCAATCTTCTCGGGAGTGGGCATCATTGTCATCCTCATTGCCCTGCTAAGGAAGGTATACAAACTAGAGAACTTCATCACCCGAAAGCACTTCCTCTACCTGGGTTACTTGCTAGCCGCCTTCGCCGGCGTCATGTTTTATTTCAACGTCAGTGAGTTCGTCACCCACGCTTACAAGCTCCGGGGTGATATGTCCCTTTTCCTGCAAGAGCAATTTTACGGGCCCATGGCTCCTCTGTACTGGGCCTACCTCTGGGGCGGACTCGTAGCACCCGTCGCCATTGTGCTGCTGCCGTTTACCCGGAACATCACTGGCATAGTGGTGGCCTCGGTGTTGGTGAACCTAGCGATGTTCATTGAACGTTACCTTATCGTTGTGGGTGGATTACAGCTCCCCCTGAACCCCTATGAGATCGCCAGCTATTCACCAACGTGGGTGGAATGGTCCCTTCTGGCCGCAGGGGTCGCGGTGTTCGTGCTCATCGTCGTGGTATTCCTGAAGCTCGTCCCAGCCCTGGCCGTCACCGAAATGCTGGAAGAGAACGGGACGGCGAACAAGTCAGACTCCCCTCCTCGCCCTTTGGAGAGGAACCTGGGCATTTTCTAGGAGGTAAAGGCAATGCTTAGGAAGGCATTCTGGATGATAGTGCTCCTCTCGGCTATGGCGATGTTGCAGGCGACGCCTGTGGCCGCAGCGGGACCTGCCGTCAATCTAGAGCTGTTGATGAAGCCAACGGCCACAGACGGCGAAAGAGTAGCCATAGAAGCATTCCTGTCGGACTCTGCGGGTGCTCCGTTGGCGGGCGAGTTGGTGACGTTCTTCCTAGACACAGAGTTCCTGAACATCGCAGGAAGGATCCAGATGGGCGCCGCCATCACCGACGAGGCCGGGCGAGCACGCGTGCTGCACGCCTTCACACAGGAAGGGGAAGCAACCGTCACGGCGCGGTTGGAGGGGAATGACGACTTGGGGGAGGTGGAAACTTCCCAAGTGGTATCCCTAGCGTCGGTCGGGCAGCTCTACCAGGAAGCGCGGCCTTTCCGTATGCCCGGCGCCAACATCGCTATTGTGGTGGCCGTGCTCACCACAACCTGGGGTATCTTGGCGGCGGTGGTGCTGCTCCTGTGTCTTGTTGGCCGTGCCGGGGCCATGGAAGAACGCGCAATTGATGCTAGACGCCTCAGAACTGAGGAGGGAGGTGTTCTCGCATGAAAGGGCATCTTTTCCCAGTTGCATTGCTGGCGGCGGTCGTGGCCCTGGGCGCATCGTTGGTCATGGTAGTCACCTTGCGCCCCTGGGCCGGCGCCGACGAAAGCTACAATACCCATCTGAACTTCCAACAAGGGGTGCCTGGAGACTATGGCCGCACGCCCCTGGCCTGGCTTGGCGCGGAAAGCAGCACACCTATGGGGTGGGACATCAGCAGCCACGCCCCTCAAGACGTGGACAAGGCCTATGCCCTCTACGTTGCCAGGGGATGCGCAAGCTGCCACGGCTTCAAGGGCGACGGCAGCCTGGTCGGATCAGACCTGTTGGAGGCGTCAATAGCAAAGATCGGCAAGGCGGTGAGGCGTGGGCCTGGCGGAATGCCAGCCTACCATGAAGCACACCTTGCGGACGAAGAGCTGAAGTTGATCACCGATTACCTGCTCAAGCTGCAAGAGGCTGGGGCTACATCAGCCCCAACCGTGACTGCGCCCAAAACACCTACACCAACGCCCACAGTGGTTGTGGCAACTCCGACCCCTCTACTCACACCCACCGTAGTGGTCCCAGAAGACGGTACGCCCACATCTACGCCAACGGCGGCCATAGCCACTGCCAGACCCACGTCTACCGCGCCAGCCACTGAGATTCTTATGCCCACGTGTTCACTCACGCCTACCCCAACGGCGCCCGGGGCTGCGCCTTCCGGTCCCCTCTGCTTACAGGCGGCATGGACTCCCATCACTGTGGACGGCAACGCAGCCGACTGGGCAGCCATCCCTGGGACGAGCGTGTCGCTGACACAGGTCAAGCCTATTCCTCGCCTTCAGATGGGCAAGCTCGCACCGATGGTCGTGACCTTGAAAGTGGCGGTGGACTCCAAGATGGTGTACATCCTGCTAGAGGTACCCGATGACTATGACTGGGTCCCCACAGACCCGTACCTCTCGGCCAAGATGTCCGTAATGTTCCGAATTGACGACCCTGCCGAGCCCCATATGGGGACGACAGAAGAGGAACAGAAGAAGAGCCTGGGCATAGTAGATATGTGGCACTGGACGCTGGCCTGCGGCCCGGGAGAGGTCGCTGGTGGCGGCGGCAGCCCAAGCGGCAAAGACGCCAAGTGCAGCCTGAACGACGAGTGGTCCACTACCCCAACTCTACGGAAGAGCGACAATACCCCCCAGGGGGAGAACAGCGTGGCGGGGGCATGGGAGCACACCGGCCGCACCGCGGGACCAGGAACCCCCGGCACATGGATCTTTGAACTCTCCCGTCCTCTGGACACCCAGGACCCCCAGGACGCCCGCCTGACGCTGGGGGGCAAGGCAAATGTTGCTCTGGCTTATTGGGACCCCGACGAGACCCCCGACGGCTGGACCGAGGTGGGCCATGTCCAGAGCGCCTCGCCCCATGGTTGGATTCAGGTCCTCTTGCCGCCTGCGGCTCCATAGGTTCGTTGCCTGTCGGGGGTGTGGGGGTATCCCCCACACTCTCCCCCCTCCTGCGAGAGGGAGGCAAGGGGGCGAGGTATCCGCCTCCAATAGGAATCCCGACCTGTCGGGACTGTAAGGGGCAGCCACTTTTGCTAAGCACTTCAGGCACAGGCTACCAAAGAGGTTTTCGGCAGCAGTGGTGGACAAGCTCCCGCCAGATGAAGGGGAGGGAAGGAACAAAGGAGAAAGTCTATGGCCTGGCGTCATGGCGCCGCCCCTACTGCGGGCGCCCCGGTAGCAGCCCTATCCAGGCTTCGTGAGGGCTGCTACCGCCTGTTTAGCCAGAGCTTGCTTTACCCGCAGGAGGAGCGTCTGCGAGGCCTTGCACTGGCCGTGAACGAGCTGGCCCGGCGAGGACGCCGCAGCCATCTGGCAAGCTGTTACCCTGGCTGGAGGGAGATTCTTCGTGCGGTGGAGGCTTTGGCCTCTGAAGAGATCGCCCCCCTCCAGTCTCAGTATATTCGCGAATTCTACAGTACATGCGAGGGTGGGTGCTCCCTTTGGGAGTCGTCGTACATCGGTGAAAACGCCTCGGCCCAAAGCCACCTCCTCGCCCAACTGGCGAAGGAGTACGCCCAAGCAGGAGTGACGCCTTCACCCTATGGTGATGAGTCCAGAGATCACGCCGCAGTGGAACTGGAGTTCATGGTCTATCTCTGCAGTATGGAGGCCGAGGCATGGGAGCAAGAAGACCTCATCTCGGCACTGGAAGCCTTGCGTCAGGAAAGCGGCTTCCTAGAACGGCACCTGACAGGCTATTTCATCAAAGTTGGCAGGAGTGTAGCAGATTGCTCCTCATGCGATAGTTATCGCTGCGTCATTGCCACCGCAGCGGATTTTGTCCTGTACGACCTAGACCTACTAAAGGCGTTGTTGCGTCGGTTTCAGTCCTACACACTCCCCAGCGATGTTCCTTGAGCCACCGGCGGTGAGGGCAATGAGTCAAAGGCCGAAGGCTCCCCACGGCGCGGAACAGACGGAAGGGCATGCGTATGCCCTGGCTGCGGCGGTGCTACTGTGTGCAGACCTGAAAACGTTGGGCGGCGGCCTTGATATTCAAGAGTTAGTCCAATGGCTGGCAAGTTCCAGCCAGAACGTAAAAGCCTACGCGCTCCCCGACCTTTGCCGTACTCCTAAGGCAATAGCTCCCACAGTGAGAGACGCGGAACGAGTGGTGCTGGCAGTCTGCTCTTCAGATTTTGCAGAAATAGGGGCTAGGCAACAGGTGCAACAGGCAGGTCTTGACCCCCTAGCAACTGTAGTCCTCAATCTAGGCGCTTTTGCAGCGCTGCTGCAGGACCGTGGCCTGGCAATGGAGAAGGCCAAGGCTCTGCTGGCAGGCGCAGTCGCACGGTCCAGGGCTTCCCCCAGAGCAGCTCCAGAGAACCGGCGCTCCCTACTAACGCTTCTGGGGCAAGAAGACGTGGTACGCTGCCAGGCTTGCGGTAGGCCGGTTGTTACTACTTTGATGCTCAATAGACTGAGGGCGCTGCTGGGCAAAGAAGATGGCGGCCTGGCTGCTCACCTAGCAGGCATCTGAAAAAGGGGAGTCCAGAGGGGCTTTGCCCCTCTGGTGGGGGGCTAGGGGTATCCCCCAGATTCAAATCTCCTGTTTGGGAGTGGGGTGAAAGGGCGGGCAGCAGTTTTCCAGCACCCTGCTAGGGTAGTGAGTCATGAGTTCCCTGCAAAAGTGTCAAACGTTGGGTTGTCAGACCCAATGGCTGATGGGGCAGAGCAAGCCGGCACTCGGGCCGGCAAGCTGCCCCCTCGGCTAGCCAGGGTGCCTTTGCATCGTCTAGAGCACCTTCGCCACATCGGCTCGCACGAGACGGTTAATCTCGGCCAGGCTATAGCCTGCCTCCGCCAGAATCTCCCGGGTGTCCCGGCCTGGACGCAGGGGCGCGTCATGGCGTTTGGAGAAATGGTAGTCGGAACTTTCGTAGGGCAGAGTAGGCAAGGCCAGCTCCACATTGTTGCCCTGGGAGTGCAGTAGGCGGTGGGGCGCCTGGACGTGAGGCTCCTCCAGCACCGTCGCCGGCGTATTCAAGGGCGCCACTGGGATGCTGTTTTCCTCCATGAGCTGCACCAGGCGGCGACTGTCCATGGAACGCGCCGCCTCCTCAATACGGGGGAGGGTTACTTCCCGGTTCCTGCCCCGTCCAACGTTATCCTCCAGGTCGGGGTTTTCGGCCAGGTCGTCAAGGTGCAGGGCCTGGCACAGCCGCTTCCACTGAGCGTTACTGGTGACCCCAATGAAAACCTGGCGGCCGTCGGAGCATTCAAAAAGGTCGTAGACGCCCCACCCACCCCCCATGCGGTTCCCCCTGTCCCGTTCTCCCATGGGCCGCGGAGGCTGGCCGGTCTGCTGGGTGCCCGCCATGTGCTGGCCCACGAAGAAGAGGGCTGTTTCAAACAGGCCGCCGGTAATCTTCTGGCCCTTGCCCGTTTGCTGCCGCTCCAAGAGAGCGCCCATCACACCCATGACGGCGTAGGTGGCCGCGCCGATATCCACAATGCTGGCCCCTGCACGCAGGGGCCGCCCCTGGAGGCCGGTCATATAAGCCAGACCAGACATCATTTGGGCCAGCTCGTCCAGGGAGGGTTGTTCGCTGTTGGGGCCGCTCAGGAACCCTTTGACGCTGCAGTAGATGATGCGCTGGTTGCGCTGAGCAAGCTGTTCGTAACCAATGCCCAAGCGGTCTGTGGTGCCCGGCCCCATATTCTCCACCATCACGTCAGCCCTATCCGCCAGGCGGTAAAAGACCTGGACCCCTTCCGCCTTCTTCAGGTCTAGGACGATGCTGCGTTTGTTGCGGTTGAAGAAAAAGAAGCTGCCGTTGCGGGCTGTGCCGATGCGGCTTGGTTCCAGGGCGTCCGGCGGCTCCACTTTGATGACATCTGCACCCATGTCCGCCAGGATGAGGCCGGCTGAGGGCCCCGCCACGATCTGTGAAAGCTCCAACACGCGAATATTGCGCAGGGGAAGTGCATCCATAGTAGCGCTCCTGTAAGGTGTAACTTTGCAGGGTCAGAATCTCCGAGGGAGACAGACGAAGAAGGGACTGCCAGCCGAGAGGAGCAGTCCCTTCTTCATTAGACCTGCCTTCTTTGTGGAGGTCCAGTCGTCCCTACTCTCGCCAGATAAGCTCTGCTTTGCTCCAGTTGTACTGGGTGATGGTGATGGGCAGGTCATGGACGTAGGTCCATGCAGACCTGGCGCTGGTGTGCACAGGGAGAGGCGCCACGACCATGTCATTCAGCACCATGTCCTCCATGGCCCGGGCCTTCAGCTTCTTTTGGGCGGGGTCCTGGGTAGCAGCCAGGTCCAGATAGGCAGCGTCAAAGGCCTTGTTGCTGTAGCCCGTCCAGTTTCGGGCGCCGCCGGTCAGGAAATAGCTGCCCATTAGCTCTTCCGGCACCCCTGTAGCCTGGCAGAACCAGTAGGGCATGAGAGCGTAGTTCAGCTTACCGAAGATGTCGTCAATACGTGCAGAGTCCCCAAGCTCAATGGCGGCGCGTATGCCTATTTTGTTGAGCTCATTGGCGACAAACTCGCCTTGCTTGGAGTAGGCAGCGGAGCTTTCCACGGGCATCTTGACGTCCAGCCCATTGGGATAGAGTTCCTGCATCAGTCGCTTGGCCTCTGCCAGGTCGGCATCGTGGGGCTGGCGATAGCCGGGCCTCTCCCATATCTCCTTTTCCGTGCGCCCAAAGCCGTCGGTGTCCAGGAGCAGATGGGCTGCGGCATAGCCGTTGTGCATTATGGTGATATAGGACTTCCGGTCAATGGCGAGATTGACAGCTTGCCGGAGCTTGGGATCGCTAAAGGGAGGCTTCGTTGCGTTCATGAAGACGCCCTGAGGCCGGCACTGCGTGCTATATGGCTGCAGGTAGATCTTCTTCTGGGCAATCATCTCATCGTATTTGCCCTTGTTGTCGCTGGTGGGCCAGCCACCGCTCACATCCAGGCGGTTTGTCAGAAAGGCCGACTGCACTGTTTCAGTGCCCGTCATCACGATGAGGTCAATCTCGTCCAAATAGGGCAGCCCCGGCTTGAAGTACTCTGGATTGCGCTCGTACACCCACAGGGCGCCGCGCTGGAAGGACTTCAAGCGGAAGGGGCCTGAGCCAAAGGGACGCTGTTTCAGCATGTCACGGTTGGTTCCGGCTGGAATCATTCCACAGAAACCCGTAGCCAGCACAGAGGGAATAGACGACATACCCTGCTGCATGTGGACCTTGACGGTGAGACCGTCCACCACTTCAATGCCATTGTCGGGCCGGCCAATATCCACAAACTCCTTGATCCAGCCGCATCGTGGAGAAGTGACAGCATCCACCAGGCCCATCATCTTCTCAAAGCTATACTTCACGTCCTGGGCCGTCATGAAGGTGCCATCCCTGGGACCGGCTGGTGTGCCGGGATGCCATTTGATGTTGTTGCGTATCTTGAAGGTCCAGGTCAGCCCGTCGGCGCTGACGGCGTAGGACTCGGCGGCGTCAGGCACCAACGTGTTGCCCTGCGGGTTCCAGACCAGGTTGCTATACATGCGGGCCAGGTGCGTATTCGTGCCGCCGCTGGCATGGTCAAGCGGCCCAAAGATGTTAGGGTCCTGGCCGACGTTCTCTTTTATAACGCCGCCGCGCTTTGGCGTGGTGGTAGGTGTAGGGGTTGGAATAGAGGTAGCAGTAGGCGTGGGTGTTGCTACTACGGCAGGGGGCTGCGTTGCTGTAGGTGTTGCTACTACGGCAGGGGGCTGCGTTGCTGTAGGCGTTGCCGCAGGCTCTTCTCCGCCGCAAGCAGCGGCTATGAGCAACGCGATAACTACGCCCACCCCAAACATTGAGGATTTCGCAAAAAACCGACTATTCATAGCAGCCTCCAAACATCGGATAGCTTTGTAGCTTACGGCCAGCCCCAAGACTCCGCCCCTATTATCCCACTCGTGTCAATAGCTCGTCATGAAAACGACAGTAGTCTACGAAACCAGTGCAAACACACCAAAAGCACTTTGCGTCTACCGTAGCATGTCAGGAGGAAAGTAGAAAGGAGGACTTGAGTGTAGACACATCAGAAAGGGGCGGATTTCACCACTAGAATGCTCCATGGCCTTACCAAAGGATTCCTTTGTCGCCGCAACCCTAGCAGGCTGCTGAAAAAGGGGAGTCCAGAGGGGC
>ORJL010490042.1_pt1 | contig 10179 bp, 11 predicted proteins | sample 1779941 | NCBI WGS metagenome assembly ORJL01 (sample SAMEA104232317, study PRJEB22302) | groundwater metagenome | biome: forest; feature: aquifer; material: groundwater | place: USA | collected 2011-08-07 | depth 5.8 m | reverse complement strand
GTCGTCGACATTGGAGGCCGCGCCGTAAGTGACCATCGGCAGGATGCGCAGATTGTCGCCGTCGTCCAGCGCCTTTGCCAGTTCGTCGGCAAAGGTCATGTAGCTGCCGGACATCAGGCCGCCTGCGACGCCGACAGTCCAAGCGTTCCGCTTCTCCTTGATCGCCGTCTCGTTACTGCCGGACTGCTTAAGCGAGTCCGGGATCGTCTGGCCAATTGCGGGCTGTACCGCGCTCTGTGCCATGGCTGCCAAAACGAATGCGGCTGCCGCCGCTGTCGGGATACGCATTACAAAACCTCCCCCTGAACGCGGCCTTGGCCGCAAAAGACGTCACCTCTGTTGGATTGAAGGAAGACGCAGCCGTTGCTGCGCGGACCCCGCGCACATACCGTTCTGCGTCGTCGAATTTCCCTGAATCGCTACGCAATGCGCCCGAACGCCGCGTAGCCTTGAGCCTTTCGTCGCCATCGCCTGCGACAGGACTCGCATCTGACCCCCATATCGTCGTGGATCGACACACGGCGCCCGATCCCGACCGATGAACCTTTGGTTTCGAAAGTTCGTCGCCGACTGCATTGGTCCGCTTCAGCACGATCGCTGATGCAGATATTCCACAGGGTCAAACTTTCTGTGGATTAGTGTCATGAATGAGGCAGAAGTGATTTTGCGTGATCGGCGCGTGAGCGCACGCAAGTCGCTATCGTTGCCGGTCTGCAACGAGATTGTTGTGAATATGCAAGTTCATGGTAGTTTCGTAGCGATGCACGGTAGCGACGTAATGCTGGCGTGGTAGCGACGTAGCCTGAGTGGCGTTCAGTGCCCTCTAATATTTTTTTTAGTCATGGCGCATTTTTTTGTTCCGACCGCGCTGAGAAGCGTTCGGCAACGTGACGATATTGCGTCGGCGCGCGCGCACGACCGCCGCAGTCTCACCCTGTGAAAGGTTTCCGCGTCTCGACGGTCGGGTCACTGGCGAGTTTCGACGCTCGAAAGCCGGACAAATTTGCGAAGATCGGCCGCAACTCCGGATAGGTGACACACATTGGAGGCGGAAACGCCGGCATCAAATCAAGCCTTGGCGGCCCAAACTGAAGACGTTTTTGGCGTGTGATCATGCAACTCGCGACGTCGCCTCGGGGACAAATAGCGACGGGGGCTGAAGTTGCGCGCGTCGCAACCGGCGTCCAGGTTCAGCGTCCGAATCGGACCGGCCGAAGGGGGAGGCGTTTTGATCATGGCAACGGTGCGCTCCGCGGTCGGAAGCGATGACATCCTAGGTCACCCGCGCGGGCTTTCTTTCCTGTTTGCGACCGAGATGTGGGAGCGCTTCTCGTACTACGGCATGCGCTCACTGCTGGTGCTCTATATGGTCAACTATCTGCTGGAGCCGGCGCGTGCCGAGACCGTCATCGGCTACACCACCCTGAAGAACAGTCTCGAATTCCTCTTTGGGCCGCTAGGCGTACAGCCGCTCTCGTCGCACATCTACGGCTTGTACAGCGCCTTCGGGTATCTTACGCCGGTCTTTGGCGGTCTGCTCGCCGACCGCCTGATTGGCCAACGCAGGACCGTAATTCTCGGCGCCTCACTCATGGCGATCGGTCATTTCATGATGGCCTTCGAGGCGCTGTTTTTCTTCGCGCTCGCCACGCTCATCCTTGGCAATGGCGCTTTCAAGCCAAACATTTCGACACAGGTCGGCGGCCTTTATGCCCCCGGCGACAAGCGGCGCGACCGCGCTTTTTCGATCTTCTATGTCGGGATCAATCTCGGTGCCATCTTCTCACCGCTGGTTTGCGGCACGCTGGGCGAGACGCTGGGCTGGCATTACGGCTTCACCGCCGCCGGCGTCGGCATGCTGATTGGGCTTGCGATCTATGTTGCTGGCGGACGGACACTGCCACCCGATGCATGGGTCCGGCACGTCCGGCAGCCGAAGCGGCCGCTCGACCAAGACGAATGGCGCGCGATCCTGGCGTTATGCGTGTTGTTCCTGCCGGTGAGCTTGTTTTGGGCTGCCTACGAGCAGCAGGGCAACACGATCGCCCTATGGGCCGATGCGCAAACCGACCGCTCGATCCATCTTCTCTTCTGGCGCTTTGAAATTCCGGTCACCTGGTTCCAGGCTTTCAATCCGTTCATGATCCTCGCCTTTACGCCGATCGTCATCGCGCTTTGGGGGTGGCAGTCGCGACGCGGACGCGAGCCTTCGACCGTTTTCAAGATGGCGCTCGGCTGCTTCGGTGTTGCGCTAGCCAATCTGATTCTGGTCGCGGCGGCTTGGCAGGCCGGTTCCGGCCAGGCGAGCTGGCTCTGGCTGCTCGCCTTTTTCGTCCTGCTCACGCTGGGCGAGCTCTACCTTTCCCCGATCGGGCTTTCGCTCGTCACCAAAATCGCACCGGCCCGGCTGATCTCCACATTGATGGGATTATGGCTCGGCACGAGCTTCGTCGGCAATTTTCTGGCGGGCTATCTGGGCAGCTTCTGGAGCAGCATGGACAAGGGGATGTATTTTACGCTGATTGCCGCGATCGCGGCCTCTGCCGGTGTGGTCATTTGGTCGTTCGAACGGCCGCTGCGGCCTATATTGATGGATTGATGCAGGCGGAACCTTTCAATGTTCGAAGAGTTCATCAAACCGTGAAGAAAAGCTCGCTCCGAATGAATGAAAAGCTGATAAGATTCGTCGCGGAGCATCGACCCCACACGCTCCCCCCAGGGTAGGAGAATCTGATGCGAAAGATCGTGGCGATCAGCGCTGTTGCGGGAAGTCTCGCCGTTATGGCAATCGCTTTGCCGAGCAGCGCTGAGGCGCGCTTTGGTGCAGGAATTACGGCCGAAACCGGCTCGTTGGCGCAGCCCGTCTACTATTACTATCGCCGGGGCTACTACGCCACGCGTTATTATGCGCCGCGTTACTATGCGCCCCGCTACTATGCGCCGCGCTACTACGCGCCCCGCTATTATCGCTACTACTGACAGCGATCGTCGTGACGGCAGAGGCGCTGAGCGGTCGGCCGCTCGGCGCCTTTCTTTTTGGCGCTGATGTTTCGCTGGATTGAAGACTGCGGCCACGCAATATGGGCATCAGATAAATGCGAGAAATCGCATTGGGTCTGCGCGCGATTCTAGCCCGCGTTTCGAATTCGAATTCCGACCGCAAGCAGCGAAGCATTATTTCCGCGATCGACGCGAATATTGACAGTGTCGCTATCAATCTTGACGTACCGGGCCACGAGCCGAAGAATTTCCTCGCGCAGGACCGCAATGAGGTCCGTTTGATCGACGAGCGATCGCTCATACTCCAATAAGATTTGTAACCGTTCACGCGCGATAGGCGCCGACCGGCGCTGCGTGAAAAGGTCGAATAGCTTCCTCATGCGGCCCTCGTTCCGAAGAATCTGTCAAAGAGACTTCTCTTCTCGCTTGGGATGCTCATGTCGATTATCTCACCATTCAATCTCCTGGCGGCATCCCAATAGGCGCGACCGGGAGCACTGGTCGGAGCGGAGATGGTAACCGGCGAGCCCAGGTTTGACGCGCGCAGCACCTGCTCGCTCTCCGGGATAATCCCGAGGAGAGGAATGGATAGAATTTCGAGAATGTCGTCTGCGCTCAACATGTCCCCCCGTGCAGCGCGAGCCGGATCGTAGCGAGTAATCAGAACTTCCTTCTCAACCCGCTCCCCGTTTTCGGCTCGAATGGTCTTCGAATCGAGCATGCCAATGATTCGGTCCGAATCCCTTACCGAAGATACTTCTGGATTTGTCACAATAATGGCGGCATCTGCATGACGCATGGCGAGGATGGCTCCCCGCTCGATGCCGGCCGGGCTGTCACAAATGACCCAGTCGAACATCTCGCGCAGTTGCGAAATGACCATCTCGACGCCCTCTTCGGTCAGGGCATCCTTGTCGCGAGTCTGGGATGCCGGAAGCAGCCAGAGCGTCTCGACGCGCTTGTCGCGGATTAGGGCCTGCGAAAGTTTGGCGACACCTTGAATTACCGTGATCAGGTCATAGACCACGCGGCGCTCGGCGCCCATGATCAGGTCGAGATTGCGCAACCCGACATCGAAATCCACCACCACGACGCTTTGCCCGGTTTGGGCCAAAGCGGCGCCGATCGCGGCTGTTGACGTCGTTTTGCCTACGCCGCCCTTGCCAGAGGTAACAACCAGTACTTTACCCATATTGAGTCCTCCAAACAGGCTCAGGCGAGAGCCGTTATCTGTATCGTGGTACCTTCCAGTCGCGCTTGAATCGGCCGGCCGAGGATCGATGAATCCAGGTGTTCTGCCGTCAGGTAATAACCGTCTACGGCCAGCAATTCGGGTTCGGCCTTGCTGCAGAAAATCCGGGCTCGCGGATTTCCATTCGATCCGGCCATGGCCCTGCCTCGAATGGCTCCGTAAACATGAATGGAGCCACCGGCGATCACCTCGGCGCCCGAGCCGATGGAGCCGAGCACGGTTACGTCGCCATTTTCGAATACGATCGATTGTCCGGACCGAACCGGCTCCTCGATCAACAAGGACGTCGGCCCCGAATCCGCAAGCCGCGCGAATCGCGCAGGTTTGGTGGGCTCACTTCGGTCGAGCGCATTGTCGTCGGCCGGCCGTCCACCCCGGAGTATCGGCGGAAATTTGGGCCCGAGATCTTCTCCGTCCGCGCTTTCAATGCCCATGATGCGAACGCCACGCGCTCCCAGTTCGCCTATCAGTTGCCCGACAGACTCGCGATCAAGCGCTGATGCGGTCAAATCCAGAACCACAGGACGACCGACAAAAAATCCAGCGGACGTTCGAATCCAGTTATCGAGTTCCGCCAGCCAATCGTGCATCGGTCGATCGGGCGACAGCGCAAAAGCCATGAATGAGCGGGCCTTGAAGCGCATTGACTGACGCGCACCTGCTACGCTCGACACTCCAAACGTCCTCTCAGGTCGGGCATTATGACTTGGCGATGCTATGCGATTCGCAGGCTGCCTCAGTGCTCAATCGTGGAGACACGGCCCGGCTTCAACATGTTTGCGCGACGCGACGGTTGCAGAATACTTTTGGGCCCTGAAATCGCCCCATTTCCTGTTGTTGGGGTGCGGCCTGCCGATGCCACTTTCCGGCTCGGGAACTCTGGGTATTTGGTCGTTCCCAGATTTGCCGCGGCGCGTCGTCGGTGACGATACGCTCCGACTTGGTCCACGCTTGGTCCTGCGGCGGCCGATCGGCATATGGTTCGGATTCCTACGACGCGCGGTCCGGACACCTATCGGTGCGTTATCAAGCGTGCACCCTCGCGAAATCTCTGCGGCGTTGCGCCCAGATGCTGAAGGAAGAACCGCGTAAAATGGCTTGGTGCGCTGAACCCCAAACGCGCCGAGATCGAGCCGATCAAGGTCGTCTCGTCCAGCAATGTCCTGACTGCTGTCTCGAGCCTGACGCTGTTGCAGAACAGCCGGGGACTCATTCCAGTGCTGCTGCGGAACAGGAAAAAGAAATGTTGCCTGGATAGGCCGGCAAGCTGCGCGCAATCGCTCAAATTGTTTCCCAGCGCCGGGTTGGATTGAACAGAATTGACCACCCGGCGGATGCGGTAATCCAAGGCTGCGGCGCGGCTGCTTTCGACCGGATTCATGCGGCAGACACCCGATAAGAGATCGATGAGGGCATCCGCCTGTTCTTGCGTCGCGAGCCCGGCCTCCATCCTGCAGTGAAATTCGATCACTGCGCCGCGCAATGCGCGAGGCAAAATAATACGTCTGCCTTGCATTCCATCCGGATGAAATGTGCGCTGGGTAGCGCTCGCTTTCGAAGGAGCGGTGTCGATGTCAAAGGCGAGAATGCGTGTAGGCGTGCCGCCGTTATCCGGAACGCCTGCGTGAGGCGCCCAAGGCTCCAGGAAAATCGCGTTCGTGTCGCTCAAGACATGGGCGGCGCCTGCGATCGGGATCCTGCGATCCGGGCCGGAAATTTTCACCAGAATCTGCGCGTGCGGGTGAGCGTGCTCGATGATGGAGCATCCCAGATCAAGCAGAGCGACACGACCGAGCGAACAAGCAAAAACGGACGGTGTCATGGGTGCGCGTGACACGGGGCGGCTTTCTCTATCCCGCTATAATAACAACCGTATCATAATGTCCTTCTCCTTGCCAGATAGGCGCGATCTCCGCGATAAATCGGTCGTTTCGCATGGCGACTATTGCACCAATATTGTGCATCGCGCGCATCCGGCTTCATCACAAAACAGCATTTGATTTCAGTCGACTGGTATCAGCCCCGACTCCGGATCGCGCTCCATCATCGGCGCGCAATTTTCAGTCTGTAAGGTAACTGGGGTCGCGCGCCAGCTCGCGACAATATTGTGCCGTCAATCTAGCATCGCCGCATATCTCAAGCCGAAACATCGGCCGACAAGACGGAGACACTCATGTATCGAACCGCCGTTCTCGTAGTCGATATGCTGGCCGACTTTTTTGTTGCCAAAGACAACCTTCCGGCGCCACTGCACATCTCCTCATTGGTGGAGAAGAACCAGCAAGTTTGTCGCTTCGCGCGCGCCAACAACATTCCGCTGATCTTCGTTAATGACAGCTTCCAGAAAACGGAAGTCCCGATCGATCGGCACTTCAAGCTTTCCACGCCCCACTGTATCGAAGGCACCGAAGGCGCGAAGATACTCAAGGAGCTTGAGCACGACGCGACGCGGGATTTCGTCGTACCCAAGAAATTGTATGACGGCTTCTACAATACACGCCTTGATTCCATCCTTCGCGAACTGGACATCAAGACCTGTGTCATCACTGGTACCTGGACTCACGCCTGCGTGCAGCATACCGCGATGGGAGCGTTTTGCCGCGGTTATGATGTCGTCATCCTCAAGGATTGTTGCTCCTGTCCGGATGAGAACGAGCACGCGCGGGCACTCGCCTATATGAAGCAGTTTTATGGAGCGCAAGCGATCGAATCCGGTGCATGGATGAATAGCGCCCTCAAGTCGGCAGCCTGAGTGATGGAGGCGACGATGTCATCGATATGCAAATTATCGACGTGCAAATTAAGGAATTCTCTGTTTTCACTTTGCTGCGCGGTCATGGTCTTCCCGGGGGCGACCAGTGGTTACGCGCAAGATGCGTGGCCGATCGGGGTCTCGCTTGGCCTTACGGGAGCACAAGGCGCAACGGCGCAGCGCCAGATCAAGGCGATCGAGCTTGCCACTGAAATGATCAACGCCAAGGGCGGCGTGCATGGCCGTCCGCTCAAGCTGATCGTGGAAGACGATCAGACCAAGCCTGAACTGGCAGTGCCCAAAGCGCTCAAGCTGATCGACCAGGACAAAGTTCTCGCCATTATCGGCGGGAACAGTGGCGACACCGCAATGGCCATCGGCACGATGACTGAGAAAAAGGAAGTGCCGCTGCTTAGCCCCACGGGCGTGAATCAGACGGCGGCGCAGCGCGCGTTCAAATACAGCTTTCTGATGGTTCCTGAATACGACGACGCAATCGACGGGCTGGTGAGATATGCCGTCGGCAATTTGAAGTGCAAGGACATTGGTCTCCTGCGTCTGACGAGATTATGGGGCGTGCAGGCGTCCGAAGGCTACAAGAAGATGGCGGATAAATACGGCGTCAAGATTGTCCGCGAGGAAACGTTGAATGATTCCGACAAGGACATGACGCCGCAACTCACTAATCTCAAAGCGGCCAACCCCTGCGCCATCGCGATCTGGGCTGCGGTGCCGGCGGCCGCGATCTCCATCAAGAATGCGCGTCAGCTCGGCATCGATGTACCGTTGCTCGGAAACCCGATCTTTGCCTCGACCACGACACCGGACATCGCAGGACCGGCGGCAAACGGCATCATCGGATCGGCAACGCTCGTACCGGCCGACCCCTTGCCGCGCCAAAGCGAATACGTGAAGAAATACTTCGAAAAATACAATATCTCCGCCGATATGTGGGATGCTGCCGTATATGACGCTGTCTTCCTGGTTGCCTCCGCTATCGGCAAACTGCCGCCGGACAAGGTAACCGCCAAAGCGGTGCGCGAACAACTGGCGGCGACCAAAGGATTCGAAGGCGCGGGCAGTGTCGTCGACTTTACAAAACACCATTGGCCGCTATCCGATAGCTGGGTAATGATCACGGTTAAGGACGGAAAGGCGATGCGGCTCAACTAATCGCAACCGATCTCTGACGCGACAATGCCCGTGCTTGACGTATGACAACGGCACAACTGACGCAGTTCGCGTTTTCCGGCCTGACGCTCGGATGCATCTATGCACTGGTCGCCCTTGGGTTCACGATCATCTTCAACTCGACGGGGATCGTGAATTTTGCGCAGGGCGATTTCGTCATGCTGGGGGCGTTGCTTTCGGCCACCTTTGCATCGGTGTGGGGGCTGTATCTTCCAGTCGCGATTCTGCTTGCGATCGCGACTGTCGCCCTGATCGGCGGATTGATGCTTCGGATATTGATTCAGCCGCTTCAGCCGGATCGCAGCCTGTTTCTGCCTGTGATGATGACGATGGGGGCCTCCATTGTATTCAACGCTGTCGCACTGCTTCTATGGGGCGCCGACCCGCTGAATCTTCCCGCCTTCTCCGGGGAGGCACCGATTCGTATCTTCGGCGCGACAATAGTGCCGCAAATGCTGTGGATCGGCGGAAGCCTTATTGCCACGGTGCTGCTGCTCACTTTTTTCTTCCGCAGGACGCGGATAGGGCAGGCTGTCCTGGCAACGTCCATGAACCGGGACGCGGCTGCCTCTCTTGGCGTCAACGTACCGGTGGTCATGCTTGTATCCTTCGTATGGGCGGGCGCGCTTGGCGCACTCGGCGGCGTTCTGATCGCGCCGATCACCACGGCCACTCACGATATGGGTGCCAGCATGACATTGAAGGGTTTCACGGCGGCGATTCTTGGCGGTCTTGGCAGCGTACCCGGTGCTCTTATCGGCGGCTTGGCTCTTGGCCTGTTCGAAGCCATGAGTGCGGGTGTTATCTCGTCCGGATACAGGGATGCATTGGCGTTATCGGTTTTGCTCGTGGTGCTGATGCTGAAGCCGTCAGGCATTATGGGGTCGGCGGTCTTGAAACGATAAATGTCCGCAGATGACAAGCCAGGTTTTGTGACTCGCCTCGCCCCCACAATGGTTGGCATTGCGGTCCTTCTCGTGTTGCCGCTTTTCGGAAATGAATTTATCGCAAGCGTCTCCGTCATCACCGGCATCTATGTCGTACTGCTGATCGGGCTGTCGCTGTTTCTCGGCTATGGCGGCCAGTTCTCGTTTGCGCAGGCCGTGTTCTATGGTGTCGGAGCCTATACGTCGGCGATCCTCGTGACGCGGTGGAACGTGCCGGTCCTTGGCGCCTTCGCGGCATCGGCCCTGCTTGGAGCAATGGTGGCGTTTGTCCTCAGTGCGCCGATCCTCCGGCTCCAGGGATATTATCTCGCTGTCGCAACGCTGGCGCTGTGCGAGATATTCCACGTGCTCGTCGTCCAGAGTTTCGACATTACCGGCGGCCCCACCGGCATTTACTCGATTCCGTCTGTTTCGATTTTCGGCTTCGAATTGTCCACCTCGCGCAGCTATCATTATTTTGTATGGGCCGTCGCCATCGTCTGTCTGGCGGTTGCGTATAACCTGATGCATTCGCGGATCGGACGTGCGCTTAAGGCGATCCAGTCCAGCGAGGAAGCGGCACTTGTCCTCGGCATCAATGTTGTGGGCTTGCGAACCGCGATCTTCACGCTGACGGGCGCGACCGGCGCAATGGCTGGTAGCCTGTTCGCGCATTTTGTGACGTATATTTCTCCCGGAACCTTTACGCTCGAATTGTCGATCTGGCTGGTGGTGGTTCTGACAATCGGAGGCGTCCGAAGCATCTGGGGCGTTATTCTCGCAGCCTTGTTCACGACCGTCTTTCCGTTTTTGCTCGGCAGATATCAGAGTTTCAACATGCTCGTGTTTGGTCTCATCCTGATTGCCGTGCTCAAATTCATGCCGAATGGCATCGCCGGCTATTTCGAGGACCTGGCGCGGCGCCTGTCGTCACGAACGGATTCACGACATGGATGACACCGTTCCGGTCCTCGAACTGCTGCAGATTTCCAAGCAGTTTTCCGGCCTTCAGGCGCTGCGCGAGGTGAGCTTCACCGTCCGGCGCGGTACCATCACGG
>ORJL011064680.1_pt1 | contig 10180 bp, 8 predicted proteins | sample 1779941 | NCBI WGS metagenome assembly ORJL01 (sample SAMEA104232317, study PRJEB22302) | groundwater metagenome | biome: forest; feature: aquifer; material: groundwater | place: USA | collected 2011-08-07 | depth 5.8 m | reverse complement strand
TTCTTTAATTGCTCGTGGTTGGTCGCCACAGGGTTTAAAGGGTGCAACTAACTCAAACTTTTCCATAATTACAAAATTTCAAGGCTTAAATTTATGGAATCTATGGTGTGGGTAAGCGCTCCAATAGAAATCGTGTTTACTCCGGAAGAGGCGATATTTTTTACATTTTTTAATGTTACGCCTCCGGAGGCTTCTAGCTGCGGAATTTTTCCCATATTGGGTAGTTTATTTCTTAATTTAACTGCCTTTTTCATATTAGCAGGGCTCATATTGTCAAGCATAATGATATCCGGACTTAATTTAAGCGCTATTTGGAATTCTTTGAGATTTTTTACTTCAACTTCAGTGCTGTAATTTTGCGGCAAGTTTTCAATGTTTTCAATGCCTCCTAGAATAAGAAGGTGATTGTCTTTTATTAAAATCATTTCATCTAAGGTGTATCTATGGTTAAATCCTCCGCCAAGCCTCACGGCATATTTCTGCAAAAGCCTTAAGCCGGGGATAGTTTTACGCGTATCAATGATTTTTGCTTTATAAGGTTTAACTGCCTCAACAAAATTCCTAGTTTTAGTGGAAATTGCGGAAAGAAAGCTTAAGAAATTTAAAGCTACTCTTTCTGCTTTTAGGATATCGGCAGCGCGTCCGTAAATCTCCACAATCACCTTACCTTTTTTTACTTTATCCCCGTCGGAAAATAAAGCCTTGAACTTAACTTTAGGATTAAGTGATTTAAAAACTCCTGCCGCAACGTCCATGCCGCAGATAATGCAATCTTCTTGGGCTACGATTCGAGCTTTGGCAGACTTTACGCCAGAAATAAAATTCTCGCTGGTAAGATCTTTCGAACCAATATCTTCTTTTAAGGCGTTAGCCACAATTTCTTCAATATCAAATGTTTCAGCGCGATAATTCATTTAACACCACCTCTAAGCGTTTTAATTCACTGGTTAACTTAAACTTACCTTCTTTTTCTTTCTCCACAATTTCTTGGGGGGCTCTTTTTAGAAAATCTTTGTTGCTAAGCATTGTCTCTTTAGACTTAATGCTTTTCTCGATTATCGTGATCTTATCCTTTATTTTCTCCTGCTCTTTTTGTAGATCAAATAATCCGGAGAAATGTAGGTATACATCAACATCGTCGACTACCGCGCTCATGGTCGCGGTAGGCTTTTTATTAGTCGATAAAATATCTAAGCTTTCTAAGCGGGCTAAATTAATAATTAATCCTAAATTTTCCTTAATTAAAGCAAGTTTGAGTTTGGCATGCGCATAAATAGAAATTTTCGCCCTTAATTCCGGCTTTATTTCCATGGCCAGCCGCAAATTCCTTATATTAGTAATAATGTCAAAGATGCCTTGCGCGTCTTTCTCTAATTTTTTATTGATAATCTGTTCCTGGACATGCGGCCAGGGACTAATCATAATCGATTGCGCATTAGGGCTAACCTTAGCCCATATCTCTTCGGTAATAAAAGGCATAAACGGATGCATTAATCTTAAAGATTTCTCTAAAACTTTATACATCACCAATTGATTATCCGGATTTTTAATATCTGCTTTAATTAACTCTAAATACCAATCGCAAAACTCATGCCAGAAGAACGCATAAAGCGTGTTTGCCGCTTCATTAAATTTAAAATTGTCTAAATAGTTATTTACTTCTTTTAGCGTAGAATAAAAACGGCTTAAAATCCAGCGGTTAACCAAATTAAAATTACCATTCTTAAAATTTACGCATAAATCTTTTTCGGTATATACTGGATCCAGATTCATCAAAATAAATCTTGAGGCATTCCAGATTTTGTTCGCAAAATTCCTGCCCTGTTCAAACCTTTCCTTAGATAAAAATACATCTTGGCCTTGGGCAGTAATCGAAATTAAGCTAAAGCGCAGCGCATCCGTGCCATATTCATTAATAATCTCTAATGGGTCAATAACATTACCAAGTGATTTCGACATCTTTTTGCCCTCGATGTCGCGCACTGTGCCATGGATATAAACATCTTTAAAAGGAATAGTTTTTTGAAATTCAAAGCCCGCCATAATCATGCGCGCCACCCAGAAAAATATAATTTCCGGGGCGGTAACTAAAACTGAAGTAGGATAGAAATATTTTAGATCTTCTTTTGAACGTGTTTCATCCGGCCAATAGAATGTGGCAAAAGGCCAAAGCCAAGAAGAAAACCAGGTATCTAAAACATCTTCGTCCTGATAAATTTCGCCTCGTCCGCAAAAGGGGCATTTTTCAGGTCGGTTTTTCGTAACTATGGGCTTATCTTTACAACTTCGGCAATAATAAACCGGAATCCGATGGCCCCACCAAATTTGGCGTGAAATACACCAATCCTGAATATTCTCCATCCAATTTAAATAAACCTTAGTCCAGCGTTCAGGGTGGAATTTAATTTTACCTTTTTTTACCGCTTCAATCGCCGGTTTGGCTAGCGGTTTCATTTTTACAAACCACTGTTTTGATAAATAAGGTTCAATAATTGTGTGGCAACGATAACAATGTCCGGCCGATAAAGCATGAGGTTCAATTTTTTCTAGTAACCCTTGTTCTTTTAAATCCTCTAAAATTACCTCTCGCGCCTCAAATCTATCCATATCCTTATATTCGCCTGTCAATTCATTCATCCGGCCGTCCGGATACATTACATTCACAAATTCTAAATTATACTTCTTGCCAAGAGCATAGTCATTCGGGTCATGGGCGGGTGTAACCTTAACTGCACCGGTGCCAAATTCCATATCAATTGTAGGATCAGCGATAATCTTTATCTGGCGGTTAACTAAAGGTAAAATTAAGGTTTTCCCAACTAAATGCTTATAGCGTTTGTCTTTAGGATTTACTGCCACTGCCGTATCACCAAGCATAGTTTCCGGGCGGGTAGTCGCCACTATAACAAATTCTTTGTCGTTATCTTTTAAGGGATATTTTAAATAATAAAGATTGCCTTGTAGGTCATGATGAGGTGCTTCTTCATCTGACAATGCTGTTTGGCAGCGCGGGCACCAGTTAATTATATAATTACCTTGATAAATCAGACCCTTCTCATACAATTTAACAAAGACTTCCATCACTGCTTTAGAATATTCTTCATCCATGGTAAAGCGCAAGCGGCCCCAATCACATGAGGCCCCGAGTTTCTTTAATTGATGGATAATCGTCGAGCCATACTGTTCTTTCCAAACCCAAACCCGTTCAATAAATTTATCGCGGCCTAAATCCTGACGCTTTAAGCTCTCCTTGGCAATACTTTTTTCAACTACATTTTGCGTGGCAATTCCCGCGTGGTCCGTACCGGGCATCCATAATGACTCTTCAGCCTTCATGCGATGATAGCGGATTAGAATATCTTGAATAGTATTATTTAAGGCATGGCCCATGTGCAGAATTCCCGTCACATTAGGCGGAGGGATAACTATCGAGAAGGGTTTTTTCTTATTATTAACTTTAGCGCTAAATAAATTATTATCAACCCAAGATTTATATATCCGGTCTTCAACTTCTGCTGGGCTATAACGACTCGATAATTCATTCATTATTTTGCGCTATCTTTCAATAATTTATACTCAATACTATCGACGAGAGCCTCCCAAGTTGCTTCAATGATATTTCCTGAAACTCCGATCGTGTTCCAAGTATTATCTTCATCCTGCGATTCAATTAAAACTCTTACCTTAGCAGCTGTACCGGCCTTTTCTTCTAACACGCGTACCTTAAAATCACTTAAATGCATTTTTGAAAGCGCCGGATAGAAATCTTTTAGGGCTTTGCGAAGCGCATTATCCAAAGCATTAACAGGGCCATCGCCTTCAGCCGCAGTATGTTCTTTAACACCCTTTACTTTTAATTTCATAATCGCTTCAGAGGTAATTTTTTTATCGGAGACCTTTTCAATAACTACACGGAAACCCTCTAGGTCAAAAAATCTTTTATATTTTTTAAGCGCGCGTTTAATTAATAATTCAAAAGATGCCTCGGCCGCTTCAAAATGGTAGCCTTGATGTTCTAAATTCTGAATAAGTTTAAGAATTTTTTTAGTTTGCGGGTCATCTTTGCCTAAATCTAATTCCATATCCTTGGCGCGTAGCAAGATCCCAGTTTTGCCGCCAAGTTCGGAGACGAGCATTCTTCTGTGATTACCGACTAAATCCGGGTTTAAGTGTTCGTAAGTCTGGGGATTTTTCATTACCGCATTGATATGCACCCCGCCTTTATGCGCAAACGCGGAAGCTCCGGTGTAGGGTTGATCATTGCGTTGGCGCATATTGCTGATTTCACTGATAAAATGCGATAAATGCGTTAACTGTTTAATCTGTTGATCGCTTAAACAATCAACGCCCATTTTTAATTTTAGATTAGCGCTAATCGGAATTAAATCCGCGTTGCCGCAGCGTTCGCCATAACCGTTTACTGTCCCCTGTACCATATCTGCCCCGGCTTTTACCGCAAAAATAGAATTTGCGATTGCTAATCCCGCGTCATTATGACAATGAATACCTAGAGTTACATCGATCTTCGGGCGGATCTCTTTAATCACATCAATCACTTCTGAAGTAAGTGTGCCGCCATTAGTATCGCAAAGCACAATCGCTTGCGCCCCTGCTTCCTGCGCAGTCAAAAGACATTTAAGGCTGTATTCTTTATTTGCGCGGTAGGCATCAAAAAAATGTTCGGCATCGTAAAATACCACCAAATCTTTAGAAACCAAAAAGCTGATCGTATCTTGAATCATCTTTAGATTTTCATTAAGCGTGGTTTTTAAAACATCCGTAACATGTAAATCCCAGGTTTTACCAAAAATAGTAATTATTTTTACGCCGGACTTTAAAAGGCCTTTAACATTTGCATCGTCGAGCGCTGAAGAATTAGGGCGACGCGTCGAGCCAAAAGCTACTAATTGAGCATTTTTAAGCGGCGTCTTCTCCATTTTTAGAAAAAATTCCATATCTTTAGGGTTTGAGCCGGGCCAGCCGCCTTCAATATAATGAAACCCGAATTTATCTAATTCGCAGGCAATTGAAATTTTGTCCTTTACTGAATAAGAAATACCTTCACCTTGTGAACCATCGCGTAACGTCGTATCGTATAATTTTACTTGGGGCATAGGTAAACTCCCTTATTGAGGACCGTTTCTTTCGGAACCCTTATAACTACATAGGTTACGGAAGAAACGGTCTTGTTTTATTTGTTTAAACCGAATTTTTTATGTAGTTCTTTTACAGCAATTTCTGAAAATTTTTTCTTTATGATACACGAAATACTAATATCAGAAGTAGAAATCATTTCAATATTAATTTTATTATCTGCTAATGTTTCAAACATCGTAGCAGCAACACCTGGATGTGATTTCATGCCTACGCCGACAATTGAAACGCGGGCAATATCCTGGTCATCTAAAACGTCCCCTGCTTCAATTTCCTTGGCTACGGATTTTGTAATTTTTAAAGCTTTGGCTATGCCGGATAAATTTACGGTAAAAGAAATATCAGTTGAACGCGTATGGCTAACATTCTGAACAATCATATCTACGCTGACTCCGGCATCGGATAGTTGTTTGAATATTTTGCCTGCTACTCCCGGTTTATCCGGAACATCGCAAATAGTAACCTTAGCTTCATTTTTATTAAGCGTCACTCCGCTAATCAATACATCTTCCATTTTTTTTGCCTCCTTAATAATCATAGTTCCGGTATTAGGCGAAAGCGATGAACGTACATGTATCGGTACGTTAAATTTCTTAGCGACTTCAATTGAACGCGCCTGCATAACCTGTGCGCCTAAAGACGCCATCTCTAACATCTCGTCATAAGTTATTTCTTCAAGCTTTCGAGCCCGAGGCTCAATTCGCGGATCCGCAGTATAAATCCCCTCGACATCAGTGTAAATTTCGCATTCATCCGCCTTAAGTTCCTTAGCTAAAGCTACTGCGGTTAAGTCAGAGCCACCGCGGCCAAGCGTTGTAATGTCTTGGCTAGTAGTTACCCCCTGGAAACCCGCAACAATTACAATGTTTCCTTTTTTTAATTCTTCTTTTATCTTGTTATCGTTTATTTTTATAATACGCGCACGGGTGTGGCTGGTATCAGTAATAATTCCAACTTGTAAACCCGTTAACGATATTGCTTTAAATCCTAGTTTATGTAAAGCCATAGCTAAAAGCGCCACCGAGATTTGTTCTCCAGTTGATAACAACATATCCATTTCACGTTCCGGAGGATCTTGATTAATTTGATCCGCGAGCTTTATTAAATCATCAGTCGTATCGCCTAAAGCCGAAACAACTACCACTACATCGTAGCCTTTTTTTCGGTAGCTTGCCACACGTTTAGCAACATTTTTAATTCTTTCAACATTCGCTACTGATGAACCTCCAAATTTTTGAACAATTAACCCTTTAGGCATATTTTTCTCTCCCGCTATTTTTTTTCATTTTTATTGCTGCTTTAAACGCCTCGTAAGCCATAAAACAAGCCAATATAATTAAGGAGATAGTCACAATAATGAGCACGAGGTCTTTATTCTTAAAGTATACGCCGACTTGTAAAACTAGCGCCGCGATAGTTGTAATAAACATAAAACATGCCGGCCAGATTGTGTATCTGGTAGTTTTTCCTTTAGCAAAAAGCCAGCAGCTTAAAATAAATAAAACCAATGCCGCGATTAATTGATTAGCTGCGCCGAATGCCGGCCAGATTCTTTGCCATTGCCCGCTAAAAGCCAACCCCCCGCTTAAGATTATAATTATTGCAGTTGAAAAATAACGGTTTTTTATAGGGAATATTTCTTCGGTCATATAGCGCGAAATCCTCGTCGCGGTATCTAATGTTGTAAGGATGAAAGCGTTTAATATAGTTATGGCAATAAATGGTCCGTAAGTAAATAAAACTTTGTTAGTAATCCTGCCGTAGCCAGAACCAAATATTCCGATTGGGCCTTGAGTTTTTAGTGCCGCACCAAGATCTTCACCCGGGCCAAACATAATCGCCACCGTAATAATCGCTAAAACTGCCACGATTCCCTCAATAACCATTCCGCCATAACCGATTCTTTTAGCGTGTCGTTCATTAGCAATTTGCTTGGAAGATGTGCCGCTGGCTATTAAAGCATGAAATCCTGAAACCGCGCCACAGGCCACCGTTACAAATAATGTCGGCCATAAATAGCCTTCACTCGACGCCCAACCATTGAAACTTGGCATAATTATTTTTGGATGGCTTAAAAATAAACCGATGTAGCCAACTCCTATGCCAAAGAATAATAGAAAGCTGGAAAGATAATCCCGCGGCTGTAACAAAATATTGACCGGGAGTATCGAAGCAAAGTAACAATAAACAAGTAAAACCACAATCCAAACATTAATTCCCGCTTTAATAGGTAGAAAATTACCTAAAAATATTAATCCGGTTAATGCAGCTAATCCCAGTATCGTCGCCAAGACGCTATTTGCCCGCACATAATAAAGTAAATAACCAACAATTACAGCTACGGGGATTAGGCCTAAGGATGGCACAACTATCTGTGGAGCTTGAACAAAGGTATCGGCGCAAAGATAAACAAAGACCGCAATAACTAAAATTAGAGCAAGCCAGACGAACAAAGAAAAAATCATTTTTGCGCGTACCGATATAACATGCCCAGAGATATCCGCGATTGACGAGCCGCCTTCTCTTACCGAAGTAATCAGCGCGCCAAAATCATGCACCCCGCCGATAAATATTGAACCGACAATTACCCAAATTAATGCCGGCAGTCACCCCCAAAGTATAACCGCGATAACCGGGCCGATAATTGGACCGGCTCCGGCAATCGATGAAAAATGATGTCCAAACAAAACCAACCAGTTTTTAGCTGGAATATAATCGACGCTATCGTATTTGGAAAATGCCGGTGTAGATCGCTTTGGATCAATATGCCAAAGGCTGGCTACTTTCCTGGCGTAAAACGCGTAGGCCAATACAAATAAAGCAATTGAAATAACCGCAATCGCTATTGAACTCATTTAAGGTTAATCAAGTAATTCATTAATTCGAAAGCCTTATCAAAATAAAGTTCGGATTTTAGAGCTTGGCTTTCGTTATAACCGGCAAAACCTTTTGCGTCAATATCTTTTCCGTACATTTCAAAAGGCACAACATCAGAAGTGTGTGTTTTAAGCGCAACTGGTGTGGCATGATCCGGCAGAACTAAAATACGAAAGTTCTGTCCTTCATGAAAAGCTTTTAGCAGAGTTCCCACGACCATCTGGTCAAATCTTTCAATGGCTAAAATTTTCTCTCTTAAATCACCGTTGTGCCCGGCCTCATCGGCCGCTTCAAGATGCACAAAAACAAAATCTTTATCCTTTAGAGATTTCACTGCGGCATTTGCTTTACCAAGATAGTCCGTATCGTAATAACCGGTTGCCCCGGGGACATTAATCACATCTAGACCTAAAATTATTCCCAGGCCCTTGATTAAATCTACAGCGGAAATTACGCTCCCCGAAAGCCCATATTTTTCTTTGAATGTAGGCATGGACGGCTTTTTACCCTGGCCCCAAAGCCAAATCATATTCGCGGGATTTTCTTTTAAATCTAAGCGTACCTGGTTTATTTCATGCTTGGTTAGAATTTTACGCGAGTCTTGCATTAACTTTAAAAGGATATCCGCGCGTTTACCTTGGGGTAAATGCCTATTTATATCTTGGCCGCTAATATCATGCGGAGGCCGGCACTGGACTTCATCTAACAAGTCATCCGCGCCTTTTTTAATCACCAGAAGATTGCGATAGCTTATCCCGGGATAAAATTTAATCCGCGCATTCCCTAAATGTTCATCTACGAAATGCATTAAAGTTTTACCTTCTTTAGAACTGATATGTCCAGCGCTGTAATCAGACATTTTATCATTCATTACTGTAACTAAGTTACAGCGGAAAGCAACATCACCCTCTTCTAAGGTTACGCCTAAATTAACTGCCTCTAAGGGGCCCCTGCCAGTATAATATTCCTTAGGGTTATAACCTAAAATATTTATGTTTGCCACATCAGAACCCGGAACTGCCTTATCCGGGATAGTCTTAACCCGGCCGACAATTCCATGCTTGGCAATAAAATCCATATTCGGAGTTTTTGCTGCTTCAAGCGGCGTGCGTCCGTCAAGCTCGGCAACTGGATGATCCGCCATTCCATCACAAACTAAAACAATGTATTTCATAATGATTTCACCAAGGCTGTAGTTAAACTATTTTTATTTGTATACACTTTACTTACTTTATTATTGGTTACAAGATACGCTTCGTATTTACCTTTATTTATTGTATTGGCCACAGTCAAATTAGTTTTCGTTCTTTTCATTAATTTTAGCGCCTCTTTTACTAAAAACTCTTTTTTTAACCCTGGCTCAAATTTAAAACCTACCAAAAAAACATTTTTGTCGATTTTTTTAATCAGGTCAATTAATTTTTCAGTAGGCTTAAGATTTAAAGATAAAGATTTTTTGTCTGAACTTAGTTTATCGCTAAACTCATTTTTTAGCTTATAATCCGAAACTGCCGCCGCATGAATTATAATATCGTACTTTTGAGTTTTTAATTCTTTGACCAATAAACTTTTTAATTCGTCAAAGAATCGAAAACGTAGAACTTTTATTTTATTATGCAAACAACAAAGCGAAACTGGGCCTAAAATAAGCGTAACTTCATTTTCTAACTGCCGTAATTTCTCGGCTAGCAGAATTCCGGTCTGGCCGCTAGAAACATTACTTATGACCCTTACTCTATCTATCGCAACCCAAGTCGGCCCGGCAGTAATCAGAATTCTTTTTTTAGTAACCAATTTCTTTAAGTATTTCTTTTAGGTCAGGTTTTACTGTACTCGGCGGCTTAACTGTTTTGATTGCGCGATCAGGATCCTTTAATCCATGCCCAGTTAAAATACAAGTTATCTTCGCGCCTTGTGAGCTTTTGAAATACCCAGCGTTATTTAATTTTAACAATCCGGCAATAGACGAGGCAGACGCCGGCTCAACAAATACGCCTTCTTTTTCTGCTAATAATTTATACGCATCTAAAATTTCCTCGTCTGTTACCATATCAATTAATCCGCCGGACTCATCACGGGCGGCTTCTGCTTGAATCCAACTAGCAGGATTTCCGATTCTAATTGCGGTAGCAATAGTTTCCGGTTTCTC
>ORJL010169405.1_pt1 | contig 10180 bp, 13 predicted proteins | sample 1779941 | NCBI WGS metagenome assembly ORJL01 (sample SAMEA104232317, study PRJEB22302) | groundwater metagenome | biome: forest; feature: aquifer; material: groundwater | place: USA | collected 2011-08-07 | depth 5.8 m | reverse complement strand
GATCGAAGAACCGATGCGCTGGATCGCGACCAACGCCGGCCACGAGGGCTCGATCGTCGTACAGCGTGTCAAGGAGATGAACGGCGAAGAGGGCTTCAACGCGCAGACCGAGCAATACGAGAACCTTGTCCAAGCCGGCGTGATCGATCCGACCAAGGTCGTCCGATCGGCTTTACAGAACGCGGCATCGATCGCGTCGTTGCTGCTGACAACCGAAGCGGTCATCTCCCAGATTCCGGAAAAGAATCAGAACGCTGCGATGCCGGCCGGCGGCATGTATTGAGGTCCTATGGGTGGTCTTTTTCGAGATTACTGGCGACGGCCGGCTTTATGTCAACGTGACACATCAGCACCCAGCGATGTCCGTACGTGGATGGGCAGGACCGGCGAGACTGCCTGACGGATTTGTCCATGATCGAAGGTTCGGTGATACGTCGCCGAACCAGATGATTCGGCACATTCGGGACGATGACGCGCGAAACGGCTTCGAGACGATCCGCTGACTGAGGTGACGCTCCGTGTGGCGGAATCGTCGCGTCACGGCGCCCCAATGACGATGGTCCGAGCAGGCGAGGAACGGGATCTGGCGGCAATCGTCGCGATGGGACGCGTGCGTGCCGACCCCTTCCGCTTCCACCTCGACCGTGACATCGACCTCGTTGAGTACGCGATCACCAACAAGCGACTGCTCGCCGGTCTCGGATCGGCGGGAACGCGCCAACTGCATTTCTTCATTGCTGAAGAAGGCATTACCGCTGCGGCGTATGTGGTCGTCAGCGTCGCCGGAAGCACGTGGACGCTCGAGGAGTGCGGCGACCGCGACGCCTCTGGCGCGCCGGTCGGCGCCCTTCTGCAGGCACTGATCGCGCGCGAACCCGTTGAGCGCCCTCCGACACGCCGCGGTTGGCTGCCGCCACGCTTCCTGCCTCCGCAGCTCACCATCGTCTCGACGACGCCTTCGACAGAGTTGTTCATAATGGTGCGCGTGCTCACCCCGGCGGAGATGCTGCCGCGGCTATCTGGTGACAACGTGTTGTATTGGCGCAACGACGTTTTCTGACATGCCATTACGGGCGGGTCACTCAGAGCCGTTCGTTGCTGGACATGTGTATCACCTGACCGGGCCTAGTAAGAACCAAAGGCCAGGTTGGCCGCAGCCCCTCTCAGGAAACCCGAACAACACACTATGGCCACGACTGCCCACTCCGTACTGTGCAATCGGAGACAGTTTTGGTGTAGCGGTCGGAAGTACGCTGACCGAGTGATGCCAATCGATCACGCCGACGCAGGCGACCGGCTCGTACGCATCGAGCGGATGATCGAACACTATGGCCTCGCGAAGAAGCGCCGGCTCCAGCGGCGCGCGATCACCTTGCGGCGAAAGCTAGAGGCGCAGCAGGCGCTCGTCGAGCTTGAGAAACCGCGCGCGCGCGTCCACTGAGCGATCCCTCCCTGCTGGATCAGGCGTCGTCCGTCAAGAATCTTGGAGATATTTTGGAGACAGCGACGGGTCCTGAGGGAAAGATCAATGGCTAGAACAACTTAACTGGCGGTGAGGCAGGGATTCGAACCCTGGATACAGCTTTTGGGCCGTATAACGGTTTAGCAAACCGCCGCCTTCAGCCTCTCGGCCACCTCACCGCATGGAGCTAACTGTTGTCGCACAAGGACTTGCTGATTTCAGGCTTTTGACCGGGCCGGCTGATTTTGCTCGATTGTCCCTGAAATGTCTCCCTGTCGCGGGGTCTCGGCGCTGCCTGCCTCGCAGCCGTCGCCAGCGCACACGCCATTGTATCGCTCGAACCCGCTCCGAGTCTGGCGCGTGTCAGATGAATCGTCAAGCACCGCCGGAGCACCCGCGCAAGGGCGTTTTGCGAACCAGGCCTCGCACCCGCAGGCCCTCCACTATCTGTGCGACTCGTGAAGCTGCTGGCGGGTACGCTGGCAGCCCAGAGAGCGACTCTTGACCTTCGACGGAAGCATTTTGGGTCGGCTGTCGCAAGCCCCAGAATAGGCGCGTGAGCAGGACATGACACAGCCATTCGAGACGACATTCATCCTGTTCGTGGACATGCTCGGATTTGCGGCACTTGTCGAAGAGGAGGGCGAGGAGCTGAACGAGCTTAACCCCATCTTCGCTGGCGTTGAACTGTACTCTCCTTCACCTGCGGACAGTCTGCTCGGTTAAGCGTGACAGAAGTGCAGTTGGTGCGCGGTATTCGCTGATAGTCAGCATCGAGACGGACGCCGAGGGCGCAGATATCTGGACGCCCGTGGCACAGCAGATCGGCGTTCCTGTTGTTGAAGTGCCCACAGAAGTGTGAGCACCAGGCGGGTTTCCTGGGCTGCTTCAATCGAGCCCCACGTGGAGCTTCTATCGCTCGGAGAAACTCCCCAGGACTCGGTCGTAGAGACTCATGCGACCGTGGCAGCGGATCACTCCTTCGACTGCACTGGCTGGTTTTTGGTAGAAGGCGACGCCCTCAAGGTGCACTTCGCCGTTCCAGGCGATGGCGGCGCTCTCTGCCCTGGAGATTGGCAGCCGCCACAAGCCGGACCCACTGATCCCGCCGTACGACCGAGGCAGGTCGGGCCTGTCTTCATGGAAGTAGCTGAGATCGACGTAGTCGAATCCATCTCGAATCTGAACTGACGCGACGACGGACGCGAACAGACTGATCTTCAAAACGGCTTCCTTCTCACCGAACTCGGATTGCTCCTCGGGTGCTCCGAGTACCGCCCAAAGACCGGACTCGTACTGAGGACGCTTCCCCGAGGATGGTCTGCGCTTATCAACGTTATAGAACGCCTTGACCTGTCGGATGTTGCGCGCAACTAGATCAGGAAGGCGAATCAGCGCCAGATCGGATCCCCACTCACCGAACCCGGACGCGCTCAGCACGAGGGGCTCAACGAGGCTCTTTGGAATCGGAACGAGCAGCCGGTCCGCCTCCAGAGACAGCGCGAAGCGGTCGCCGCGCAGCTCGTGCCAGACGTGGGCGGCCGTCAGCAGGTAATCTGCCTTGCTGGCCGCGACGCACGTGGCGGTCCCTTTGTACCGCGGCGTGCTGCCGTCGATTGCGAAGATTGATGCGGTGTACAACCACACCCTCTCGCGCATTTCGGCGAGAAGCTCGGTGGAAACCCCGGTCAGCGGAATCTTGTTCATCGATCTCACATGTCAAACGGCCTGGCGTCACGACGGAAGAATGCGTCCTCGCGCCGGTGGCCAGCACAACGTCGTCGGGAATCGAGTACTGCACAGAAGATGGCGACTACTCCCAGTTCCAGGGCATTGACGCTGGGGGTCTCAATGGCGCACAAGGCCACGCATCCTTCAGCAAACCCTCGATGGGATCTGCTTCCCGCAGACGAGCCGTAGCCCACTCAACCCAACGTTGTGCCGCATCTCGCGTTGACGGACTCAGCGATTCGTGGCGGCCACGAAGTCGGCTGTCCGCTGATGTCGTACCCATCGAGCCGATGCTGATCGTAGTCGGCGTGCCCGCAGCTTTTCGGAGTCCCGCTCTTGCTCGGCCAGGCGACTCTTCTCGTCGTGAATGCGCCACCGGCGTTGCCGCTCGGCATGAACGACTCTCTGGCGCTTTACCTCCAAGGCACGCTGTACTAGCCGAACAACGAAACGGTTCAGGGCTTCCTCAATAATGCGAGGAGGCCTGTCTGTGACGCCCATTGTCGTAGCTGGATGAGCCGATTCTCAGCATCAGCCGGCCTGACGGCTCGAGATCCATCCCAGAACCGTACGTGTGCTTGACCACGACTTGCTTGAAGCGTTCGACCAGTGCGATCTGGAACGTCTCGTCCAGTACCGTGACAATCGTCTCGTTCTTCGCTGTGATCTCGACGCCGAATCCTCGCCTGTCGAATGCTGCCAGCAGCGCCTGCATGATCCGAAGTGCTCTGGGGAGTGACGCCCTAGAAACGGCGATGTCCAGGTGCCCAGGGCCGGGCTTCATCAACTTTGCCTGATAGCGGTCGCGCCATGAGATGCCGCGGTCCATCGTCCGGTCACGCGAGGACCGGCGAATTGCTGCCGCCGCCTGCTTCACGAGCGGGTGCGAGATCGCAAGATCCTCGGGGACATCGATCCGCCATACGGGATCCTTCTCGCGCTCGACCTCCAGAGAGTCGGCAGTCCTAGGTTGCGCTTCTGTCGGATGGAACACGATCTGCTCCGTCGTATCGGCGGCCTCAGGCAACGGAGTCTGACGCACTCGATGCCCGTGCTGCTTCTTCGCCCACCACCCTCGAGGAGGAACTGGAATCTGATGTCGCGCGCACAGCTTTCCTAGTCCACGACCTGACAAGCCGAGCCGGGACGCTACGTGGACGATCGGTTCGGACCAGATTTGGTGATACAGGCCCTCACGCGTGAGCGCAATGTGTTGCCTCAGCACCGGCAGATTCTAGACCGGCAAGAGAGTGTCGGCCGCTTGCTTGATGGCGCAGTCTGTCCCAGCTCATTAAGCGGCCTGGGCCGGGATGGCGATCGCTAGCCGATCGTCGTCACGAGACGTGCTGACGACTGGATCCGACTGGGCGGCCGGCAGACGGTCCCGGTGTGAACGCTTGCGGCCAGGCAAGGCAACCGTGAACGCATGTCGTGTCGTGTATGCTCCGAACCGATGCGCCTTCTCTCGTGGAACATGGCTCACATTGAGGCCCACTGGCGTGAGATCACTAGCAACGACGGACTCGACGTCGCGCTCCTTCAAGAGGCAGTTCCGCCGCCCATGGGCGTTGTCCTCGAGACGATCCCGTCGGCAGACGATCGCTGGGTAACCGCTGGTGCCAACCGACGTTTCTGCGCTGCCATCGCTCGGCTTTCCGATCGCGTGAGGCTGCGGCCAATCCGGACCAAACGGCTGCCAGACGCTGATCTCCAGTCTCCTGCACAAGTACGCGTCCGGCCGGCTCAAGGAAGTCTAGGCCCGAGATTCGAGATGCCGTTGATACCTTTATGGGTATAATGGTATAAACGATGGTGCGCGAGGAGGCTGCGAACCCGAAACCTGTCGTCTGGATGGGTTCTTCACGCAGAGATCTGAAGACGTTTCCGGAAGAGGTTCAGGCGCACGTCGGGTATGCGCTGTACGGCGCGCAGTGCGGCGAGGAATACGCGTCCGTTAAAGCGCTGAAAGGCTTCGGTGGCCGGTCCGTGCTGGAAATCGTGGCGCCGCACGAGGGCGACACCTACCGTGCCGTATACACGGTGAAGTTCACGGATGCGATTTACGTCCTTCACGCTTTTCAGAAGAAGTCGAAGAGCGGGATTGCGACGCCGAAGACTGAGATCAACGTGATCCGGCAGCGGTTGGCGGATGCCGAACGTCTTCACGCAAAAAGGCGGAAATGAGATGGCCAAGAAGCGTCGCACGATCGAGTACGAAGCAAGCAGCGGCAACGTGTTCGCCGATCTGGGCCTGCCCAACCCGGACCAGGAGCTGCTGAAGGCGAATCTGACGCTGCAGATTTTCCGCGCCATCAAAGCGCGGAAGCTGACGCAGGCAAAGGCCGGGAAGATCCTCGGTATTCCGCAGCCGCACGTCTCGGATCTCATGCGCGGTCGTGCCCGCGCGTTTTCCGCCGAGCGCCTGATGCAGTTCCTCACGGCTCTCGGACACGATGTCGAGATCCGCGTCAAACAGACGCGCAAAGAACACGGCCAAGTGTCTGTTGTCGCCGCTTGACGTGGCAGCATGGCGCAGTCGCGAGGTGGGCGCGTCCCTATTTCGAGCTGAGCATTTTGATCTTCTTGACACCATAAGGCGGCGAGCGGGTCAGGGCAGCCCCAGCTCCCGCCCGATGATGCTGGCGACGAAGCCGCCGCGGGCAGCCGCGCTGTCGATGAGCGCGAGGATGCGGCGTCGGATGTCGTGACCGCCGTCGACGTTCGCGGCGGCCTTGATCGTGTGGGAGTAGGCGGCCCACACATCGGCGCCCGTGATCTCGTACCCGTAGCCCTGGATGATCCACCGAAGGGCCGCGAGGCCAGCCTCGACGGCAAACGCCGGATTCCTCTCGACAAAGTCGCGAGCGGCACGGATCAGCGTCCTGGGATCGCAGGGCGTCTGGTTGGCCAGCGCAATCGCCTCGTCGAAGAGCCGGGCGTCCTTTGCCGAAGCGAACCACTTGCCTTCGTCACCGGGCGTCAGCCGAACGAGGTCTGACAGGACGACAACACGTGGTTTGTCCGGGTACTTGCTCAGCACCGCCCGAAACCACCCGAGATAGGTGCTCGCCCGGTTCGCCGTGAGGCCATAGCGAGAATAGGCCTCATCGGTCCGGCCCAATGACAGGAGGATCTGCTCACACAGGCCGTCGATGTCCCGATCGCTCGCCCAAGGGTTGCGGCAACTTTCTGCGTAGATGAGAGCGTCCGCATTCCGGCCCTGAGCGAGGAGGGCCTTGACAGCCCACCGCTTGTAGGGCCAGAAGATGTCGCCCTGGACCAGATCAATCAGCTCGTCATAACGCCCGGCCGCGAAGAGGGCGCTCAAGCAGGCGGAGGTGCCGTGGAAGTAGCCACGCACATCCTTATCGGGAGAGAGGGCGAGACGCGTCACGCCGATCAACCGGTCTGCCCACTCAGAGGCGACCTCGATCGAGCCACAGAGGTCACCCCAGTAGTCGGCAAGCCGCTCGATGTACGGAATCTGATCTGCACCCTGCGCCTCGAACAGCCGTTCGAGCCACGCCGCCCGTGTGTTCGCGTCGGCCGGCGCGGCGGCGATGGCAGGGACGAGCTCCGCGATGGTGTGGTTGACCGCCGTACCGATGGCGCCCGACGAGCTGTCGACGTTCTCCAGGGCCGGCGAAATCCGCTCCAACAACGCGACCGCGCCCTCCGCGCCGAGAATCGGCTCGATGCGCGCGACCAGCTTGATCTCGGAGACGGCCTCTTGCAGACGAGCAATCGCTGGCTGAGACTTCCACCCGAAGGCGTGTCGCCGGAACCTGGCCTTGAAGCGCCACGAATGTCCGGTCGTCTTCGGCATGGTTTGCTCTGCTTCTGTGCTCCTCACTCGACAGTGTTGCCCGCTACGCACCGCTCCTGCAAGGGCCGGGAATCGAAGCCCATGGACCGACTGGAGATTCGGAGGAGTCACGAGGTCGGTCGGAGGTACATTGGGCGCGCCCACACGGGCGCATGCCTCGGTCGGCAACCGTGAGCCGGAACCGTTCCGGCATCTCCGCCGGGCGGCTTTCGCGTGGCAGCTCCGTCACTGTGATGCCCGTCGGAAATTGCCGTTGCATGCAGTGCGCCGTAACCTCCTCTACGAAGCAGGCGAGACGGTCAAAGACAAATGCCGCGAAGGCTGACGCCGGCTCGCCGCTGATCACGGGCTCGATTGCCGTGACTCCCGTGTCCGTGCGCGCATAAACGATGCGCGGCAAGGTCCAACCTTTATGTTCGACGGCGTTGCGTGCGTCGAGCAGGCGCTCGGACCAAGTCCGCGCCTGCCGCAGGTAGTCGGCCAAGGCGGGGTCTGACTTTTCGAGAGCCGCGATCCCGGCCTCGAATGCAGCCTGCTTTTGAAACAGGAACCCGATATCCGCCCGCAAGACAGCTGCGACATCCTGCATTCCCTTCTTGAGCGCGCGCGTCGCGGCGTTCAGGAAGGCATCCGCCTGCTGTCCAGGTTCCCGGTCGATACTTTCATTGACGCGAATCGTCCGTCCTTGCAGGGAGGCTGCGTCGCCTGACGCGACCTTGCGAGCGTGAGCGGTCCAGAGTCCGGCCAGTTCGCGCGTTGCGTCGCGGGCGGCGAACAGCGAGGTCATCGTGAACTGGTACGCGTTGTCGAACGGGTCACGTGCCGGCGGATCGGGAAACGCCGCGTCGCGCAGGCGCAGGATGCCCATCATGAGCCGCGCCATGAAAGGCGACTGCGAGCCTTCATCGGCGATCTTCTGGACGACCCAGTTTGCCTCCTCCGGCCGCACGCGCATGTTCGACTGCCGCTGGATGCGCGCCAGCATGTCGCCGAAGTCGGCGGCGGTTATCGGCAACACATATGAAATCTGCCCATCCTTCAGCTTGATGATGCCGCCGCGTTTCAGCGCATCCTTGCCAAGAAAGACCAGGAGACCGTCGAGCGGCAGCTTGCCGTATAGGAGGATGGCCGCGCCATCCTGCCACGGCAGAAACTGCAGGGTGGCCAGCGGGCTGCCTTTCTGGTCCTCGAGTACGACGGGTCGCGGCGCAAGGTAGCGGTCGTTGTAAAACTGGCGCGGCACCGGGACGAGGTCGCCACGCTGGTTGTACTGATAGCCCGTAAACGTCACGACGTGCGATGTCACGCCCTGCAGAACCTCGATCCACTTCGGCACGTTCGCGCCTGGCGAGAAGATTTCAAGGTGCGCGATCAGGAACGCCACCATCTTGTTGAGGGCGTAATCGCCGGTCGGATTCATCACCATCACGATGTACATCGGCGGCGTGAAAGCGTCGAGCGCGCCCTCGGCTGGCGGCAGGAAGTCGCCCGTCACGCTTTCGCCGGGAAATTGCACGGCGTAGTTGATGGTGCCCGTCGAGGCGAGGACGAGCATGTCCGGACGCTCCCGGCCGGGCGTCGCGGTGTTCAGGCGGTCAAGCTCCTCGGCCAGCGCCTCGATCGGAAGGTCGGACCGCTGGGCGAGGATGATCCCGAGCGTCACCGTCGTTGTGGCTGCGCCCTTGAGGCTCGGCGCAGGCTTCTTCTTCAGCCGCTTTGCCTGCGCGATACGGCTGTACGCCGCACGTAGCGCGTCCAGGCTCAGGTTTTCACTGGCGTCGATCACGGCTGCCGCGCCATCAGCGGGGAAGGCGCCTACGTGCGGCCCCTCAGGGCGCATCTCCGCCCACCGGCGCACCGAGGCGATGCGCTCGCGCACCGCTTCCCTCGCCGACCGCACAACATCGTGCGCGCGGTCAAGTTCCCATCGGCCGTCCCCTCTTAGCTGAACGGCGCCACTGCGCCAGAACTGCGCTGACTCGGCCCGCAGCGGGCTCCATGGACTGCGAGCGCCCACGAACGCCACAACGTCGGCGGGGAACATCGCGGCGTCGTGCGAATCCAACACCGCGATCGCGACTCGCTGCGCCGACCACGAACTGGGTACTCCGTCGCGCCACGCTTCATCCAGCGACGCGATGGTCAGCGGACGGTCTGGGGATGACAAGGGACCGTGAGCTGGCGGCACCACCTGTAAAGGCGCAACGGGCGGCGGCCGGAGGCCGAGCCGAAACAACCAAAAGCCGACCTCGGCGTCGTGCGGGTCGAGCGCGTAGTGGTCGCCGTCGCGATAGATCGGGGCCCGCGCGGGCTTGCACCGCTTGAGCGAGGCGAGCGCCTCTTGGGCCGGCGCCACGCCCGCCTCTTCGAAGCGGACCGCCGCCTCCGCGAGGGTCATCGGTTCGCCCTGCTCGAGGAGGGCCACCAAGAAAAGGCTGTAACAATTGGCGTCCGAACTGGACCTGGCGTCCTCAAGTCGCGGTACGCGGATGCCGAGGGCGGCGCAGTAGCCATTGCTGGTGCTCATGTCAGCGCGCGGCATTGAGACGCTGCTCGAGCGCGGAGATGGCCGCCTCGACCTCGGCGAACGGTGGCACGACACCCGTCATCATCACGCGCATCGCGTCGTAGTCGCGCTCCAGCAACGTTCGCATGCCGGCGGCGGCGTCAGGGTCAGCGTGCCGGGCACCGCGTGGTCCAGGTTGAAATCCGTGTTGTTGAAGAACATCCGCGCGTGGCGCGCGCAGTCCACGGCAAGCGCGCGGTCATTCTGGACCCGCTCGCCCAGTTGTGACTGGAGCAAGCGGAACACATCGAAGTAGTGGCGAGACACGCGTTGGCCGCCGTGACGGAGTTGGCCCCGGCGGTCGTACCACGCACGGAGTCCGTGCAGAATTACGACCTTGTCCCAGAACGTTCGTTGAGGTTCGGCCGCGGTGATTCCGGTCACCTGGAGACCCATCTCGGGCACGTCGGCGGCAGCGTACGGCGTCACGCTGGTCAATACGTGGGGGTCGAGTGCGGACTTAGGAGTCGTCAGAAAATAACTCTTTCGGTGGTGGGGCTCATGAATGTTCATGTGGTGCCACGGTGTAGTTCCACTCTCCATGAAAGCGCGCCGGTTTCAGAGGGACTCGCTGCACCTCGGCATCGGGGACCTT
>ORJL010096889.1_pt1 | contig 10180 bp, 6 predicted proteins | sample 1779941 | NCBI WGS metagenome assembly ORJL01 (sample SAMEA104232317, study PRJEB22302) | groundwater metagenome | biome: forest; feature: aquifer; material: groundwater | place: USA | collected 2011-08-07 | depth 5.8 m | reverse complement strand
GGTGACGGCGCCTACGGGGTAGCCGTGGATACCTCCGGGGATATCTTTGTCGGGGGTTATACCGACGGCGTGCTTCCCGGTCAGACCTCTGCCGGGGGCAGGGATGGCTTCCTCAGTAAGTATGATAGCTCCCGTAATCTCCTGTGGACGCGGCAGCTTGGCACTTCCGGCTCTGATTATGTATACGGTGTTGCTGCCGATGCTGTGGGCAATGTTTTCATCGCCGGCAATACCTCCGGCACTTTGCCCGGTATGTCGTCTTCCGGCGGCACCGACGGCTTCATACGCAAATACAATTCCGCGGGTTCCGAAGTCTGGACACAGCAATGGGGCACCACCGACACTGACTATCCGGCCCACATAGCCCTGGATGGCTCCGGCAATATCTTTGTGGGAGGCGAAACCTACGGAGTTTTCTCCGGACAGGCTTCTTCCGGTGGCGTGGATGTCTTTGTGAGTAAGTTGAATAGTTCCGGAACGGTACTGTGGACAAGGCAGTTCGGTACCAGCTCCACCGATTACCTCGATGGCCTGACCGCGGATACTTCAGGCAATATCTATGTGTCCGGTACCGTCTACGCTACTCTTTCCGGGCAGACTTCCTCCGGCGGTAACGACGCTTTCATGCGTAAATATGATACCTCGGGAAATGCCCTCTGGACCCGCCAGTTCGGGACCAGCGCCAATGATACCGGCAGGGGTATCGGTCTGGACAGTTCCGGCAACATTTACGTGTCCGGGACAACCGAAGGGACTTTCCCCGGTCAGTCTTCCTCCGGCTACATTGACATCTTCCTGCGTAAGCATGACAGTTCGGGAAACGAAATATGGACCCGACAGCTAGGCTCCAACGGCAATGATTACTCCAACGGCCTGGCCCTGGATAGTTCTGGTAACGTCTATCTGGCCGGTCATACCCAGGGGGCTCTTCCCGGGCAAACCCCTCTGGGCAGCCTGGATGGATACGCCCTAAAGTACGATGGTTCGGGAAATGTTCTGTGGATCCGCCAGTTCGGCACCAGCGGTGGCGAATACGCCTGGAGCCTGGCCCTCCACAGTTCAGGGAACCTCTATATAGCTGGCTCGACCGACAGCACCTTCACCGGGGAAACTTCTGCTGGTTTCGACGATGCCTACCTTTTCAGGCTGGGATATGCCTTTTCGCCAACCCCCACTCCGTCACCGGCGCCAACTTCTACCCCTACTCCAAGTCCAACTCCAACTCCAACTCCTACTCCGGGGCCTACCCCTACCCCTATTACCCCTTTCCCCACGGTAACGACTACTCCTACCCCTTCAATTCAAGCTATACCTGGATTTGCCCAGTCCGTGAGTTTCGATGGCACGGCCCGCCTTGATGTCAGGATCAACCGCGTACGGAACCCCAACACAGACGCTAACGTTATGGCCCCGGGCGGCATTGCCGCCTACTATTTCACCTTGAGCTATCCCGGCGGCGGTACAGGCAATGCGGTAAATATTCTAAATGCGGAGGGCGTCTCTCCTTTCCTGCCGGCATCGTTTAACATACTGAACGCCACCGGCACGACCAGAGTCAGCGCTTTCCAGGTCGAGGCCGCGCCGCAGGCCCCGATCACACTGGCGCGGGTAGCGCCCCGTATCCTGGGCTCCTCGGGAGTATCACATGATATCGTTCTTTCATTCACCAACCTCCTGGACGGTACTGATGGCAGTAACATTCCCCAGGACTCCTCCAGGACTTTTACGGTGCGCCGCGGTGATGCCCGAAATGACGGAGTGATAAACATTGCCGATGCTCTATTTATCGCTCAGTACCTGGCGGGACTGAGAGGTCCCGGCGAGACAACCAGCCTGGTACATGTAGTCAATGCTGCCAGCATCAAGACGGACAATCCCACGGGCGACCAGGTGACTATCAGCGATGCCCTTTTGGTAGCCCAGATGGTAGTGGGACTGAGAGACGACAGCTTTAACTAGGGCCTAGTCGAAAGCAACGGCCTGCCCTGGGCAACGTAAGGAAAAGCTACAATGGCTGCGGCTTGGGAACGGGAGGCGGATGGCGGTTGGGTAGAGCCTGAGCATGCACGGAGGCCCGCAGTACCGGGGTGAGGTGGGCCGCTGGCCGCTGACTCCTGATTGCTGATTTGTTGCGGCTTAGGGCGAAAGGCGGCTGACTGCCGACGTGGTTATGGAACTTTTCGCCCGCATCCGGCGTATTATTAATCAGAAGGCCTTTTGAAAATGTGGAACTCCAATGACTGACGAAGAAGCCATCCGGAGGTGCCAGCAGGGCGATCGCGACGCCTTCAGGCACATAGTGGAAACGTACAAGGACGTCATATATGGCACGGCCATGTTGATGACCCGCGACGCTGCCGTCGCTGACGACATGACGCAGGAAGCGTTCATATCGGCCTGGCAGGGCATCCGCGGCTTCCAGTCGGGCCGGCCTCTGAAGCCCTGGCTGATCCGCATCGCCGTCAACAAGGTGCTCAGTCACAGGAGGCAGTCCGTGCTGCCGGCAGTCCCTCTTGATGACAACGCCAATCAGCATGGGGCCGACCCGGGATTCGTCCGGGAGACCGATAACCGCGACCGGGTCGAGAGGGCATTGAGCAATCTGCCGGAAGACCAGCGGCAAGCCGTGGTCCTGAAGTACTTCGCCGGGTTGTCCCTTTCCGAGGTCTCAGCCGCCGTCAAATGCCCGGAAGGCACCGTGAAGTCGCGTTTGAACCGAGCCCTGGAACGCCTCCGGCCGCTGCTGGAGGAGGGTGAAAATGAATAGAGAGCACATGAAAAAAGAATTTCCCGCCGTTGACGCGGAACAGAAACTGGTTGAATACTTTGAGACCAGGAAACAGGCCCTTAAGGCCCCTGCGGACCTGTGGGCCAGGATAGAAAAGAAATTGGAGGAACCGGTGAAAACCCAACGAAGTTCCTTTTTGACCAACTTATCAATGCTATTTGCCCAAAAGCCGGTGTTCAGCGCCGTAGTGACCATTTTTGTGGTGCTGGCGATGACTGCCGGTGGAGTGTGGGTGGGCAGAGGGCTGGGTGGAGGCCAGGGGGGCATACCGCTGAGTTCAGGGAGCAGCGTCAGCCCGGCCCCGCCGCCGATATACGGAGTCGCGCCTTCAGAGCAGGGAAAAGCGCTTCCGGGGATTGCCGTCGCTCCTGCCCCTGACTTGCGTTCTCCTGCCCTCTCGCCATCGGGCACTCCCCCGCCCATGCCGAGGGCGGCCGCTCCACCGGCGCCCGGGGTGGCCGCCGCCGCATCTCAGGAGAGTAGCGCGTCCCAGACAAACGTCCTGGATACGGCGCAAAGGCAGGTCATATCCACGGCGACCATGTCCATAGAGGTCAAGGCCGTCGGGCCGGCGGTTGACCAGTTGCAGGCCATGGCCGTTAGCCTCGGCGGGCTTGTCGAGACGTTGAGCCGCTCGGGCAATGCCAGCCAGGAGCAGGCGTCGGCGACTATCCGGGTCCCGCAGGACCAGTTCTCCACTGCCCTTTCGCGGCTGGAATCCCTGGGCATCGTTCGAAGCCAGAGCGCGGGCAGCCAGGATGTCACCCAGCAGTTCATCGACTTGAATGCCAGGCTGACCAGCCTGCAGCGCGAGGAGCAGAGCCTGTTGAACCTGCTGGGCAAGGCCAACTCGGTGGGGGACATCCTGACCATCGAGCGGGAGCTGGCACGGATACGGGCGAGCATCGAATCCACTCAGGGACAGCTCAATTACATGAAGCGCCGGGTTGACCTGGCCACCATCAGCGTGAATCTGTTCACCGCCGCCAGGACGGTGGGGCAGGCCCCTTCGGCCTCGTTGACCGTCGAGGTAAACAAGGTCGACCAGAGCGTGGCCGCTGTTAAAGGCCTGGTCGCCAGCGTCAACGGCTCACTGGACCAGGTGATAATATCTACGCGCGAAGGCAAAGAGACTGCCACGCTGGTCATGCGGGTCTTCCGGCAGGACTTCGCCCGGGTGGTGGATGCGCTGGACAGCCAGGGCAAAGTGGTGCAGCAGGACCTCCGCGAGGGGACCACGCCCGAAGCCGGGGCGCCTTTGCCCGAAAAGCCGGACTCGCCTGTTTCGGTTACGTTCGTTCAGCCTCAGCAATCGTGGTGGTCGAAGTGGGGGTTCCCAATCGGGGGCGCCCTGGCGGCAGTCTTACTGGTCTTCCTGTTCGTCTTCACCTACCGGTCCGGGCGAAAGGCAGCGGAAACTAAACCGTAACTAATAATGGCGGCGACCCATGTGGTCGCCGCTTGCCACTTTATCGTCGTTCGTCCGCAATACCACCGAATCATCATTCCTGCGGAAGCAGGAATCCAGGCGAAATGCCTCTCGGAGGCAATCGTGGGAGTACTGGAGCAATGCCGTGTGTTCGTTGGCACGGAGACCCGCGATACCCGGGACCCGTCGCCCGTAGCGACAACCCTTGCTGCTGTCGTCACCCCCGACAGGGGCAAGCCCTGCCGCTACGCCGTTTTCTGTCGTCCTGAGCTTGTCGAAGGACCTTTCGTCCCGGGGGCGCCGGGTGACCGTGGGGTCGCCTGCCCCTGCGGGCGGTTCGCGAACCGCCCCTATGGCATGCCCGCTATGGGGAAGGCCAGACCACTTTCCCACCGATGATTGTCATGGCCACCTTGGTATTCAGGATCTCTTCAGGCGGGAAGGCAGTGGGGTCCCTATCCAGAAGCACCATGTCGGCCAGCTTGCCGGGGGAGAGGTCGCCTTTCCATCCGGCTTCGAAGGCGCTGTAGGCGGCGGTGGAGGTGTACATACTCAGGGCTTGTTCGACGGTGACCGCTTCGTGCGCCAGTACCGTTTGTCCTGTCTTGCTCCGCCTGGTGACGGCGGCGTAAACGCCGACCATCGGGTTGTTGGGGGCTACCGGGGTGTCGGACCCGGCGGCAACAGCGACTCCGCCCCGCAACAGCGAGTTGATTCGGTAAAGAAAGGGCTGGTTATCTTGCCGGACTCTGGCCAGGTACCGGTCGCCGCTGTAATAAATGAAGTCGGGCTGGGTGACGACTATGACGCCAGCCTTCTGGATGCGCCTGATGTCGGGGTCGGTGCAGAGGGAGCAGTGCTCGATGCGGTGACGGTGGTCCGGCAAAGGATGTTCCCGCAATGCCTTTTCGATGGCGGTGAGCGCCGCGTCAATGTCGTCTTGCTCGATGGCGTGGATGGCGACCTGGAATCCGGCGCGGTGGGCGGACAGCACGGCCTCTTCCAGTTCCTCCCGGGGCGGGAAAAGCCTTCCGGTGGTCCGGTCGAGGACTATCTTGACGGCCCCCAGGCTCAGGTCGCCGTCGCCATACCCGGTGGCCATGCCGCGCTTCAATAAGTCGGGCAGCGCCTCCTTGCCCGCCATCATGCTGACGCGGCTGCCGACGAGTCCATGTTCTTTGGTCTGGCCGAAAAGGCGCCAGACGGCGAAGTCGTTGCTGGAACTGGCATCCTGCAGGGATGTTATCCCCAGCGAAAGGCACCTCTCACCGGCCAGTTTGATTCCTGCCATGAGCCGCTTTTCGCCCAGGGGAGGAGAGCGTTTCAGGTACCGGGTCATCTCAAACATCAGGCCGGTAGGCTCGCCGGTTTCGAGACTTCTCTCGAACAGGGCGCCCGGCGGCTCAGGGGTCTCGATGGAAATTCCTGCCAGTTCGAGGGCCTTGCTGTTCAGCACGACGGCATGGCGGGAACGGTGGTTGAGCCTGACCGGATGATTCGGGGAGACTTGATCCAGGTCCCGGCGGTTGGGGTGGCGCTTCTCTAGAAGGCGGAAGTCGTCGTATCCCTCGCCGACGATCCATTCGTCAGGTGGGATGGTTTTCGCCCTGGCGGCGATCAAAGCCTGGATGTCCTTGATGGAATTCACTGTGGTGGGGGAGCAATCGAGATTTACCAGGGAGTTGGCCAGGGAGATGAAATGGCAGTGGGCGTCGTGGAAACCGGGCAGTAACGTCTGGCCCTGGCAGTCGATTTCCCTGGTCCCGGTAGAGCGGAGGCTGTTGTCGCCCACGGCGGCGATATACTCTCCGCGGCAGGCAACGGCACTGGCCCGCGGGTGGGAAGGGTCCATGGTCAGGACGTTGGCGTTGTAGAAAACGGTGTCGGGTCTAGCATTCATGGCGGTGATATATAATGTCAGGGACTATGGACAAGCTGACTGACGGCGCCCGAAAGCTCGGAATCGAGCTAACATTAGCACAACTCCAGCAATTTGAACAATATTACGCCCTGCTGGTGGAGTGGAACGCCCGGATGAACCTGACCGCTATCCTGGAATACGATAAGGTGCAATTACTGCATTTCCTAGATTCGCTGTCGGTGGTGCTGGGACTGGAAAACCGGAATCTTCTGGAAAAGCCGGGTTTGAAAGTGCTGGATGTGGGAACGGGCGCCGGATTTCCGGGCATTCCTATGAAGATAGTTTTTCCGGCCATTGACCTTTGCTTGAACGATGCTACTGAGAAGAAGTCACTTTTCCTGGCTGAGGTAGTCCGGAAACTGGGGTTGAAAAGCGTTCAGATCGCTGTCGGCCGGGCCGAGGAACTGGGCCAGATGAAGCAGCACCGGGAGCGGTTCGATCTCATCCTTTGCCGGGCCGTGGCTGAAATGGCGGCGCTGGCCGAGTTGTGCTTGCCTTTCTGCTGTCCAGGAGGCCGGGTCATTGCCCAGAAGAAGGGCGGCATCTCCGACGAAATGGAAAGGGCAAGGCGGGCGGTGAAGGAAATGGGCGGCGCGCCTGTCAAGACTGTCAAAGTGGACCTGCCGGAACTCGGTGACGGGCGTTGCCTGGTGGTGGTTGAAAAGGTGGGGAAGACGCCGCCGCAATACCCCAGGCGGCCGGGAATGCCGGCCAATAAGCCCATCCTGTAGACGATTGAAGATTCCAAGATTCCAAGATTGCAGATTGCTCCACCGATGTCATTCCGGCGAAAGCCGGAATCCAGGAAAACCCGGCAAGGTAGAATCTTTCAATCTTCTAATCTTGGAATCTTCTAATCTTGGAATCTTTGAATCTTGAATCGTTAATGTGTTATTATTGCGTTCAAAATCTCTCAGGAATGAGGCAGTCCGTCCTCCCCGGACCGAGTTGCCCTTTACATAATCCAGCAATTTGAAGCTTAAGGAGACTCCTACCAATGGAAAACGGCCACAAGGTGATAGTTTGGTTTGACGAGGTTGGGAAGGGAGATTTGAACCTGGTCGGCGGCAAAGGCGCCAACCTTGGCGAGCTAACCCGGTCCGGCATTCCAGTGCCCCCCGGTTTCATCGTGACTTCTCACGCTTATTTCGATTTCCTGACCAAATCCGGGCGGCTCGACCAGATCCAGGGGCTTCTTGATTCCATCGACCCTAACAACAACACGCAACTCCAGAAAACCGCCGAGGAAATCCAGCAAATCATTCGCAAGTCCCCCATGCCTCCGGAGATCAGCGAAGGAATCAAGCAGTCCTACCTCAAGATCGGACGCGGCCAGGTGGCGGTCAGGTCCTCCGCCACCGCCGAAGACCTTCCGGAAGCCTCATTCGCCGGTCAACAACGAACTTTCCTCAATATTCACGGGGCGGATGACGTGGTGGCTGCCGTGCAGGACTGCTGGGCTTCCCTCTTCGAAGCCAGGGCTATTTTCTACCGCATTCATCACCACTTCGACCATTTGAAGATCGGGATCGCCGTGCCGGTCCAGCGGATGGTGCAGAGCGAGGCCTCCGGCGTGATGTTTACCCTGGAGCCGGTTACCAACAACCAGATGCATATCGTCATCGAAGCTATTCGAGGGCTGGGCGAAGCTATAGTTTCCGGCGAAGTCACCCCGGACCTCTACAAAGTGGACAAAAAAGAACTGCGCATCATCGACAAAAAGATCAGCAAGCAGGAATGGAAGTTGATGCGGAACGCCTGGCGTGCCGACGGCCACTCCGAGGCCAACGTCAAGGTGGAAATATCTCCTTCCGAGCAGGGGAAGCAGAACATTACCGACAAGGAGATTCTGGCCCTGGCCCACCTGGGCAAGCAGATTGAGGCCCATTACAATTTCCCCCAGGACATCGAATGGGCCATTGAAGGCAACAAGGTATATATTCTGCAGACCCGTCCCGTGACAACGGTCAAACCCCTGAACGAAGGAGCGGACCTGCCGGAATTGCAGGGGGAAGTAATCCTGACCGGATTTGCCGCCAGCCCCGGGGTGGCGGTAGGCAGGGTCCAGATTGTGGCCGATCCCTCCGAAATAGACAAAGTTAAGCCCGGCGACATACTGGTCGCTGAAATCACCACGCCTGACTATGTTCCGGCAATGGAAAAGGCCGCGGCTATCGTCACCGACCGCGGAGGCAAGACGTCGCACGCGGCCATCGTCAGCCGTGAGATGGGCATACCCTGTGTCGTCGGTACCGGTGAGGCTACCAAGCAACTGGCCAATGGGACTCTTATCACCGTGGACGGGGGACGGGGCAAGATTTATAAAGGCAACGTGGTGACTGAGGAGTTCAAATCCCTGGCCATGAATGCGAACGGGGCCAAACAAAGACTCAACACCTTGACCAGGGTCTATGCCATTCTGGGTGAGCCGGGCCGGGCGGCGGCGGTGGCGGCCAGGGACGTGGATGGAGTGGGCCTGCTGAGGGCCGAGTTCATGATACTCCATCGAGTCAAAGAGCATCCCCAGCACATGCTCAGCCAGGGCCGGGGCAATGAATTCATCGAAAAGCTGAGCGAAGGTGTGGCCACCATAGCCAAGGCTTTCAATCCGCGCCCCATCGTGTACCGGGCCACGGATTTCAAGACCAATGAATACAGGTCGCTGAAGGGCGGCGAGGCTTATGAGAAGGTGGAAGAGAACCCGATGATAGGATACCGGGGCTGTTCCCGGTACGTGACCGAGGTTGACGTCTTCAAGTTGGAAATCGAGGCCATCAAGGCCGTGCGCAAGACCTACAACAATGTCTGGATGATGATTCCCTTCGTCCGGACTGTCGAAGAACTGGCCCAAACCAAGCGCATCCTGGAAAAAGAGGGCCTGCACCAGTCGCCTAGCTTCAAGCTCTGGATGATGGCCGAAGTCCCGTCCAACGTCTTCTTGATCGACCAATTCATCGATACCGGTATCGACGGCATATCCATCGGTTCCAATGATCTGACGCAGCTCATCCTGGGGATCGACCGCGACAGCGAGCGCCTGGCAGACAAGTTTGACGAGCGTAACGACGCGGTTTTGATCGCGCTGGAAACCCTGATCAAGGCAGCCGCCAAGGCCGGCATAACCAGTTCTATTTGCGGCCAGGCGCCTTCGAATTACCCCGAACTCACCGAAAAGCTGGTGGAGTGGGGTATTACCTCGGTGTCCGTTAACCTGGATATGATCGAAAAGACGCGCAAGATCATCGCCGATGTTGAATCGCGCCTGATCACCCCGGCCCGCCTGCGAAGACTGGAGCGGTCCTGGGACTAGGCGACTGGAAGATTCAAAGATTCTAAGATTACAAATCACAGATTAGCTACACCTATGTCATTGCTACGAAAATGGCCGGTGGCACAGGCGTCCCTGCCTGTGGCGGCCCCATTTTCATACTTCATGGCGCCGGCTGCAAGCCGGCATGGCGGATTACCCTGAAAGTACCGTACTCGGGGTCGTCCCTGACCCCGAGATGGGTCGGGCTCCGGGACGAGCCCGACTACGGAGGTCCTTTCATTTTTCGTGGTGAACCTTGGTTCATGGTTGATTCCTGCGAAAGCGGGAATCCAGGCGAAATGCCTGTCTTGCGCAATCGGCTGGGCGTTGGAGGAATGCCGGGCGTTTGCAGGCATGGGGGCCTGCGGTACCAGACAGTCTGTCCGTGTTCCGGTCCTGTGTCATTCCACCGTTGATGTCACTTAAAGCTTTGGGCGAATCTTGCGTCCACGGTGGTGTTGGGTGGCAAGAGGAAGAAATCCCCCTGTATCCCCCTTGGTAAGGGGGACGGGGGACGCGCAACGCTTTCCCCTTGATAAGGGGGACAAGAGAGCTTCTTTCCCAATGGGGGACGCGCGAAGTTTCCCCTTGTTTCAAAGGGGGACTAAGGCACTCTTGTCCAAATTAGGTTTTAAGTTGAGCCCTGATTTTGGTATAAAGGTAAGGTGCAAAACAAACCTAGACCAAGAGGAGGGCTCAACTTGAATTCAAATTGTAGCATTTTCAGTCAGT
>ORJL011199304.1_pt1 | contig 10181 bp, 8 predicted proteins | sample 1779941 | NCBI WGS metagenome assembly ORJL01 (sample SAMEA104232317, study PRJEB22302) | groundwater metagenome | biome: forest; feature: aquifer; material: groundwater | place: USA | collected 2011-08-07 | depth 5.8 m | reverse complement strand
CGGCGAGGCGGGCTCGGTGTTGCTGGACAAGACGGGAACGACCACCCTCGGCCACCCCGAGCTCGATCGGGTCGTCGCGACCAACGGGCTTCCCACCGACCAGACGCTTCGCCTGGCCGCCTCGCTCGATCAGCTGTCCGCGCACCCGCTCGCGAAAGCGCTCGTCGCAGGAGCCGAAGCAGGCAACCTGACACTCGCCTTGCCCACGAACGCGGAGGAGGTGTTCGGCCGCGGCGTGCGCGGCACGGTCGACGGACACGACGTCCTGGTCGGCAGCGCGAACTGGCTCCGGGACCACGGGATCGACGTGAACGTTCCCGTCGGTCTGGACGGTGGAGCTGCGAAGGTTCTCGTCGGCGTCGACGGCACGCTCGCCGGCGTCGTGCTCGTGGGCGACCGGCTGCGGGAGGAGTCGATGGAGCTCGTCCCGCGGCTGCGCGCCGTCGGCATCCGGCACGTGGCTCTCGTGACCGGCGACAAGCGGTCGGTCGCCGACGCGATCGGCGCGACCCTCGGCGTCGACCGCGTCTACGCCGAGCAGACGCCCGACCAGAAGCTCGACGTCGTCCGCGCCGTCCGCTCTCAACCGGACCTGCGCGGCGTCGTGATGGTCGGGGACGGCATCAACGACGCACCCGCGCTCGCGCTGGCCGACGTCGGCATCGCGATGGGCTCGGCCGGCGCGACGGTCTCGTCGGAGACGGCGGACGCGGTGATCCTGGTCGACCGGGTCGACCGCGTGGCCGACGCGATCCGGATCGGGCGGCGCTCCCTCTACATCGCCCGCCAGAGCGTCCTCGCCGGCATCGGTCTGTCGCTCGTCGCGATGGGTGTCGCCGCCGCCGGCTACCTGCCGCCCGTCGGCGGCGCGCTCGTGCAAGAGGTGATCGACGTCGGCGTGATCCTCAACGCGCTCCGCGCGCTCCACGACTGACAGGAGAGGAGGCGGCGGCGATGACCGCCGAGAACGACATCCCGGAGTTTCCCACGACGCAGCCCGCGATCTTCGCTCACGTCCTGGTCGGTGTCGACGGCACCGAGCCCAGCTTCGAGGCCTGTCGCCAGGCCGGCATCCTGGTCGAGCCGGAAGGCTTCCTCGAGCTCGCATTCGCCCTCGATCTCGGCCTCGCCGTGCACACCGGCCCGTCGGCGCCGCGGATCGCCGACGAGATGGAGCGCGAGGGAGCGAACGCCCTCACCGCTGCGGCTGCAATCGTCGGTAGACGCGCGTCTTCGCGGCTGATCCGCGGATCGCCGACGGCGACGCTGCTCCGCGAGCTGGAGCGGACGGGCGCGACGCTCGTCGCGCTTGGTTCGCACGGCCACCGGCGCGTCGCCGAGCTGATGCTCGGCGGCGTCGCCGGTGAGCTCCTCCACCAAGCTCCGTGCTCCGTGCTGATCGCGCGCAGGCCGACGGACGAGGCGTTGTTTCCACGCTCGCTCCTGGTCGGATTCGACGGCTCGGCGGAGGCGGGGCGGGCGTTGGCCGTCGGCCGTTACCTTGCGGCGCGTTTCGCGGTCCCGCTGCGGATCGTCACGGCGCTCAGGGACAGCGACGCCGATCTTCCGCGGATCCATCTGCAAGCACCCTGCGGCGAGGAGATCGACGAACGACCGGTCGACGCGCTCCAGATGGCCTCCTCGGACGCCGGCCTGCTGGTCGTCGGGAGCCGCGGGCTCCACGGCGTTCGCGCGCTCGGAAGCGTCTCCGAGCGCATCGCGCACTGTGCCGCCTGCTCCGTGCTCGTCGTGCGTGGGCCGGAGCCGCGCTGATGGGCGAGCCGCCGGGCCACGCTGCCGCGCCGGCCGCGGTCGCCGCCGCCCTCGCGACCGATCTCGAGCGCGGCCTCAGCTCGGTCGAGGTCGTGGAACGCCTCGCCCGCTACGGTCCCAACCGGCCCCGGCCGCAGCGGCGGCCCCGCTACGTGCGCCTCGCGCTCGGCCAGCTGCTCGACCCGCTGGTGGCGCTGCTGCTGGCCGCAACCGCGGTCTCGGTCGCGATCGGCGACACCGTGGAAGGAGCGGCGATCGGGTCGATCGTCGTGCTCAACAGCCTGCTCGGCTTCTGGCAGGAAGCGGGGGCCGAGCGCGCCATCCGCGCGCTCTCCCAGGCATTCACGCACACGGCGCTCGTCGTGCGCGACGGGACGGAGCAAACGGTCGCCGCCGAAGAAGTCGTTCCCGGCGACGTACTGGTTGTCGGCGAGGGAGATCGCGTCGCAGCCGACGTGCGCGTGGTCGCCGCTCGGGCACTCGAGGTCGACGAGTCCGCGCTCACCGGCGAATCGCTCCCCGTCTCCAAGCATGTCCGGCCGGTCGAGTCGCGCGCGCCGCTCGCCGAGCGAAGCTCGATGCTCTATGCAGGGACCGGTGTCACACGCGGTCACGGCCGCGGCATCGTCTGCGCGACCGGCGCGCAAACCGAGCTCGGCCAGATCGAGGTGCTCGCATCGGACGCGACACCGCCGCCGACGCCGCTGACGCAGCGACTCGGCCGGCTTGCCCGCCAGATGGTCGTCGCCGGCGTCGCGATCACGGTCGTGCTCGGCGGTGTGATGCTCCTCCGCGGTGAACGCCTGCACGTCGCATTCTTGACCGCGGTCGCGGTGGCGATCGCGGCAGTGCCGGAGGGGTTGGCGGCGACTGTCACCGCCGCGCTTGCTCTTGGCGCGCGGGCGATGGCGCGGCGGGGCGCGATCGTGCGCCGGCTCGCCGCGATCGAGACGCTCGGTGAGACCTCGGTGATCTGCACCGACAAGACGGGCACGCTGACCGAGAACCGGATTCGGGTGGCGGGCCTTCTCCCGGCGCCCGGGCTCGACGAGCAGGCGCTGCTGGAGGCCGCCGTGCTCGCATCCACCGCGCGCAGCGTCGGTGACGAGCTCGTCGGCGACCCGATCGAGACGGCGCTGCTGCTGGCTGCGCTCGAACGGGGCCTCTCCCACAACGACCTCATGGCGGGTCGCGAGCTCCTCTACGAGCTGCCGTTCGACTCGGACCGCAGGCGGATGACGCTCGTGTGGGCCGACCGCGACCGCCGCCACGCGTATACGAAGGGCGCGCCGGAGATCGTCGCCGACCTGGCCGGCGCACGCGACCACCCGCTGCTCGATGCGGCGTCGACCTGGGCCTCGGAAGGCTTCCGGGTGCTCGCCGTCGCAGCAGGGCCGCTCGATGCGGAGGGGCCCCTCGACGAGACGGTCGAGGCGGAGGGCAGTCTCGTCGGCGTGGTCGCGCTGCACGATCCCCTGCGGGAGACGAGCGCCGACGCCGTCGCAGCCGCAGCGCGCGCCGGAATCGCCGTTCGCATGCTCACCGGAGACCATCCCGCCACTGCGCGCACGATCGGGCATGCCGTCGGCCTTCAGGACGAGGCGATCCTGGCGCGAGCGACCCCGGCCGACAAGCTCGCGACCGTCGTCCGGCTCCAAGAGCAGGGCGAGATCGTCGCCGTGACCGGCGACGGCGTCAACGACGCGCCCGCGCTCCGCCGCGCCGACGTCGGCATCGCCATGGGCAGATCGGGGACGGAAGCAGCGCGCGAGGCCGCTTCGATCGTCTTGACGGACGACGACTTCGCGACGATCGTCGTCGCCGTCGGCGAAGGCCGCCGCATCGGTGACAACATCCGCAAGTTCGTCGCCTTCCTGCTCTCCGCCAACTTCGGCGAGGTGCTTGCCTTCGCGGTCGCCATCGGTGCCGGCTTCGGGGCGCCGCTCTCGGTCGTCCAGGTGCTCCTCGTGAATCTCGTCACCGACGGCCTGCCGGCTGTTGCGCTCGCGCTGGATCCAGCCGACCCGTCGACGATGCGCTCGCCGCCGCGTCGGAGCGAGCGTCTGTTCGGGTGGAGGCTCTGGTCGGCGCTGGCATTGATCGGACTCGCCGTCGGCGGCGCCACGCTCGTCTCGTTCGGGATCGGGCGGGCGCTTGGCGGAGAGGCCGCGCAGACGATGGCGTTCACCACGCTCGCGCTCTCCGAGCTGGCCCTCGTCTTCGCAATCCGGTCGACCACGACACCGGCTTGCCGGCTCGCAGTGAACCGCTGGCTGGTCGGGAGTGTCATGATCTCGGTTGCGGTCGTCGCAGCGGCCGTCTACCTGCCTGCAACCCACGACGCCCTCTCGACCGTGCCGCTCTCACCTCTCTCCGCGCTCGTGGCCGTCGCGCTCTCGCTGCTGCCGTTCGCACTGGTGGAAGTCGCCAAGGCGGCGCGACGGCGACCCCGGCCGGCGCGCGGTCGCGTCGCTCGGCGAGAGGACCCCCGAAGGCGAGAGCGCAGCAGCATCCCGGCGCGCAGGCCGCAAGGCTGAGGAGGCGCCCGTGCAGATCTCCATCGGCCTCGCGCTCGCGCTCGTGTCGGCCGTTGCCGTCAACTGGGCCTACGCGCGAGAGCACGACGCCGCCGCGGCGATGCCTGCGTTCTCGTTCAGGCAACCGCTTCGCTTCGTCTCGCTGCTCGTCGCCGATCGGGGCTGGCTCGTCGGCTTTGCGGCCGAGACGGCCGGGTGGCTCGTCTACGTCGCCGCGCTCCGCCTGGCGCCGATCTCGCTCGTGCAGGCCGTCTGCGCCTCCGGCATCGCCGTCCTCGCCTTCGCAACCGCGCATGGGCACCCGGGCAGGCTCGCCCGGCACGAGCAGGTCGCGGTCGCCGTCGCGTTCGCCGGGCTCGTCCTCCTCGCCCTCTCCCTGGTCGACACCCGCCAGGCCGACCGCCCGCCCGACGGGGCTGCTGTCGCGGTCTGGCTCGCCGGATCGGCGGGCGCCGCGCTGATGCTCGCGGGCGCGCGTCTGGGTCTCGAGCGCGGACCCGCCCTCGGTCTCGCTGCCGGCCTGTTGTTCGCGGGCGGCGACATCTCCGCCAAGCTCGTCGTCTACGGCGGCGTCTGGTTCGTCGCGCTCAGCAGCTTGATCGTCTGCTACGCGCTCGGCACGAGCGTCCTGCAAGCGGGATTCCAGCACAGCGACGCGCTCACGGCCGCGGGCCTCGCGACGCTCGCCACCAACGCGGTGCCGATCGCCGCCGGCTTCGTCGTCTTCGGCGAGCAGCTCCCGCACGGCGCGAAGGGCACGCTGCAGCTCGCCGCCTTCGCCTCGCTCGTCGTCAGCGCGGCGTTCCTCGCGCGCGCGCCGGGCGCCGCAGCGGCGGGGGCGCGCCCCCCGTCCGTCGACGAGGCCGGCAACGCGTGAGCGCCGTCGTCCGCGCCGACCGGCTGACGAAGTTCTACGGCTCCGCGCGTGGGATCGTCGATACGAGCTTCGAGATCGTCGCCGGCGAGGTCTTCGGCTTCCTCGGCCCGAACGGTGCCGGGAAGTCGACCACGATCAGGCTGATGCTCGACCTGATTCGGCCGACCAGCGGCCGAGTCGAGCTGTTCGGGCTCGACCCGCAGAAGGACGGGATCGAGATCCGGCGGCGTGTCGGGTACGTGCCCGGCGACCTCCGCCTCTACGAGCGGCTGACAGCGCGCGACCTGTTGCAGTACTTCGCCCACGTGCGCGGCATGCGCGGTCTCGGCGCCGCTCCCCGCCTCGTCGAGCAGCTGCAGCTCGAGCTCGACCGGCCGATCCGCGCGCTCTCCAAGGGCAACCGCCAGAAGGTCGGGCTGGTGCAAGCCATGATGCACCGGCCCGAGCTGCTCGTCCTCGACGAGCCCACCTCAGGGCTCGACCCGCTCGTCCAGCAGACCTTCAACGACCTGCTTCGCGAGGCCACCGGCGAGGGACGCACGGTGTTTCTGTCCTCGCACATGCTCGGTGAGGTGCAGCGCGTCGCGGACCGCGTGGCGCTCGTGCGCGAGGGACGGATCGAGCTCGTCGAGGAAGTCGAGACGCTCAGGCGGCGTGCGTTCACCCGCGTCGAGGTGAGCTTCGCAGACGCTCCGCCCGCAGACGCGTTCACCGGGATTCCCGGCGTGCGTGAGCTCGAGCGCCGGGGCGACTCGGTGCTGTTCGTCCTCGAGGGCACCGCCGATCCGCTCGTGAAGGCGCTTGCACTCCACCGCGTGCTCTCACTCGACGTCCACGAGGCCGACCTCGAAGACATCTTCCTCACGCTCTACCGCAACGAATCGCCTCATGCTGCATAGCGTCTTTCTCAAGACGCTTCGCGACCTTCGCCGCGGTTTCGTCTGGTGGAGCGTCGGCCTTGCGGGGATGTCGGCGCTGATGGTGTCCGTCTACCCGACGGTGCGCGGCAACGCCGCGTTGAACAAGCTCGTGGAGGATTATCCCGCGGCCTTGAAGGGGTTCTTCGGCTTCGGCGGCGAGCTCGACTACACATCCGCCGCCGGGTATCTCGGCATGGAGCTGTTCTCGCTCATGGTGCCGCTGCTGCTGCTGATCGCCGCGATCGCGGCCGGCTCGGGGGCCGTCGCCGGCGAGGAGGACCGTGGAACGCTCGACCTGCTGCTCTCGCTGCCCGTATCGCGCACGCGGCTCGCGCTCGAGAAGTTCGCGGCGCTCGTCACCGAGTCGGTGGCTCTCGGCTTCGTCGTCTGGATCAGTCTCTGGATCGGCGCTGTTGCGGTCGGCATGGACATCTCGGCTGCGAAGCTTGCGGCCGCGACGACGGACGCCGTTGCGCTCGCGGTCGCCTACGGGGCGGTCGCCCTCCTCGCCGGTTGCGCGACGGGCCGGCGAGGCGTCGCGATCGGGATCACAGCGGCGGCAGCCGTTGCTGCCTACCTCGTCAACTCGCTCGCTCCCCTGGTCGACCTGCTCGACCCGGTCCAGAAGCTCTCGCCCTTCTACCACTACGCGGCCCAGAGCCCGCTCCGCTCCGGCCTCGACCCGCTCCATCTCCTTGTGCTCCTCGCGATCGCGGCAGTCGGGGCGGCGGGCTCGGTGCTCGCGTTCCGCCGGCGCGACCTCGCCTGAGCGACCGCCGCCGGTCGCCCCAGGTCTCGGTAGTTGGCCGTACGACGATCGGTGTCTCGACGGATGCCCCCCGCGGGAGGTGCGGTGGATTCTCGGGCTTGCCGCAACCGAGGGAGGCGTCATGTCTGCGATCCGATACGCGCGTGCCGAGCGGGTCGACGTTGAGCCGCTCTTCCTCGACCGCACCGACGCCGGGCGGCGGTTGGGAGAGGCGCTCCTGGACGAGCGGGGCCCGGATCGTGTCGTCGTCGGCCTCGCGAGGGGCGGCGTGCAGGTCGCGGCCGAGGTTGCGCGGGCGCTCGCGGCGCCACTCGACGTGATCGCGGTTCGGAAGGTTCGTCATCCCTGGCAGCCGGAGTACGCGCTCGGGGCGGTCACGCCCGGCGGCGGCGTCTACGTGCGTGGCCCGAACGGCCTCACCGGTGAGCAGGTGGCGCGCGCCGTGGCGAGCGCGCAGGACCAGGCGCTGGAGCTCGACCGGCGGCTCCACGCACGCCGCGCACGCATGAGTCTCGAAGGAAAGACGGCGCTCCTCGTCGACGACGGTCTCGCAACGGGCGCGACGATGATCGCGGCGGCCCGCTGGGCGAAGGCAGCCGGTGCCGGCCGCGTCGTCGCAGCCGTACCCGTCGCGGCGGCGGCGAGCGTGCGTCTCCTGCGCCGAGAGGTGGACGACCTCGTGGCGCTCCACACACCGCATCGCTTCTTCGGCGTCGCCGCCTCGTACGCCGGCTTCCCCCAGCTCGACGACGACGATGTGCTGCAGTTGCTCGACGATGCCGCGCGACGCGAAGAGGCCGCGCGCCGCTGAGACGCCCACCGTGCTCAGGGCCCGAGCACGAGAGTCGGCAGCGTCGTGGGCGTCGGCGACCCGACGCTCGCGGACGGGCGCACGCGGCTCTCGGGCTCGGCGGACGTGAGGCGGCCGTCTGCGAGCCAGAGCACACGGTCGGCGACCTCGCGCAGGCGAGGGTCGTGGGAGACGACCACGGCGGCGTGGCCCTTGCTCTCCGTGAGCCCGCGCAGGAGTGCCATGACGTCATGACCCGCGTCCGAGTCGAGGTTCGCGGTCGGTTCGTCGGCGAGCAGCAGGCGTGGCTCGTTGGCGAGCGCGCGTGCGAGCGCTACCCGCTGGCGTTCGCCTGCGGAGAGCGCCTGCGCGTTGAAGTGGAGCCGCTGCTCGAGTCCCGCTTCGCGGAGGAGCGCGTGCGCCCGTTCCTCCGCGGCGAAGCCGGTGACGCCGGCGATGTTGAGCGCGATCTCCACGTTCTCGAGCGCCGAGAGGGACTCGAGCAGGTTGAAGGTCTGGAAGACGAAGCCGACGAGCTCGCGTCGTACGCGTGGCAGCTCGCGTCGCCTGAGGCTCGTGATGGCGAGCTCGTCGATGACGACCCGGCGCGAGGTCCGCCGGAGGATGCCGCCGATCATGCTGAGCAGGGTCGTCTTGCCCGAGCCGGATGGGCCCATGATCAACGTGACTTCGCCCCGCTCCGTCGCGAAGCTGACATCCGCGACTGCTCGGACGAGGGTGCGGCCGCTGCCGAACTCCCTCGACGCTCGATCCACCCGCAGCAGCGGCGCGTTCATGCGCGGAACACCTCCGCAGGGTCGATCCGGTTGATACGACGGACAGGCACGTAGGAGGCCGCAATCGCCATCAGGATCGCGACGACGAACACGCCGGTCGCATCCAGTGGGCGCAACACCGCAATGAACTCCGGGACGCCGCTCCGGATCAGCCGGGTCGCCGCGACCGAGGCGGCGATGCCGATCGCCGCGCCGAGCACGCCGACGATCAGGCTCTGGCGAACGACGATTCTGTAGAGGAAGCCGCCGGACGCCCCGATCGCCTTCAGAACACCGAACTCGCGTGCCCGCTCGACGGTCGCCGTGTAGGTGGTGAGGGCGATCACGGCTCCGCCGACGACGAAGCCGATCGCGACGAGGACGCCGACGACCGCCAGGAACCCCGCGTTGACGCGGTCGGCGAAGCTCGTGGCGAATTGCTCGCTCGTGTGCGTCTCGGTGCCTGGGAGCGCGCGTCGCAGCGCAGCGGCGACAGCCGGCACCTGTGCGCCGGGTACGACGTCGACGAGCAGGAAGTTCGCAAGCTCGTCGATGCCGAACAGCGCCCTCGCATCCGCGGCATTGAGGAACGCGGTCTGGAAGATGCTGTTGCCGCCGCTGTGGACCGAGGCGACGACGAGCGGACGGCCGAGCACCCGCAACGAGTCGCCGACGCCGACGTGAGCCTGCGAGGCGAGCATACCGTCGATCGCGATCGTTCCGGCGGACGGCTCGTACGTGCGCGGCTGCGCACCCGCGGTGCGCGGTACGGCGAGCGCCATCGCGAAGACGTCGAGCTCGTGGCCGTGCTCGCCAAACGCTATGTGGCGCGCGTACACGGGGATGACCGTCTTCACTCCCTTCACGTTGCCGAGACGCTGCGCGTCCGCGAGCGGCAGGAACGACGTCGAGTGGAATGGGTCGCTCGTCCCCGGCTGCGCGACCCAGACGTCGCCGGGGAGCTGCTCGTAGAAGCGGCCGACGTCGCTCCAGCCGCGGTAGAGGCTGACGACGATCAGGATCAGCAGCACCGCGAAGGCGACTCCGGCGATCGACATCGCAAAGCGAGCCTTCTCGGAGAGGAGATTGCGTCGCGCGAGCGGGACCATGACGCTCGCCTTCTCAACCTTTGACGACGCCGAGCGGCACGAGTCGCGCGACCCGGCGGGCGAGACCCGCGCGCTCGACGATCGAGACGACGTGGCCGACGTCCTTGTAGGCGAACGGCGCCTCTTCGGAGAGACCCTGGTTGGAGGAGCAGCGGACGACGATGCCCTGCGATTCGAGCTGGCGGCGCAGCTCGGCGCCGCCGATCGTCTTGCGCGCGCGGGTTCGCGACATCGTCCGGCCGGCGCCGTGGCAGGTGGTGCCGAACGAGCGCTCCAGCGACCCCGGCTCGCCGGCGAGGACGTAGCTCGAGGTGCCCATGCTGCCGGGGGTGAACACCGGCTGCCCCACGTGCGCGAAGTCCGCCGGGATCTCCGCCGCCCCGGCCGGGAAGGCGCGGGTCGCGCCCTTGCGGTGGACGAGCACGTCGCGCCCGCCGTGGCGTTCGGCCTTCGCGACGTTGTGGGCGACGTCGTAGACCTGGCGTGTCGCATGGGCGGCGTCGTGGCTGAGGACGCGCCGGACCGCCTCTCGAACCGCGTGTGCAATCGCCTGCCGGTTCGCGAAGGCGTAGTTCGCTGCGGCCGCCATCGCGCCGAGATAGGCGCGCCCCTCCGGCGAGGATGCCGGCG
>ORJL010491966.1_pt1 | contig 10183 bp, 9 predicted proteins | sample 1779941 | NCBI WGS metagenome assembly ORJL01 (sample SAMEA104232317, study PRJEB22302) | groundwater metagenome | biome: forest; feature: aquifer; material: groundwater | place: USA | collected 2011-08-07 | depth 5.8 m | reverse complement strand
CGCGGCGGTGCCAGACCCCGCCTGACATGTTGCGTCCGGACACAACCGGTCGCCCATCCGCCCGGCATTCAACGATGCCTGGATTGCAATGAGGAGGAGCCGACCGCCGTGATCATCTGGTTCCTCCTGGGCGGGCTGATCCTGCTGGTCTTCCTGTGGGGACTGCGTGCCTTTGAACGGGCGCGGGTCAGCGACATTAAGACGCTCTTGGGATGGGTCGCGGCGCTGGGCGGGATCAGCTTGGCCTTGCTGATGGTCCTGACCGGGCGTGGCGGTATGGCAATGACCGGCCTGCTGCTGTTCGGTCCGCTGCTCTGGCAGAAATGGCAGGCAGCCAAGGGCGGTGGAATCAACCTGGGTGGGGAACGGCCGAACCGCTCCCAGGGGCGTTCCCAGGGGCGTTCCCAGGGTGCCATGACTCGGGAGGATGCCTATGCGGTTCTGGGCCTGCGTCCCGGAGCATCCGAGGCCGAGATCCGCGATGCGCATCGGCGGCTGATGCGGGGTGCGCATCCGGATACGGGTGGGTCGGACTGGCTGGCGGCGCGGATCAATCAGGCGCGGGATGTGCTCTTGGGCAGTCGTCGCGCGTGATACGGCGGTGCCGCGCCATCAGGTTCGCAAGAATCTGCCCGTTTGCCACAATTTGGCCCGCCCTCCGTGGTGATTGCGCATGTCGAACAGTGGGAGCCAGACAACCGTGATAAAGCCGCTGCGCAAGGCCGTCCTTCCCGTCGCCGGGTTGGGCACTCGCTTCCTGCCCGCGACCAAGGCAACCGCCAAGGAAATGCTGCCGGTCGTCGACAAGCCGCTGATCCAATACGCGGTCGAGGAAGCGCGGGCCGCCGGCATTGAGCAGTTCTGCATGGTCACCGGCCGCGGCAAGACCGCGTTGGTCGAACATTTCGACGTCGCCTATGAGCTGGAAGCCACGCTCCGCGAACGCGGCAAGACCGAGGCCCTCGCCGCCTTGGAAGGGAGCCGGACCGAGCCCGGCTCCATCGTCACCGTGCGCCAGCAAGTGCCCCTCGGGCTCGGCCATGCCATCTGGGGCGCCCGCGCCTTCATCGGCGACGACCCATTCGCCATCCTGCTGCCCGACGATCTGGTGCTGTCGGACACCCCCTGCCTGCGCCAGCTCGCCGACGCCTACAGGCAAACCGGGGGCAACATCGTGGCAGTGACCGAAGTCCCGCGGGAGCACACCAACCGCTATGGAATCCTGGCCACGGGCAAGGATGATGGCAGACTTGTGGAGGTAAAGGGTCTGGTCGAGAAACCCGCGCCTGAGAATGCTCCCTCCAACCTGTCGATCATCGGCCGCTATGTCCTGATGCCCGAAGTCATCGGCCATCTGGCGAAGATGGAACGCGGCGCCGGCAATGAGGTCCAACTGACCGACGGCATGGCCAAGCTGATCGGGCACCAGCCTTTCCACGGGTTGCGCTATGAGGGACGACGCTTCGATTGCGGCGACAAGATCGGCTACCTGGAAGCGCAGATTGCCTTCGCGCTCAAGCGGCCCGAACTGGCGGATGCCGTCCGTGCCTTCCTGAAGACCTATAGCTGAAAGAGCAACCGAGCCGATGTCCTTCTCCCATCGCTTCCATCCCACCGTCCTGCGCGAATACGATATCCGCGGCATCGTCGGCGAAACCTTGTTCGAGGCGGATGCCCATGCCATCGGCCGTTGCTTCGGCTCCATCGTCGCGCGGGCGGGTGGGACATCGGTCGTGGTGGGCTACGATGGCCGGCTGTCCAGCCCGGGTATGGAACAGGCGCTGGTCAAGGGCCTAACCGAGAGCGGCATGACCGTTAGCCGCATCGGCCGCGGCCCGACTCCCATGCTGTATTACGCCGCCACTAAGTTGGCGGCCGACGGCGCCATTATGGTTACCGGCTCCCACAACCCCCCCAACTACAACGGCCTCAAGATGATGCTCGGCCGCAAGCCGTTTTTCGGGGAGCAGATCAAGGCGTTGGGCGCTCAGGCGGCCGCCGGGGATGTGGTCGCGCAAACCACCGCCGCCGAGAAGACCATGGATATAGCCGATGACTATGTCGCGCGTCTGCTCGCCGATTGGGACGGTGGCGACCGCAAGCTGAAAGTCGTGTGGGACAACGGCAACGGATCGGCCGGCGATGTGTTGACGAAACTGGTGGCCGGTCTGCCCGGCGAACATACCGTGCTGAACGGCACCATCGATGGCACCTTCCCGGCGCATCACCCGGATCCGACGGTGCCGGCCAACCTGGTGCAGTTGATTGCGGAAGTCGCGGCCCGCGGCGCCGATATCGGCATCGCCTTCGACGGCGACGCCGACCGGATCGGTTTGGTCGACGATACCGGCGCCATCATGTTCGGCGATCAGCTCATGGTCGTGCTGGCGCGCGACGTGCTGAAAACCCATCCCGGCGCCACGATCATTGCCGATGTGAAGGCAAGCCAAGTGCTGTTCGATGAGATCGGGCGCGCCGGTGGCAATCCGCTGATGTGGAAGACCGGCCATTCCCTGATCAAGGCGAAGATGGCCGAAACCGGGTCTCCGCTGGCCGGGGAGATGTCGGGGCATATCTTCTTCGCCGACCGCTGGTACGGGTTCGACGATGCGCTCTATGCCGGCGTGCGCACCTTGGGGATCGTTGCTCGCATGCAGGGCAGGCTGTCCGACGTACGCAAGGCGCTGCCGCAGGTGATCAACACCCCGGAAGTGCGCTTCGACTGCGATGACACCCGCAAATTCACGGTGATTGAGGAAGTCGCCGCCCGCTTGCGCACCGAAGGCGCGACGGTGTCAGAGACCGACGGCGTGCGGGTGTTGACCGATGACGGCTGGTGGCTGTTGCGAGCATCGAACACCCAGGCAGTCCTGGTGGCGCGCGCCGAGGCCGGCACCGAAGCCGGTCTGGAGCGACTGAAGGCGGCACTGGTCGCGCAACTGGAAAAATCCGGCCTGGCGTCTCCGGATTTTTCCGGGAGCCACGCGGGGCACTGACCGATTGGCACCCGGATCATGGGTGAGGCGATTATCCTGCGCCCCAGAGGACCCCATCCCAATGGGGCATCCCAGGGGGGCTCCCCAGGGCATCGACCTGCCACTACGTGCCCCCCTTGGCCGCTCCCTCGGTCGCTCGCGTCGGTTCCGGCACGCTGGCCCAGACCCAGGTCAGGTTCATCAGCAGGATCGCCGCCGTGACCGCGAAAACCCAGTTGATGCCCACGGTCGCCGCGACGGCGCCGCCGGTCAGCGGCCCCAGCGTATTGCCGAGGAAATAAGCCGAGGCGATCACGCCATAAGTCAGGCCGCGTTGCGCGGGATCGGTTAGCCGTCCGACCAGCGCGTTCGCGGCCGGGAGCACGCCGCCGACGAACAGCCCCAATCCGAAGCGTTCCACCACGAAGGCCCAGTAACCGAATGGCAGGGCCTGCGGCAAGGTGAACATCGCCGCGCCCGCGAGGCAGATGAGCAGGGTACTGCGGTAGCCGATGGCATCGCTCCGCTTGCCCAGAAAGGGCACCGCGAGCACGCCCGCCAGGCCGGTGACCGAGAATGCCAACCCGCCCAAGGTCGCCAGATCCGGGCGAGGCCCCAGCATGTCCTGAACGTACAAGGTGACGACCGGGAGCACGGCCTGGGTGGCGAATTGGCACATCAGGATGACCAGGATCAGCGCCGGCATCCCCCGTGTGGCACGGATGACACCGATGGCCGCCCACACGGATGTGTTGCTCTTGGTCTTCTCTGGCCGTGTGAAGCGCTCCCGCACCATCACCAAGGTGACCAAGAAGGCGCCGAATGACATCACACCAGCAAAGAAGAACGGGAACCGATAGCTGCCGGTCAGGTCCGCCAGACCGCCGCCGATCACAGGTCCGATCAGCGAGCCAACCAACTGCCCGGTGCTCATCCAACCCATGGCATAACCCAGGCGATTTTCCGGGACCTGGGACGCGACCATGACGGTAGAGGCAGAGCTGAATCCGGCGACCGCCCCCATGCCAGCGCGCAAGGCCAGCATCTGCCAGGGGCCCTGCGCGATGCCCATCAGAAAGGTGAAGATCGCAATTCCCACCGTGGAACGCAGCACCATCAGCTTGCGTCCGTAGCGGTCCGCCATTCCGCCCCAGACCGGAGCGGTGAACATCGCGACGAAGGAGGTCGCGGATGCCAGCACGCCCGCCCACATGTTCACGGCGGACGTCGATTGTACACCGAGGTCGGGCAAGAACAGCGGCATGATCGGGGCGACGATGCTAAATGAGATGCTCATGACAAATTGGACCGCCACCATCACCCACAGGCTCCGCTGCCAGGATGACTGTCGGGGAAAAGGCTGCGGGGAGTCGCTCATTGCATTCAGCATTCGGCCTGGCGGGCGGTCTGTCAAAGCGGGTGGGAGGTGGCGCCGCACGGGCGACGCCACGGGATGCAAACGCATGACTTTGCGACGGACGCGGCGCGCGCTATGGGTAGGCGATTATTGACGGGGATGCTGGATGGAAGACGACCGGGAGCAGCGGCCGGATAGCTTGTTGCCCTATGAAACCTGGACCGACGCGGCACTGCGGCAGGTCGTGGCGCGGGCGATCGAACACGCCTCGCTGCAAGGCATGCCGGGTGGGCACCATTTCTATCTGACCTTCCGCACGGACCATCCGGGCGTGGTGATCCCCACACGCCTACGGGAACAATATCCCAGCGAGATGACGATCGTACTCCAACACCAGTTCTGGGACCTGAAGATGGTGCACGAGCCTGATGCGATCAGCGTCGGCCTGTCGTTCGGGGGGGTGCCTTCAACTCTGATTGTGCCACTGGATGCGCTGATCGGCTTTGCCGATCCGCATGTACGCTTCGGACTGCGGTTCAACCCGGTGATGCCGGCGGCAGCCGCGACCGCGTTGGTTCCGGCCGCGGTGGAACCAGCCGCTCCGACCGAGGACGAGAAACCGGCCGAACAGCCGCAAGTGGTCAGCCTGGACGCATTCCGCCGTCGCACCCCACCCCGCCCCTGACCGACTGTCACCGGAAACCGTCGGCCTCCGATCTTTCGGGCCGACCTGAAGGAACATGCTGATGAATGCTCCGGTCACCCCACCCGTGCAGCGCCCCGCCGGATTTTTGTATTCGCCGATGTTCCCGCTGGGACCGGACAAGACGCCGTGGAAGAAACTGGATATCGCCGGGGTGCGCACCGTCACCTGCGACGGGCAGACGGTGTTGCGGATCGCCCCGGACACCCTCAGTGAGTTGGCGGTGCGCGCGTTCCATGACGTGTCGCACCTGCTGCGGCCCGGCCACCTGGCGCAGTTGCGCGCTATCCTGGAGGATCCGGAGGCGAGCGGAAACGACCGGTTCGTGGCGCTGGATCTGCTGAAGAACGCCAATATCGCGGCTGGCGGCGTGTTGCCGATGTGCCAGGATACCGGCACCGCCATCGTGTTCGGCAAGAAAGGCCAGCGCGTCTGGGTCGACGGCGATGAGGAAGAGGCGCTGTCCTGGGGGGTGCACCGCACCTACACCGAGACCAATCTGCGCTACTCGCAGATGGCGCCGCTGTCGATGTTCAACGAAGTCAACACCGGCAACAACCTGCCGGTGCAGTTCGACATCATGGCTGCCCCTGGCAACCACCATGCCGATGAATTCCATTTGATGTTCGTGGCCAAGGGCGGCGGATCGGCGAACAAGACGTTCCTGTTCCAGGAAACCCGCGCCATCCTGACTCCAGAGCGGCTGGCCGCGTTCATCGGGACCAAGATGAAGACCCTGGGGACCTCCGCCTGCCCACCCTACCATCTGGCGATCGTGATTGGCGGCACGTCTGCCGAGATGACGTTGAAGACGGTGAAGCTGGCCTCCACCCGTTGGCTGGACACATTGCCGACCAAGGGCAGCAAGGCCGGTCACGCCCTTCGCGATCTGGAGATGGAAAAGCAGGTCCTGGAAATCTCCCGCCAGAACGGCATCGGCGCGCAGTTCGGCGGCAAGTATTTCTGCCACGATGTCCGCGTGATCCGCCTGGCGCGCCACGGCGCATCGCTGCCCGTCGGGATCGGCGTGTCCTGCAGTGCCGACCGGCAGATTCTCGCGAAGATCACGCCTGAAGGGGTGTTCCTGGAGCAATTGGAAACCGATCCGGCGAAGTATCTGCCGGATACGACGGACATGCATCTGGGAGACGATACGGTCGAGGTGAACCTGAACCGCCCGATGGCGGAAATCCGGCGCCAGTTGTCCGCCTATCCCGTGAAAACCAGGCTGTCGTTGACCGGAACCATGGTGGTGGCGCGCGACATCGCGCACGCGAAGTTGAAGGAACGGCTGGACAGTGGCGCTGGCCTGCCGGACTACCTGAAGAACCACCCGGTCTACTATGCCGGCCCGGCCAAGACCCCGGTCGGTATGGCCACCGGCAGTTTCGGTCCCACCACCGCCGGACGCATGGATAGCTACGTGGCAGAGTTCCAGGCCGCCGGCGCGTCGCTGATCATGCTGGCGAAGGGCAACCGCTCCAAAGCCGTGAAGGACGCCTGCAAGGCCTATGGAGGCTTCTACCTGGGCAGTGTGGGCGGGCCGGCGGCAAGGCTGGCGCAGGACTGCATCCGCAAGGTCGAGGTGCTGGAATACCCGGAACTCGGCATGGAAGCGGTGTGGCGGATTGAGGTCGAGAATTTCCCCGCGTTCATCGTGATGGACGACAAGGGCAACGATTTCTACGAAGGGGTCGGCTGAACATCGTTTTGCGATCGCCCATCCGCGATTCATCGCGGATGGGCACCGGGTCCTACGCTTTCGCGTAAGCCGCCTCGTGCCGTTCCACTTGAATCTTGTAGTTCGCCCGGTACCGGTCATTGGCCTCCTGATGCACCGCCAGGGCGGCTGCGTCGCATTCGGCCTTCGGCGGCTCGATCAGGTCGAAATGGCCGAACTTGTCCTCGCCCCGAACCAACATCGCATTGCAACGAACCGGCCCGTCCACGCGGACATGCGTTGGGATGTAGTTCAGGCCGATGCCAACCCGGCGGTGGGAGGCGTTGTTGGGCGCGGAGCGATGCACCGACAATTCATGGTGCAGGGAGAACGACCCGGCCGGCAGTGCCATCGCCACCGGGGCGGAGTCGTCGAACGGCTCCATGATCGTCTGGCCCGCACGGTTGATGCTGTGCGCCAGACCCAGCGGCGCATGGTGCAACTGGCGCAGATTGCCCTTGCTGGAGACATGCTCCATGCAGCCGGCCTCCCGGGTGGCATCGGTCAGCGCGACCCAGGCGCAGACCTGCTCCTTCGGCTCCAGGCCGAAATAGGTGCCGTCCTGGTGCCAGGCGGCGAAGGTGGGCGAATGGGCCTCCTTGATGAAGAAGGTGCTGGTCCAGACCAGGATGTTCGGCCCGATCACGTCCTCGACCGCATCCAGGATGCGCGGATGGCGGATCAACGCGTTGAACCAGGGCGAATGCGCATGGCCATGCGACCGCCATTTGACGTCGGCATCGGCAACCGCGCATCCGAGGGAGGCTTCCAGGCGCGCCAGCCCGGCGAGGCAGGTGGCGATTTCGTCGGGGGACAAGGCTGGAACAGGATAGAAAAAACCATCGCGGCGGTAGGCGTCTACCTGTTCCTGGGTCAGTACCTTCATGGTGTCCCTCCCTCCTTCGAGCGTGATGTGGGGTTGCGTGGTCGGACCCGAGCCACAGCCCGGGTCCATCACCCCTACCCGTTCTTGGCCTTGTTCTCCAACGCTTCCGTCAGGCGCTGCGGATCGACCTTGATCTCAATCCCCGCGCGTTCGGTCTGCAGCACCATGATCGAGCGGGAATCCCGGTTGCCCCAGCCACGGTTCAGACCCTCCGACAGATCCGCCAGCGCCAGATTGGCCAACCGCATCGGCACGTTCAGCTCCCGCCCCAAAGCGGTGGCGAGCGAGACGTCCTTGTGCGCCAGACGCAGCGCGAAGGCCGGTGGTTCGTATTTGTTCGACAGGAACTGATCGGTCAGAGAATCGAAAGCGCCACGCCGCCCGATCGCACCCTGGCGCACCGCTTCCCAGATCGCCAGCGGCTCGATGCCGGCTTTCACGCCCATGCTGAACACCTCGGCCGCCGCCGCGGTGGCGATGTAGCCATAGCAATTATGCACCAGCTTCGCGACCGAGCCCGCGCCGATCGGGCCGATATACTTGGCCTGGTCGCCGATCGCATCCAACACCGGCTTCCATTTCTCGAACACGTCGGCATCGCCGCCGCACCAGATCGCGAGTTTCCCGGTCGCCGCGCCACGCGGTCCACCGCTAACCGGCGCATCGAACAGAAAGGCGCCCTTCTTCTCGTAATCGACATGCGCCTTGCGAACCGTGGTGGGCGAGTTCGTGGTCAGGTCGAAATAGGCGGCTCCTGTCCTGAGCTTTGCCAGTACCCCGTTGTTGCCATAGGACACAGCATCGAACTCCACCGGTCCGGGCAGGGAAGAGAAGATCACATCGCACTCGGCCGCCACCGCTGCGGGGCTGTCGGCCCAGACCGCGCCATTTTTGATGTGCGGCGCCGCGGCCTCCTTGCGCATGTCATGCACGAGGACCGTGTGGCCGTCCTTCTGGATGCCCTTTTGCAGATTGGCTGCCATGTGTGCACCCATGGTGCCCAGGCCGATGAATCCCGCTTTCATGGTATGGTCAACTCCGTTCAACGAACGTCACGACCGAGTCCGGAATGACTCCGGAAACGGTCGTGCCGGGTCAAGGCTCGTCAGTCAGTGAGCGACGATTGGGGCGTATCAGATACTCGCTTCGAAAACCTCACGCGCGACGTTGGCCGCCGACATGGACGCCGGCCAGCCAGCATAGAACGCGACATGCGTGATCATCTCGGAGATCTCATCCTTGGTCAGGCCGTTATCGAGCGCACGTTGAAGGTGGCCCTTGAGCTGCTCCGGCCGGTACGTCGCGGTCAGCACGGCGCAGACAATCAGGCTGCGATCGCGCTTGGACAGGTTCGGACGCTCCCACACATCGCCGAACAGCACCTTTTCGGTCAACTCGATCATCTTGGGGACGGTGTTCCGGACGGCGTCGCGTGAAGCCGACGAGGGTGTCTGAGCCATGGTTTCCTCCTTTTGAGTGACGACACCCCTATTGCACACCAGACCGCATCGCCTGTCCAATTGAGCGTGCCCAGCTTGATCCGAATCACCTCCGAGTCGGGCCACCCACATCGTCGCCATGACCAATGCTTCGGACAGCAAGTTTAAGCCGCCCCCCGCGCGCTCCAGGGGACAGTCATCTTCTTGATCCCACCATTGGGGCAGTGGACGCGCGGCACCCGCGCATGCAGACACACCTGATGCTGGAAGAAGTTGAGATAGCGCCATGTCATCTGTTCGGTGTCATACGCTGGACAGTTCGCTACGTTGCAGCCCGGGCAGGGAAAACGGCTGCCCCGAGGAAAATCGATACGGCGCCCCTCCGGGTCGAATTCCGCGCGCGCAACCGTCCAGAGCGTGGCGTCAGTCCCAGCGCCAGTTGCAGCAGGTGGGTGTCTCGCATGATGACATCTCCGCAGGGGCTTCGACCTGAGCGAGGTTGGCGCCGTGCTCGCCGCCGTCAAGGACGCTTCGCGCCACGCAAGCGCGCGGTGGCCTATGGCCGTCCTTGACGGCGGCGAGCACGGCGCCTTGCGGATGATCAGGCCGGGACGAAGAAACGACCCCCAACCGAACCAAGAAACTGACCTATTACGCAGGTGGAGAGATCGCAGATGCGGCGGCCTTCAAGAGCATCCGGAGGGCTCGGGACGCGCCGCACGGTCGTGACTACCCACACAAAATAGCGAGGAGCCCTATCATGTTTGTGAGTATTTGAGCGCAGCTTGGAAGACGATTGCGCCGAACGCCATCCCGAGGATGGCCTGAATAAACGAGCAGAAGGACGCGCTGAAGACGGCGCGTGTCGAAGAGGTTCTGAGCGCCCTGCTGCCCCACTGCAAAGCTCTCGACGTGAGCGATGGGAATGGCCCGGTCGGCGCCTGTCATCGCTATCTCGATGCCCCCTAGCAGCCTGTCGGACTTACGGCCACCGGGGGTTCATGTTAGAATCGCAACGTCGATTCGCACCCTCCCCGGATGCCGCTGATGAGCAACTTCCGCCCCACCGACCGCCTGACGGGCTTCTTGATGCCGCCCTCGGT
>ORJL011807568.1_pt1 | contig 10186 bp, 13 predicted proteins | sample 1779941 | NCBI WGS metagenome assembly ORJL01 (sample SAMEA104232317, study PRJEB22302) | groundwater metagenome | biome: forest; feature: aquifer; material: groundwater | place: USA | collected 2011-08-07 | depth 5.8 m | reverse complement strand
TGGCCCCAACCCTTGAGTCTCAACTTAAATCGTCCCTCGCATCCTCCGAAAGAGGCCTGAGTCTGCAGATCGATGCGGCCCGGGCGCACCTCCTGCTTCAAAAGACAGGCGAAGAGATGGAAAAGATGGCGGGGCAGGGCTACCAACCGATCTTGCTCTGTGCTCGCGAGGTGCGCCTGGCCTTCCGCCGCTTCGCCGAACGAGTGCTGCCAAATCTATCGGTGATCGCTTTTTCCGAGATTGCGCCTGGCGTGCAGGTGCAGGCGCATGGAGTCATTGACGTTTGATGAACGCCAGGACGTTCCGCGCCTCTACGATGCCCGAAGCCCTGGCCAAAGTTCATGCTGAACTTGGCCCGGAGGCGCTCGTGCTCGCCTCGCACAAAGTACTGTCGGCTCCGGCCTGGCAGGTCTGGCGTGGGCCGGAGATCGAGGTGTTGGCTCTACCGCCGAACGCAGCCGTGGATCAAGGCGGAACTATGTCCACTGAGTCGCCGAATATACCCGAGCCGGCGCCGCCCTCGCCAACGACGTGGCCCGAGCCTCTGGCTCGCACCCACCGGCAGTTGGTTGCGGACGGCGTTGACGAAAACCTCGCCACGCAGATCGCTTCCGGCGCGGCCGAGATGCTGGGGCCGCGCGCGCTCCGTGACTTTCAGCGTTTGCGCGAGCACCTGGCCCGCGATCTGGCCGCCCGCCTGCCGGTCGGCGAATATCTGCCGCGCAAGGGCGAGCAACGGATCATCGTCCTCGTGGGATCTTCGGGAGTAGGCAAGACTGCGACGACGGCCAAATTGGCCGGGTATGCTCATTACACGCTTGGCCGCCGCGTGGCCGTCATCACCCTCGACACGTTTCGCGTCGGCGCGCTGGCTCAGATCCAGACCTTTGCCGACATTCTGCATGTGCCACTCACGGTGGCTTACACCCCGACCGACCTTACCGCGGCCGTTGCCGATTATCGCGAGATGGACTTGATCGTGATCGACACGCCAGGCCGCAACCCGCGCCGCACTGCCGAACTGGTGGAATTAGCCGCCTTGCTTACCCCTCTCCCACTTTCTCGCCGGACGTTCCTCGTCGCCAGCGCTACCGCCAAATCGAGCGATCTGGCAGAAGCGGCGAGCGCCTTTCGCGGGCTGGAACTAAACGGGCTGATGTTTACGAAGATGGACGAAACCGTCACGTTTGGCAACCTGTACACGCTGGCCTGCGTCACAACTCTCCCGGCCAGTTATTTCTGCTTTGGGCCGCACGTACTGCACGACATCGAACCGGCATCGCCGGAGAGGTTGGTGGATCTAATGCTGGAACAGGAGAACGAATATGTCTAACGCCGGCCAATCTCCACCCACACCGATCCAGCCCGACGACGTTGTCCTGCCGTCGCCGTTGCTGTTGGACGTGATGAGGGCGATCGTGCCCCTCGGGGCTATTTTGCTGGCGGCATCCGTGTTCGTCGTCAACATCGTGCGCGGTGGCGAGCCAATCGCGGCCGGGGTTCGCGCCGCAGTCGTGCTCCTGTCGAGCGGCCTGCTGGGCTGGCTCGCCAACTACTTGCTGGCGAGCCTCTTCGTCTGGCTGCTGGGAATGGTCAGGTCCAAGGCGCAGGCAGACGCGCGCGCCACTAGCACACGGTCGTGGGAAGCGTGATGACCGCTGACGACTCTGCTTTGTGGGTCCGATACGCGGCGGCGCGGGACACCGTCCCGCCCTCCGCGCGAGCGGTGTTGCGGGAGGAAATTATCCTGCGCTACGTGCCGCTCGTGCGTTTCGTGCTGGGCCGCCTTGGCATCGAGCGCAGCGCAGAATACGAAGACCTCGTGAGCCAGGGGCTGCTCGGGTTGATTGACGCCGTCGATCATTACGACACAACGCGCGGCACGAGTTTCAGCACCTACGCTACGTATCGCATCCGGGGGCGGGTGCTGGACGGCCTCCGTTCGCTCGACCTCCTCTCGCGTCCGGCGCGGCGGCGTGTGCGCCAGGTGCAGGGCGCTATCACCGACCTGCATCAGCAACTGGGGCGCACGCCCGAAGAGGACGAGATTGCTTCTCACCTCGGCATCGACTCGAGAGCCTTGCGGACAACGCTGGCCGACGCCAGCACAGTCTTGCTCTCGCTTGACGAACCCGGCAACGATGATGAAGAAACAGACAGATACGAATCGCTGCCCGCCGAAATCGACGACCCGCTGGAGACATTGGCAAAGGGCGATTTGCGGACGGAATTGATCCGGGCCATAGCTGATTTGCCGGAGCGCGAGCAGCAGATACTCTCGCTGTACTATCGAGACGAATTGACGATGAAAGAAATCGGAGAGGTGGTCGGGCTTTCTGAGTCGCGCGTATGCCAACTGCACGGCAAAGCGGTGCTTACCCTGCGCGGTGTGATGAGCTTGGAAACGGCCCATGCTGAAACGAAGGCGGCCCCATGACGACTCCGATTTCCTCCGTGGATCTCCTGCACAGCACGGTCTATCTCGCATCGCTGGCCCGACGCGCCGCCCTCGCTTCCAACGATCCGACAGCGCGCGAACAGGCGCTCAAACTCGCTCCGGTTGCGCAGGAACTCAAGAAACTGGCGCGCGACGCGGGGCCGACTGCGGCTGGCCCGACGCCTGTCGCGGCTCAACTGCCGGCAGTGGGCGCCGTATCGGCGCCCGACTTTCAAGTGCTCATGGACGCCGCCGCGAAGAAACGCGACCCAGCGGCGGCGTTGATGAACGACTCGCTGGACCGGACGATCGTAGCTCTGAGTATGGCCCGAGGCGGCGCGAACCCGGTTGAGATCGCCAAATCGCTCGGACTCACGCGCGGCGAGGTCGATTTGATCGTCAATATTGCGGACCAAAAATGAAACGCCTATTTTTTGCCCTCGTGCTTGTCGCTCTTATCCTCACCCCGGCGCTCACGGCGCAGGCCAACGGCAATAATCAGGTGATCTTCCTCACCTATCTGCCCGAGGTGTCCAACTACGGCAACAAATCCGCCTCCGGGATTGCGGTGGTGGATTTGGTCACAAGCGAGGTGGCGGTGCAGGTGACTAATTTGACTCTGACTGATAACGGGCATTACGAGGTGTGGCTGACCGGGCCTAACCTGACCAACCCGGTGCATGTCTCGGCGCTTCCATCAGACGGACACCTGCCCACCGTCATCGTTCCCAATTTGCCGCCGATGGGTTATCGCTACGTTCTGCTCACACTCGAATCTGACGGTGCGACACCGGCGACGCCGGGCGACAAACGATCGCTGGCGGGTGTCTTTCCAAACGCGGAGGCCGTCGCCGGACTGGCGGGCGTGGGCAGCAGCGGGCAGACGGTGACCGGCGAACCGCCCTCGGCTCAACTGCCGGTGACCGGCGCGTTGCTGCCGGACTCGTGGGTGCAGGCTGGTACCGTTGCGTTGGCGGCTTTCGTGGCCTTCATTGCCGGGACTCGCCGGAGTGCCGCGAAAAAGGCCAGGCGTAGGATCACGCGTGAGGGAGATTCAAAATGATTCGTGGCATTTATTCGGCAGCGTCGGCGCTCATCGCCGGTTTGTTCCGGCAGGAACTGATATCGCATAATCTCGCCAACGTGAACACTGCCGGATTCAAAGAACTCACTACCGGCCTCGACGAATTCAACCGTCTGCCACTGTCCCGCTTGTCCGGGGACGCAGGCGCCGGGGCGTCGGGCACGATAGTGGGGTCCGCCAGTCTGGGCGTCGTCACCACAGGTGCGGTCACTAATTTTTCTGCCGGCGCACTGCGCGAGACTAAACAACCCTTCGACCTTGCGCTCTCCGGCGACGGCTTCTTCCGCATCCAAACTCCCGACGGCGAACGGTACACGCGCGATGGCCGTTTCACCCGCGACGGAAACGGACATCTCGTCACTGTAGACAGGAACCTGCTCCTGGGCGCGGACGGCCAGCCGCTTGTCGTGCCGCAGGGCGATACCATCATCGAATCCAATGGCCGGATCACGGTGGATGGCCGGGCCGCCGGCCAAATCGGCCTGGCGGACTTTGCAAAGCCCGATACCGACCTCAAGCGCGACGGCCAGAATCTGTTTGCCGCCGCTGATGGGGTCACGTCCACGGCATCCACCGCCGGCGTGCACCAGGGTTTCCTCGAAACTTCCAACGTCGATGTTACCCGCGCAATGGCTTCGATGATGTCGGTGGCTCGCGCTTACGAAGCCGCCCAGCGCGCTATCCAACTGCAGGACGAAATGACCGGCAAAGCAGTCAACGAAATCGGACGAGTCTAACTATTGCAGATTGCGGAAACCGGAGCGCGGATTATTGTTGAATCTGCAATCTACCATCTGCCATCTGAAATCAAAATGTCTATTACTCCCACCACCGTTCTTCGCTCTGCTCTGTCCGGGATGCTCGCCCGCCAGTTCGACATGGACGTAATCGCCGAAAACCTTGCGAACGTGAACACCGCCGGATACAAGCCGAACCGCGCCGACTTTCAGGAACTCGTTGTGCCCGACGCGTCAAACAACGAGGTTAATGTCCCGTTTCGCGGCGCGAGTTTGAGCGTTACTCGCCTTTCGGTCTCGCCCGGCGCGCTCACTCCCGGCCTCTCGCCACTTGAACTTGCCATCCAGGGCGACGGGTTCTTCGCCATCCGCACCTCGGACGGCGGCACGGCCTACACCCGCGATGGCCGTTTCTCGCGCGACACCGATGGCAACCTGGTGACGAATAGCGGCCGGCGCGTGGTCTGGCAAGGCAATTTGCCAGCCGATGCCGAGGCCTTACACGTCAACCCGGACGGGACCGTGATGGCGCAAAGAAGCGGCCAGTGGACTCAGGTCGGCACGATTCAGGTGTATCGATTCGCCAACCCATCCGGCCTGCTCAACCTCGGTGAGAACCTCCTCGGCGAGTCGCCGGACAGCGGGGCCGCGCAAGCGGGCGCGCCTGACGCCAATGGATACGGCAAGATCATTTCCGGCGCGGTCGAGTCGTCCGTCGCCAATTTGGGGGAAGAAATGTCGGATATGGTCATTGCCCAGCGGGCGTATGGCATGTCGCTCAAAGCATTTCAACAGGCCGACGAAATGATCGGCTTGGCGATACACCTGCGCGGTGGATAAAGCTGGAGGCTAAAGATTCGGCTCTTCCTGCCGATAACGAATGCAGCAACATCAGGTTTCCGGAAACACGACGAGGCAAACATGGACATGAAAGTTAACGGCCCAACTGATCCGAGGTTATCTGGCTCCGGCTCTGTGGGCGGCGCGCGCCCCGCCGAGGCCGACGCCACGCACCGCGCTGCACAGGCGGCTGCGGCCCGGCCAAATGGCGACGAGGCTACGGTGTCGGAGAAGGCGCGCTTGCTGCAAAAGGCTCGGGCGGAATTTGACAAGGCCCCCGAAGTGCGACAAGAGAAAGTGGAGTCGCTGCGGCAAGCCGTGGCCCAGGGCATTTACTCTGTGAATTTACATTCGCTGGCCGATCGTTTGATGCGCTGGATAAAGTGATATGACCCCTGCCATCACCCGACTCGAAGAAGCCCTCACTGCCGAACTGCGCCTCACCCAGGCCATTGCCGCGCTTGCCGGGCGCGAGCGCGCTGCGTTGGAAGACGACGATTTGACCATGCTTGCGGACGTGGTGCGCGAGAAAGCGTCACATTTGGCCGAACTGGCAGAAATGGAGTCGGCCCGAAACCAGGCGGCAGAGGCGTGGGCGTTCGAGAACAACATCCCGACAGGCTCGGCGACCTTCGAGCAAATAATCGGCCACATGGATCGCGCCTCGGCCCGCGAACTCGGCGCACTGCGGGATGGCATCCGCGCCCATCTGGATTACGCGCGCTCAATGAACATCGCTAACCGCGCGTTATTGGAGGCTGCGCTCGATCGCAATGCGGCTCTGCGCAACTTTCTGCTGGGGACGACGATGGGCGGCGATGGCTACACCGCCTCCGGCACACACCACGCGTCGGCGGTTGGCAATCATTTCATGGAGTGGAGCGGATAACAAGGATGGCTGGCAGCAAATAACAGATGGCAGATAGCAAATGATCTGAAACGCAATTTGCACTGCGCTATAGACGATACGCCATCAGGCAGGGACGCCGACACATACGCAAGGACGCGAACAATGCCCACTATCTTCTCTGGTATCAACCTTGCCCTGCGTGCCTTATTAGCGCAGCAGGAGTCGCAACTCGTCACCAATCACAACGTCGCCAACGCCAATACGCCTGGTTACACCCGACAGGAAGCCGTCCTGGCGTCGGAGCGTGCGTATACCCTGCCTGCGTTCAACCGCTCGGAGATGGCGCTGCAACTGGGGCAGGGCGTGTTCGTATCGAGCGTGCGCCGCTTCACCCTCGATTTTTTTGACGACCGCCTGCGCAAAGAAACGGCTGCCGCCTCCGACTGGGGCGAGCGTGCCTCCACGCTGCAGCAGGTCGAGTCACTACTGCCCGAAGCTGGCGGCGCCGGACTCAGCGCGAGGCTGGACTCGTTCTGGTCGGCGTGGCAGAGCCTCTCTGCCGACCCCGCGGACATGGGCCTGCGGGCTGCAGTGATCAACGCCGCCGACCGTTTGACGGCGATGATCCGCGACCGCACCTCGGCGCTCAACGCGACGCGCCGCGACGAAAACGACCTCGTCACCTCCCTCGTCGGCGAAGTGAACAACAAAGCCTCGGCCATCGCCCGGCTCAACAAACAGATCACCTCCGCCGTCGGCGCGGGCGACAATCCCAACGACCTGCTCGACCAGCGCGACATTTTGCTCGACGACCTCGCCAAACTCACCGGCTCGACCGTCAACTTCCAATCCAACGGCGATGCGCTGGTTTCCATCGGCGGCCACATCCTCGTCGCCGCCGGAGAGCCGCAGACGCTCACCGCCGCCGACACGAACGGCGACGGCCTAGCCGACATTTCGTGGTCGGCAGACAACTTGCCCGCTTCGATCGCCTCGGGCCGCATTGGCGGCGCGCTCAAAGCTCGGGACACTGATATCCCGGCCCGGCTCACCGCGCTGGACTCGCTGGCCTCCGCGCTCATTACGCAAGTCAACGCCGTTCACACCACCGCCTTTGGCCTCCCCCCGGCCAACGTCACGGGGCAGAACTTTTTTGCCGGAACTGACGCCCTGACCATTGCCGTCAATCCAACCCTTGTCGCCGACCCAACCCAACTGGGCGCGGCGGCTGCGGCCGACTCGCCCGGCGATGGCAGCAAGGCCATCGCCATCGCACAGATCGCCACCGCGTCAGTCATGTCGGGCGGAACGCGCACCATCAATAATTTCTGGGCCGATACGATTTCGCAGCTGGGTCTCGATACGCAACAGGCTGGCGCTGAAGAGTCGGCGCGGGGCCTCGTCCGCGATGCACTCGGCAAACAGAAGCAGTCGGTAGCGGGCGTCTCGCTCGATGAAGAGGCGGCCAAACTGGTGCAGTCGCAGCGGGCTTACGAGGCCGCCGCCCGCGTGCTCACGGCTTTCGACGAGATGGCCGATACTATTATCAACCGCATGGGAGTCGTGGGGCGATGACCGATATTGACGTAGGGACAACCAGACACCCATCCCACCCGCCGTCCGTTATTTCATTAACGAAGAAGCCGGCGCCGGGTCGTGTCTTGATCGTGGACGACGACCTAGAAGTGCTGTCCACGGTGCGGCGTCTGCTGCAAATTGAGGGCTTCGACTGTGACGCTGTTCCGGATGGCAAGACCGCGCTGACGAAGCTCTCCGAAGACTACACCCTCGTCCTCGCCGACATTTGCATGCCCGGCATGGACGGAGTCGAATTGCTGACGAAGGTCATAGCCACCCAGCCGGATATGGCGGTCGTGATGATGTCAGGGCTGGGCGATCTTTCGGCGGCGGTGGAGGCTATGCGGTTGGGCGCGTACGATTGTTTGAACAAGCCGTTCAACAACGACGAGCTGGTGCTCAGGCTTCAACGCGCGTTTGAGCGAAGGCAATTGATACGCGACAACCGGCGGTATCAGCGTGAGTTGGAAGGCGTAGTGCAGCGGCAGTGGGAAGAGTTGGCGCTGGCATTGAGCGAACTACGCGAAACTTATCAGGCAACGTTGGAAGCGCTGGCGGCCGCCCTTGACCTGCGTGACAAAGAAACGGAAGGGCATTCGCGCCGTGTCACCGAGTACACGACCGCTATTGCGCAGGCGATGGGTGTCGAGGGCGAGACGTTGCAAGTGATTCGTCAGGGCGCTCTGTTGCACGACATCGGCAAGATCGGCATTCCCGATTCGGTGTTGCACAAACCCGGCCCGCTGGCAATGGAGGAGTGGGGCATGATGCGCCGGCATCCGGAGTTTGGTCGCGGGCTGTTGAATGGCATTGAATTTCTTGACGAGGCGGTGTCCACCATTGTCTTGCGGCACCACGAGCGGCACGACGGCACCGGCTATCCCGGCGGCCTCGCTGGGAACGACATCCCGTTAGGCGCCCGTATCTTCTCGGTGGCCGACACGCTCGACGCGATCACGGCCGACCGCGTCTACCGCAAAGCGGCTTCGATTGAAGTAGCGCGCGCGGAAATCCGCCAGGGCGCCGGACTCCAGTTCCACCCCGAGGCCGTCGAGGCCTTCCTGTCGATTCCGGATCACACCTGGCTTACCATACAGAACTCAGTAGCGATATTGAATTCTCGGCTGTAAAGGATGACGACGATGCGAGTGACAACCATCATGATGAACGACGAGGCCGTCGCCCTCAATACGAAGAACCTTGAGCGGCTGGCGCGGACGCAGTCTCAGATTGCTTCGGGCAAGCGCGTGCAGGCGCCGCACGATGATCCGGTTGCCGCCGGGACCGCGCTGACGCTCCAATCCAGCCTCGCAGCCAACGAGACTTATTTGCAGAACGTGGCTACGGCCAAGGAATGGTTGAACGCCGCCGAAGCTTCGCTCAATGGCGTCGTCGGCGTCTTACGGCAGGCATTGAACGACGCCCGTCAGGGCGCGAGCGACACCATGGGCGCCGAGGAGCGCGCCACGTTGGGCCAGCACGTGGACGGGTTGATCGCCGATGCGCTCAGCCAGCTCAACGCCCGCCATCGCGACTCGTATCTGTTTGCCGGGTTCAAAACCGCCACCCAGCCCTTTGCTCCCTCCGGCAGCCCAATCGCGTCCGTCGCCTACAACGGCGACAGCGGGACGCGGCTGATCGAGATCGAACCGGGGCAGACTCTCGCCGCCAACGTGACCGGCGGCGCGCCAACTGCGGCTGTGTTCGATGTGTTGATCACCCTGCGCGACAACTTGAATGCCAACAACACGGCGGCAGTTTCGGGCAGCATTGCCTCCGTTCAGTCCGCGCTCGACGGCATGTTGGATTCGCTGGCCGACGTTGGCGCGCGCGGGCAGCGGCTCGGCGACACCAGCCTGCGGTTGGATATGGTGCAGGCCGGCTTGCGCGAACTGCTCTCGCGCACTGAAGATACCGATATGGCCGGGGCCATCACGCAGTTGAACCAGCAGCAGATGGTGTATCAAGCCTCGCTGCAAACGTCGGCCCGCATCAGCCAGTCAAACCTTTTTGATTTCTTGAAGTGACGGAAACACACATGAACATCCAAACTGCACTCCCTGCTCGATCCGAAACGCGCGACGCCGCTCCGCAGTTCGGCTTGCTGATCGTGCTCGAAGAGGGCCTGATCGGCTGTGAGGCGTGGCGGCGATTTATGCTGGACTCGGTGCCGGATGCGGCGCCGATGATGTTGATGCGCTCGCTCGACGAGCCGGATCTGTCGTTCATCGCCGTCGATCCGCGCGTGGTGAAGCCCGATTACCGTCTGGAATTGTCTGAGGGAGATTTGGCGGCGTTAGGTTTGCCATCGAAGACAGATCTGGCGGCGATCGTCATCATTAACATCGGCCGGCGCGAAGGACTCGCGGCGCCAACCGCCAACCTGCTGGGGCCGGTGGCCATCAATCTCGCCACGGGCGCGGCGCGGCAGGTCATCCAGCCGGAATACTCGGCGCACTATGCGATTGGACAATAAAGGAGCGCCTACATGCTGGTCATCACGCGCAGAGCCGATGAAGCGTTGAACATCAACGGCGGCGAGATCACGGTCACGGTGTTGGCCGTCGAGGGCGACCGGGTGAAACTTGGTATCAGTGCGCCCCGGCACATCTCGATCATGCGACAGGAATTGTGCCAGGTGGTCGGCGAGGAGAACCGGG
>ORJL010033714.1_pt1 | contig 10186 bp, 18 predicted proteins | sample 1779941 | NCBI WGS metagenome assembly ORJL01 (sample SAMEA104232317, study PRJEB22302) | groundwater metagenome | biome: forest; feature: aquifer; material: groundwater | place: USA | collected 2011-08-07 | depth 5.8 m | reverse complement strand
GTCGCCGACGGGGTCATGGTGGCGCGGGGCGACCTCGGGGTAGAAATGCCGCTGGAGGACGTCCCCCTGATCCAGAAGGAGGTCATCCGGCGCGCCCGCGAGCACGCCATCCCGGTCATCACCGCGACCCAGATGCTGGAGTCCATGATCGAGCACCCTCGGCCCACCCGGGCGGAGGCGTCGGATGTCGCCAATGCCATCTTCGACGGGACGGACGCGGTCATGCTGTCAGCCGAGACGGCCGTGGGGAAGTACCCGGTGGAGGCCGTGCAGGTCATGTCCCGCATCGCCGTCCAGACGGAGCAGGCCCTGCCCGTCCTGGCCCCGGCCGCCCCGGCCGCTCGCGCCTCGACCTTTCCCGACGTGATCAGCGACACCGCTTGCCGCGCCGCCCGCGAGGTCCACGCCCGGGCCATCGTGGCCTTCACCCAGAGCGGGTCCACGGCCCGCCTCTTGGCCAAGTACCGGCCGGAGGTGCCGATCCTCGCCTTTTCCCCGTCGGAAACCATCCGCCGGCGCCTGTGCCTCTACTGGGGCGTGGTGCCCAAGACCATCCGCCCCATCCAGCACACCGACGAGCTTATTGAGGAGATCGAGGCCGCCCTGCTGGAGGAGAAGGCCGTGCACGCCAACGACGCCCTGGTCATCGTGGCCGGCGCCCCCATGTGGGTGCGCGGGACGACCAACCTGATCAAGCTGCACCGGGTGGAGGAGCGCAAATAGGACTGTGCTTCCGGGTTCGACGGTTTTCGGGTGACGGGTGGGCGCCGCGTAGCTATACTCGCGTCAGTTGGTCTTCCGCGAGCCGACACGAAAACCCCTGACACGAGAGGCGAATGCCAGACTCCCCGGACGTCCAGGAGGCCTCCCGACCGCGCAACAATACGGCCCTGTGGATCTGGATGGGGGCGGCCGTGCTGCTCCTGCTGGGGGCCGGGTTGTACTTCACCCTCTCCACGAACCCCGTCATCGTCAAGTACCGGGAGCTGGCCCGGTTCTATTCCACTCCGAAGGAAGTCAAGCTCTTCCTGGCCCGCTTCGGACCGTACGCTCCCCTCGTCTTCATCCTGCTCCAGGCGTTGCAGGTCGTGTTGGCCCCGATCCCCGGCGAGGTCACCGGATTGCTCGGGGGTTACGTATTCGGAACGGGCCTGGGATTCCTCTACTCGACCGTCGGGCTCACGCTGGGATCCACCCTCGCCTTCGGACTGGGCCGGTGGCTGGGCCTGCCCCTGGTTCGGCGCCTGGTCTCCGAAGAGGTCTACCACAAGTTCGACTTCCTCGCCCGTACCGGCGGGGAGTTGGTGATCCTGCTCATCTTCCTCATTCCTGGCTTTCCCAAGGATTACCTCTGCTTCCTCCTGGGCGTCAGCGCCCTCCCCTTCGGGACATTCCTGGTCATCACCACCTTCGGGCGGATGCCCGGGACCTGGCTCCTCTCCATCCAGGGGGCCAAGGTGCGGAACGCCCACTACACGGAGTTCGTCATCTTCCTCACGATCGCGGCGGCCGCCGCCCTGCTGGCGTACATCTACCGGGAGGCGATCTTCCAGTGGATGCGCCGGCGCCACGGGGCGGATACGGGCGAGGACAAGCGAGACCGCATGAGCCTGTAAGCGCCTTCCTCCCTGCTGAGATCGCCGAGCGCGTACGAACACGCCAGCCCTCAACGTCGCCCCCTGCAGCGTGGATCGAAATTCCCGGCCGACCTTTCACTGTTTCTTCCCGTCAAGATTTCGGGATGAAAGAATCTCCTGGCACGCCTGGGGGCCTTGCCGGTCCACCCGCGTCGTGTGGACCGATCCGTCCCCCAAAAACCCGTTGCCCGCACCCGGGGTTTCGGGTACAGTCGCGCCTTCAATCCACCGATCCATCCACCGGGGCGGAATGTTGGTCCCGACGGAACAGGATCACTCTAACCCATATCAGCCGGGAGGCGAGCCATGACGACGGGGGCGGAGCCCCAAAAGTTCCTGGGGCATGTCGAGTTCAAGCGGGGGCTCGAGGGGGCCATCACCAACGAGACGCGGATCGGCTACATTGATGGCGAGAAGGGCTGGCTGGTCTACCGCGGCTACAACATCGAGGACCTGGCCGAGCACTCGACCTTCGAGGAGACGGCATACCTGATCATCTACGGGCGGCTGCCCACCCGGGCGGAACTCACCCGGTGGACCGACCGCCTCGTCCAGGCCCGGCCGATCCCGAGCTACCTGATGGATGCGCTCCGTAGACTCCCGAAGGAGGCGCATCCCATGGCCGTCCTCCGCACGGCGGTGTCCATCCTGGGATGCCACGATCCCCTCGCCGACAAGATCGAGATCCCAAACTGCGAGCGGATCGGCGTAGACCTCATCGCCAAGATGGCCACCATCGCGGGTGCCGTGATGCGAATGCGGAACGGACAGGAGCCGATCCCCCCCGATCCCAAGCTGTCCCACGCCGCCAACTTCCTCTACATGTGCACCGGCAAGGTCCCCGACGACTTCTCCGCCCGGGTCATGGACGCCAACCTGGTCCTGCACGTGGACCACGGCATGAACGCCTCCACTTTCACGGCCATGGTCATCGCCTCCTCCCTGAGCGACCTGTACTCCGCGATCTGCGGCGGGATCGGAAGCCTCAAGGGACCCCTCCACGGCGGGGCCAACGAAGAGGTGATGAAGATGCTCCTGGAGGTGGGTGGACCCGACAAGGCCGAGGCCTGGGTCCGGAAGGCCATCGCGGAAAAGCGGAAGATTTCGGGGTTCGGCCACCGCGTCTACAAGGCCTACGATCCCCGGGCCAAGGTGCTGGGCAAATTCTCGGAGCGCATCACGAAGCTGTGCGGCCAGGAGCGGCTCTACCAGACCGCCAAGAAGATCGAGGAACTGGTGGTCCCGGCTCTGGGGGGCAAGGGGATCTTCCCCAACGTGGACTTCTACTCGGGCACCATCTACTACAGCATGGGGTTCGACTATGCGATGTACACGTCCATCTTCATGGTGGGCCGCATCCCCGGCCAGGTCGCCCGCGTCCTGGAGTACCTGCCGGACAACCGCATCTTCCGGCCCCGTGCGGTGTATGTCGGCGACCTGAACCTAACCTATGTGCCCATCGAGCAGCGCGGCTGATCCGCCTCTGGCGGGGCGGCAGGGGTGGTGCGGCGAGAGGGAAACCGAGCATCCGGCCCGAGAAGGAACGGCAAGAGCCGGCTCGGGGCCCCCGGTCCGGGCGGAGACGGAGACCCGCCTGGACCGGAGGCCCGGACACCGGCAGAAGGCGGTCAGATCGAGAAGAACAGGAAAATCCCCAAAGCGATGACGGTGATTCCCGACCCGATGAGGATCAGGGGTGCCGGGTTCGTCAGGGGAAAGATGATCGGAACCGCCACCACCACGCAGCCTAGGAAAGCAACGAACAACGAAAGGAGCCGTGGAAGATTCGATTTCTTCGCCTCTGCCATTGTTTTCCTCCGTTCCCCCGCCCGATCCGGATCGATCCTAGGATGTGCCCGGGTCCCGCGACCTGGGCACGGAGCCGTGATCCCGCCGCGTTCCCGCCCCTGGCTTCCCCTTCTCCCCCCCGCCGCCAGCAACGGAGGATGCCGCCCCCGGGGGGCGGATGCCTCACTCCCGCATCAGGTCGTCTGTCGCTCTACAGCCTCGAGACACTCTTCGAGCCGCTTGATCGCGACCAGGAGCCCCTCAAAGGGGGTCATCACCTGGTCCCAGTCGTCCGAGGCCATCCCGGCCGTGATGGCCCGCACCAACTCGTCCCGCCGCGCCAAGAGGTCCCGCAGGATCGCCGCATCAACCGGAACCGTAGACGGAACCGCAGGCATCCCGGTGGCTCCGTGACGTCAGCGGACCGTGACAGGGGGCGGCGCCGTCGTGAACTGCCCGACCGCCATCGCCCAGAGCCGCAACCGCCAGAAATCCGCCAGCGCCTGATATTCGTGCAGGACATCTTTGGCATCCGCTCGGTCCTGCCACCAGCGGTTGGGATCGTACGGATCGTTCGGAACAGGATGCATGATCAGTTGAATTCCCGGTTCTAAGCCGGTCGCGAAGATCTTGTACGCTCGGGTGGTGTGGCTCTTGTTGGTCACGATAATCAGTCGCTTCACTGGGTGCGATTTCAAGAACCGGACCACCGTCAGCATCTCCGCCCGAGTACTGTCGGCCCGCTCCGAGATGGTCAGGATCACGTTCCGGGGGACGCGGAGCGCTTCCAGGATGGTGATGGCAGTCTCCTGGCTGTCAGGAAACCGGATCCCCACCCGCAACAGTTCCTCAGTTCCGCGCACTGTGGGCTCCCTGGTCAGAAGGATCTTGGGAGCGAAGCCTTCGTGGTAAAGGCGGGCCGCCTCCGGGACCCGGAGGACCGTTTGGCCAGACAGCACCAGAATCAGATCGGCCTTGCCCAGCGGATGCTCGGTGATCAGATACCGCCCGATCGCAGTGAGAAGGTACGGCCTCCCGAGGTAGACGGCCAGGATCAGGACAAGCAGCACCGCGAGAAGGCGGCCGAGCCGCCAGATCAGGCGCAGCATGCCTGCTGCCGTGCGGGCAGGTCTCCCTGCCAAGGAGCCAGCATCCCAACCCCCCTATGTCTGCGCCAACGGCAGTGTCCGCAGGTGCTGCTCCATCTCCAGGACCCAGGCGGAGGTGGCGGCCATCTGCCCCAGGAAGCGGTCCAGGCGAGCGACGGTGGCCCGCAGGAGGGCCTGCAAGACCTTCGCGGCCAGCGACGGGTGGTCCGCCATCAATGCCTGGAATTCCCTCCGCCCGATCTCGAACACCCGGCTGCGCCCGACGCTCCGGACGGATACGGGCGAGGGATCATCATTGAAGAACGTGAGGAAGCCCCCGACATCTCCGGGCTGGAGGGTCACCAGGACGGTGGCATGCTCGCCCCGGACCCGCTTCACGTACTGCAATTCCCCCTGGAGGACCACATAGAGGGTCCGGCGCTGCCTGCGTGTCCCCTCGGTCCCCAGGAGCTCCCCATCACGATAGGTCTGCAGGTCCGCTAGGGCTGCCAGCCGGCGCAGCTCGGGGGGTGTGAACTCCCGAAAGAAGCCCAGCCGACGCAGGTGGTCCGGGTGCAGGGCAGTGGCCATGCCTCCACGAGGACTCATGCCGTTACGATCATGACAATCGGCGCGACCCAGACGACGACGCTGGGGCCGGGCGATTTCTCTGCCTTTCCCACCCGCGATCCCCTTTCAAAGTTCTCGATTCCACCCATCGCCAGCCTTGGCCTGATTCCTGCAATTCGGTCAGTGCCGACGCCCAGATTACCGGGAATCAGTCACTCCGACCCCGGTAAGGGCGGGGAGGGTCCGATGAAGACGCGGGAATATCTGGCAATCAAGCGTCGGATTGACGACTTCGAACTGTCGGAGCACCTCACCCGGACGAAGCTCATGCAGGGGGCCCGGGCGGGGGATACGGCGGCCCTTTCCATGCTGCGAGAGCGCTACGGCCTCCGGCTTCCCCTGGTGGAAGATGCCCTGAAGGCCTCCCTTCCCTGGAAGGGGACGCGGAACAACAGAAACTGAGGCCCGGCTGGGCCGCCACCCTGTCCTCCAGGAGGCTGTCATGTACGCGACCGTGCTGGGAATCATCCTGCTCTTTCCCTGGTCCATCCTTGGCATCATGCTGGTCGGTGCCGTCGGTCGCCGGCTGCGGAAGGTAGCTGTCCGCTCAGGCTGAACCTTCGGAATTTCGGTTCGCCGACAGCCACGCCAGCCAGATCACCAGCCCGATCAGCACGAACATCGAGGCGATCGCTGACACCAGGATCAACACCTGTTCCATTCCGCTTCGCTCCATTTTCGATTTGGGATTGTGGATTGCCGATTGCCCTCGGAATCCCTGACCTTCGGGCCTTCGGCCCAAATCCGAAATCCAAAATCCCAAATCCGCAATCAGCCTTTGACCGCCGTCACCAGCCGCGTCGAGGCCAGCCGGTAGACCCCGGACAGCGTGCCCACCGTCTTGTCCACCTGCTGGAGCAGGACCGAGGCGAACCGCCAGGCCGGTCCCACATCCGCAGGCAGACCGAACAGGATATCCTCCGGCAGCAGGCAGTGGAAGGTGTTCGCGCCCCGGACGCGGACCACATGCAGCCCGACTTCGCCGAGGATCGCGCGCAGCTCCGGCTGCGTGAAGGTCTTGCACGGGATGTCCCGCCAGACCCGGAGGTGTCCCACGCCGTGGGCCGCCCGGGCCTGGGCCCGTTCCGCAGGCTTGTGTAGGAGCATGTCCAGCTCCCACTTGCCGTCGACCTCGAAGGTCATGAGCCCGCCCGGGGCCAGCACCCGCGCGCTTTCGGCGAAAACCTGGCGGTAGGCATCGTGGACATGGGAGATCACGTCGCCGTAGGAGAAGATAACATCCACCGACCCGTCCTCGGCCGGAAGCGCCACGATGCTTTGCTGCAGGAACCGGACGTTCCGGAATCCGGCCTGGGCGCAGCGCGCGTCGGCCTGCCGGAGCGACTCGGCCGAGATGTCAACGGCCCAGACCTCATCGGCATGGGGCGCCAGCAGGACCGTCTGTTTCCCGGTCCCGCAGCCCAGGTCCAGGATCCGCCGAAAGCGGCGGCCGGCGGCCAGGCGGGCGATTTCCGCCTGGTACAGGGGGTCACAGGCCAAAAAGTAGAGTGACCGGTCGTAACTGCTGCCGATCTCGTCGTAGAAGGCGGCAACGCGTTGTTCGTCCATCAGTGGCGTCGGAGTTCGTGTGTGGTGTGTGTCACCCCCGCCCCCTGATCGCGTCGGCCGGGCCTGTCCCTGCCGTTCCCCCGGAGGCGATCAGGCCTTCTCCCCGCCTGCCAGGTGCGCCTCCACCACCGCCTCCACATCCTCCTTGTACTTCAGAAGCGCGGTGTAGATCCGGCGCGTGAAGTACTCGCGCCAGCCCTCGGGAGGCTCCGGCAGGCTGCTCTGCAGGCGCGCCGTTTCTTCCAGGACCTGCTGGCACTCCTGGCGGAACCCGGCAATGACCCGATCCACCTCCGCCTGGATCTCCGGCCTGACCACAGGTCCCCCACCTCCCGGACGCCTGTCAGGGCCGCTGGCACAACCCGGGGAATCGCACCTTCCGCTCGAAACAGCGGAGGCACAGCCCGACCTGGTCCGCCACCGACCGGGCGACGCAGGCAAACCGCCTCCCGCAGCTCCCGCAGGTGCGGGTGACGGCCGCCGGCCCGCGCAGCGCACCCGGACGTTTCGCCGTGCGCTTCATGCCTCCGCGGGGAGTCCCTTCCGCGCCTCCTGGAAGGCCGCCGCGGTTGCCTCGAGCTCCGCCAGGAGCCGCAGCAGGTCCGGGACCAGTTCCGGCTCGTCCAGGAGCTCGCCGTGCCGGACCTTGTGCAGGGTCAAATGGATCTCCTGCCGCATCGCTTCGAGGACCTCGAGATAGGGAAGGTCCCGCAGACGCCGCTCGTCATCGAAGCGGTAATGGATCTCCCGCCCGGCGGCCAGTATGGCCACGCCCTCGGCCGACGCCGGCTGGACCGGACGCGGGGGGCCGTTCGGGCCGTGCTCCAAGAGCTCCAGGACTCGCCCCTCGGGCGCCACGACCGCCTCGTACCGGGAGCCCGTTTCGCCCACGCGATCCCCGCCTCCGGCCGCCTGTCACTTCCTGTCGGCGAACAGGATGCCTTCGCGGGCCAGGTTGTGCGCCGGCGCATCGTGCAGGACGATGTGCACCGCCTCCGGCTTGGCGCCCGCGGTGCGCACGATGGCCTCGGTCACGGCCTTGACCATCTCTCGCTTCTGCTCCACGCTCCGCCCTTCGCGCAGCACGATCGTGACGTACGGCATCCGGTCCTCCTGTGATGAAATCGACGCGACCACGACCCGCCATCGGGTCGTCTCAGTCCGAGCAATCCCCCTGGGGATAGAGGAAGCCGCAGTTGGGGCAGGGCCACTTGCACCCCAGCGGCAGCTCGGGAACCGGGTAACCGCAGCGGACGCATCGCCTCTCTTCGTCGGGGACGATGGAAGCGTTACTCGCCCCCTGCGGGTCCGGACCCTCGCCTTGCTCAGCGGGACACATCCGCGAACGCGCCCAGAAGCCCCAGGAGGTCCGCCATCTCTCCCTCCTGGAAGACGGGATACGGAATGCCACTCTTGTCAATGCGGTCCAGCATGGCCGGGGCGTGGTTCCACAGGGTGGCGGCCAGGGGAACCGGGCTTCCGAACTGGCGGAACCGCGCCAGGTCGGGGGCGACGCGCGCGCCCTCGCCGGCCAGCGCGTGGCACTTCAGGCATCCCTTCTGTAGCAAGAGCACCCGCCCACGGTCAAGATTCGTCGGGCGTTCCAGGCCGGGCTGATTCCCGAGGAAGGTCAGGAGGTCAGCCATCTCCTGGGTCTGGATCGTCGGCCAGGCCAAGCCCCGCGCCAGGAAGTGCTGCCGCATCCCGGGGATGTGGTTCCACAGGCGGCGCAATACCTCGGAGGCCGGCTGGGGTGGCGCGGGCGACAGGAAGGACGGCCCGGGCTTCTTCCCGCGGGGCTCCCCCGGCAGGGCGTGGCACGTCCTGCATCCCTTGGCCAGCGCCACCTGCTCTCCCGCCTGGCGGGCAGACGCCGCGTCGGCGGCCTGCGTCCCGCTCGGGTAGAGCAGGCCCGCCAGGAGCAACGCGAGGGCACCGGCCGCGCCGAGCCGCTGCGGCCTCACCCCTTCCGACCCCCGGCCTTCTCCAGCGCTGCCGTCACCTTGGCGGCGAGCTGCGGATACTGGCGCAGGAAGTTCGCCGTCATCTTCAGATCCAGGAGGTTCCGCCTCACCTTCTTCAGATCCGTCACGCCACGCCTCCTCGGGTCACAGCCCCAGGGCCTTCGCCAGCGCCTGCACCCGTCCCAGGAGCTCCGTCACAGTGAGGGCCGCCTCGTCCGCGATGGACCGGAGCACCTGCACCCGCGGGTGCGGGAAGCGGAGCTTCGCCTACTCCAGCAGCCAGTTGAAGGTCGTCACCTGCTCTGCCGTGAGCGACCGGTCCGGCTGCTTCTTGACCTGGTGATCCAGATGTCCCAGGAAGGACCGGACCACCAGCGGGAGCTTAGGATCCTCGGCCACCCGCGCGTTCCCCCTCTCCGCTGACAGGTCGGATCACCGGCCGCGCCCCAGGGGCCGCGACCACCCACACCACGTCACATCGCTCCAGGCGGCGGGACCAGGACGCCATTGCCGTCGCACCGATCGCACGGCACCAGCCCATCGCCCCCGCACGCCTCGCAGGGGGCCATGCCGCCGCCGGACTGCCACTCCCCGCCGCTCCCGCCGCAGCGGGCGCAGCCGGTCGTGCCCTCCCCTCCACAGTCAGGACACAGCACGCTTTGCATGGTTCGGCGCCGGCCGCACGGTCGCCAGTCAGCGAGCGCGGGAGATCACGATGTCCGCCCCGCGCGCGCCGACGGCCACCCGACCCGGGTGTTCCCCCTCCAGATCGCCCCGCTGCGCAGGGGCCGCTGCCCCTGCCCTGCTCAGGCGGGCACTCACGCTCACCTCGCCCTCGAAGGGCGTCCCGGCCATCATCACATCCCCCGGGCCCATCCGATAGGGCAGCGGGAAACTGGGTCGGGCAATGCGCTTCACCGCGAAGGGAGGGCCGGGACCCTTCCGGGCAATGATGAACAGGGTTGCCTCCTCGGTCAAGCGGCCACGAAGCTCTGGGACGATGGTGACCGTGCCCGCGATCGCCGGCCCCTCGGCATCCGGGGGCGCGGTTTCCGGCCGGGACGCCTCGGTCGCGGGCCCCGTAGGCGGCGCCGTCTCCTGCGGCGGATTTAGGCTGGTGTAGAGCACAGCGACGGCGATCGCCGCCAGGCCGACCAGGGCCACGGCCGACAGGACCACGGTGCGAACGCCGCGGCGGGCCACCGGGCCCTCGCCGCTCCCCCCGGGGGCATCCACCCCCGGCGGACGCGCCCCGATCCGCGAGCCCTCTTTCCCGGAAGGATGATCTGCGCCAGCACCCATGCTGCGTGACCGCGGACCCCAAACGCCTCCATCCGGCGCCCCGGTTGGTTTCCGACGGGCGGTCGTCCCAGACCGTCAACGCCCAGGTGGCGATCAAGGTTCCCGAAAGGGATCAGGAGAGGTGGAAAGAGGAATGGAGGCAGCCAGGTCCGCCGCGATCGCCTCTGCGACCTCGCGCGCCGTCCCGGGCCGCTGCTGAACCGGGCCC
>ORJL011650880.1_pt1 | contig 10187 bp, 8 predicted proteins | sample 1779941 | NCBI WGS metagenome assembly ORJL01 (sample SAMEA104232317, study PRJEB22302) | groundwater metagenome | biome: forest; feature: aquifer; material: groundwater | place: USA | collected 2011-08-07 | depth 5.8 m | reverse complement strand
TAGGCGAAGGGGTCAATGCACGGCCTCCCACCGGCCTGCGGCCCGCAGCTTTCCGCCCGCATATCTCGTAACTTAGCCATGCATATCGAGATAAATGACGACAGTGTGTTGCGATGCCCATTAACGACGCTTTTCACGTATATTAGATTGACATGAATAACGAGATTGACAAACTAGTTTGCCGGAAATATAATCGAGCTCTCTTGTCAACAGGTGCCGCTTCAGGGGGAGGGAGCGCCTTGAAAAATCCGGACAGGGCCCGGAGCGTTTTCGTTTACGTGGCGGTCCTCGCGACCGTTTTTCTCGTCGCGTGCGGACCCGCGGTTTCAGCCGCGACGTATGGCAGCGCGGACCCATCCCTTCCGGGCGAGCGCGTCTATCAGGCGGTGTGGCGCTCCGTACTGTGCGTCGGTGAGTCAGGCGAGTGCATTGGCACGGCGTGGGTGATCGAGCCGGGCCTCGCGGTCACGGCGCAGCATGTCATCGGCAAGAGGCGGACGGTCAACGTCTATTCGGCGTTCGCCGGGCCGTTCCCCGCCACCGTAGCCGCCTCGGACGCCGGCCAGGACATCGCGGTCATCGCCTTCGACAAGAATATCCTCAATGTCCCTCCTGTCCAGACAAGGTCTCTCGACCTGCTGTCCGAGATGGGCGCGACGCTGTACGGCATCGGGTACGGCGGGTGCGAGATAAAGGCCAGTGGGGGCGTAGGCGCGCCCCTGGTGCGCAGCGGCACGTTTTCGCAGATGCCCAACCTGGGCGCGCCCCTGGGATTCAATATAAAGACCCAGGTGCCGGGCGTCCCCGGCGACAGCGGAGGGCCGCTGGTGGATGGCAGAGGAAACGTAGTGGGGATGTTCCGCTCCAAAGACATGGACGGGGTCTATTACTACGCCGTCACCGTGGAGCGGATTCGCGATATCCTGCCCCGCGCCAAGGTCGCCTCGGCCATTCCCTGAGACCGGGCGACGGGTGTCCTGAGCGCGCTGAAGCCGGAAACGCTGGGCCTCACGAGACGCATCTCTGACTTTTATTCCTGTCCGCCTTTCGCTTTGCGCTGCAGCTCGTAGAGCCTGGTCAGCGCCTCAAGGGGCGTCAGCCCGTTCACGTCCAGGGCCAGCAGCTCATTGAGCCAGGGCGGCGTCCCGCCGAACAGCGGCATCTGCTCCGGCGAAGCGTCGGCGCGTGGGGCGCGGCGCCCACGTTGCGGGCCGGACGGGGCGCGGCCATCGGCGCTCTCCAGCTCCGCCAGGACCTCCCGCGCCCGGTGGACCACGGGACGCGGAAGTCCGGCGAGCTGCGCCACGTGGATGCCGTAGCTCTTGTCCGCGCCGCCTGGCGCGATACGGTGCAGGAAGACCACCGTCCCGCCCTCCTCCGCGACGGCCACGTTGCAGTTGCGCACGCGCGGCAGGTAGAGGGCCATCTCGACCAGCTCGTGGTAGTGCGTGGCGAACAGCGTGCGCGCGCCCAGCCGCGGGTGGTTGTGGATGTATTCGATGACGGCGCGGGCGATCGCCATGCCGTCGTACGTGCTGGTGCCTCGGCCTATCTCGTCCAGAATCAGCAGCGAGCGGGAGGTGGCGTTATGCAGGATGTGCGCCGTCTCGATCATCTCCACCATGAACGTGGACTGGCCCGTCGCCAGGTCGTCCTGCAGGCCCACGCGGGTGAAGATGCGGTCAACCAGCCCGACGATGGCGGCATCCGCCGGGACGAAGCTGCCCATCTGGGCCATGAGTGCGATAAGCGCGGTCTGGCGCAGGTACGTGGACTTGCCCGCCATGTTGGGGCCGGTGAGAACGACTATCTGGGCGTCGTTGCAGGAGAGCAGCGTGTCGTTGGGCACGAACTCTCCACCGGACAGGAACCGTTCCACGACGGGATGGCGCCCCGCCTTGATCTCCAGCAAGCCACTGTCGGCGAGGGTGGGACGTACGTAGTTGTAGCGTGCCGCGGCCTCCGCCAGCGCGGAGAGCGCGTCGGCGTGGGCGAAGGCGTCCGCGGTGGACAGGACGCGGTCGGCCAGCGCGGCCACATGGGCGCAGACCTGCCGGAACAGGGCGGCCTCCATCTCCGCGATGCGCTCCTGGGCGTTCAGCACCAGGGACTCGTACTCCTTCAGCTCCGGCGTGTAGAAGCGCTCTGCTCCTGAGAGCGTCTGCTTGCGGATGTAGTCCGTCGGGACCAGCGCCAGGTGGGGCGTCGTAACCTCGATGTAGTAGCCGAAGACCCGGTTGTAGCCCACCTTCAAGCTCTTGATGCCCGTGCGCTCGCGCTCTGTCTTCTCCAGCGAGGCGATGTAGTCGCGCGCGTTGGTGGACGCCGAGCGCACCTGGTCAAGCTCCGGCGAGAACCCCTGCCGGATGACGCCGCCGTCGCTGAGCGCGGCGGGCGGATCCTCGACGATGGCACGGGCGATAAGCTCGACGGCGTCGGGGCAGGCGTCCAGGCGGCCCACGAGCAGGGCCGGAGCGCCCTCCAGCGCCTGCCGGAGGGTCGGCGCCGTCTCCAGGCCGCGGCGCAGGGCCGCCACGTCCCGCGGCGACGCGGCGCCCGCGCGGACGCGCACGGCCAGCCGCTCAATATCGCCTACGGAACGGAGCATCTCGATTGCCCGCGCCCGCGGGATGGCGTGTGCGTGCAGCCACGCGACGGCCTCCTGACGCTCCAGGAGCGGCGCAAGCTCGCGCAGCGGCTGGCCCAGCCAGCGGCGGAGCAGCCGTCCGCCCATCGGCGTGCGGGTCAGGTCGAGCACCGCGTACAGCGAATGCTCCGGGCTACCGTTGCGCCCGCCCTGGAAAAGCTCCAGGTTCCGGCGGGTCTGCGAGTCCAGCGCCATGTACGCCTGGGGCGACACGGTGGACAGGCGGTTCAGGTTCGGCAGCGCCGACTTCTGGGTCTCCGCCACGTACGCCAGGATGGCGCCCGCGGCGCGCACCGCGCCGGGCATCCCCTCGCAGCCGCATGCCTCCAGGCTGGTCGCGCCCAGGTGACGCAGGAGCAGCGTCCGGCACTCCCCCTCGTCGAACGAGCGCGCGCCGCGCGTCGTGACCGACGCGCCGCCCGTAGCGGCGGGGGGGGGCGCGCCCCCCGCGCGCGCGGGGGGGCCTCGCCCCTCCCGGCAGCAGCACCTCCGCGGGCCGCAGCCGTTCCAACTCCAGCGTCGCATCCTGAAGGGACAGATCCGCCGTGGCGAACTCGCCGGTGGACAGGTCTATGTAGGCCATGCCCCATCCGTCCGCGGTGGGGGCCAGGGCCACGAGGTAGTTGTTGGCCTTCTGCTCCAGTAGGTTCGGTTCCAGCACCGTTCCCGGCGTCACCACGCGGACCACCTCGCGGTCCACCAGCCCCTTGCTGGTGGCGGGGTCGCTCATCTGCTCGCAGATGGCGACGCGGAAGCCCCGCCGGATGAGCTTCGCCAGGTAGCCGTCCAGGGCGTGGTACGGAATGCCTGCCATGGGGTAGCGCTGGCCCTTGCCCAACTCCCTGCCGGTCAGGGTCAGGCCCAGCTCGCGGCTGACGGTGTGGGCGTCATCGTCAAAGGCCTCGTAGAAGTCTCCCAGGCGGAACAGGAGCAGGCAGCCCGGGTGCTGCTGTTTGGCCTGGAGGTACTGGCGGCGTATGGGGGTGGACACGTCTTGCCTCGCGTTCTGCTGGGCCTATTCTACTGGACAACGCGCCGCGCAGGAAGCGCCAGCGGGGCCGTATCGGCGCGGTCTTGCGGGCGCAGGAGCGCGGGAGTATGATAGATAAGGATTGAACGTGCCCCTGTAGCTCAGCGGATAGAGTACCGGCCTCCGAAGCCGGGTGCGGGCGTTCGAGTCGCCCCAGGGGTACCACTTTTGATATGCACCTCTCTATCTCTTGCGGGGAGGCAAGGGAGCGGAAGGGAAAGGACGGTTGGATGGTCCGTACCCGATTAGCGCTCCTCGAAGTACGCTGGCACGGCCGCGGAGGCCAGGGAGTCGTCACCGCCAGCGCCATGCTCGCCGACGCAGCCCTTGAAGAGGGCAGATATTTCCAGGCATTCCCCGAATACGGAGCGGAGCGCTCCGGAGCGCCGGTCACCGCCTACAGCCGCCTCAGCGAGTCCCCCATCAGCGTCCGCAGCCAGATCACCGAACCCGACGTTGTCGTCGTCGTTGACTCTACCCTCCTCGGCAAGGTGGACGTCACGCGCGGCCTCAAGCCGGACGGCGTGCTGCTCATCAACACGACCCTTTCGCCCGCCGAGGTGCGCAAGCGGCTGAACGTCAAGGGCGGACGCGTTTTCACCGTGGACGCCACGGGCATCGCGCGGGCGACGGTGGGTCGCCCGATTCCCAACACGCCCATGCTGGGCGCGCTGCTCCGCATCACCGGCGTGGTCAGCAAGGACGCCGCGCTGCGCGCGGTCCGCGGCCGTCTGGGCGCGCGGCTCAGCCCGGAAATAATCCAGGCGAACATTCAGGCCTTCGAGCAGGCGTACGCGGGCATCCAGGAAGGTTAGCCTGGCAGGGGAGGACATATGCCACAGGACTGGAGAAAAATCGCGCCCGGAGGGACCGTCACCGAGCCGGGAAGCGCCATCACGGTGGAGACGGGTACATGGCGGTCGAGCAGGCCCGTCGTGGACTATGACCATTGCGTGCATTGCATGATCTGCTGGGTTTTCTGCCCGGACGATTGCTTCCAGACGGAGAACGGCAAGCTGGTCGGCGTGGACTACTTCCACTGCAAGGGCTGTGGCATCTGCTCCGTCGAATGCCCCAAAAAGTGCATCTCCATGCAAGAGGACGTTCTGGCATAGCCGTCCTCGGAAGAGGTTTGTATGACCCTCAAGGCAAGTGAGCGCCAGGGGGCCCGGTCCGCCACGGGCCGCGCCGTCGCCATCAACGGGGCGACGCTGGTGGCGCACGCCATGCGTCAGGTCCATCCGGACGTGGTCGCCTGCTATCCCATCACGCCGCAGACCATCATCACGGAGACCTTCAGCGAGTTCGTGGCGAACGGGCAGGTGCAGACGGAGTTCGTGGCCGTGGAGAGCGAGCACGCCGCCATGAGCGTGTGCATCGGCTCCGCGGCGGCGGGCGCGCGGACGCAGACCGCCACCTCCGGGCCGGGCCTCGCGCTCATGTGGGAGCTGCTCTGGGTGGCATCGGGAAGCCGCCTGCCCATCGTCATGCCCCTGTGCACCCGCGCCCTGAGCGCGCCGCTGAACATCCTGTGCGATCACAGCGACGTGATGGGCGCGCGCGACACCGGCTGGCCCATCCTCTTCAGCGAGGACGGGCAGGAGGCGTACGACAACGCCATTCAGGCGGTCCGTGTGGCCGAGCACCCGGACGTGCTCCTGCCGGTCATCAGCACCCAGGACGGTTTCACCATCACCCACGGCATCGAGCGGGCGGAGATACTGGATGACGCTTCGGTCCGCTCCTTTGTCGGCGAGTATTCGCCGCATCGCCCGCTTCTGGACGTGGAGCACCCGACGACCTATGGAGCGTGGGACTATCACGACTACTATTTCGAGCACAAGCGCCAGCAGGCCGACGCCATGGAGAAGGCGCTGGGTGTCATAGAGGCGGTGGGCAAGGAGTTCGGGAAGATGAGCGGGCGCCCGTACGGCCTGGTCCAGCCCTACCGGCTGGACGACGCCGAGTTCGCCGTGGTAGTGCTGGGGTCGGCGGCGGGCACGCTGCGGTCGGTGGTGGACGACCTGCGCTCCCGCGGGGTCAAGGCGGGCATGCTTCGGGTGCGCGTCCTCCGTCCGTTCCCGATGAAGGCCGTCGCGGAGGCCCTGAAAGGGGTCAAGGTGGCGGCTGTCTTGGACAGGGCGTTCGCCTTCGGCGCGCCTGCCGGCGCTCTTTTCGGGGACGTGAGCGTGTCCCTGGCCGTGAACGGCGGCGGCCCGCGCCTCGTCAACTACGTGTACGGACTCGGCGGACGCGACACGCTGCCGGAGCAGTTCATGACGGCGTTTGACGACATCCGGCGCATCGCCAAGGGGGCGAGCGTCCAGCCGGTGGTGCGCTACCTGGGCCTGCACGAGGGCTAGACTTCAGTCAAGAATCCAGGGAGGGTCATATGGTCAAGACGCTACGCGAGATGACGGAGCAGCCGGAGGGCCTTTCCTCCGGGCACTCCTTGTGCGCCGGGTGCGCGGAGTCCATTATCGTCCGGCAGGTCCTGCAGGCCGTCGGCCAGCCGGTGGTTGTCGCGTGCGCGACGGGCTGCCTGGAGATCGCCACGAGCCGCTTTCCCACGACCGCGTGGAACGTTCCCTGGATACATAGCGCCTTCGAGAACGCCGCGTCCACCATCAGCGGCGTCGAGGCCGCGTACCGCGCGCTGGTGCGCAAGGGGCGCATGCCTGAAAAGAACATCAAGTTCGTCGCCTTCGGAGGCGACGGCGCGACCTATGACATCGGCCTGCAGTGGCTGAGCGGAGCGCTGGAGCGGGGACACCGCTTCATCTACATCTGTCTCAACAACGAAGGCTACATGAACACGGGTATTCAGCGGAGCGGCGCCACCATCCAGGGAACGTGGACGACGACCACGCCCGCGGGCAAGGTCGTGCCCGGCAAGCCCGAATGGCGCAAGGACCTCACCTCCATCATCGCCGCGCACCACATCCCGTACGTGGCGCAGGCCGCCGCGCACGCGTGGAAAGACCTGGAAACAAAGGTGGAGAAGGCGGCGGCGGTGGACGGCCCCTCGTTCATCAACGTCCTCTCGCCGTGCACCCGCGGCTGGCGCTACGACCCCAGCAAGACGATGGAGATTTCCAAGCTGGCGGTCGAGACGCGCCTCTGGCCCCTTTTTGAGGTGGAGAACGGCGTCTGGCGGCTCACCTACAAGTCCACGGCCCCCAAGCCGGTCACCGACTGGCTCAAGTCGCAGGATCGGTTCGCCCATCTGCTGCGCCCGGAGAACGAGCACGTGGTGCAGTCCATTCAGCGCAACGTTGACAGGGAGTGGACGTGGCTCCAGCGCCAGTGCAGCCTGGCCGCCGCTACTGTTTAGGGCGGCACGTTCCGTTTGCAGTGGGGTACCCTTCCCCCGCCCTAACGACTTGAGGTCACCGGCATGCAAAGGCGGAGCGCTGCTTTTGAATGTCCGAGTGCAGAGATTTATTAGGGCGCGTTATGCGGTCCAAGAAACCGGATACCATTGAAGTGAACAAGGTGCGTAGGGTCGCTCGCGCACCAAACCTCGGTTTCCCAAGCCACGACCGCGAGAAACTTCCGGAAGATTTCGCCACGGTCAGGGAAAGCGGTCACATAAACAAGGCCGGCTTTTGAATCCTTGAATAGTTCAGCAAGTTCAGCGTGACGGCCTCCATCGACCGGGCCGCTACTGGTGACCGCCTCGGCCAAGATAAGCCAGTTCTTCTCTCGGTAGTAGATAACGACATCGGGCATCTTCCCGTGGTGCCCAACCTCCACTCCGAGCGAGGCGAGGAGCTCTTGGTCGAAGTACCCCCACTTTGTCCCGGTGTCTCCAACATACACAAGCTCTCCACCGGGCACGAAGAGCGATCCGAAGTCCTCGATGATGGAGCGAATAAGGTCGGAATGGTCACCGGCGCTGATCGTGATCTTCTGTCCTCCCTTCACCTTTACGGGGACTCGATGAAGGTCACGCGCGCGAGCGTATTGAGCGGCTAGCGTCCCGCGGGCTGCGAGATACGTTTCGAGCGATCCGTCCCAAGTCTTTGAGCCGAACTGCCGCAGGAGAGCGAGCGCGTGCCTCTCGACCTGGTAGCAATTGTCAGAGCTATTGACTGCCCTTTCCGGCATGTCGGGATTGTGCAGTAGTAGGCCCGCAAATACGAGCTGCTTCACGCTGTACTTGCGTACACTTTCCCGTGTGTTCTCGGCATAGTTCCTAGCGAGCTTTTCTCGTGCGAAATCAAGAATCGCACGGATGCCGAGCATTGGGTTCTTTGCTTCGGTCCAGCTTCTCTTCGGCGGGAGATCGAGGAGCGCCAGTAGGCAAATTGCCGTCCGGTCGTTGAGTTGCTCGCTCGGCATCCCGACGGCTTTGAGGATGGTTAGAGCTTCGGCAATACGTTGTTTTTTGGTTGTCATACTTCTTGAAGCTCTCGAACTAATTCGTCGACTGTCTGTTGGTCATTTGAAAGACTTTTCGCCTTCTCTCCTAGTGCGATAAGCACCTCGCGGCTCGGATACTTCATGAGTTTGAGGTCGGTTGCATTGACCTGAGTATGACCGTTGAAGCGCCGGAAGCTTTCATCGACGGCGGTTGTGTTGAGAAACACGACTAAACCGCGCACAAGGGCCTCCGGCAAGCCGTGCTTGCCCTCGTGAAATACGTTTAGATGATTCTCGAAGCCGAGCATTTCGGTATCGGAAAAGGTGTCCGGCTGCACCACGCTCGCCATGATACGTCGCCTCTCTTCCTTGGATGAGAAGCGACGTACCACGCAATAAAATCCAGTTGGGAAAAGCCACTTTTCTGTTTCGACGTTGCGGTGAATCGCGTTGGGCTTTTTCATGTCTGTTTTCGGCCATTCGGTATTCTGGCCCCTAAAGTGGCCTGGGTAGAGCAAGGGAACGGTACCCGGCTCGGGCATGCCACGCAGGTGATCTTTCAGGCGAAAATCTACCACAGGGCCGGTAGATACTTGGATGCCAATATCCTCCAACGAGTATCGAATCGCCGTCGATAGCTCAATAGCATTGCGCTTCAGCGAGGTGGGTACTTGGATGAAACGCTCCGGGTCTCCGGGGGAAACGATGTGGTCGAAGGGATGCACGTGCGTCGCAAGATCAGCGAAGCTGTCGTCAGTCGAGGTCGTAACCTTTACGTCGCCCTGCTGGCCGCCGCGTTCAAGCATAATGATGATGTTCTCTTGCAGAACGTCATCGTCCTTGAAGGCCTTATTTCGTGATTTAAACAGGTGCATGCATCGGATTGCAGCACGCCCCAAAATGAAATTACGGAAAGAGCGGTAATATGGCCCATTACAGAAGCTGCGCGGGATGATCGCCACAACCTGTCCGCCCGGCACCATCAGAGCCAGCACTAGGGCCACAAAAGCTGAATACAAATTTACCGTCTCTATTCCTGCCCCTCGAAGTAATAAACGGTGACGAGAGTCACTGTTTATCTTCTTGTAGGGAGGATTAAGTATGGCGTGAGAGAAGCTATTACCATTACCGAATTGGATTCTATTGACGGCCTCTTCAATAAAATCACCGCCGATTATTTCGTAAGCAAGCGGTACTCGTGCGGCGTAACTCGTGAACGTGTTTTCTAATTCTTTGTGAAGAAGCTCGTCTAATTCAAAGGCGGTAATTTCCACCTTGCCGAAAGTCAAATCACCCAAAATGCACCGCTCAAGAAAAGCACTAGAGAGTGAACCGATGCCCGCGCCGGGATCAAGCAAACGACAAATACCGGATGTCGTTGGATAAAACAAGCTAGCCATGTACTGTGCTGTTCTTGCGGGCGTAAGAAACTGGCCGAGTTGCGACTTCCTTTTCGCCTCCGTGTTTGTCGAAACCCGCAATCTTGCTTTTTCAACTGAAAGCAGAGCCGATTCGGTCGCAACCAAGGACATTTCAGACTGTTGCGTCGAGGCGCTGTTCTTATCGAGGTATTTATTACGGATCGGCATAAGCTCATCCCCGAACACCGCTATTCTAAGGCGTTCGTCAACTCCGCGTCCACCGCCACGGTCGCGGAGCGCCCTGGCGAACAAGCGCCGCTACTGCTTAGCGCGCAGGGAGAACGGCAGCTCCGCCAGCCTCTTGACCAGCCCCAGCCGCTCCAGCGCGGCGTAGGCCCGCGACGTCTGACGCGGGCGCAGCGACGGGACGTTCTCATACGCCACGAACAATCCCAGGTCCTCCGGCGTGTCCACGTCCAGCTCGATTCGGAAGTTGCGCACGAGCGTGACGGGTATGCCACGCGCCGCGGCCTCCTCCTGATGCTCGCGGAAGCTGGTCATGCCGAAGTGCGACCCTATGGCGTCCGGCGGGCGCCGGAGCACCGCGTTGGACCCTGTGCCGTCCCGCGATGGCACGAGCGTCAGCCCCGGCTGGCCTGAGTCGGCGGCGAGCATCACCTGGACGTCCTCGGGTCGGACAAGCGGCACGTCGCCGGGGAGCACCAGCATGGCCGGAATGCTCCGCTCAAGGCATTGCCGCGCCCCGAACTCCACCGCCGCGCTC
>ORJL011528526.1_pt1 | contig 10187 bp, 13 predicted proteins | sample 1779941 | NCBI WGS metagenome assembly ORJL01 (sample SAMEA104232317, study PRJEB22302) | groundwater metagenome | biome: forest; feature: aquifer; material: groundwater | place: USA | collected 2011-08-07 | depth 5.8 m | reverse complement strand
GATGGATTCCACTATCAACATCTCCTTTCGGTACTCCTCTCTTTGGATGAATCCAAAGAGCATGGAGGAAGTGCTGAGGTGGGTCAATTTTGGACGCCGTTTATCCCCCTAAGTGGGTCATTATTGCATGCCGATTCACATGTCGTAGGGATTTCCCTTGCGGCTCATGCTGATGTGAAAACCATAAAACTCAAGCTCTTTGACATAATTGGCTGAGGCATACTGAATGCCCCGATCCGAATGATGGATGCAGCCGGGCTTTGGCTGCCTGTTCTGTATCGCCATACGCAAAGCGTCCAGGGTGAGACTGGTGTCGATCTTGCGGGAGATGGCATAGCCGATAGCTCTTCTCGAATAGACGTCAAGAATAACGGCCAGGTAAACGAAGCATGCCAGGATGTGGATATAGGTGATATCAGCCACCCAGAGTTGGTTTATGGCGTTTATTCCGAGGCCGTTGGCCAGGTTCTGATAAATCCGGAGACCATGATCACTGTCGGTAGTAGTTATCCACTGCTTCTTCCGGGAACGGCAAGACCAGCCTTTCTCACGCATGATACGGAAGACTTTTTTGTGATTCACGATCCGGCCCTCCCGACGAAGCTGCCGGGTAACACGACGGTATCCGTAACCGGAAAACTCCATACAAAGATCACCAATACGGGCCTCCAGACCTCCATCAGGGGCGTCTTCTTTCTCCTTCTGATAAAAACTACGCCGTGGCAGATCCATCAGTTCACACCCCCTTTGTATGCTTTTGATAAGGGCGCGATTCTCGGCAATGAACTTTCTTTTCTCTCCGTTTGTTTGAGGCTGCTCCGTACGGCTTTTTTTAAGAACTCATTCTCCAGCGTAACTTTGCCAAGCAGCCGCTCAAGTTCCTGTACCCTTGCTGTCAGCTCTGCTTCCCGGGATGGTTCGGCATTCAGCTTGCCATCCGCATATTGCCGCTTCCACGTATACAACTGGCCGGAAGAAATCGTATAACGCCTGCAAAGTTCCACTGGGCCTACTGTTTCACTGAGCAACTGCTCTACAACTGATCTTTTAAAATCCTGAGTGAACCTCCGGTACTTCATGACATGATCCTTTCTCCCTTAGCGGATGTTGATCCTGTCTAATACTCTATCATGTTTTGTGCAAGCGGTGGGGTTCACTCCATGGAAATCAATATTAATGTTCATCATCTTTACTCCTTTTCTTAAATTAATAAGAAAAACAAATAGATGATGACCAGCATCCTACAAACTGTCAACCATCAATTTGTTACGTATAGGTATTTGAAGTTACTACAGTAGCAACATTGCGATTGACTCTGCCTCTGTAATAAGAAACTATCTCCTCACGAACTCCCACAGGCTGCCATATGGCAACTTTCAAGATTCTGTGCAACAAAATCAACCAACACACTATCAACTTCATTGTCCGACTGCAAATTCCGAAGATGGTCTAGAATTTCATATGCTGGAAGCGCTTTCCTGTATGGGCGGTTCTGGGCAAGCGCCTGATATATATCGGCGACCTTTATGATTCGAGCCTCCATTGGCACTTCACCGTCCAGCATATGGAATGGATATCCGGTGCCATTCAGTGATTCATGGTGCTGGGAGGCCCAACGGGCAAGATCCTCGAAACCGCTTACCCTTTTAAGAATCTGGTAAGTAGCAAAACTGTGCTTCTTCATGAACACCCGTTCCAGAGGGGTCAATTTTAGCGGACTTTCAAGCACTTCGTCTGGGATTTGGAGCTTACCGATGTCGTGAAGGAGCGCTGCTACCTCCAAGAGGTCGAGCCTATTGCCGGATATGCCGATATGTTTGGCAATGAGACGCGTCACTCGGGCTACCCCCAATGAATGTTCGGTTGTGAAGTGAGATTTAGCGTCTACGATTTCAGCAATTATAAGTGCGAACTTTTTGAGGTCATCCAGACCTATCTGCTGCTTTTCGCTGTATTGTGACATTTCGATGATGTACTGCAGAATGAAATCCTGATTGAGTATGAGCCAGAATGCCTCGGCGTGTGCAGCTTCCTGGAAGGCATCCACGAGCTCCGGAGCGAAAAAGTTGCCACGATAGCGATTGATCAATGCACAAATTTCCTGAACATGCAGAAGCAGTGAATTGTCTGAATAATAAGGGATGGCGCTTACATCGACCCTGTCTGCAAGATAAATGATATTGGAGAAAAGAGCTATAGACGGATTGATATCACCTTTCTGAATATCCTCCCAGTGGGAATGATGGTAACGCACTATAGGTGCTATATTGGCAAGCGGTTTGAATTCCTTTAGCCGCCGGTAGCCACACTCACAATGAAGATCAGCCCCACCCCAGTCCAGCTCGTTAACTAGTGTTCGATGCATACGGGTTGAGGAGACGCCAATGTCATGGAGAAGTCCGGCATCGAAAAGATGATACTGAGCGGCCTGATCCCAACCAAGTTGCTTGGCGCATTCGACTGCAATAATTGCCACCCGCCTCCCGTGAAGAACATCATCAACACCTACCAGGTCAACCGCGCTAGCAATTAACAGCACTAGCTGCCGTAAATCTATCAGAATAGCCATATATTTTCCCTTTTAGAGGCGAGCTCTATAGTAAGAATATCTATCTTATTAATTACAGTCAATGATGATTAATTATTCCTTGAAATTGCTCTATCTGACAAATTATACAGGCCGCAGATGGGGTGTTGGACCGTCTTTTTGACTGTGCTACCTCGATGCCCATATTCGTAAAGATTGACGATGCCATCCATTTGGATAGCACTTTCCTGAGCAAGATCGTCAGGCAAGGGCCAGGTAAGACCCTGCAACTGAGCTCGATCCAGGTAATCTTTAACGGTGCTTCTGGCTATGTCGCAGCTTTGGGCTATCTGGCGTGCGGAGAATCCTTTCTCCCATTTCAGTCTCAATACTTCTTTTATTTTGCGCATGGATAATCTCCTATTGGCCATTAACAGTCTCCCATTTTTTCAGGAGCCTTAACGGCTTTGAGTTTTAATTATCCAGCGTCGCTTTATACCCTGACGGGGGGTGGCCGATTTGGATCGGAATGACCGGCCGATTTTCTTCAGAATCAGTGGCCGATTTCAATCGGATTAGGTGGCCGGTTTGGTGCGGAATCTCCAAAGAGACAAAACGAAGCTGCAAATCACATAGACTCAACGGCTTTTCCCAAGTCTGGAAGGACATCATATCGACTGCCGGCACCGGTCTGGCAAAAATTAACCTCCTTCTTCTGCGGCCGAAGCGTAAGGTGCTGCTCACTGTTTCCATGATTTTGCTCGCAGCCGTGTCTCTGGGCGCTTTCACGGTTATGGAGCTGCAGACATCATACATAGAGGCGCGATGCCTAGCCCACTTCGTGCGAAATCTGTCTTTTTCGGTAAAACCAGGTCCCAATCCCTCTCTTCGCTTTCCTCAACAGGGCCCCTATGACAAGCGTTTGGGTTATACCCAGTGGGCCACTAGGCATAAGGATCAATATACTTTCCGCGCGATTTAATTCGTATTTAAGCATTGGCACTCTCCAGTTTTAGTCGGTCAATTAATATACCGAATACGTATTTTCGGAAAATTGAACACTAAAAATTAAATTTCTCTTAGAAAACAATAGATTCATCTATCATAATGTACACCACGTCTTTAGAAAGATCGTTGAAGGAAGGCGCTTTACCGCGGCAAAAGGGAAGAATGATGATGAGGGATTACTAATATATTACTCCTCAATGTTAAATGTCGCCACTTCTTTAATGCCGGGTATGTATTCTCCCACTGGAACTAATTTTCTCGTCTTGTTGACGCAATCAATCAGAATCCTCCAAATGTCGTTAATCGCTTTTTTTTCTGCGTCAGTTTCTGGAGTCATCCTTACTAAGGTAAGATCGAGTTCAATTTTCATATCTTCCTCCATCATAATTTGCTTTTTTTTAAATTAGTCAGCAGAATAAGTGATGTCAATACGTGTTCGCGTCGCTACTCGACGCATTTTCCTTGAGGATATTCTCCCCAACTACTGAGGAATATTTATTCAAAACGATCAGACAACTCTCGTTTTACTACCGCTAATTCCCTCTCAAGCTCTGTCATAAGATGTTGACTCTTTCCAATCTTACCAAAGGTTCCCTTCTTTTAAACCCTTCGCCAGCGCTCTAACGTTGATTTCGGCAAAGATAATCGCTTCGATGTCTCCAACACGGACAAACCACCATCCGTCACCATTTTTACAGCTTCCCCGCGAAACTCTTTCGTGTAACGCCCGTTCGGTATCCTTTCCATTTTCACACCTCCGCCTTGATTTTTTATCTAAACATTGGTGTCCATCTTTTTCAACCTATCTCAAAACAAGTGCTCACACCTGAAAATGTTAATAGGTGGCGACGTACCGCCTCCAAAAAGGGCTCGTGCCTTCCCATGAGGAAGAAAAGATTATCTTACTGTGCTCCCCAAAAGCGAGTTTATAAGTATTAACGCCGGCATATTCAGGTAACCAATATCGCCAACTCATCAAAGGTGGACCAAGGTCCAATATCTTTTTCAACCTCTGCCCCTTATTTAATAAGGCAACACTTGTTAAATAATATAATTTCACAACTGAAAGGGAGGAGACGATCATGAATAACTTAGTACCCAGCTCCTGGCGGAGAAGTGGAGTGGCCCTGCGAAGAGCAGAGGATCAACCTCTTTTTGCCCTTCAACGGGAAATGAACCGAGTATTTGACAACTTTTTCAGCGATTTTGACCTGATGCCATTCGGTGAGGGAATAAAATTCGGAGCTTTTACTCCCTCCGTAGATATCAAGGAGGATGAGAAAGAAGTTATAATTAAAGCAGAGGTACCGGGCCTGGCAGAAAAGGATGTGGAGGTAACGTTTGCCGAGGGTGTCCTAACGATTCGGGGCGAGAAGAAGGAAGAGAAAGAAGATAAAAAGCAAGACTACTTACGCCGCGAGGTAAGCTACGGTGCCTTCCATCGTGAGATTCCGCTGCCTGACGGCATTAACCCAGAAAAGGTTGATGCTCATTTCAAGAATGGCGTCCTTACGGTAACCATACCCTGGCTGGAAGGCGCCAAGAAGAAGGCTAAAAAAATATCTGTAAAAGCTGGGTAGCCGCAAATTGTATGTCTTATACCATAGGGTATTTCATATGCTCACAATAGCGTAAATGCAGACATCAACAGATACCTGGTGTCGGTATGGAGCTTATACTTTCTCAGAGAAATTAGGTAGGTTATAAAATTAAATGCATCGGATGGCAGACCGCTACTTCAGCAGAAATGAAAATACAGCTATCTTGCCAAAGTATCTTTTGGGGATAATCAACTAACCCCTTTGGAAAACAGGAGAAGCGGGAAAGAAAGAAGAATCTTGACAATCCTCGCAGAGAGTGAAAACAAAAAGGAACCCCTCACCGCTACTTATTGGGGATAGATGCAATTATGATGAATAGAACAATACGTTGCCAAAGATGCGGCATTGAGGGTCAGATAGAGGTACAAGGCATGAACAGCCACAAACCGTCAGCACTCATATTCAGGCATATGGGGCACAATCCTTATTCTGGTCACTTACACTATCAATGTCCCGCTTGTGATATTGTTCTGCTTGTTGATCCCATGAAGGTCCTTGATGGCTTGCTCTCCGGACATCCCAACATAGCGGTAATTGCGCATGCCAAGGAATTGAGGGTTTAGGCAACCTAGATAATTTTGCTCAAATGGGCCGTGAATCGCGAAAACACCAGCCAACAATCGCCAAGCCCGTGCAGTGAAGCTTGTTTCAAGCACAGAAGCTAAAGGTCAAATATCATTTTTATATTTGATCAACTATTCAATATCACACATGTTGATTGAGGAGACTGATATTAATCAAGACCTAACGTTAATGAATTTTAAAGATAAACTTGTAGAACTGGAGTCAGCCATAATCTCAGCTCATAAGAAATATTTCAGTGGAAATTCGGAATCCCAGGAAGTCGCCCCGGAGCAGGCTATATTATACGGCACTGTTATCAGGTATTTTAGTGGCAAATCTTCATAGACAAACAGCATCGCAGAGCATGATGTAATCCTGGTAATCATGATTATGGGTTTCCTTACATCTTGATCATTGGTAATGTTATGAAATACAAATACTTAGTGATCAATAATTACAAAGCTCTCAGAGAATTGTTCTGCGATATATTCCAGAATGATGCAGAGGTCCTGTCTGGTAAAAACGGACAAGAGGCTCTCGATTTGATGAATGCACATTAAGGATCGAAGAAATCCTGCCGGCGGCCCGCGCGGGGCCGGGGCTACAAACTCCTGGTCGCGCGGGACGAGCAACTATGGGGGAACTTTTCTCTCCGGCGAGAAGACTGTTTTGCGGCATGCAGAACCCATGGCCGGGAGCGAAGACCTCTTGGACCTGGCTGCCATTCAGACCATAACAAATGGCGGCATGGTTTATATGATGGAGAAATCAGCCCTGCCGGATGAATCATTAATTGCCGCCATCTTTCGTTACTGATGATCAGGGCGACGCCTCGCAGTATTTAATTCCGAGCAGTGAGGAGAGCATCCGGCTTAAATGGCGGGATCAAATGGGCTGCCTGAGGTTTTTCAGTCAAGGCAAAGGAACGCTCATACAAGGAGTGAGGAGAATAATGGGAACTTATGTCATGCTGACCAGACTGTCGCCTGAGGTCGTCGTCAAACCGCAATCTGTAACTGAACTCAATATTCAGGTTGAAGTCCGCATCAAGAAAGAATGTCCAAGCGTAAAGTGGCTTGCCAACTATGCCATCCTTGGCCCCTGCGACTACTTGGATATTTTTGAAGCTCCCGATGTCGATGTGGCAACGAAAGTTGCGATGATCGTCCGATCATTTGGCCATGCAACAACGGAAACGTGGATTGCAACGCCGTGGGACCGTTTTGTGGAAGTGGTTGCCAGCTTTAAGAGGTAGGCTTTCAGATGTAGAAAGGTTATTGTGATATTGGTGTCTGAAAACTCCTTACCAGAAAAGGAGAAGGATATGCCCACATACGAATATGAATGCGATGACTGTAAAAATAAATTTACGCTCATTCAGCGCATTTCCGAGCATGGCAAGACCAAAACTACGTGTCCGAAGTGTAAGAGCGCAAAGGTGAAGCAGAGCATCTCCGTCTTTACGACCAAGACCAGCCGGAAGAGCTGAGATGCAACAAAGATTCGCCTGTTCATGTATGCCCGTTCTGGCACAGAAACCTCACTGTCCCTGTAAATTTTTACAGCTGTTTGAGCCTCATATCCTCTGTTCTTTAGGGGCTGACGAGGCTTTCACTGTGGGGTAGTAAGCATTACGACACCGAATGGTACAACAGCCGCAGATCAATTTTGTAAAAAATTAGTTTATACAAGAAAAAATATGTAAATCATTTTGGAAAATGGCATGGAGGTGTAGGTATGCTGATTGGAGAAATTTGCACCCGCAAAGTGATCATCGTAAAGAGGCAAGATAGCATTTGCGATGCGGCAAGCCTTATGCGCACTTATCATGTCGGAGATGTCGTTGTTGTAGAGCAAAAAAATGAGCAGATCAAACCTGTAGGCATTCTCACTGATCGCGATATTGTCATAGAACTAGTCGCTAAAAACATACCATTGGACAGTGTCTCGGTTGAGGATGTCATGAGCACGGAATTGTTTGTAACACAGGAGAGTTGCGAGCTATGGGAAGCCATTAAACTCATGCAGGTAAAAGGCATCAAGAGAATCATCGTGGTCAATGACAAGGGTGAACTTGTGGGAATAATATCCACTGATGATCTTTTCGAATTGTTATCTGCGGAGTTGCTTGATCTCGCAAAGGTTGTAATAAAAGGACAGCATAGAGAAGAAGAAATAAGAGAATGATTATAATCAAGGTTAAGTAATTCATGCAGAAATTCGGCTCACGTGAACTTTACCCATACATATTATGGCTGGGTCCAAGAAGATGCCCGATTGATTGCTCCTTATCTTATTAAATTGAACAGCTGTGGTATGATTGTCAAGGAAGCCTATCCCTATTTACGTGATCGAGCCGATGCCGGGCAGCGGTTAGCAAAAGAATTAAGGAATTACCAGCAGGAAGAGCCCCTTGTCTTCGCCATACCACGGGGTGGTGTTCCGGTAGCGTTTGAGGTAGCCAAGGCATTAGGATGTCGACTCGATATCATTATCACACGGAAGATCCCCATCCCTTCCAATCCGGAAGCAGGATACGGCGCAGTTACTGAAGACGGCGTCATTGTTCTCAATGAACCCCTGGTAAAAAGCTTAAACTACACAGAGGTTCTGATAAAACGCCATGCCGAAGAGATAAAAAGTGAAATTAGGCGCCGTAATTCTGTCTATCGCGCTAAGCTTCCGATGCTGTCCGTGGAAGGAAAAACTGCCATTATTATCGATGATGGTTTGGCTTCTGGTTTTACCATGATAGCGGCAATTAAATCGCTCCGTCAGCGGAAGGCAGCCAAGGTTGTCGTCGCAGTCCCCGTTGCCTCTGCTGGTGCCTGGAGGCTCATTAAAGCGCTGGCCGATGACATTATCAGTCTTATCATTGCCGACACCCATTATTTTGCCGTTGCCAGCTTCTATCAACACTGGTATAATTTAAATGATGAAGAAGTGCTCGATCTGCTGGAAGAATACACAAAAAGCTGGAGCGCTGCGAGTAGATGAAAGTAATCAAGAGATTTAGGGAAACATTACTGGAAAAAACATTTCATTTACATACAAGGTGCAGCCAAGGACCAGCGCATGTCGTTTTTTCGTAAGTCGTAGTCACCCGCTTTAAATACAAGTATTTGATTTTCAATATACAAAGCATTTTGTTTAATGCAGGGTAAATGCATAATTTTTGATGGCTTACAATATTTTGTGGTTAAGATTACATTCATAACGGCATGGAGAATATAACTTTGAGCAAGATAGCCGTAATTGATATCGATAACACCCTCTGGCCATTCAGCGAGCCTTTCTATCTGGAGTTGAAAAAGATCAACCGGAATTTTCCCACGCCCGACCAATGGTTCACATTCGACGCTTTTGCGGGTTACTGCTCTGAAGAACATTTTATGAATACGATAAACTTTATTCACGGCAACCAGGACAGCAACCAATACCAACCCTACCCGGAATCACAGCACTTCCTATCATCACTCAAGGAACATGGTTTTCATATAATCATTGCCAGCCATCGAATGCCGGAAATGAGACAGTCGACCGAACGATGGCTTTCACGGCACAATCTCCTCTACGATGAACTGCATCTCTCCTGGGACAAGACGGTTCTCTTTCCAACCGCTGATGTTGTCGTGGACGATATACCGCTAATGCTTCAAAAAGCAAAAGAAAAGGGAGCACTGACGGCTGGATTGTTGTATCCTTGGAACAAGGCTTATGCCGGCAAAGGATTCGGACTTTTTCATAACCTCAATGAAGTGCTGGACTATATTTTGGAGACATCTTTGAGAAAAGGTGAAAAATGCTTTATTCCTAGGGGTAAATTTGACGTTAATTACGGTAAGATATAGACTTATTAGATATAACAATCTACTATACGAATCCACCCGCCGACTCCATTATTGGCAATGAACAGCTAACGGGTCTTTGAGCATAGCTACATTAAGGACGACGGCCAAGACCTTGATTAGGAGAATTGAAAAAAGGCGTGTGATATGCAAGCAAATAAAACCTTTGGAAGGTAAGATAAATGAGGAAAATAAAAATAACTCGGTAATCCCTGAAGAGAAGGAAATCAAAATGGAACATCCAACTGCTACATATTGGGGATAGAAAATTTGCGACCTTCAATCACAAATCGGATGGTTAATAATACTTGATCTTCCAATTCGTCGCCTTTGGCCAAGTACTAACCCACCACTTGAAGATCCTAATATCTTGCGAAAAAGAATAATAAACAGATCAACCTCAACCAAAATGTGGGGATTATCAACCATCCGTAAATGCTTCCCGCCGTCTTACTGAAGTTTAACAGTTGCCAAAAAATAGTTTCAATGGACTACCCAGCCGCAAGCAGCGGGGTATCGAGGCTCCCGCTAAAAGAGGGTAAGTTGCGTTGTCTTGTGTAATACTTTATATGTCTTTTCAAGGCCTTGTTCTCTTACATATTTTGATATTGTACTTTCATCACCAAATTTGCTTACGGT